>ERZ808240.1023-NODE-1023-length-35621-cov-5.646769_pt1 | contig 35621 bp, 31 predicted proteins | sample MGYA00521084_ERZ808240 | MGnify/ENA primary metagenome ERZ808240 (study PRJEB31516, sample SAMN03275571) | gut metagenome | biome: mammalia-associated habitat; material: feces | host: Papio cynocephalus | place: Kenya | collected 2012-08-06 ... | reverse complement strand
TTTTAGGAATTTTATCTTCTGTATTCTTACTATTATCCAGCAAAAACTTTCCTGTTCTAAATCTTCCTGCAAATATATCACACTTATCAACATAGAGTTTAGTACCATACATCCAAAATAAATCAATAATTCTTGATTTATCAAACACACTATATATGTTTTCTCTCAAAATTTCAAAACATTTATCAGTTTTACTGCTTATCAAAATTTTCGCATTAGTCTGAACTTTCAAAGCCTGACTAATACTCAATACATTCTTGCCATTATAGTTGATGTTATCTATATAATATTCTATCTCCCCACCAAGATTAACTACTATATTTTCAACATATGATGAAACCATTCCCTTAGGATAAATTATAAATTTATTTTCTCCATCATTAATTAATCTCTTTACAACATCTACTATTCTGGTATAATCCACCGTGTTCACTAATATATTTTTCATTTTATTACTCCTGCCCTAATGATATCTGTAAAGCCGGCTCAACTTCGTCACTATTTTCTGGTGTGAATCCACGACACTTTTTACAGAAATTAGTATATCCCTTCTCTGTATATCCAAGTCTGAATTCTACAAGTTCCTTTTTCTTCTCTGGTGTAAATTTTTCAAGATTATATGTTTCCTCTAAATCCTGCTCGCCAGCAATTCCTGCAACTGTTGCGTATGCCGCATAATTACAGCTATATATCTTGCCATCCCGCAATTCTTCCCATGACTGGCTACAGCTATCTCTATGTTTTATCAGTTCTTCTTCTGGAAGCTTTGAATAATCTGTTGTATCTGGTGCCAGATCAATCCAAGACTCTGCTTTATTAATATAATATTTGATATTATACTCCTCAAGCTTCTCTATTAACTGGTCAAAACGGCTGTTAAATCTTGGAACCGCCTCTCTGTAATCATCTACAGTTATCTCAATATTGCATTTACTTAACTTTTCAAGTACTTCCTCTTTCGGTACAACTGTTCCATTAGTTACAGTTCTCAATGTTCCGATTTTATGTCCATAATTCTTATCAATATATTCTATCAGATCTGCTGTGTGCTTATATAGCATTGGTTCTCCACCACTGACATGAAACAGCATAATGTAATCCACACATGAGAAAAATAAATCCACATCTTTTGTAAGCTGTTCCCATTCTCTCACATAAAACTGCTTTGCATATGGGTTAAAATTAAGACAATGCTTGCAGTTAAGATTGCATATTGTACTTGGTAAAAAAGATATGCTTGAAAAATATACCTTATCGTACTTATACACATTGTACACTGATATGAATTCTTCTATTAAAAAGTAATCCACATTATGTACTTTTCCTGATTTTAATAACTGTTCTACAGGCTTTACTCTTGCAATCTGCGACATTGTCAATATAATAGCCTCGTCATCCTTTAAATCAATATCATTGAACGCATAACATGGAATTTCCTCTATTGTTGTTCCGATTTTATCGGCACTGTTATCTATGAATCCAGCAATATTTATCTCATCCTTGAACATCGCCAGAAACTGATGTCCATAGTCTCCTGCTCCAAATAAATAATATCTGTTCTTTTTTTCTATATTTTTGTACATCTCATTATATTCATGACCTTTATTTGTCCACTTCATTAGATACCTCTCCTCTATCTATATTTTAAAATATCTCTGTATTTTAATATTCTTTCCGGATAAAGCTGATTTAATGATACATAATAATCTTCATACTTTCTCATTATATCCTGACAATATAACAATGTCTGGCTGTCATTCTGTCTATATGCCAGCTCTGCCACATTACTGCTATGATATGCCAAAAACCTTTTTACATATCCAAGCACATAATCCTGTACATTATTCTTTTCAAACGTATCAATAACAATAAGATATGATTTTATCCAGTCTAATCTCTTTTTTAAATTCTCAGTATGACATCCTGATTTATTCCTTTGATAATAATGATACATTCCTTTTGGAATATAGATTGATTTTTCACAATTCAGGGCAGCCTTTGCAAGATATATCACATCCCCACCTAACTGTATATTCTCATCAAATAACAGCATATCTCCATTAGCCTCTGTAAGCACTTTCCTTCTATACAGCTTATCCCACATATAAGCAAAGCCCTGATAGGTATCTCTTTCATATATGTATCTCAATAATTTATCTCTGTTGAAAACACCACTCTCTACTGTTTTTAAGTTTACAGCCTCTTTTTCTTTATTATCATATGACTTATACCAGCTTGCCGCAGCCATATCAGCATCATTTGCCTCTATTGTCTCAACAAGTGTCTCATACATGTCTTTTTCAATCCAGTCATCACAATCCATGAAGCCTATGTAATCACCAGTACTCTTTAACAATCCTGTATTTCTTGCTGAACTCTCTCCACCATTCTCTTTGTGGATTATCACAAATCTTTCATCATCCAGATATTCATCTACGATTTTCTCTGAACCATCTGTAGAGCCATCATCAACACATATTACCTCAAGATTGGTATATGTCTGATTCTTTGCGCTATCAAGACATCTTCTTAGATATTTTGCTGTATTATATACAGGAATTATTATTGATACTTTCTTCATGTCAAATACCACCATGTTTTATTATTTCCTCTGCCAGCTGCTCACTTGCATTCCCATTAAACACAAGTCCAACCTTCTTATGGAATACATCAAGCCTATTGTCATATTCATCCTGTCGGAATTTCATAATATCCTCTTCAAGCTGCTCATTATCACTAGCTATCGGGAATGGAAATTTTACATTCATCTTGGGCGTGAATTTCTTATTATTTCCCACATCATGCCTTGGGTCTGTGGCTATATTCCACATTAAAGCCCCTCTGTCTTTTGCATATTTTTCTATATCATCTGCATATATAAATACTGGTATATGTGCAAAACCTGCCTCAAAACACGCACTTGAATAATCTGTTATGTATGCATCCATGGCTGCAAGTATCTCATACATATCATCCGCCTGGCTTTCGTCAATAAGCCTGCTCTGCACCTCTGGATTCTTATACTCACTGAATGTAGGTGCTAACTGTGGATGAACCCTTATGCATACATACCATTCTCCACCAAATTTTTTCTCAAGATTATCTATAAGTCTCTTAAAATCTATTGACCATATTTCAGAATAAACACTGCGAACACCATTCTTAGCACCTTCCCTGAATGTTGGTGCAAACATTATCACCTTTGCATTATCTGGAAGATTGTATTTCTTATGAAATCTTTCTTTAAATTTGCTTCTGTCGCCATATAAGACATCACATCTCGGTGCTCCCGTCTTTAAATATGTTCCCTCATACACTAACGCCTTGTCAAAACTCTGCTCGCACCAGTCTGAATCAATAACCAGGTCGTCAATCATATCTGAATCATTCTTGCTTACCAGATATGCCATCTCCGAGAATCCTTTGCCTCTTAGTAATCCCGTGCATTTAATTCCTATTGTGTAATGGTTTACATTAAGATAATATTGTCCCTTACGCTTGCATGTTCCAAATGGTTTTCTATAATTATCAATCCACACTTTAGATCTTGTCAGCCAGTATGCCCTGCTCCACAATGTGTTAGGCACCTTATGGATATACTCAGGAAATTCTTTGTTCATATCATTGACAAACCATACAAACTCATATTCTGGATTCATCTCATGAAGTTTTTTCACTAGAGGTTTCGCATTACATCCGAATCCGCCCTTTCCCTCGAATGTACATATACTTATAAGATTTTTCTTAATCGGAAATATTCTGCATATATAAAAGCATAATCTTTCACGGAATGCTTTTCTTCTTCTTTTTTTTATGTATTTAATTTCCTTTGGATCTGTTGCAACTGTATGCTCCACAAATATTACCTCACGCTACATACTTTTATTATGTTTTATTATTATAACTGCACTTAAAAAGCCCTGCATACAAATGCAGGGCTTCATACACCAATCGTCACACTTAACATGTTATGTATAACAACTATTCCGATATATTTATTCAGCGACTCCATTCGCACACAAACATACATTAATCACTAATTAATATATGTCTGACTTATAAATCCAATTTATATGTTTATTATATCGGATAGCATAGCTGTTTTCTTAACCTTATGTGCTTCAGTTATCTTTACACTAAAATCAAGATTGTCTTAATGATATATTTATTGTCTAATATCATCCATCTACACATTCATCTTCTCAATCATACATTCATGCTTCTTATATTCTTCATTTCCATCTTTCCCAGCAGCATAATTAACGCCAACAAGAACAACTTCACCTGAATATCCTTTAAGGCTCTGCACATATTGTTTCTGCTTAATCTGTTCTATAGCTGCAGCAACTGATTTATTCCATTTCAGTTCAACTACTATTGCCAGTTTATTCACATTCCTATTCGGTATAAACACCATGTCTGCAATTCCTTCTGCACCTCCTGATTAGGTATAGAAACCCTCTGATTATAAAAATCATATGTCAGATACCCCAAGTGTACAAGTAATGTTAATACGTCATCCGAACTCTCAAGAGTTGTCATATCATTCTGGAACTTATCTGGATTAACAGGAACACTTTCTCCTGCTATAAGTCTTGTTACAAGCGACTTAAGATTATACATATCAAGCTGTATATACTTCTTTAATGCTTCATAAGTTTCTGTCTTTGTCCAATAGCTGTCAAAATCATGACCCAGAAGCGACATGACAACCGATCTCGGATTATATATCTGCACCTCTTTAAGCTCATATCCATCATACCACTGCTTCATCTTATCATATGGCATATCATACTGTCTGCATAATTCCTTAACCTCTTTTTCCGTGAATCCAGTAAACTCTGCCAGCTCACGCTGATTAGTCATAGAATACTCATCAAACATATTTAACGCTGAGTGCTCCCCATATTTCTTTATTGGCAGGATTCCTGTCATGTATGCCAATGCAACATATGACTTTCCTTTTATAAAGAATCTTAAGAAGTCAAGATATTTCTTCTGTTCTTCAACACTATCCGGATATTTTCTAAATATGCAATCCCATTCATCTATGATTATAACAAATGATTGTTTCTTTTCACTATAGATAGTCTCAAGAACATCTACAAGGTCATTCCAGTCAAAACAATCCACATCTGAATATTCTTTCTTAATATCCCACAATAATCTTTTCTGGAGATAATCTATTAAATCATCCATAGACTCTGCTCTACTTAAGAAATCTATCATGTTGATGTGAATTACATTATATTTATTAATATGTTTTTCATATGTTTCATCACTTGCAATCTTAAAGTTTCTAAACATATCTCTAGAATCTATACTCTTGCAATAATACGCAACAAGCATATTTGCAGCCATGGATTTACCGAATCTACGTGGACGGCTTACACATATATTCTGATGTTCAGTATTTAATTTATGGTTTGTGAATGCAATCAACCCTGTTTTATCAACATATATCTCTGAATTGATTGCTTTTTTATATTCATCATTACCTGGATTCAGATATATTCCCATTACATACATTCTCCCTTCGAAGTTCCTAAAAACATTTACTATTTTTATGATTTTTTATGATTTGATGCTAATATCAAGGGTATAAAAAGTCTTTTTACTCAAGACACTCTACTAACATCATAATCTATATTTTACCGATTAACCCCCAGTTCAAACACATACACCTCTTCGTATCTCCCATTATTCTCCCTGACAGCTTCATCCACACCGCCACATCCACCTGATGCAAGCAGCTTCCTACAGCGTGACAGAAGACTTATTGATGCTATATACTCTGCGCCTGGCTGGAATCCATCTCTTTTATTTCTTTTAGCTGCTTCCTCCCTATGCATATCAGCTAACATCTGTCCTTCTTTTGTTATATATCTTTCCTGATCTGTAAATGATATTTTATCACCATATCTTTGTCTGAAATACTCGCAGTATGAAGCATCCTCTGTTGACATATATATATGTTTAAGCGAATTATCTATCCGAAGCATTTCATCTATCTTGTCACCTATCATCTCTTTACTGGCGTGTATTGGATGATTCGCAAGATGTGTATTAACATAGTCAGTACCACGCGCCAGAACTCCTAGTGTATGCTCTGGATCTTTAAGATACCTTTCCATTCTCTCTTTAACATAAGCCTTTATTCTTGAATTATATACGCCTTTATTCCAGCTAAGTTCTACACTTTCACACATTGTATTCATTATGCCATCCATTACATTTCCATTGTAAAACATAGGCGTGAAGTATACATTTTTACTTTTACTTATATCTTCCATAGAATAGCCCTCTGGCTGTTCGTAGAACTTACTCCACACGTCATCACCCCTACTGTTCTGGTAGAAACTGCTGCCGTACATATGAAGTCTGATTACTGGTATGAAACCTTTGCTTTTGGCATATCTGGCACATGTCTGCACCTTCGCGAATATTGCAAACAACCCAAGGCTGTCATATCCACCATCGATAACCAGAAAATGCTTATCAGAATTCTCCTCACCCAGTTGTCTACAGTCAGAAAACATGTATGTGAATGCCATTACTTCTTCATAGTACATTATTCCCTGATAGTATCTGTCCATCGGCTCTGCATGAGGTATTCCATACATAATGTGCAGTTTTTTCATGCCACATCCCAGCCCTTTTAGTATGTCCTCTGTAAGTGTTTCCTCATACCAGCATTCGTATGGCATATCCGGTAGCATCGGAATCATTCTCTCCCATGATTTTCCTACAAGTATAAGCTTCTTACCCTTCCATAGTTTTAATGCTGTCTGACACAGTTCAACAGAATATTCGTTACAGTCATGAAGACATATGCAGTCATACGAATCCAGAAAAGACATGTCAACACCACCTGAATATACATATCTATGACGATATATGCTCTTTTTAAACTCAAGAACTGCAATATCTTCTCCTCTATCATTAACAGCTATGGCATAATCTGCATCCACGATTATGTTGTGTGCCATATAAAACATATCAGGACCATACTTAACTCTTATATCCTTTGATTCTTTATTATTCACCAACAATTTATATGTATAATATTTATCCTCTGATATCTGTATTATCTTATCCTTACCTATGCTTATAAAATACTTCAGTAAATCGTTTCTATCTTCCTCACTTAAGCTGCTGTATTGCACTATCTGCTCTGTTGTTCCACGCTGTGCTATCATATAATCTATCCCCCATACATTCATACATTTGATGTATTTTTATATATTTTCACTTATACTCATACTTCCTAAGCTTATTTATATCTGATTATACAACACAATCCATTAACCATACAACACTATCACCCTCACGTTATATAGTCAGTATGCCGATATATTGATATGATGTAATTGATAAAACGCAAAAAGTCGTTCATAATATGCACGTTATGAATTTTGATAATTATATCTTAGCATAATTTTATTTTTACATAATACTAATCCCAATAAATATATTTTAAATACAAAAGGAATACTTCATATGTCTGATAACAACATTAATAACCAAATCAATAACCAAAGTAATAACCAAAATCATATCTATAATAAGGATGAGAAAAATAATCAAATCAACAATGAGCATACTGAGCCAATCTTAACTGACATTATTCTCAAGGCCTCCGCTTTCATGGATAACACCAGCTTTGATGCTGCTCTTAGCCTTATACAGGAAGGCTTGTCTATATCACCTGACAACTATGAACTTAACTTTATGTCTGCGTTATGCTATGAGCAGACCGGTGAGATTGAAAAGTCTTACTACCGCTATCGTCTTGCTATATATCTTGCTTCCAGGGATACCGGTGATTCTTCTGAAGATACCGCGCTTATAAAGACTGAACTTAATCGCATGTGTGAATATACGAATGCTGATAAATACAAGCTTGCTATTGCCTTAGAACAGCTTATTATAGAACGCATACATTTAAAAGAATATATTCTACATTTTATTTTCTTAAAAGTGTGCTTTATGACTCTAATCATACCGCTTCACGTATAGTTATGACAGAGGGAAATATGCTGCTGTTTATTATGCTTGAGATATGTTTAAGTGAGCAGAATACATATAATCAGGGTCTTGATTTTTCTGACAATCCTTCGACTATTCCTGCTGACCGCCTCTCTGACACATATACGAATATATTCTCCCGTTATGGCTGCGATTACACTATATTTCAAAAGGTCTTCAAGCGCATTCGTTTCATACTAAGGCGCATTCGATTTGGAGTTGCATCAGATTATCACAAGGAATTAACTGATGTGATATCACAATACTCTGTAACAGGTGAGACCCTTGCTGTCTTAGTTGAATATTGTATCGACCCTCCTTGCTGGTATGATACTCTTAATAGGATATATCAGCTTATTCTTTCTGATTATCCAGCACAGGCAGAGCTTGTAAGACGATATAGTATATGGATAACAAAGCAATATTCCGGCACCACACAAAGCTGTATGCCAGTTGACTATCATAACAATCTTGCTTCTGTCACATATCTTGATTATCACAAGCGCATACAACGCTCTTCTGACTATCAAAAATCTGATTGCTTAAGTAGGAAATCAACCATTACACATACAAATATTTCTGAATACAAAAATGAACATAATAATAAGTATGTCGACGAAAATGACAATAAACATATTAATGAATACGATAATTCACGCATAAGTATTATATTCTGTACAAATGATGATGCTTACTGTAAAGAATGTATACGTTACCTTAGACGTCTCTATGTACCAGACAATATGAGCCTTGATATCATAGCTGTTAAGAATGCTCCTGGCATGGCTGCTGGTTACAATTCGGCTATGGAATATAGCAATGCACGTTATAAGATATACATACACCATGATACATTTATAATAGATACACATATATTAACAAAGCTGATTAATGCATTCAATAACAATCCTGATGTCGGTTTAATCGGAAACAGTGGAACTACCAGGATGACTGATGATGGGATATGGTGGTCAAGTGATTATTATTACTACAGAATTAACATATATCAGGACAATGTTCTTAATGTTGCACGTTGTGTACCTTCTCATACCGATGGCACTATCGATGATGCAGCCGCCATTGATGGCATATTTATGGCAACAAGCGCTGATATATACTGGCGTGAAGACCTTTTTGACAACTGGCACTTCTATGATATCTCACAGACATATGAATTCAGAAAACATGGCTTAAGAACGGTATTTCTTAACGATATAGATATAGCTCTCTTACATGAGCTCTCAACCAAGCCATCTCCTGTTGATTATTATGAGAAATATCGCCAGATTTTTCTTAGCAACTACGATATCTGTCAATAGCACAATATAGCGAAACCATGGTCACAAGGTCACACAACATAAGCAACTAAAACAACTTAACTAAGTGTATTGCAGGAATACATTTATAAGAAGCACTATATACAGAAACCAGGACAACTTAATCAATTAATGCCTTATATTATAATATAAGGGGCTGTCGCATTAAGCATAATCTATACAATATACAGATATTAATAACCGATTTATTATCTACATATTGTATGAATAATGCTTCATGCAGCAACCCCTTTTTTCTATATCTCTATACCCAGCTGTGAGTACAGAACTCTCTTTTGTGTATTATAGAATGGATATTCATGATTAGTTCCACCTATGTATGGAACCATATAGTCATCACCATATTTCTGCCTTAATATCTTGTCATATCCTACAGGTACTGGAACCTCTATGTACTCGAATGGCATATATATGCTGTCACTATAGTATTCCTTAGGATATACATCTGCTGGTCTTGGACCTGCATGGTCTGTCATAAGTGCCAGTCTGTCTGAGTCTTCATCCGTATATATCATGCGCATTCTTTCTGACAGGCTGAGTATCTGTACCTGCAGTGGTATATCACTCTCATAGTCAAAACTGACTCCATACTGTTCCTCTATTCCATGTATGTTAGCTAGCACCTCTGTGTCATTCTGATTATCTTTCGTAACCATCTGCCCGAATATATCAAGTATACGTATCATCTCGCATTGGAGCTTATCTTCATCCTCTGTTGGCGCAACATAATCAAGTGGAAATATATCTAATCCTATAACATACGGACATCCATGGAACTTCTCAAGATGCTCTTTATCATATCTTATTCTCTTACCATTAACTATTCTGGCAGCAAGTGAATCCCATCCTGGCTCTGTATGTACGTTGATTATATTAAAGCCAGGCATTTCCTGCTCTGCTATCATACAGAATCTATTATAATCATTACGCTTCATAGTTATATCCATATCGTCATCCCAAGGAACAAAGCCTTTATGTCTTACTGCTCCAAGCAGTGTTCCCCAGTCTGCAAAATACTGGATATTATTTTTTTTGCATACACGATCTACTTCTGCCAGCACCTCCATCTGTGCCGCCCATGTTTTCTTCATCATGCTTTCAACATAGAAGCCATTTCTTATCTCACCCTCTAAGTAACCTTCTGGTATCTGCATATATTTCCCTCTTTTTCAATTATTTTATCAATGTTTTTCCGTTATTATTTTTTTGTTACTGTTTTTAATTCTTTTGTTATTATTTTTTATTTCCTTATTACTACCATTTTATCACTATTATTTTATTGCCATCATTTCATATCTGTTCCGAACTATCCCTAAACGATATACACAATAAAATTTTCTTTGTTTTATAATAATTCACTTTTGACACCCATTACATATTATGCTAGTCTTTCATATAGATAATATAGATATTATGTCAGAATATACATATGCAACATTTGTTACATATATTTATGAATTAATAAAAGCCAAAAGCTATTAAGGAGATTCATTATGCTTACATTTTCCCAGGATTATTTTAACGCCGAAACAAGAGATGGCTTCTTGATAGAAGCCAGAATGAAACATGCATGGGCTGCCCAGCTTGAGGTGCTGGAGGAAATCAGGCGTGTATGTGACATATTAAACATACGTTTCTTTGCTGACTGGGGAACCCTGCTTGGTGCAGTCCGCCACAAAGGCTTCATTCCATGGGATGACGACCTTGATATAGGTATGTTAAGAGATGATTACTCTCGCTTCTTAGAACTTGCGCCACCGCTCCTGTCTGAATATTTCGAGCTTAAAAGCCTGTATAATGACCCTGGACACGATAATGTAAAAGGACGTATTATAACCGGACGTCATATGAATTTCTCTAAAGATTATCTTAGAAGGTTCCATGGCTGTCCTTATGTTATAGGTATCGACATCTTTCCTATTGATTATATCAACAAGGACACAAATGCACTCAATGAGCAGTTGCGCCTTATAAACCTTGTGCTGTCAGCTGCATCAAGTATTCCTGAATGTCCTCCTTATAGTGAAGCTGTTCTTAAGGTAGTTCATCAGCTTGAATCCATGTTTAATGTATCATTTGATTATAACAACCGCTTAGTCCATGAGCTTAAGAAGCTTCTTGATATGCTATCTGCTATATGTCCACCACAGGATGCTGATGAAGTGTGCTCCATGATAGACCTTGCCTGTGGATGGGATTATCACGCGTTACTTGCATGGTACTCTGATACTATCGATATGCCATTTGAAAACACTACTATTCCAGTCCCAGTAGGTTTCGATGGTATCCTTAAGATAAAGTACGGTGATAATTATATGACACCTGTACAGTGTTCAAGTTCACATGACTATCCTTTTTACAAAAAGCAGGAAAACTCTCTTCGGGAAATCATAGAACATGAATATAAACGTAGTCTGTCTGATACAGAATTCAGTCAGCTCATTGATGATAAGATAGCCGAAGCCGGCATAACACAGTGGTAAATGCAGTATAGTTATAAATATTGATAACTATACTGACATTACAACAGATAATGTAATTCAGAGCAGTAAATATGGTCTTCGTAGCATAACTATAATCACACATATCTTTCAGGTATATTCGTGAATATATCTGTTGCACCATAATATCTGTATTCCTCAAGGTGTGCTTCTTTTAATGGTCTGCCATCGTTAAAGAATGGTTCATCGCCATTCCATGCTCTGACCGGCATTCCCTGCATATCCTGTGGAAGTGCATATACAAGTCCTCCTATGTATGGATGGAGTGCATCTGCATGTGTAGCTCTTGCCATTGATATACATTCCTCAAGCGACATTGCAAGTACTGCCGTTTTGGCATTGCTGTCTATCCTTTTTATGATATCAACTGATTCAGCAAGGAATGAAGACCATACTATATACTGCTCCATCCCATATTTTCTTACAAGCTCATATGCTTTGCTCTCTATACCATCATATCTTATAACACTTGTCTTAAGCTCTATATTAATAAGTATCCCTCTGCTTTCACAATATGGTTTCATCATAACAAGTACTTCTTCAAGTGTTGGTATATTGCAATACTTACCATCATTTGCAGGAATAGCTATGCTCTTTATCTCAGCAAGCGTACAGCTTCTTACATTTCTGTCTATATGAGTAACCCTTTTAAGATTCTCATCATGAAACACTACCATCTCTCCATCAGCTGTAAGCTGTATATCAAGCTCTATACCTGTCAGCCCTTCAAGCATAGCTGCCGCATTAAAAGCTTCAAGCGTATTCTCAGGATATAACGTACAACAGCCCCTATGAGCCCATATCTTAGGCATTGCTTTGTTTTTTCCGGTCTTAAGGAATTGATTATGCATATCTTTATACAACGGTGTATTCCAATTGGTGAATTGCTCTATAATACCAGCCATTGCTATACTTATATCTTCTGATCCACTATATATACATGTTTCATTATTCGCATCTGCATACTTAATCCTACTTAGGAATTCTCTGACTTCATAACATAATCCTGTTCCTTCATATTCAAACTTGTACCGCTCTATCTTTCCAGGATCCTCGTATCTTACTTCGAATTCCTTCGTAAGCCACCATGGTGACTTAGCAAGTATATATCCATTAGTACCTGTTATAACTAACTGTCCCTCCGTCTTGGCAGCAAGTCCTGTCTTTACTATAGCAGTCTTATCTACACAGCCAGTCTTATCTCTATCTTTATACTCAATAAATGCTTTCGTATATGCATCCACACCATTCTGTGCTCTTACTGTCCTGAATGTAACATCATCATATTCACAGCCAAGGAGTCTTAGTACTGGAAGTAATGTATAACTGCCAAACTCAAGAAAGCTGCCATTACAATCTTCATCCTTATATTCTCTTGTGTTAAGCGGTGTAAGTCTTGAAAAGGCTGCTTCAACCTCAACTATTCTTCCTATCCTTCCACTTTCTGCTATCTGTATAAGAGCCTTGTATCCAGGACAATAGGCGGTCTTTATAGCCTCCATATACACAAGTCCTTTATCATGTGCTATATCTATGAGTTCCATCACTTGCTTTTTCATAAGTGCTGCTGGTTTCTCGCACAATACATGCTTTCCTTTAAGCAGAAGCTTTCTGCTGTATTCATAGTGTGTTTCATGCGGTGAAGCTACATATGCTGCATCTATATTATCAACGAATTCATCCCAGTCGGTTGTACATGCCTGTATATTATGCTGCTGTATGAATCTTACTGCACTTTCTTCCCTTGGGTTATATACACAGCTTATATATGCGCTATCAACACCTGTCAGTGCCGTATCTGCAAACCTTGCTGCTATCCTGCCCGTTCCTATTATTCCTATGCGCATATTATTATTGTTCCTCTCTTTTTGTATACATTTTCTACACTCATTTTTTGTCATGTGTTTTCGCTCATATATTTACCATACTTTTTTCTGTGCTCATATATATGATGTTTGGACAAAAGATATTTTACACCTTGGCTTCCCACAAAAAGGTGCATATGCATCTTTTTATTTTCACATATCACATCACATATTCTCAATCTGCTCTGCCATATACTCACCTATTCCATGGATTGCTTTAAGTACCGGCTTTGTCATGCCTGTAGGGAAGCTGTTTACACACGGAAATGTCTCAAAGCTAAGAGTTCCATTAAATCTTATCTCTTTAAGTCCTTTATATAATCTGTCCCATCTTTGTCCTTCATACTGGCTGCTGCCAAACGTATAAGGCATCTGATGAAGATCCCCTACTGCATCATTTTCATGAAGATGAAGCACCTTAAGTCTGCTTCCTATAACCTTTATGAATTCATATGGATCTCTTTTGACAAGCTGAAGATGTCCTGCATCAAGGCAAAATCCGAAAAGTTCTTCACCCGCTATATCATTAAGCGTGTCTATATACCATACAGCATCATACGGATCAGCACACACACCTTCAGTTAATCTCTGCCCCATACCTTCATATAAGTTCTCGAAGCATACACCAACCTTACACTGTTTAAGTATCGGTATAAGCATTCTGAAATATTCTATATTATCTTTCTTTTCCTGTTCCTTATCATATGCAATATCATATTGATACTGCATCTTGAAAGGATGTATAACAACCCATGGCACTCCTAACACCTCTGCTATAAGAATGCTCTTAGGTATAACATTTCCCTGCATATAATCATTCTGTTCGTTACGCCCCCATACCCATACCGGATATGGCGCATGCATCTGTGATGGTTTTATTCCATACTTGTCCATAGCCTGTGTATACTGTTCAAAATACGCACACAATTCTTCCAACGATGCATCAAAGAATTTATTAACTTTTCCCGCATATAAATCATTGTTTTTAAGAAATGTATCTATATTTATATCAACTCTTGAAAAACCTGCCTCACTTATGAGTCTGAAGCCTTTATCTATAGTCATCTCAGGTAATATTCCCTTAGTCTGTACTCCAATCTCTAACATATAATCTCCGTTCCTGGATTTATATCAATCTCCACATTCACATTTTTATTTGATCTTTTATCGTTATGTTATACATCAATCCCAGATTCTTATCATGCGGTCATGAATTGCTTTCTTATCTTCTGATCATTATACTATACACATATTAACAATATGTATCTTATACAAAATATAAATCTCTGTAACATCTGTACTCTATTCCCATGCCATCAAGCTGATTGCCAATAATATCGTAATTAAGATTACATATCCATACATTTCTTTGCTCAGCTGGAATATCAAGTATAGCATCTGGTGATTTGATTGGAACTCCCATAAACTGTTGTCCCCATCTCTGTGAATTATTATCTACAACAAACGCTGGCTTATATCTTTCACCCCAATAATCCATATACGTCTGTGCCATTCTTCCAGAGCCAAAAAGTATAAGCTTTTTATCCTTCTGTCCAATATATTTTTCTGCATTAAAGCAGTTCTCCTCCCACTCATCTACGCATGCCTTCATAAGCTCCAGTATAACCTTGTGAAGCTTCTGTGGAGTTCTTGCAAATGTGCCTTTATTATCAAAAATTATATATCCATCAAACTTTGCCGTATAAAGTGCTCCTATAAATCTTGGCCAGTCTGTTGAAAGTACACCTCTTCCCGTTGTAAATGTATATGGCATCTGATGCTGATCACTAAGACCGTTGTTATCGTTAACATGTACAAGACCTATATGCTTTCCACATACACGAACCATATCTCTTATATTAATACCGAGCAGATTCGTATGCCCCACACTTATGCATATTTTCCAGTTAATCCATGGACAAAGTGCTTCTAAGCTGTTTATAAGAGACATAAGTTCACGCCAGTCAGAATATCCATTATGATAATACCTGCCATACTCGTACTTGTATCCATTCTCTACATATATTGACACTGGTTCTTTACGATCACTGCATATCTTTAACATTTCCAGGCTCTCACTTACAAGCTGTTCGAGCACAGCCTTACTGTTAACTCCCTCTGTATTAATAACCATGTATGAACATATACCATCCGTGGCATATGATATTGCTTTTCCAAATATTTCCACAGCATTCTCTGACAACACTTCCCTATCAGCTTTATCACCTGTTTTTGATGCAAGCATTGTGTTAAGATTAATATTTATCCCAGCAATTCTGCCTCCTAAAGCCTTGATGTCATCCAGCTTATCAATATCATCCATACATAATTCAATATTGGCAAATCCACTCTCTACTGCACTTTCTACTGACAAACCTTCAGCATACTGAATTCCTGTTTTCACTTTTTATCTTCCTTTCCTTGTGTCCATCCATATATTGTATCTGCTATAATAAGCAGATATTTTTATAATCCATGAACTTCTCTATAAATTCTGACATAAGCACCGACTCACCCGCTGTAAGCTTGTAATCTTTTTTATCAGTTCCATTAATCTTAGATACGAAATCACTTATCTCGTATCTTAATCCATCTCCTAAGAATCTAGGCTCATAGTGCTCTATCTTTGATGCATCCTCATATCTTACATCAAACTGGCGCATGAGCCACCATGGAGACTGTGCTATGATATAGCCTTCAGTTCCCGATACTACCAGCTGTCCTTCTGTCTTAACACCCACTCCTGTCTTAACAGTCGCAAAACCATCTGGATATCTTATATCCGCCTTGGTATATATATCAACTCCTGATTCATCATATATACTGTCAAAGCTTACTCTCTCATAGTCACTTCCCATAAGCTTAATGACAGGAACTAACACACTTGGTCCAAACTCAAGAAATGAACCGCCATATCTTGCATCAGTTCTTTCTCTCGATGCTTTATCTGCAAGTCTTGTAAATGATGCCTCAACATCTATTATCTTACCTATCTTACCTGACTTTGCCACATTAATAAGCTGCTGGAAACCTGGACAATATGCTGCCTTAACAGCCTCCATAAGCACTACCTTATTCTTTTTAGCAAGATTATATAACTCCTCACTCTCTTTCTTTGTGAAAGAAAGTGGCTTTTCAGATAAAACATGCTTACCTGATTCTATCGCTCTTCTTGCATATTCATAATGTGTCTCATTCGGAGAAGCTATATATACAGCATCTACTTTATCAAGAAAGCTGTCATAATCCTGTGTAATACATTTTATCTTTTCACTCGCTGCGAATCTGTCCGCGCTATCCTTAACCGGATTATAAGCATATTCTATAGTAAGACCACTGACATACTTGGCCTCTGATATGAATCTTGGTGCAATCCTGCCAGTTCCAACTATTCCGATTCTTACTATGTTAAACTGTTTCTTTCTTAAAAGTGTAGAAGATATTCCCGGTGTTCTGTCAAGATACACAACCTTGCAGAATGAATTAAGATAATCAAAGGTTCCTACCCAGTCTGAACCAACTGTAAATATATCTACATCATACTTCTGGATATCCTCTATCTTCTGTCCCTCGTGATCTTCTACTATAATCATATCAGCAAAACCTGTTTTTCTGACATTCTCTATCCTGTCCATGATAGGATCAACTACATTTACCTTGCCTCTTGCTTCATCGAAATGTTCTGTAGTAACGCCTACTATAAGATAATCTCCAAGCTCCTTAGCTCTTTTCAACAGATTATAATGTCCCTGATGAAACAGGTCATATGTTCCATACGTAATAACCTTCTTCATACTATCACACTATTATTCCCATCTGTCTGTATACTTCTCTCTGCTGTTTTCTATAGAATGGATATTCGTGATTAGTTCCTCCAAGATAAGGAATCATATAGTTTTCTCCATACTTTTGTCTTAATATTTTCTCATATCCAACCGGTACTGGAATAGTTGTGTATTCAAAAGGCATATATATACTTTCGCTATAATATTCTTTAGGATATACATCTAACGGACGTGGACCCGCATGATCACCCATAAGTGCTAATGCATGTGATTCCTCATCCGTGTACAGCATACTAAGTCTCTCACCAAGCTTTAGAAGCTGAGTTGCAAGTGGTTCAATATTGTTAAACTTAACGCCGCACATCTGCTCTATATCTTTAGTGGTCTGTTCTATCTCTTCCGGCGTTACCGTATTATTTCTTATATTGGCAGAAAAAGCCTCTACTATAGATATCATACTACAGTGAATCTCATCCTCTTCTTCTGTCGGTGCCACATAATCAAGTGGAAAAATATCAAGTCCTGCAACATATGGAAATCCATGATATTTCTTCAAATGTTCCTCTGTATAGTCAACTTTTCTTCCATTAATTACTCTTGATAACATATCTTTCCATTCTGGATCTGTATGAAAGTTAATTATCTCAAGATCGTCATGCTCCTGTTGCACTATCTGGCAGAATCTAGTATAGTCTTCTCTTTTCATGGTTATATCCATATCGTCATCCCATGGAACAAAACCTTTGTGCCTGATAGTTCCAAGCAATGTTCCCCAATCTGCGAAATACTGGATATCATGCTGTCTGCATATTCTGTCAACCTCATTAAGTACTTCTATTTCTGCTGCCCAGGCTTTCTTCATCATACTTTCTACATAAAAGCCATCTCGAATCTCACCATTAAGGTATCCTTCTGGTATATTCATACATAACTCTCCTTATCACTTCTGTAATTGCAATCCTGATTGCCGATTAATTCCCTATGTTAAAAAAAGCCAATGACTATTAAATCATTGGCTTTAAAATCACTATTAATCATATAATTACTGAAGAAGTGATAATACTCCCTGTTTCTGCTGATTAGCCTGTGCAAGCATAGACTGTCCAGCCTGCTGTAAGATGTTATTCTTGCTGTATTCTACCATCTCAGAAGCCATATCTGTATCACGGATACGAGACTCAGCTGATGATGTATTCTCACTTGTTGTCTCGAGGTTGTTGATTGTATGTTCAAGTCTGTTCTGAATAGCACCAAGCTTAGATCTCTGAGCTGATACTGACTGGATAGCTAACTGAATCTTGCTCATAGCCTCACCAGCAGTCTTATTAGTACTTACTGTAAGTCCACTTACACCTATGTTAGATGCGCTCATCTTAGTAACTGAGATAACTATAGTCTGACCTGACATAGCACCTACCTGAAGATTCTTAGATGTGAAAGAGCCATCAAGAAGGTTCATAGTATTAAACTGTGTTGTTGACTGGATTCTATCGATTTCAGATGTTAACTGACTCATCTCTGCTGATATAGCATCTCTATCTATAGATGTGTTAGTATCATTAGCTGCCTGTGTTGCAAGTTCGTTCATTCTCTGTAAGATAGAATGTGTCTCGTTAAGCGCACCTTCTGCAACCTGGATAAGTGAAATACCATCCTGTGCATTAGAAGCTGACTTATCAAGACCTCTGATCTGGCTTCTCATCTTTTCTGAGATAGAAAGACCTGCTGCATCATCTGCTGCTCTGTTGATTTTATATCCTGAAGATAACTTTTCTGTTGACTTAGAAAGTGAACTTGTAACAGTACCTAACTGTCTGTTAGTGTTCATTGCTGAAAGATTATGCTGTACTACCATATTAAATATTCCTCCTTGAATATGCTTTTATATAAATATGTATATTATCAATCCGTAACTGACAATATTAATCAATTCTGTGATATACCTTCTTCCTATCCGGTATCACTTGCTGTTTAGTATATCGGTTTATTTATATCATACTTAACCCTATTTTAAAAAATTTATTAAATTTTATTTAATATTGAATTATTATGCCCATATACTTATACTTGTTTTAAAGTATACGATAATCTAAAGCTATATTCAAGCCTTTTAGATTATATTTTTATATGTTTATTATTTTTTAAATATTGTGGAGGTATATATGTTATCTACTCATGGCAAAAACATAACTATAGATTTTCTTGTTCCATATGGTGGAAATGGTGGCGTAGAGTCTGTCCTTAACGAACTCGCCATATATCTTACAGAGCATGATATACATGTACGTGTCATACAGCTTGAACAATATACATACCGGTGGGTAGACCCCAGGATCGATTATTATTCCATGTCTACTGACCGGTCTATCAAAGATATATCCGATTATATACCTATGTGTGAACAGTATATTAAAAAACTGGGTTCACCCGATATACTTATAGCTACTCCATGGCCTATGTTAACTATGATATGCAGACTTACCCTTATAAACATGCACTCTGACAGCAAGCTTGTCAGCTGGCTTCATGGCCCTGTTGAAACTTATGAAAAGAACGCCTATGGTGGTATTGAGAGCCTTGCATATGCAGACCTCGTTATGGTATTAAGCCGAAAAAGCTTTCATTATATACGCTCAAGCAAACCATCAATAAATGTAAGACTGATTCGCAATCCTATCCATATAGACAAGCTGCCTTTTCACCAGAAAATCAATTCAACATGCCGTAATCTAATATTTATAGGTCGTCTTTCAGAAGAGAAAAGGGTAGATATTATACTAAAAGCTCTTGCAATAGCTCATGATAACTGGCACTTATCTATATATGGTGACGGAGACAAGCTTGACGAACTTAAACAGCTTACACATTCCTTACATATAGATAGTCAGGTGACATTCAAGGGTTGGATACAACAGCCATGGAATGATGTACACGAGGCTGCTGCTCTTATAATATCATCAGAATATGAAGGTTTTTCTCTGGTATGCTATGAAGCTCTTGCATGCGGTATTCCAGTCATATCAACTCCTGTCAACGGAGTTACTGATATTATAAGTGAAGGAATCAACGGATACATATATCCGCATAACAATCCTAAAGAATTAGCACATATTCTTGATAATATAAGTTCTGGAAAATATGCACCTATTGAACCTTATATATGCCATGAATCTGTTATCAATTATAATGCAGATGAAGTTTTTTACGATACTATGAATACTATAACTTCTATTCTTTATTAATATATATAGACAATTTTTTTAATTTCAATAATTTCAAAAATTCAAAAGAATTTCAAAATAATTTTAAAAAATCAAAAATCAGTTAAAAAAAGAGGGCGGATAAACCGTCCTCTTTCCTTATAGTAGTGACAATGATTAGCCGAGAAGTGAAAGAACACCCTGGTTCTGCTGATTAGCCTGTGCAAGCATAGACTGTCCAGCCTGCTGAAGGATGTTGTTCTTGCTGTACTCAACCATCTCTGAAGCCATATCTGTATCACGGATACGAGATTCAGCTGACTGTGTATTCTCACTTGTTGTATCAAGGTTGTTGATTGTGTGCTCAAGTCTGTTCTGAATAGCACCGAGCTTAGATCTCTGAGCTGATACTGACTGGATAGCTAACTGAATCTTGCTCATAGCCTTACCAGCATCAGCATTATTGCTTACGCTAAGTCCGCTTACGCCAATGTTAGATGCGCTCATCTTAGTAACAGAAATCTTGATTGTCTGACCAGATAATGCACCAACCTGAAGGTTCTTTGATGAGAATGATCCATCAAGAAGGTTCATTGTGTTGAACTGTGTTGTAGACTGGATTCTGTTGATTTCAGATGTTAACTGATCCATCTCGTTCTTGATAGCTGTTCTATCAACTGATGTGTTAGTATCGTTAGCAGCCTGTGTTGCAAGTTCATTCATTCTCTGTAAGATTGAATGTGTTTCGTTAAGAGCACCTTCAGCTACCTGGATAAGTGAAATACCATCCTGTGCGTTAGATGAAGCCTTGTTAAGACCTCTAATCTGGCTTCTCATCTTTTCTGAGATTGAAAGACCAGCTGCATCATCACCAGCTCTGTTAATCTTGTAACCTGATGATAACTTCTCTGTAGACTTCTGTAATGAGCTAGAAACTACGCCCATCTGTCTGTTAGTGTTCATTGCTGAAAGATTGTGTTGTACTACCATAATAGTTTCCTCCTTGAAATTCTGGTGGCTTCCATGCCACTCTTAATAATTGTTTCAGGATATCAATCCTGCTATTTATTATATCGGACATTCGTTATATAACTTTAGTCCGGATATAAACTAATTTGATAATTATTTTTTCTGATCCATAAACTGTGGTTCGGAACTAATCCTGCTCATATTCTTGTAATACTTGTTTGCCATACTTACGCTTCTCTTCGCAGTCTTTGCCTCCTGCCTTAGCTGCCTGAACTTCATATCAGCCTTTACACGGTTTCTGGACTCCTGTGCCTGAATAGTCACTCCTAATTCAGTAACTTCTTTAATAAGCTGCTGGAGAACCTTTATATCTTCCTTATATCTTAACTTGTACTCATTAACATCAGCCTTGATTCTATCATATATCATCTGGAATCCATCATCTAATGTGTTAAGTTCATCTATACAGTCTGACTTGTTCTCCATATTCTTCTGAAATGCATCACCATTGAAGTCTTCTTCCTTTAATAACTCTTCCTGTTCTTCATTAAAGGCTATTATCTGCTTAAGTATGCCTTTCTTCTTAAGCATACTATCAATCATTATCTGAAGATAATTCTCTGTCTCCATATGCTTACCTGCCATATTATTTCTGGGCACCTGCGCGAGCCATGACTTCTTTCCATGTATCACGCATTCCTCTTAGTTCATCAGTAGCTTTCTCTAAAAGTTCCTTATCCTTAGCTATATTAGCATCTACAAGCAGTCCATATATGTACTTATATAGTTTATCAAAATCTTCTGCTACTGGATACTTATGATTAAGTGTTGCCTGAAACTCCTCTATAATCATCTCTGCCTTGACAATATTAGTATGCGCCTTCTGATAGTCATTCTTTTCTATTGCCACTGAGGCGATATTACAGAACTTGATAGCTCCTTCGTATAACAGAAGTGTAAGCTCAGCTGGTGAAGCTGTTAATACCTTATTACGATTATACTGCTGTGCGATATTCTGATTATATAACATAAACTAATCCTCTCTCCCGATGCTTATGCATCTCTGTAATATTATACGTACTTTAAACACTTATCATATTGTACTATATATTTTTAAAAATTGCACTATATAATTATAAAAATATTTTAGCCAAAAAGACCTGACATAGAAGATGACTGTGAATTAAGCTTAGCAAGTGCTGACTCCATAGCTGAGAACTTGCTGTAATAATAATCTTCCCATGTAGTAACCTTTGATTCTGCATCACTTATCTTCGTATTATATTCTGAATACTGTGTATTCATCTGCTTATCATTGTATACAGTATATGCGCTGCTTACTGATGATGAAGCCATCTTGTTGCCAAGATCTGTATACAGTTTAGTGGCCAGTTTAGAGAAGAAAGTTACAACTGCCTCTGGATCACCAGCTATAGCAGCTCTTAACTTATCATCATTACCTGATGTTGTTGTATCATCCTTATCACCATCTATATGGTAAACACCTTTTTCATTCTCTCCTGATGCGAAATATCCTAAAGTAGATATACCAAAGCTTGCAAGTGAGTACTGCTTTCCATTAATCTCATAAGATGCAGCCATATCATTCTTCATAGTATTAATTATACCATCAAGAGTACTATCTTTTCTAAGAAGTGAATCTTTAATCTTAGTTTCCCACTTTTCTACTTCCTTATCAGACATAGCCTCCTTCTCATCATCTGTTAAAGGCTCATATCCCTTTGAACTATCGGCATTATAAGCCTCATCCATTGACTTGATAAGCTTGTTATACTCCGTAAACATATCCTTGATAGACTTGTATATGGCATCTACATCTGTGTCTGTTGTGATGGTAACCTCACTGTCACCTTCCGTCTTGGCTGTTGCAAGAATAGTAAGACCATTGATAGAGTAGTTATTGGTATTACTTGTAAACTTTGCGCCATTAAGATATATCTCAGAATCCTGTCCTGTGATTCTGTGTGCTTCAGAAGATTCAGCATAATCGTTTGACTTATCTTTACTAGTCATATTGGCATACATTGTAGCCATACTTTCTGCTTTTGATTCGTACTGTTTGGTTATATTAGCTTTAAGTTCTGTGTTCCTATCGTTAACAATAGAATTAATCGAATCTACACTTTCACCTGTTTCAGTGCTCTTTACTGCTGTTACTGTTCCATCGTCTGCTGATACATGGACATACTTGGCATTTTCTTCCTTAGTCTTCTTAGCATCTGTATAATTTTGGATATCTTCTGTTGTTGTTTTAACAGCTGAGGTCAAATCATCATATAACTTTTTTTCGTCTTCATTAAGCTTGCTTACATCAAATTCACCATTATCATTTAAATAATTCTTGTTCTCCGTAAATGTTGCTTTTAATGAATCTTCCTGATCTTTTAACGTTCTCTCCGCTCTTTTAACTGGATCTGTTATATCAGGATAAGTAGCTGCTGCATCATTCTCCGGCAACTTATACTTAGTTTCAAACGATGTCATTATTGAAGAGGACTGATTGTATAATGCAAGCTTTTCATTCGCAACTGCATCAAAGCTTGTCTTCTGACTTTCATAAGCACTCGTTATCATCTTGCCTAATGCTGTATTACCCTTATCATCATCAGATGCACTGCTGTACTTACTCCAATAATCACTCCATGTTTTATATTCAGCCAATGACTTGTCATCCTTAGTATACAGACCAAGCTTCTGAAGTGAAGTCATTCCGTTCGCATTATCTGCCACAAGTGTGAAATCACCCTTTGCACCAGATGTCTTTGAACTTATAAAGAATCTCTGATTATTCTCATCAAAGCTTGCCTGCAATCCTGCATCCTTAAGCTTTGCTACAAACTGATTAACAGTAAGATCATCTGTTAACTGTATGCTTGTTGTTTTGCCATCAACATTAACTGATACACTTCCCTGATCAGATGTCATTCCTGTAACATCTGACAGCTTAGATGAACCTGTAATCTTAGACGAACTGTCACTATGATTCTCAACAGTGCCTCCTGTAAGATAACCAGATGTTGCAAGCTGTGTAACCCTAAGCTTCTGTGTTCCAGCAACAGCGCTTGAACTTGCTGTAACTGTAGCAACACTTGAGTTAGAAACTGTTGATTTCTTTAAGCTATATGCACTTGACATTCTGGCTGCTGAAAGTTTTCCACTATAGAAGCTATATATACTTGTATTCATAGTCTTCCATTTTTCCTGTTTCCATGAAAGCTTTGTCTGTGCCTTAACAAGATTGTCTTTCTTTAACTTATATCCTGAAACAAGTGCAGATACAAGTGTTTCTGTATCCATACCTGATACCATACCTGATAATCTAACTGGCATATTATTCCTCCATTCTGTCAGTGAATATATTATTCACTATCTCTTCTCATCCACCATAATACCAGCGAGTTCCCACGCCTTGGCAAGCATCTCAAGTGCCTTCTCTGAAGGTATCTCCTTGATAACTTCGTCAGTATCTTTATCCTTAATCTTAATCGTAATACGGTTAGTTGGCTCATTGTATCCGAACTCTGCTATTGTATTATGATTAATAACCTTCTGGATGTCCTTAAGCTTCTGAATAGATGCTTCTTTCTGTTCTTCCTGCTGCTTAAGGGTTGACTCTGCACCACTGCCGCCATTATTGCTGCTGTTACTGTCTGTATTAGCCTTCTGTGAAGAGCTTATCTGCATAACAGCTGCTGTATGTGCTGCGCTGCTTACTGAATCCTGTGAATTATTAGTTTCTGATGATGGCTGTACATTGACCTTAGTAGTCTGTGATGCAGCCTGTACTGCCTGGCTCTGATATCCTGCCTGGCCGCTTATCTTTTCAATTCCCATTATCTTTCACCTCCGTGTGCGTATATAAAACAATGTTTTCGTATAATTATTAAACTTTCAACCTTAAAAGAAGTCCTTTTCTATCATATTGGTTCCAAAGTTTCTAGAGTTTATATCGGCAGTATCCCTCAAAATATAACACCTGTGCTTCAAATATCTGCTATCATTCTCTAAGTATCATATGATATTTCTCTCTGTCATTTTCATCTATATCAAGAATATCCATTATTTCATCAGAAGTTTTGTTAAGTTTTTTCATCAATATTCTGATATTATTAATAGTTGTCTGTTCCTGTCCCTCCTTCTTTCCACGTTCTTCACTTTCTTCTACTAACAAATCACTTATATTACACATATCACCTACACATCCTTCCAATTCTGTTGTCATTTTAAGTCCATATTCTTCAAGCTGTTGCATTTTGTTCACCTTGTCTTCAGTGGAAAATAACACTTCCAGCATCGCTATTAATTTATTTTTTGATTCCTCTTTGTTCTTTCCACTTCTTATACGTATTATAGCACCATTCATTATATGCCGCTGTGGCAACCAGTTGCTTTTTCCATATATAATCCTTGGTTCTAATGCCAGCTTTATTATTGAGTCCTCTGTATCTTCTGTATCCATGCAAACCCATATACTATATACATCTTTTAGCGAATCAAAATCTGAATGTATAAATTCTATATTCTTTTGTGATGAAACAAGCCTTGCCATATAATATATTATTCTTGATTCTATATGATATCCAAGTTTTGCTGTTGAAGTACTTTTTTGTGCTTCTATATTCACAAGCATCTTTATTGTTCTATTTTTATAATACAATGGAAATCGAATATCGTAAACAATTTTTCCATCATCTATATCAGAATCTTCTGTTCCTTCGTTTTCTATTCTTATGCACAACATTTCTGGCACCAATAGTGTAACCACAGTTTCACCTATACATGGAATTATATCTTCTATGCTATAGTCCACAAATTCAGGAACCATTACTTTTACTATGTTTGCTAATATCTGTGGATCAGCAAGAATACATTTTGCATAATCATCTCGCATTGCTTTTTTGCATCTATATCTGTAAGTGTTTTTGCCAGATTAGTCTTTATCCTCTTATATTTCATTTACATTCCTCCTGTGTAAACAGATAAAAATCTGTTAATTACCACTTTTACATTTTAATATTTGGGATTCATAACTACATTTTATTTAATTATAAATTGGGATATTTTATTCAAATCTGAATTCAGCTAGACTACAGATAATTATATATGACAATATCTTAGTTATCAGTAATTATCTATAAAATGATTTCTTAATTTATTAATGCTTAATAACATCATAAGCTACGTTCTAATTGTTTCTTGGTGCTATGAATATTGAAATACTAACTGTAGCTATATAACAACATTATCCAACATTAACGCTTTTAGTATACCATAAGTATATAATATAATACATTAAATAGTTTTGCAATATGTAATCAAAATTTTATAAGATATAAGGAATAAATAATTAAACCAAAAACAAACTCCATAATTTAAAACAGAAACAGACCATTTCAGCAATACATTTCTTACTCAGCTAACTACCTGATGAAATTTCGTATATACGTTGAAACAGTCTGTTTTATATTATTTTAAGATACCAGTATCAAAAGTTCCAAATCCACATGAGCTAGCACGCAGGTGGATGAAAGACCATGTTACTTCTTAAACAACTTATTAAGTGCCGCAACATCTATCTTCTGTGATACAGCCTCTTTGTTGGCATCTTTTATCTGCACATATACTTCCTTACGGTATATAGGAACGGATTTAGGTGCTGTGATGCCAAGTTTTACCTGATCGCCTTTTATCTCGATAACTGTTATCTCGATATCGTCATTGATGATGATTGCTTCATCTTTCTTTCTTGATAATGCCAGCATACTATTCACCCTTCCTTTCCTGAAGAATATCATAGATTGGATATCTCACTGCATAATCTTCATTATCAGCTATAAGCTGAACACCTTTCATAGTATCAACATTAACTATAACAGGTGCCTTAAGGTTAATAGTCATCTTAGTAAGATCCTCTGGAACTGTAAGTGTACAGAATACAGCAAGATTAGCTGTCCGTATATCACTGCCCAGTGTATTAAGAATCTCATCCTCAACTATTGGGTCATAGCCATCTATAATATACTCTGGTTTCATGACTGGAAGCGCAAGCCCTGGCTCATCAAGTGACTGAAGCCACATAATAGCTGTCTCTTCCCCCTTGTCAACATCATATATAAGTGTGAATCTCTTGCAATCCTCAAACCCTATCAACCCAAGGTCAAAATCTATAATCTTATTATCGTCAATATCTACAGTCCCAAACCACCTAGTACTAACCTGCATACATACCTCCTTGTTTTTTACGAAGTAAAAAATCCGAGCTCCCACGCGAGGAGAGGTATTTACCTCACTTGTTTTTTCATTCTATCCTATAAAATCCAACAATGTCTGCTGTACAACCTTACTTGCTGCTGAAAGTGCTGCATTGTATACAAGCTGTGCTGCTGTATAGTTGACAACGACTTCCTCAAGATCAATATCCTCATTCTGTGACTTAAGGCTTGTAAAGTTAGTCTTCTGCTCTGTAAGTCTTGTCTTTGTAAGATCAAGTCTCTGGATTCTATTACCTACATCTGCTTTGGCGTTAGACATCTGCTCCTGATAACCCTGCATCTGACCTATACCCTTCTCGAAAGCCTTTGTCATCTGTGACTTAGCAAGATCATTCTGTTTATTGAGTCCTTCAAGTATATCATCAAGTTTCTTCTGATCCTCTTCACCTGAATATTTTTCCTCATTTTTCATGCTTTCAACCTTTTTAATCTGGTTTTCAACATCTATTGTATTCTGCACAGCCGCCATAATGTCATCTACATTTCTGCCAAGATATATGTTAAAGCTCTCATCTGCCTGAGTATTAACCTTTAACTTCTGTGTGAAGTTAACATTATATTCTATATCCTCACTCTTCTTAGCATACTCAACGCCTGTTACATTATCCACACAGTCAAAGTACATGGTTGGGTTTACGTCACCCTTCTTGAAGTTTGACTTTTCATACTGAACTGCAAATGAATTATTAGTATATGTATTATTGTATACATTTTCTCCAAGAAGCACTTCACCAAGCTGTGTGTTTATAGCTATCTCATCATCACCAGGAATGTAGTTAGAATCAGTTGTAAATGTTATATTCACTGGATTGCCGCTTCCATCATCCAGGGAAGCAACTGTCTGTCCATTTGCATCAACAATTCCCTGTACATTGGCTGTTCCATCTGCATTCTTTGTAACAGTTGCCACATTGCCACTTGCATCTGTTATCTTAAATGTTCCATCAGCATCTATTTCTGAATAAGCAAGCTGTATTCTATGGACTGTTGCCACATTTGGTGTAACTATCTTACCATCCGCATCCTTCTTGACATTAAGATTAATGATATCTTCATTGGAATAAGCATTAGTGTATACTTTCTTTTCACTGATATCCTCTCTGTCAAACTTCTGTGAAATCGTATAATCAACATCCGCTGCGGCCGCATCTGACTGATATGTAAGAGGCTTATCTGTAGCATAACCAGTAAATACATATCTGCCTGCATAGTCTACATCACCCTGCACATAATAAGAATCTCTTAACTTATCAAGTGTTTCTATGATAGTGTTACGCTCTGATGATGAATATGAGTCAGTAGCACCCTGATTGCAATATGAATATAACTGGTACACTATATCATAGCCCTGTGCGAGTGCATCCTGTGTAACCGAAAGCCATGATGAGGCATCTGGTATATTCTTATCAACATACTGTGTTACCTGATCAAGACTGCTTCTAAGTCTGAGTGCTCGTATAGCTATGATTGGGTCATCAGAAGGCTTATTAATCTTCTTCTGTGTAGATAACTGTGTATCCATTGTATTAATCTGGTTCTTATTAGCCTGAATATTGGCTATGGAACTATTTATCATCATCTGATTAGTAACTCTCATATATTCCACCTCACGTCTATATATTTCATATTTTTCTTCTTCCCGCGCACGCTTTTTGCGCATCTTAAGTTTGCGCTTATGCGCAAATCCTGCATATGAAATATGCTGTATAGCATATTTCATATTTTTATTCTTCCCGCGCATGCTTTTTGCGCATCTCAGGTTTGCGCTTATGCGCAAATCCTGCATATGAAATATGCTGTATAGCATATTTCATATTTTTATAGTCCCGTCTGATTTATCAGCTTATCATATATCTGGTTCATAACCGACATCATCTTGGAATTAAGGTTGTAAGCCTGCTGGAACTTCATTATATCCATGGCTTCTTCATCTGTATCTACACCCATAACAGAAAGTCTCTGGTTCTGGATAGTTGTCTTCATATTGTTATAGTTTGACTGGAACGTCTTGGCCTTGCTTGCATCTATAGACATATCACTGACTATAGTCTCAAGGAAGTAGGCTCCTGTACCACCATCAAACAGTCTTTCTTTCTGCAGTGCATTCAACTGTTCCATAATGCTTGCATTGCCCTCACCATCACTTACACTTGTCTTTGTCGCAAGCTTGTTAGCATTTTCAAGAAGTTCACTGTTTACTGTCACTGTTGATGCTGTCAGCTTTCCTGATGTACCACCTACAACAAAAAGTGGTATTCCCTTATTCTCTGCTGTGTCTGTATCAGCATCTGATACATATCCACTCTTGAATATATCATTAACTGCCTGTGAAAATGTCTGTATGAACTGGTTAAGCTGTGCCTGATAGTAAGGAATTCCTTTATAGTTGATGTTATTATCTGCCTGTGGATTAGTCTCTGTAACTATGTTGCCATCATTATCATACTTGTATGAACCATCCTCATTGGTTGAAAGTGACTCTATCTCTCCGTTACAACCATCTCTTATATCAACAAGAGCCTTAAGCTGTCCACCAAGTGAAGAACTATATATATTAAATTCTGTTCCATCATTCCACTGCACATCGTATAACCCCTGCGCATCACTTTCATTTCTAGGTGTTTCCCTTGCAACAACTTTAAGTGACTTATAATCATAATTATGAACAAGTGACTGACCGTTAACTGTTATCTGGAATGATGTAAGTCCGTTAGCTATTGGTGTTTCACTTGTTGTTATATTAACATACTTGGACAGATCATCAACAAGTGCATTTCTCTGGTCTCTTAAGTCATTCGCATCACCATAGCATGCTTCTATCTGGTTAATCTGCTTATTGAGAGCTGTTATATTCTGCGCAATGGTGTTGATGTGGTCTACTGTATCCTTAATCTCATTGTTTGCATCTGTCTGTACATTTCTTAAGTTAGTAGATAATGTATTGAAATAATCAGACATACTTTTTGCATTATTGATAAGCTGGTTCTTAGCTGACTCATCTGATGGAGTTATAGTAAGCTGGTTAACTGCTGAATAAAAGTTGCTATATTCCTTAGAGAATCCGTTTAGTATAAACTCATTCAGATAATCTTCTATCTGTGTCATATAATTATTCTTGGATTCATACTGTCCATAGTTAGACATGTTGTTTCTGTACTTCTGGTCATAGTAGCTGTCTCTTGTCTGCTTAATCTCAACTACATTAACACCTGAACCTATCGTTCCATATGTTGAAAATGTTCTGAGCGAATCAGCTGCCTGCAGAACTGTTGTCTGCTTGGTATAACCATCTGTATTGATATTAGACAGGTTATGCGCTGATGTTGTTATGGATGTCTGCGCTGCCTGTAATCCTTTATATGCTATTGATAAACCAAAAAATGTAGATGCCATAGTTTTCTCTCCATTCTTTCTGTTTTAATTATTGGTTTCTACGTATGAAATTTCATTTACTATATTTGTCTGTTTTTAACCTGCTATGTGCCGGAATTTTTACATAATACTGATAGATACTATGTAAAGCCATATTTATCCTCATGCACTTGCCAGTAAGACCTGTATACTTATGTATACACATGTATACATAAGTATAATAACTATTATGCATTTCCAAGTGATGTAACAAGATGTTCTATCATCTCACTTACAACATTGATATATCTTGATGCTGCATTATAAGCATGCTGATACTTAATCATCTTCTGAAGCTCCTCATCTGAAGATACGCCAGATGTCTGTAATCTCTGGTTATCATAACCATTTACCATGGTTGTCTGGTTGTTGACGAACTTGGTAAGTACACTTCCCATAGTAGCAAACTCGCCGATATAATCATTGTAATATGTATTAAAATCAGCCTTTGCATAGCTCTCAGGATTAAGTGATGCAAACTTGTTGCTGAATGTATCTATAAGTTCGTTTGCCTTGCTGAAGTCTTCCTTTCCATGGATAGTTGAAAGTGGAATCTTTCCTACATTCTGAGATGCTTCTGGATTAACAACAAGGTTGCCAAGTGTATAATCCGTCTCGTATCCTGTTGCATTAAGATTATTTCTTACATAAGTTGTAGTCCCATCTGCGCCGGTAATCTTTATGTATCTTTCAGTACCTTTTCTCTTAAAGAGCTCAACTCCCATAGATTCATCTACATCCATACCGAATCCAGCTTTGTCCTTATCAAGTATACGGTATGTCATACTATCAATATTCTCTGCCTGTGTGTGTTCTTCATCTGTATACAGCTTTTCACCTGAAGCATAGCTGTATGTTCCATCACCATTATCTTTTCCTTTGACAACATTACCATATCTGTCATACAGTTGTTCATTCTGTGATGCTTTATACACATACTCATCAGCCTGAAGGACATTGCCATCATCATCTGTCATCTCAGTAGTAGTCTCGACAGTTTTTTCAGGACATAACACATCATTCATGGCTGTTACTATTCCGTTAAAAAGCTTGTCAAATCCGGCAATCGCACTAAGAATAGCTGATGGCTCTATATACTTGTTATAATAATCCTGCTTCTGCTTATACTCATCCATGGCACTGTTATACTGTGCCATACCCTCAGCTGTAGTAAGGTCATAATCCGTTCTGTCAGGCATAACAGGTACATCCTGATAATTCACATCTATAGTTCCTCTTGCAATAAGAAGTCCCTTAAGCTGTCCCTTATCGTTATCGTTCATATTGTTAGATGCTTTTTCAAAGCTGAATACATCTTTCTCATATCCTGGCCATGTAGGAATAAGAAGTCCATACTGCCCTTCCTGTCTCATATCCATCTTGGCAACTTCTGTCTTTGATACGAAAGGAACACTCTCTGCTGATATGATAACCTGTCCATCCTCAGTTTCATAATAATTGATATCAATGTATTTGCTAAGTTCATCAAGCGCAAGATCTCTTGTATCTCTTAAATCATTCGCACGTTCCTGTCCCTGTGACTCTACTGTTGATATTCCTTTGTTAAGATCATATATCTTCTGTCCAAGTTCGTTAATCTTATCAACCATATTGCTGACTTCTGTATTCAGTGTTATCTGATAATCCTTAAGTCCGCTGTATATAGCCTGTGAACGATCAATAAACGCTGTTGCATTCTGTATGAGTGACGATCTTGCTATCGTACTTGTTGGATTCTTTGTAAGTTCATTAACTGCATTGTAAAGATTAGTAAGGTGCTCCTGATATGTAACTCCCTGCATCTCTCCAAACCAGTCTTCCACTTCATATACTGCGTTTGCCTGACTTTCATAGAAACCCAGTCTTGAATTCTCTGTTCTGTATGAACGGTCTATGAAATCATTTCTTACACGGCTTATCGCTCCTATATCTACACCTAATCCATACTTTCCCTGTATGATACTGCTGCTGTACACGTTAGCATATGTTGTATCTGTAAATGTTATCTGCTGCCTTGTATACCCTTGTGTATTCACATTGGAAAGGTTATGTGCTGTTGTGTTAAGTGCTGTCTGTGATGACCTTAGTCCTGAAGAACCAACCATCAACGATGCCATTCCGTTTGCCATAATTCCTCCATTTAAAAATCACACTTCCAAAGACTGACCTTAGCTGCACCGCTTCTTAATTACTAAAGAAGTTCAAGATCCCAATTCATTCCTTTGAAAATGTGATTCTTATATTATCTGTTATTATTATATTGTTTTATTATCAGCTATTCATAAATGTATCTTAATATTATCGACACACTGTCAAAATAACCTGTTATAAACTATTATCTGTTAAGTGATAATCTATTTCAATCCATTTCCATAGATTATACTCATATATCTACTGCTTGGCATCAAACCCTGTAGCGCCTGTTATCTCCTGCTCTTCATAAGCAGATTTTCCATAATTGCCAGTCTGTGGCTTAAGTACTGAATTCTTGGCAAGATCAAGTTCAAACTGAATCATATCCATTGACTCTTTTAACAAGATCTTATTGTTATCATTAACAGCCGTTAACTGGCTCAGTGTTCTCTTAAGCTTTAGATATATGCTTTCAAGAGCATCATGCTCTTTCGCCTTTTTTTCAAGTATCTGAACTATATGCTCAACCCTTATCTCCTCATATGGAAGCCTTAGTACATTACATATATCCCTGACATCTTCCTGTCTCTTCTGCTCATATACATCTATCTGCTCTATGAGTTTCTGTTCTCTTATGAATATCTCCTGAAGCTGTTCTACGTTACCGCTTACTATTGCAGCCGTCTTCTCATTCGACAGATTAAGGAGCTTCTCATATCCATTATTCTCATTAGTCAGGTCTTCGATCAAACAATCTATCAAACTTGCCATATATGCTCCTCCGTCTGTTTTATATGTGTATTATTATATGTACTGTACAGATGCATCGTATTATACACATATAATGCATAATCTATATACAACACAAGATTTCTTTTATTTATTCTACTGCATCAATACATACTAAAATGCAAGTGTTGAAACACTGCTAAGCATCTTCTCAGCTACTGCCTCTGAACTTATATTATATGTTCCAGCTGCCATACGTGCCTTAATATCATTCACCTTATCAAGTCTTACATCTGAAGCTTCGTTTACTGCTGCTTTAGCTGTGTTATATACCTTTGCTGTATCTGATAATTCATACTTATCCTTCTCAGACTTCTTAACAGACACGCTCTTATCTTTTGCATAAGCGTTTGTCTTATATATCTGGCTGACAGCATTATAAGCATCTATACGCATACTAACCGCCTCTCTTTCTATCATAAATAAAGCTGCTTAATCTTATCTAAGACTGCCAGAACATAACTTTTACTTTCTAACAACAGTCTTGATATCTCTTAATCTTATTCAAACTTAACCGCATTCGAACCTGTCTAGATTAAGTTATTCTACCTTATATTTACCAAAGTCTGCTTTATTCATTGCATTTATATCTTTATGGTTATTGTATCGGATGTCATCAAGCATAACTTAACCCCTGTTGATATTACAAAAGCTATTTTTGATTACAATATCATTTTTTCGATTTTACAAGTATGTTTCTTAAAACAGCTTTAATGTATTCATCATTGCCAGGATTTAAATATATACCCATCACTTTTTACCTTCATTTTAAAAAATCTTCTTACTGCAAGTGTGGCTTAGACCCTCTGACCATGACAATTCTTATAGTGCAGACACATGCGGCTTTCTGGCATTTTGACACTTATATCAAAATATTTTAAACTTTCATGGAATTAAAAAAAAACGGAAAACCCACATTCTTCTATGGATTTCCCGCCTTGTTTAATCTTAAATCTGATGTATACGGATTGCTACATTGCTTTACAATTCACGCAATCCTGAATGACTTTTTGATCTTTTGACCCTTACCTTACATCATATATTAATATGCCTTGCCCCAGTAAACCATCTTCTTTGCTGGTCTGCCACAGCATACACACACATCACTTAAATGTTCCTGTGCAAATGGCATACATCTTGATGTACATGTTGTATCTTCCTTGATCTTGTCTTCGCAAGCCTGGTCACCACACCACATAGCCTTTATAAAACCTGGCTTGTTGGCTGCTGTTTCCTTGAACTCATCATAATTAGCTGCAACATATGTATGTGCATCTCTGTGAGCTCTTGCTCTCTCAAGCATATCCTTC
>ERZ808240.1022-NODE-1022-length-35632-cov-5.921635_pt1 | contig 35632 bp, 32 predicted proteins | sample MGYA00521084_ERZ808240 | MGnify/ENA primary metagenome ERZ808240 (study PRJEB31516, sample SAMN03275571) | gut metagenome | biome: mammalia-associated habitat; material: feces | host: Papio cynocephalus | place: Kenya | collected 2012-08-06 ... | reverse complement strand
ATATCAATTAATGTAGAGCATGATTATATAAATTAATTTTGAATACCTACTTAATACCTATTTAGGGGTGTGTTATCCCACTATTTCGTAGGTGTTGGTCTCTTTAAGATGTTTGAGCTCTTTGTAAAGTTGTATGCAAGTTACGGCGTCTGTGGCAGCATATATCTTTTGCGATTGGGTGAGCACATCAGCCTCCCAATTAGAGAGTTGAGCATTTTTAGATATACGCATATGAAAGATGTTGGCATATATCTTCTGAAGACTCATGTCTTCAATATGCATGTCCTTAACATAATTCTGTAGGTCAATATAACCCGCAGGCTCAAATGTATTATCTCTTTGACGGAGCATCATAAAGTCGTCTTTCAGCGAAAGTCCCACTTTAAGAATGTTGGGGGACGAAAGCAGTTGTACAAGGCAAGGCAAAAAACCAATTTCGTTTATACGAAAAAGAAAACACAACTCCTCGTTGGCCACTTGTAATAGTGCTACTTTGTGACTTTCGCCTTTTCTAAATGTAGGGCGAGTCTCTGTGTCAATGCCTAAAATGCTTGACTTAGCCAAAACTTTTACAGCTCTAACGGCTTCGCTCTCGCTTTGTATTACAACAATTTTGCCGTCATAAGCATATCGGGGCAGTGAAGCAATAAATGCCTTCTCTGTTTTCTTGAAAATTTGTCGCACGGGGTGTAAAGGTTTTAAACGTTGCTTACTGAAATATCGTGCAATGCTCTTAAAGCATTTAATAGCTTTTGTCCCCATTGCATATTAAATTCATCTATGGTCTCATAGAGTGCCACATACATAGCTTCCTCGTAGCCCTCGCGAAAAGTTTCAACAAGTTCGCGCAATTGTTGATAAATGTCTGCAAGGTTCTCGCTAATAGTGCAAAGTACCGGATGTTCAGAATACTTAAAGTCCTCAACAAATACATCAAGAAAGTCATCCCTTTCGCCCAATATACGTGCTACCGAAGAACGAATAAAGTTATAGTCATCTTCAGTGAGTTTCTTCTCATTCCATCCAACTTGTTCTGGAACGTTACCTAACAAAGTCGCCTTTAAGTATATCATGGGTAACAATCCACGCATAACGTGTGTGAAATCATCGAAATCTTTGTTTTCACATTGCTCGATGTATTTGCAAAATTCTGTGCAAACCGTGATAAAATCAATGACAGGTTGCGAGTATAGATATTTCTCTTCGTTCATATTAAGTGCAAAGGTAGTGCAAGGTGAGAGAAGTGCAAAAAAGAAAGCAAACTTTTTGCTTTCTTTTTTGACAATTCCGAACCGCCTCCTACCTTATTCAAAGGTAGTGCAAGGTGAGAGAAGTGCAAAAAAGAAAGCAAACTTTTTGCTTTCTTTTTTGACAATTCCGAACCGCCTCATATGAATTGCTTCGTACCATAAACAAATAAAAAGCCATTTGTTTATTCAATATAAGAGAATAAACAAATGGCTCATTATTTTATGTGCTTAGAATGGATTTTTCTTACATTAATGCATAAGAGAAGCCCCTATTTGCACACTAAAAGATTTAAATTATTCAGCACGGAGAGTGAAGCGCTTGAAATCAGTTACAGTGAGATCCTTCTCTACAGACTTCAAGTATTCAGCTACAGAAATCTTGCTATCTTGGATGTACTCTTGGTTAAGGAGGCATGACTCTTTGTAGAACTTCTTCATACGACCATTAGCAATGTTTTGGATCATTTGCTCAGGAAGGTTGGCAGCCTTTTGCTCAGCTGTAGTCTTCTTAAGTTCACGAATTTGGTCTGCTTGTTCTGCAGTGATATTGCCCTTCATGATACCCTCTTCAAGGTGCTCTTCGCTCTCAGCAATATAGAGGTTGAAACCAGCCTTCTTCAAAGCAGCTTCTACCGCCTTCTTTACTTGCTCTTCCTTAGTCTTTTCAATAGCAACCTTCAACTCTTCGTCCTTAACTGCTTGAGGAACGCTTTCTTCGTTCAAAGCAACAGGATTCATAGCTGCAACTTGCATAGCTACATTGTGAGCAGCCTCTTCTGCAGGTTTGTTAGTTTGAACCATAGTGCAGAGCATGTGACGGTTCATGTGGTCGTAAACCGCTACATTTTCGCCTTCGATGAAGCTATAGCCATCAAGTTCCATCTTCTCGCCTGTGATACCGCTACGATCAGTAACAGCTTCAGCAATAGTGTGTTCGCCAAGTGTAAGGTTCTTAACCTCGTCAAGCGACTTGCACTTGTTAGCAACAGCTGCGTCAAGAATATCTTGAGCCAACTTAACGAAATCAGCATTCTTTGCAACGAAGTCTGTTTCGCACTTCAAGGCAATGATTGCAGAGAAGCCGTTCTCGCTCTTAACGAGTACAGCACCTTCTGCTGCTTCACGATCAGAACGCTTAGCTGCAACAGCTTGACCTTTTTTACGAATGATTTCGATAGCTTCTTCTATGTTACCATTAGTTTCAGCAAGAGCTTTTTTGCAATCGCCAAGACCCGCACCAGTAAGAGTGCGCAATTTTTTGATATCTTCTAATGCTACTCCCATTTTATTTGGAAATATATGATTGAGTTAATATTTAAGTTTATCGTTAAAAAGAAGAAAGTATAAAGTACATCGTGCATAAGGGATAAAAGTGTAATCTCGTAATGGGGTTAAACTTTATACTTTATACTTTTATACTTTATACTTTCATCATGTTGTTTGAGTGTAAATTACTCAGCTTTAGCTTCAGCAGGAGCGGCTTCTGCTTTCTCGCTCTTTTCAGCACGAGCCTTAGAAGCACGCTTGTTACGAGTTTTGCCCTCGCCTTCGCCAGCAGCTTCAGCGTCAACCTTTTCAGCCTTGCGCTCTTCAATACCTTCTGCGATAGCACCGCAAACTGCATCAAGAATAACTTCGATGCTCTTGTTAGAGTCATCATTTGCAGGGATGATGTAATCTACAACGTTAGGATCTGAGTTTGTATCAACAATACCAAATACAGGAATACCAAGGCGATGAGCCTCTTTAACTGCGATGTGTTCTTTGCATACATCTACAACGAACAATGCAGCTGGCAAACGAGTAAGGTCGCTGATAGAACCAAGGTTCTTCTCCAACTTAGCACGCTGACGAGAAATCTGAAGGATTTCGCGCTTTGAGAGGTTTGAGTAAGTACCATCGTTCATCAACTTGTCGATATTGGCCATTTTTTTGATTGCCTTACGAATAGTTGGGAAGTTGGTAAGCATACCACCCGGCCAACGTTCAGTTACATAAGGCATATTTACAGAGGCTGCTTTATCAGCAACAACCTCCTTAGCTTGCTTCTTAGTAGCTACGAATAGGACACGTTTTCCTTGCTTAGCGATTGCTTTCAAAGCTTCTGCAGCTTCGTCAATCTTAGCAACTGTTTTGTGAAGGTCGATAATGTGAATACCGTTACGCTCCATGAAGATGTAAGGAGCCATAGCAGGATTCCATTTACGCTTAAGGTGACCAAAGTGGCAACCTGCCTCCAAAAGGGTGTCAAATGATGTTCTAGACATTTCTTTCTTTTGTTTGTAATTCGTTTACTTTCTTTGTAAGTTGTTTTTAGTTCAACCAGCCAACAAGTAGCTTGCGGTGTATTGCAACGAGTGTAAATACACTGATATGCAGGGTCCTGTTGGTTTAGATACTAAACGTAAATCCAGCAGCATATTCCAAATCAAGCAATCATCATAGGTGAGAAGGTTTGATTTAGGCAGCGTACAGAATATTAACGCTTGCTGAACTGGAAGCGACGACGAGCTTTTGGCTGACCTGGCTTTTTACGTTCAACGGCACGTGGATCACGTGTCATGAAGCCTTCAGCACGAAGAGCTTTCTTGTCATCAGCATTGATTTTCACGAGAGCACGGGCAATAGCGAGGCGAAGAGCCTGGCTTTGACCTGTAAAGCCACCACCGCAGAGGTTAACCTTAATGTCGTACTTTTCAGCAACATCAAGAAGAGCAAGAGGTTGCTTTACAACAAACTGCAGGATGGGAGAGGGGAAATACTCTGTGAGGTCTCTCTTGTTAATGGTAATTTTGCCAGTACCTTCGGTTACATAGATACGGGCGATGGCGCTCTTACGACGGCCTAATGCATTAATCATTTCCATTACTGCTAAGCTTATTTAAGAAGGTTAATATCAATTGCCTTTGGTGATTGTGCTTCATGCTTGTGATCAGCGCCTTCATATACATAAAGGTTTGCAAGAAGCTTAGCACCGAGCTTATTCTTAGGAAGCATACCCTTAACCACGCGGTGCAAGAGTTTGTCTGCGCCGTTAGGCTTAGCCATAATGCTTGCAGGAGTGTGCTCGCGTTGTCCACCAGGATAACCTGTGTAAGTAAGATAAACGCGATCTGTCCACTTTTTGCCTGTCAATTGAATTTTGTCGGCATTGATAATGATAACGTTGTCACCACAATCTACATGCGGAGTAAAGTTTGGTTTGTACTTACCGCGCAGCAGTTTGGCAACTTTTGTGCAGAGACGACCCAATACTTGGTCAGTAGCATCAACTACTACCCATTCTTTCTGTGCAGTCTCTTTGTTAGCAGAAATGGTCTTGTAACTTAAAGTGTCCACTTTTGTTTTGTTTTTAAAAATTGTGTAACTACTAAAATTTATCTTTTTGCCGTAGATATCACCTAACCATTACGTCCTGGCCAATAAAAACGGGCGTAACTATTAACCCACGGCATGGTTGGCTTTTAGCCATCCAGATAATAATCGGCTTGCAAAAGTACTCATTTATTATTACATGACAAATGCTTGCATGCTTTTTTCTTCAAATTCATTCATTTTGTTTATAAAATTTAGCGCATCTCATACAAAAAACTTTATCTACGCTCTAATATTGTTCTTTATTGATAAAACGTGGAGAAATACTTTCCTATCTTTGCAGAGTCAATTTATAAAAAAATCATATGCATTCAAAGCAACAAGCCTTATGTGCCTTAATGGAGGATAATTTTTATAATGTAGGTGTTATACACGCTACGCTAGCACTACTCTCTCATTCAAACGAATTACTTGATGAGATGATTGTTTATATAGAGGATTGCCATCCCACTGAAAGTCAAATTATAGAAAAGACTGCAGATTTAATTAAGCAATGTTAATAATGAAATAATGAACAAAATAGAACGAGAGAAAAGAATTGTTACTCAGATGATAAAGCTGTATTGCAGGCATAAGGAAAAAAATAAAGAACTTTGTGACCGATGCAGACAACTTACTCTATATGCCACAGCGCGACTTGACCATTGCAAATATGGCAACAATAAAAAATCATGTAAAAGATGTCCAATTCATTGCTATAAACCCGAGATGAAAGCTCAAATAAAGCAAGTTATGCGTTGGGCTGGACCACGAATGCTGTTTTATCATCCCATTGAATGTATTCGGCATGTATTATAGGGAGGGTTCAACAAAACAAAGGTAAGTTTAAAAGGTGGCATCTAATAGTTGTGCTTTCTTTTAAACTTACCTTTTGTTAGTTTATGCATTCTTGTCATAATCCGTTACAATGGCAAGTAGTTCTTTGCCGTATTTGTCTATGCTTTTGGGTCCTAAGTATGGAATTTTCTTTAATTGCTTTTCGTCCGTTGGCATATTATCTGCAATGGCCATCATAGACTTTGTTTGTAAAATACAATATGCAGGCAAGTTCAATTCTTCAGCTTTAAGTTTACGCCACTCGCGCAGTTTATTATATAGTGTAGAGTTGCTTACTTCTGTTGGTACATTATATTTGTCATTACTTTTGGAAGCAGTTCGTTTTTCTTTTTTCTCGTTGTTAGATGAGGATTTAGCTGATAAGAAAATCCTTGCTCTTTTGTTTAAGTAGTCCTCTGCAACAAATCCTTGCGTTTTAACAAGTTTCAGTAGCTCTATATGCACTTTTAGTTGCGACATGAGAGACGTTTGTACTTTTATCATTTCCTTTTTTACTTGAGCATTGTCTATATCAAGTTGGTGACTAACGACAAACTCTGATAATGCAACAAGTTTTTGCTCAAAATATGCAGAACCTTTCTTAAGACGTTCTTGGAGCGACTCGTCTGCTAAATTGCCATTTATAGCAAAGATTGCTTGTTGATATTGCCGATGAAACCTACCAGACACATTCATCACTTCAAGGTTGAAAGCATGCAACCAACTGCCAAAGAGCAAGATTGTTTTTTGATAAGTATTGTAGAGGTGTTTCTGCATCAACTCTGCCATTCGTGATAGATTGATACATTCTTTTTCAAAGTTAAATAGTTCGCTAATTAAAAATAAAGAATAATCAATCCTTAACTTCTTCAACTGCTCTTGGCTAACCACCTTAGCTTTGTTTTCTTTATTAAAAGCCTCTATGCAAGGATCGTTGATGATGGCGGTAGCTGGAATTGGCGATGTTAGTACAATTCCCTCTAATGTTCTGCATCTGCTTAGTGCCACATAAGTTTGTCCATGAGCAAATGCTTTTGACGCATCTATTATTACATGATTAAATGTGAGTCCTTGACTTTTATGTATAGTGATAGCCCAAGCTAATTTTATGGGAAACTGAACAAACGTGCCATCTACATACTCCTTTATGTCCTTTGTTTCGGGGTCAATACCGTAGCGTGTGTTCTGCCATACTTCTGGTTTTACCTCAATGCTTTGGTAATAGGTGTCTTTGGGTTGCACAACAAAGCTTTCCTTTCCGATTTCTACGATAGTGCCTATCATTCCGTTGAAATATCTTTTCTCTGCATCGTTTTTAACAAACATCACTTGTGCACCCTTCTTGAGTTGTAGACTGCTGTCTGTTGGGTAAGAATAATCTGGAAATTTACCCTTGATATTTGCTTCGTAGGTATATGCCTCTTCATCAATAGCATTGAGTGCTGTTTGGTTAATCTTTTGAGCTTGCCAATTGTGTGTACATAATTGTATATAGCCTTGGTTGTTTTCAAACGAAAAATTAGCTATGTATCTTTTGTTTAATTCGTCAAGCACTTGTTGTGATTTATCGCCCACACGTATGCTATTAAGCAGAGACAAAAAGCAACTATCTGTTTGCCTATAAACCTTTTCAAGTTCTACAGTTAGATAATTAGATTGCTGCAAAGCATTGCTGCTAAAGAAATAAGGCGTGGCGTAATAAGGGCGTAGCATGTCCCATTCATTGTCTGCAACTACAGGCGACAACTGTTGCATATCGCCAATCAAAAGCAGCTGAACACCTCCAAAAGGCAGCGTGCTACGGCGTATGCGTCTTAGTATAGAATCAATTTCGTCAAGCAAGTCGGCGCGTACCATACTCACTTCGTCTATAACCAAAAGGTCAAGACTGCATATCAAGTCAATCTTGGCGGCACGCATTGCAAAGTTTTGTTTCTTTTCAATAGAAGCATTCGGAATAAAAGGTCCTGGAGCTATTTGAAAGAAAGAGTGTATAGTTACGCCTTGTGCATTGATGGCCGCGATGCCAGTTGGTGCCAACACCACCATACGCTTAGGCGAATCCTTACGTAGGTTACGCAGAAACGTGGTTTTACCAGTTCCAGCCTTTCCTGTCAGAAACAAGTTGGCATTTGTAGTTTCTATGATTTCGCGTGCCAGTTGCACTTGTGTGTTTATATCACTATTGTTTGTCATCGCTTACTTTTTAACAATACGTTTGGGTTTATGCATGTGAGTTGCGCTTATTTTTGTTATGCCATGTTAGAATGGAGGATTATCTGTTGATGCAGGCGGAAATGGTGATGAGGGTAGGGGTGGAAATCCGTCTCCTCCATCGGGCAAAGGCGGAAAGTCTGTAGGCGACATTGAACCGCCAATTACATTTTCATTCTCTGTTGCCGAGGATGACATGGTAGACACGCTGTCGTCTTCAGGATTTTGAAAACGAGCATACTCGCCCCTAAACGTAAGCAATACATTTCCCACCGCACCATTACGATGCTTAGCAATGATTATTTCGGCTTTACCTCTAAGGTCACGTCCAGCTTCGTCTTGATAAATCTTATAATACTCAGGTCGGTGTATAAAGAGCACCATATCGGCATCCTGCTCAATGGCACCCGACTCACGCAAGTCAGACAGTTGCGGCCGCTTATCTGAACCTTCACGATTTTCAACACCACGGTTCAACTGTGACAATGCTAATATTGGTATATTAAGTTCCTTGGCCAACCCCTTTAGTGAGCGCGAAATGGTAGAAACCTCTTCTTGACGACTACCAAAACTCATTCCCGAAGCATTCATCAGCTGCAAATAGTCAATCATCAACACCTTTACGCCATGTTCCCTAACCAAGCGACGTGCTTTAGTTCTCAGTTCGAACACAGAGAGCGAAGGTGTATCATCCACATATAGAGGTGCACCCACCAACTGCTTAATTCGCGAGTCGAGCTGTTGCCACTCGTAAGGTTTAAGTTGTCCGCTCTTAAGTGTTTCACCTTTAATTTCGCACACGTTCACTATCAAACGGTTCACCAACTGCACGTTCGACATTTCGAGAGAGAACATTGCCACTGGTATCTTTTGGTCTACAGCGATGTTTTTGGCCATGCTCAAAGCAAATGCCGTTTTACCCATAGCAGGGCGTGCTGCAAGAATTACAAGGTCGGAGTTTTGCCAACCAGCAGTTATTTTGTCAAGCGCATGAAATCCAGAGGCAATACCGCTCATACCATCAGTACGTGCAGCAGCCTTTTGCAGCATATCGTAAGCATCTTTAATAACAGGGTCAATCTGTGTATAGTCTTTTTTCAGATTGGTTTGCGAGAGCTCAAATAGCTTACCTTCGGCTTCTTGCATCAACTCGTCCACGTCGGTTGTTGCATTAAAAGCCTTTGTTTGTATGTTGCTTGTATAGGTAATTAAGTCGCGTGCTGTAGCCTTTTGCGCAATGATACGAGCGTGATATTCAATGTGAGCAGAAGATGCCACCATACCGCTCAATTGCGTGATATAGTATGGTCCACCCACCTCTTCAAGATGGTTGTTAGCTCTCAAATCCTCTGTCACCGTAAGTATGTCTACGGGTTTTTCCTCAAGATTTAAGCGTCGGATAGACTCGTATATCAATTGGTGGCGATGGTCGTAGAAACTTTCTGGACGTAGTATTTCGCTCACTTGATAGTAAGCATCTTTTTCAATCATCAAAGCGCCTAACACGGCCTGCTCCAACTCTACAGCCTGTGGTTGTAAGTGGCCGTAGTCGTCTGTATCGGGTGTTTTCTTGCGTTTGGTATATGTGGTAGGACGAGAGTTCGCTTTCGTTCCTGTGTTTGTATCTGCCATAGTTCGTTATTATCTAAAATCATTCATGTTGCGTGCGTCACGAGTCATTCCTTTTTGTCTTCATTTTGGTGCTGATAGCATCCCATGTCAGGCTTATTGCCTCGCTCGTGCCCTGCAATATCGTTAGGATATGCCTCACTTAGCTCTGCATTAGCCGTGCCAACAGCTTTTGAATGAGGCGAAAGTTCAAAACTAAAGTCTATGTAGTCAAGATTAAACTCCTTGGCAAAGTTCTTTTCCTTAATAATAGCTTCATCCTTATTATCGCCATTTTCAGCAACATCCCACAAGCAGTTTTGAAAGTGGTCGTCGGGCTTCTTGGGTTCAGGCGTATTCATTAAGCAGTAGTTAAACAAATAGTTAAATTCATCGTCCTTAAAGTCTTCATTACTACCACCCATCATTTCGTCGTCTTGATATCCCGTTACGATGCAATTGTCTAACTGCAAACGATGTAAAGGCAAGCGTGCATTACCATCAAAGTTGGCAAAGTCAATGGCATGACCATATCCGCCCGTAAACACATAAAAGCGTGCCAACGTGCATTGCAGCAAGACCACGTCGCCCCCGCGCACGTGCAAGCAGTCGCCTCCAGCATTGGCAAGCAAGCTATTGCCTATAAACACATTGGCCATCCTTACGTCTACTGCATGGTTGCTTACCGTGTGAATTTTACTATTCTCTATTGTCAATATTCGTTGGGTAACATCCCCCACAGAGTCTACTTTTACCCCATATTCTCCGCTATGTATGTCGGCATAATTAATGTAGTTATCATGCGACTGTGACATTATATCTATACCTTTCCATAAGCCTGGCGTGCGGTCGTAAGGCTGATTGACAAACATATAGTCTAAGCGGTCGCCACGCAACACTACGGGTGCATCAATTGTTCCTTCAATACGAAGCGTTCCGTACACCCGTAGTTTTGCTCCAAAGTGGAATAAAAATTGTGTGCCTGCAGCTAAAGTCAATGTAGCCCCTTTGTCTACCACTAAACTGTCCATCACTCTGTAGGGGCGCTTTGCTCCCAGCGTTGTGTTTTCGCTTATGTGGTGGTTTTTAAGCGTAATTACATCCTGTCCAGAGGCCGACAATATAACCGACTGCAATAGGCCGCTTTCGGTAGTAAACTGTAGTTCGTCGGCATAATTAGTAGGAGTGTCGCTATCCTTATCGGGTACATTGGCCATGAGATAAACAATCATGCTATCCTTCCCAGCTATTTCAAAGTCTGTTGCAATGCCATCAGACAAAGCCGTGCCGTCAGCATTAACATGGAATGGTGAGTCCTTGCCATTCTTCAAACTGATTTGCGGTATACGTATGGCTTTAGTTGAATGATTATATACACTAAAGCTATAAGTCTTTGTTGGAAATCCGCTGATAATCGTGTCAAAACGTATAGAATCCTTACTAAAGGACAATTTGTCATTAGGCGAAGATGTATATTCCTCGTCGCCCAAACAAGATGTCAATATTAGCAACAATACTAACAAGTATGGAAGGTTGCGCATGGAGATAATGTTAGATGATAGTAAATGGATTAAGGAGCGAAGGAGGCTACGTCACATTGCGATGTAAGCATTTCCTCTTTCACTGCTTAATCCATCTTGGTAAACGCTCTTTATTCAAGCGAATGTTTAAGTATTTTGACGTCTATTTCGTTTAATTAAACGCGCTTTAAGATGTCAAGTAAATGATCCCAAACCATCTTTACTGTGGGGATGAGTAAGCGTTCGTCGGGCGAGTGAACACCGCGTAAGGTTGGTCCAAAGCTTACCATATCAAGTTTAGGATATTTCTCTGAGAAAAGTCCACACTCAAGTCCTGCGTGGATGGCCAAAATTCGTGGCTCCTTGCCAAATAAGTGTTCATAACTCTCTTTAGCTATCTTAACGATTTCACTATTGGGGTTAAGTTTCCAACCAGGATAACCCTCGTTGGTCACTACTTTGGCTCCACCCAGTTCAAATGCCGCACGTACTACGCTTGCCACATTTTCGCAAGCACTGCTTACGCTGCTTCGTTGGCTTGTTGTAACAGTCACGTGGTCACCTTCAAGATGAATGCTTGCAAGGTTTGAAGAGGTTTCTACAAGCCAATCAATGTCTTGGCTCATGGCAAATACACCATTGTGGACAGCATGTAATGACAATAGCATCTTGCGCATAGCAACAGGTTCCATAGCCACTTGAGCCCCCTCGTGGCTTTCAAGTTTAAAGGCTATTGTCTTTTCTGTAACCTCATATTCTTCTGCCACCTCAGCCTCGTAAATGTTTAAGTCTGCGCGTAGAGCATCCTTCTTGTCCATTGGAATGGCACAAATAGCGTGGCCTTCGCGTGGAATAGCGTTGTGCAAACCGCCACTCTGAATATCCACCAAACGAAGGTCGAACTTTTGCATTTCTTTAACTAAGAAGCGCACAAGTAGTTTGTTGGCGTTAGCGCGTTTTTTATTAATATCATCGCCTGAGTGACCACCCATCAAGCCCTTTATGCTAATGCTAAAGGTATAGTAGTCAGCCGGAATAGCCTCTGTAGGAAATGCATAAGTGGCTGTAGTGCGCACGCCGCCAGCACAACTTACAAAAATTTGTCCCTCGTCTTCAGAGTCAAGATTTATAAGGTAGTCGCCATCCATAAAGTCCGACTTCATGCCCACAGCACCCGTTAGTCCAGTCTCTTCGTCACGAGTAAACACACACTCAATAGGACCATGTTCAATATCGTTAGACTTTAGTATAGCCATTTCCATTGCCACACCAATACCATCGTCTGCGCCTAAGGTTGTGCCCTTAGCTCGCATCCATTCGCCATCAATGTAGGTTTGTATAGCGTCTTTATCAAAGTCAAAATCAACATCTTTGTTCTTTTCGCAAACCATGTCCATATGGCTCTGAAGAATTACTTTCTTACGATTTTCGTGGCCCGGAGTAGCTGGTTTGCTGATGCATACGTTGCCAGTTTCATCTACCTTTGTAGGCAGACCTAAGTTCTCACCAAAAGCCTTTAAAAAGGCTATCATCTTGTCCTCTCTTTTTGAAGGACGTGGCACTTTATTTACTTCTGCAAAGCAATCAAACACGATGCTTGGCTGTAAAAGATTGCTGTTACTCATAACGTAATATAATAATTAATTGTGTAACTTTGCTGCGTTTTAAGGCACGTAGCCTTATTTACGTTCGCTTAGTGGCTCTGCAAGAGTAGCTGCGTATGGCAGAATTTTGAGAGCTACGTAAACAATGTTTACAGCGAACTTTGGCAAAAGTACAAAAAAAAAGTATATGAAGATATTTATCCTAAGCCTATTTATTGTGGCTATTTGTATAGCCTTGCTTTCAGTCAGACTATTCTTTGGTCGCGGTTTTGTTAAAACGCACGTAGACCAAAGCAAAGCCATGCGGCAACGTGGCATCCACTGTGTGCAAACGCAAGATGCGGAAGCCAGAATAAGTAATAAGAAACAAATAAAAGAAAGAATTTGATAATGAAGCATTTTTCATCTCTTGCCATGCTCGTGTTAGCCACAGGCATTGCAGCAACCACCACAATCTCGTGTAACAAGAAAGAGCCTTCACAACAAGTAAAATCAAATGGCTTACCCAAAGCCGCTGCTGCATCAAATGGCGTAAGCGGAACAGTAGCCGTGGTAGACATCGACACCTTGGCAGCTCAATCGCAATATTGCAAAGATGGGCTAAAAGCTCTCGAGGCCAAGCAAAATTCGTATCGTCAGCAGCTCAATGCCAAAGGTCAAGCCTTGCAAAATGCATTGGCTAGTTTCCAAAAGAAAATGCAGTCGGGCGCATTCACTTCGCAGCAAGAGGCACAAACTGCACAGGCTCAATTGCAAAAGCAACAACAGGCTTTGCAGAGCTTTCAAGAGCGTATTGAGAGCGAAATGAGCAAGGCTACTGAGAACTACCAGTCGAAACTTCGCAAAGACATTGCAGCTTTTCTTAAAGAATACAATAGCGATGGACGATTTAAAGTTATCATCAGCAAAAGCGGCGACAACGTGCTATACTCTGACCCTTCTATCGACATCACTAACGATGTTATTGAAGGACTTAACAAGAGCTATAAGGCTGGACAAAATAAATAATCATGCTCAACAAATAAGTATTTGCAAAAAAACATCCTCATGAAAATTCTTCCTCATGAGGATGTTTTTTATGCGTTATTCTAAGGTGTTCTTTGTAGGGTTGCCTTTTTGAATGCTCATAAACCTTAAAATGTTGATAAACATTTACAAAATGGCAAGCACATAATAAAAAACTATGAATAAATTGACGAAGCGTGCTGTTGTGTATTACTTATTATCGTATATTTGTGTTGCAAAGCATGATATCGCATTAAGCTTGAAGGGTTTATTAGCCATTAGTAGGCATAATATACCTTTTATGCCTATTAGGTCTATTATGCCCAATATGCATAATATGCATAATGAATTCAATAAGCATAACAACATACCCCCTAAAATACTCTTTTATGGAAAAGCACCCCGTTGACAAACAATTCCTCCGCCAAGGCAAGGACTATACCACGCTTGTTTGCTATAAGAAGGCTGTCATTATCTACGACATTACCTACTACTTTACTCACAAGTATTTAGAACGTGGTGACCGCACCATAGACCAAATGATACAGGCAGCGCGATCGGGTAAGCAGAATATTGTAGAGGGAAATATCGACGGCATCACATCTACCGAGATGGAAATAAAACTCACCAATGTAAATCGTGCCAGCTTGCACGAACTATTAGAGGATTATAAGGATTATCTGCGTGTGCATGGCTTGGAATTGTGGTCCATTAATTCGCCTAAGGCGGAGCAAACACGCCGTTACTGCCGCACACACAATGCTCCAGAAGATTACACACAGAAAATAGCAGAGCGGTCGGCCGAAACAATATGCAATATAGCCATTACGCTAATACTTCAAACTGATGTAATGATAAAAGGACTGATAGAATGGTAGAAAAAATATTTCAAGGACAACGGGGGAATAAAGGAACAAATGTACAACGAACGACGCAAGCAGAGAGGATTTTAAATAATTGCATATAATGACCAAACATGAGGGAATGATTAAATTAATTTTGAATACCTACTTATATATCAAATGGTAAAATGAGAAATGGTAAAACTATTTTTAATAAACCATTGGCAAGATTAAGCACATCTTTAATTAGCTAATGGGCTTTACTATATCTGTTAATCCCTTAATGCTTGACATTGTTTCCACTTTATTCAAAAAAAACAGACTATATGGAAAAACATTTGTAATTTTGCATATAAAATGCGTTAATAGTGAAAATGCTTTGCGCATATTATACGCTCATAAAGGTGTGACCCATGCAAAAGCCACACCTTTATGCATTATTTACTAAAAAATAAGAATGAAAATTCTCACTAAAGAAGAAATTAAGCATAAAATTGATACAAACCTCTTTCATAAACTAACAGAGGTTGCTGATGAACTATCGCTTGAATGTTACCTTGTGGGGGGATATGTGCGCGACCTATTCTTAGAGCGTCCCACCAATGATATTGATGTTGTAGTAGTGGGTAGTGGCATTAAAATAGCCGAAGCTTTTACAAAGCGACTCGGACGTGGAGCACACCTCTCAGTGTTTCGTAACTTCGGTACAGCACAAGTTAAATGGCACAACCACGAGGTTGAATTTGTTGGTGCTCGCAAAGAGAGCTATACGCACGATTCGCGTAAACCCATTGTAGAGGATGGCACACTCGAAGACGATCAAAACCGACGTGACTTTACGATTAATGCCATGGCAGTGTGCTTAAATGCCAACCGCTTGGGCGAGCTTGTAGACCCTTTTGATGGTTTGCTCGACCTTGAAGATGGTATCATTGCCACTCCGCTTGACCCCGACATAACCTTTAGCGACGACCCTCTGCGCATGATGCGTTGTGTGCGTTTTGCCACACAATTAAATTTTAGCATTGAGGACGAAACCTTTGATGCTTTGAGTCGCAACCGCGAACGCATTAAAATAATAAGCGGCGAACGCATCATTGCCGAACTCAATAAGATTATGATGTCTGCCGTACCCTCTATAGGCTTTGTTCATTTGCAACGTTGCGGATTGCTCGAACTTATATTGCCCGAGGTGGCAGCGCTCGACAATGTGGAAACACGTAATGGCAAGTCGCACAAGAACAACTTTTACCACACGCTTGAGGTGCTTGATACCGTGGCAAAAAATAGTGATAAACTCTATTTACGTTGGGCTGCTTTGCTTCATGACATAGGCAAACCGCGCAGCAAACGTTGGGAGCCTAACATCGGATGGACCTTTCACAACCACAACTATCTGGGTGAGAAGATGATTAAACCGCTCTTCCGACGGATGAAATTGCCCCTTGATGAGCGTATGAAGTATGTGGCTAAACTTGTAGGACTACATATGCGTCCCATTGCTATAGCCGACGATATTGTTACGGATAGCGCCGTACGCCGTTTGTTATTTGAGGCTGGCGACGATATTGACGACCTTATGCTTCTTTGCGAAGCCGACGTGACAAGCAAGAACGAACAACGCAAGCAGAACTTTCTACACAACTTTAAGATTGTACGCCAAAAGCTCGTTGATATTGAAGAGAAAGACCGCATACGCAACTTTCAACCACCCGTTGATGGCGACGAAATTATGCACATGTTTAACCTCACTCCTTGTCGCGAAGTGGGTGCACTAAAGAGTGCACTAAAAGACGCGATACTTGATGGTAAAATTCCCAACGAGCGCCAACCAGCTCTTCAGTTTGTTATTGAAAGAGCCAAGCAAATGGGACTTTCGCTTGTGGCAGAGCCATAATATATTAAGTAGGTATTCAAAATTAATCTATATAATTATGTCCTACATTAATTGATATGCCTTAGCACATTGTTTCCGCCATAACCACAGGCTTCATCGGTCACGTAGCCCGCTACGCTCCCTCTTCAGCCTATGCTTCTGACAAAAACAATGCACAAATTCATATCAATTAATTTTGAACACCTACTTACGAAGAAAATGGTTTGATATAACGTTCAGTAGACGTATTTAAGCATAAATTGAACGTTATATCTTTTCTTTTTTCTTAGGGCTAACCTTGATAAACAAGAATGACATTTCTAACAGGAAACACGCATTATCATGACCCAACAAGAAGTAGAAGAGAACAAACAATTATATATCCGCCTTTGCCGCGAAAACATTAAGCGCAATGGTGTAGAAAAAGTTTTAGCATATCTCGAAAAGACCGATTTTTATGTAGCTCCAAGCTCATCAAACTTTCATCTCAACGAGGATGGTGGCTTGTGCCGGCACTCAATTAATGTGTTTGAAACGGCATGCAAACTATACGACGATATTGCTAAGCCCAACATTCAGAACGGCATATCGCCCTTTACCGAAGAAATTTCAAGAGAGAGTATAGCCATTGCAACCCTCTTTCACGACCTGTGTAAAATAAAACTTTATCATAAGGTTGAAAAATGGAGAAAGGATGCTAACAACCATTGGCAAAGCTACATGGGCTATGAACTTAACGACGATTTTCCGCTTGGACATGGCGAGAAGTCGTGCCTTATGCTCAGTTGGTATATGCGTCTTAAGCCCGAGGAAATGCTGGCCATACGTTGGCACATGGGCATGTACGATATTGGCGAAAATGGCACTTCGCAGCGCTATTCTTTTTATAGTGCACTTGATAAAAGCCCGCTTGTAAGCATTGTGCATGCAGCCGATTTTTTATCATCAAAGCTACTCGAAAAAACTACTAAGCCTTGATTATCCTACCGCAGAACTTTTTAAAAAACAATACACTATCAAATTACATTTATAAACAATTATCATGAAACAAATCTCTAATCATGTTTGTAGCATTTGCCTATTGCTGCTTCTGTTTGTTTGTGGAGTGGGGCAAACATTTGCCGCTGAAACAAAGAACCCCGAAGTGGTATCGGCATTGCTCAATCGCATTGGTGGTAGTGGCACATCCAGTCGTTTTGTAACGATTGTTGATGAGTCGTTATCTACCAACGGAAAGGATGTGTTTGTCATCACATCGCAAGATGGCAAACCATGCATCAAAGGCAACAGCACATTAGCTGTTACTACGGGTATCAACTGGTATCTTAACCACTATGCCCATGTAAACATTGCGTGGAACAATTTGACAATAGACTTAACAAGCATCAGTCTGCCTGTTCCAACTCAAGACGAAAAGCATAATTGCTCGGTAGATTATCGTTACTACCTCAATTATTGCACCTTCTCTTACTCTATGTCGGTATGGACATGGGAACGTTGGCAAAAGGAAATCGACTGGATGGCATTGCATGGTATCAACATGCCGTTGCAGATTGTTGGTTTGGACGTAGTGTGGAAAAATCTACTTACCAAGGACTACAACTACTCTTCAACCGAGGCAAATAATTTTATTGCAGGCCCTTGTTTCCAAGCTTGGTTTGGCATGAACAACCTACAAGGTTGGGGTGGTCCTAATCCCGATTGGTGGTATAAAAGACAAGAGGGACTTGCCAAGAAAATCCTTGCTCGCGAACGCGAATTGGGCATGAAACCCGTTCTGCCAGGCTATGCAGGCATGGTGCCAAGCGACTTTACAAGTGAAACGGGCATTGATGCAAACAATCAAGGTGTATGGTGTGGATTTACTCGTCCCTACATTCTTAACCCCAACAATGCTAAATTTGCTGAGGTATCAAAGAATTACTACAATCGATTAGAAGAGTTGATGGGAACGTCAGAGTATTACAGCATCGACCCCTTTCATGAAGGTGCTAATACCTCTGGCATAGACGTGCCATCTGCATATCGAAATCTTGCCAAAGCTTTGTACAGCAATGTTAATGAAAACGCTAAATGGGTTGTTCAGTTCTGGCAATGGAGCGGCGATCAATACAAAATTCTTAATGAGGTAGAAAAGGGTAAACTCATCGTTCTCGACCTCTTTAGCGAGGCCGTGCCCAACTTTGGTAGCTATAAGGGCCACGAATCAATTTATTGCAACCTTCCGAACTTTGGTGGTCGTACGGGCTTGTTTGGCCGTTTAGACACAACACTTTGCGAATTTTATAACTACAAAAGCCAATATAGCGGCATCAATGGTGTAGGTGCTACTCCTGAGGCTATCGAACAAGTGCCTGTGCTCTATGATGCACTATTTGAATTGCCTTGGTATGCATCTAAACCCGACGCTAAAAAGTGGATGGCAGACTATACGCAAGCACGCTATGGAGCCGAAAATGCTGAGGCGCAAGAGGCATGGGAGAAGATACGCAATTCGGCACTTAATTGTCCAACAGGTTTGCAAGGACCTCATGAGGCTGTGCTTTGTGCTCGTCCTTCGCTCAGTGTTGGAGCAGTGTCAAGTTGGGGCGGTACAGATATATTCTACAACCCTCAAGATGTGGTAGATGCAGCATACAAGATGTTACAAGCTAAATCTTCACTTAGCGGGCAAAACTTTAGTTACGACCTTACAGACTTTACTCGTCAAGCATTTACCGATTATGGCTACTACTTGCTAAAAGGCATAAACGATGCAGCTAATAGCCACGATGATGCGGCTTATGCAAAGCGCCGTGATGCTTACTTACAACTTATTCTTGACCTCGACGAACTGCTCAATACCAACCAAAGTTTCATGCTTGGCCGCTGGACAAACTTGGCTCGTGGCATAGCTGACGAGGAAAGTGGAACTACCGAGAGCGACAAACAATGGCTCGAACTCAACAATGCACGCACTCTCATCACCACATGGGGCGATCGCGACAACTCTGAGTCTGCAGGTCTGCGCGACTATTCATATCGTGAGTGGGGCGGTATGCTCAAAGACTTCTACTACGAGCGTTGGAAGGCTTTCTTCAACAATCGTGACAACGGAACTGCTCTTCCCGATTGGTTTACCAACGACTATAATTGGGCACACAACAAAAATCTTAGCTATAGCGATACTCCCGTAGGCAACACAGCCGATGTAGCGAGCCGTTTGTTTAGCAAATACTTCATTGCTATGACACAATCAGATGGCACTCCCTACTACATGTACCGCTACATGGACAACGATTTAAGCAAAACTAAAACCGAAAGCGCATTGCGCGGTAGTAGTTTTACACTGCCCATTGAGTTGCCCGAAGGTGTTACTGCCACTTTGGGTATAGACTTTAATAACGACGGCGCAATTTCGGACGACGAAACAAGCAACGGGCTTACTGTAAATGTTCCTACAGATGCAACTTGCTCTAAGGTAAAAGCTTTGCTCACACTTAGTGATGGTTCTACACTTAAGTTCTCTGTTGTATTAAAAGACGAAATCACCACTCCACGTACCGTAAGCGTAAAAACGGCTAATGAGGCTGAAGGTAGCGTTTCTATCGAAGGTAGCAGCGAACTTAGCGTAACCAATACCAACGAGGTAACAGTTAAAGCAACCCCTGTTGCAGGCTACGACTTTACAAAATGGACTGATGCTAAAGGTAGTGTGGTAAGTACCGATAACCCCTATACTTACTATGGCAAAGATGCGGCTGATTTCACTGCAAACTTCATAGTAAACAAGTGGGGAAGTCCTACAGAAGACAAGAGCGAATTGAGCACCGTAAAGAACTATGGTCAGTACTTAAATTCACTTACTATCTCACAAAATGGGGGCGACGAACAGACTATTTATTCTGCTACAGCCTGTCCTGAACAATTGTTCCAAACGGCTACGGTTGTGAAAGCAGCCAAAGGTAGCCAAATTATTCTGCATTGGAAGAGTGCAGGCGGACTGAACTATTGCAATCTTTCGGCATACGCTGATTGGAACAATGATGGCGAGTTTAATGCAGACGACGAGCTTGTTGCAACAGTGGGTAAAAAGAGTTCTGCCGACAATGGCCAGCTTAACGACTACACCCTAAAGGTACTGCTCCCTTATGATGTTCCTGAGGGCATAACCCACATCCGCTTACGCTTTGATGGTGCATGGGAAGGTGGCTATGATAGCAATGGTGCCATGCCTGCCAAAAACAAAACCACACGCATGGTGTACGACATCCCTGTAAATGTCATTACTTATGCCGAAACCGCATGTACCGTAACCGTTAAAAGTAGCGACGAAAGTAAAGGTACTGTTGATGCTAACGGACAGACTGAAACGTTTACTTACAAGGTAGGCGAAGACGTTGTTTTGCGCTGCTATCCATCAGCAAATTATAAACTTGACTATTGGGCAGACCAATACGGACGTAAGGTTCCTGCAAGTTGGGCAGATGGTAATACTATTCGGTTTAAGGCTTCAGAAAGTGGCACTTACACGGCTTATTTTACAACGGATGTTCCAGAAGAATTAACCTTCAATAATTGGAAGTTTCAGTACGAAAAGAGCAATGACAACATCATTCTTACCAAGGCAACTCAAGGCGAAGGTGCGCTCACAATTCCTGCAAAGGTGAGCAACTGTAGCATTATCGGCATAAAAGCCAGCGCATTGGCACAACAAGAGAAACTAACTTCTGTTAGCATTCCTACTTCTGTTTATATGCTTGGTTCTGCCGAAAATGTGAGTGCTTACAAGTACAATGGTTCGGGCGTTCAAAACGACGTTGTAAAGCTCAACGAAACACTAAAAGATGGTGCAACATGGAGCATCCATATTGATGTAGCCACCGATGGCTCCACACTCAACCAATGGGGATCGGGGTTGCTATCAACGGGCGATAATGCCTTAGCAGAGAATTATAGCAAGGGATTTCAGTTTTACCAAAGCGCCGATGGCTCCTTGATTATCAAAACTGGTAGCGATTGGGAAAAGAAAACCTTTGGTTGCACAAAGGGTCATTCAACCTATCATATTGACCTTGTACACACTGCCGACAATGACATAACCTTTTATGTAAACAACGGCACAGACACTGAAACGTACAAATTAGAGAACCATTCTCTCAACGATATCAGTCAGCTTTGTACGTCAATTCCTTCGGGCGTAAATCTATCGTCAATCACCATTATTTCGCCTAAAGCCACGCCTTATCGCAACAAACTAGGCGACATCAATGGCGAACAAAAAGAGAACAATGCGATTGCTCTGAACCAAACTTTAGAGGCAAAATCAGATTGGGGCATTCGCTTTAAAGTTGAGAATAGTGGAGCTACATACAACCAATGGGGCTCTTCGCTACTTGCTACGGGTGCTTCGCCATTGGCGGCAAGTTATTATCAAGGCTTTCAGTTCTACCTTGCCAAAAATGGTAATGTTATTCTGAAAAGAGACGATAGCGAAACAACCTATACCATAACTCAAAATGCAAAAAACTTTGATGTAGCGCTCAATCATACCGCCAACGGAACACTCTCTGTTGCCATTACTAATGGTGCTAAAACAGAGAGCCACTCTTTTGATAACTACGAACTCAACGATATTACTAACTTTAGTAATGCTTTGCCTGCAGGCGTAAACATCAAAAGTCTGACACTTGTTAATCCATCATCCGACCCTTCTCCCTTTCGCGGTTGCACTGCGCTCACAAACGTAAAGGTTGCCGATGGTAATGTGGCTTTTAAGACCAATGATGATGTGGTGTACTCGCAAAACGGAAAAACTCTTGTGGCTTATCCAGAAGGGAAAAAAACACATAGTTTCTCACTACCCTCGCAGGTTTCTTACATCAAAGAGTGCGCCATTACCTCAGCTCCAGAGCTTGATCGTATTGTATGCACAAATGCCACTCCAGCCTCTGCTGTGTCGGACGATTTTGACGATGCAACTTACTTTGTGCAAGTGCCTTCGTCGGCTGTTGCTGCTGCCTACCGACAAGCATGGGGTGCCCCTATAGTGCATGCTATTGCAGCCAATGCCACGATGTCGGAGAGCGATGCAGCGCAAGTTGCTGATGGCGATGCCGTAGACTTTGGCGCAACCACTGCAAGCACTGCCACTGCTCCCACGCTCAATGCTGCCAAACAAGTATGGCTCACCACATTGGCAGATGAGGCTGGTGGTTACATGCCAATAGCTTTTCCAACAGCTCCCACACGCCTTACGGTTGAGGGATTATCAGTTAACGAAACACCCATTAGTAGCCTAAAGCTTTATGCTTGGAATGGTGCTTCGTTTCAGCAACTAAGCGGTTCGCCTGTGGCTGGTTCGTATCTTATGGCTGTGCCTAATGCGTGGAGTGGCAAGCAAATAACCTTGCAGTTTGCCAATTCAAATGCTACGCAAGCTGAGGCTGAAGGCTTTTTTGGCAATGTTTCTGCTCAATCAGTAAACACCTCAAAAGCATATTATACCTACAATGCAAAGACCAATCTCTTTACCCTTCAAGAGGCCGAAGAGGGTGGAAAAGTGCTTTATCCATTCTCTGCAACAATGGTTGCAGCCGATGGCCTTGATGCAGTTTTTGGAGGTCCTGGTTATGTAGGTAGCACTGCTATAAAGTCGTCTGCACAATGGGGAACTTACTTTACTGACCAAGCATTCGTTATGCCCGAGGGACTCACAGGTTGCGTCATCGATGGTGTTGAAAGCAGCAAGTTGCATTGCAATGCCATCTATCCATCAGGTAGCACGGTGCCTGCATCGGTTGCACTGCTTGTGCATGGCGAGTTGGGCACCTACTATATGTTTGCTCCCGCCGAAGGTAGCGACGAACCTTCTGCCCCTGCAACTAACTACCTTAAGGGTACGCTTACTGACCAAATGATACAAGCCGAAACCAACCACGTATACTATCAACTTACTTATGGTACAATTGAGGGTGAACGCAAGTTTGGTTTCTTCTTTGGCACACAAAATGGTGGTGCTTTTAAGAACAAAGCTCATAAGGCTTACTTAGACCTAACCACCGATATGGCAGAAATGGTACAAGGCTTTTCATTGCCTATGGACTTTTCTACGGGTATCAACGATGCCGTTGTTAGCAGTGCTAAACCATTGGATATTTACACCATAAGTGGCTTGAAAGTAAATACAAAAAGCACAGATAAACTACCCGCAGGTGTGTATATTATCAACGGAAAGAAAAAAATAATCAAGTAAAAACATTTATATACTATCAATAATGAAAAAGGCATACATAGCTCCTCACATTCAAAGCTATAGCTTTTATGCAGAAGAGGATATGCTACTACAAACAAGCAACGTTGATAAGTTCAATGTTGTGAAAGATGAGGACGAAGAACAATATTCGCAACAGAAAAAGAATATTGCTTCTCCATGGGACAATATAGAGAATTAAACTAATAAGTAGGTATTAAAAACTGAAAAAAATAAAGTTTCCTTACCCCGTAATAAGGGTTTGGAAACTTTATTTTTTTGCTTTGTAAAAACTCTTGTTTATCCATTTATTTTTACGATAAATGCAAAGAAAAACTGGTTGATTTCTTCTTACAGAAATCAACCAGTAATTTATGTTGAATAATTAATAGTTCTAAAGAAAGCAAGGCATATTAGTTTGCTTTAGCTGCAAAACTTTGTCCTTGAATTTTGTTCAACTCTCTCATAAGGTTCTGGCACATAGCACCATTGCCCATTGCTTGGTAGCGTTTAATGCGATACTGAAGCATTACGATCATCTTGTTTTTGTCCATGTTTTTGCGTCTTTTGTGTCTACCGCGTTTCGGCAGACTGATTAAACTTAATCTTATGTTTATTATCGTTCTTTTCTGATGCAAAGGTACAACAATTAATGTGCAAAACATGTTTAATAGTAGAGAAAATGCACATTCGAAGCGTTTTTTTGCAAAAATAAGGAGGCATTGAAACGTTGTGTTTACAAAAAAGTGCGATTAATAGAACTTACATGACATATTTTATGTAAGTTTGTACCACTAACAGACATAATGCTATTGTGGCAGAAAAGAATAAATTACAGATAAAGAAAGTGTAAAAATGGAAAGTAAAACTATACAAATTGATTACCTATCGTGCCTAATTGACGATTTAACAGCGCAAGATAAGGAGTTAGTATTAGCGGCAAAAGAGGCCACATACACCAGTTATTCGCCTTATTCAAACTTTAGTGTGGGGGCAGCTGTAAGGCTCTCTAATGGCGAGATTGTGCGTGGTAGCAATCAAGAGAATGCAGCTTTTGGTGCTGGAACATGTGCAGAGCGTTGTGCCATGTTTTATGCCAATGCGCAGTATCCGCAAGAGCATATACGCACCATAGCCATTGCTGCTCGCGGGGTAGATGGCAAGTTCTTAAATGCTCCCATATCGCCTTGTGGCGTGTGTCGTCAAGCATTGGTTGAGGCTCAAGCCAGAGGTAAAGAGCCTATCAGAGCATTGCTTTATGGCGAACGAGAGATATATGTGTTGAAGAGCATAAGCGACTTGATACCCTTCCAATTTGACGAAATCAAGTAGGAGATAAATCATTAAGAGTACAACATAAAAAGGACAAATCTAACAGCTAAGCAGAGTGCTTTGGCATTGTTAGATTTGTCCTTTTTATGTTGTGCAACCGCCTTTATTCAGCCACCATCAAATCGCTAATAATGTCGTTGCTCACCATGATGTAAGGTCGGGCTATAGATAGGTAATCGTCTTTTTGAATTATCCTTCCTGCCTCAATGTGCCGACGAGCATTATTTAAGAGATAGCTTAAGAGTTGCTTGCCAAATTTTTGTTCTGTAAGAGATAGTGAAAGTCCTTTGCTTGTGCGTAAACTTACAAATATCCATTCATCGAAGCGTTCGTTCTCGTCAAGCACTTCGGTGGTATGTGGCACCTTGCCAAGGGACAATTGTGCTATGTATTCAGCGAGTGATGGCAAATTGTATTGTCGGTTACTCCCGTCAAAAGAGTGTGCACCAGGGCCAATGCCCAAGTAGGGCGTACCATCCCAATAGCCCGAATTATGTTTCGACTCAAAGCCGGGCAAGGCAAAGTTGGATATTTCGTAATGATTGAAGCCATGCAACTCGGCTTGCTGCATAAGCAGAGAATATTCTTTTACAAAAGTCTCTTCATTGGCAGTTTTAAGCTCGTTGCGTTCTATTTTTTTGTCAAGAGCAGTACCTTTTTCCACACTTAGTGCGTACGACGAAAGGTGCTTGATAGGTAAGGAAAAAGCCTGTTCTACATCATGAGCAAAGGAGTGACATGTTTGTCGGGGTAGGCCATAAATAAGGTCAATAGAAATGTTTTCGATGCCATTACGACAGAGCATTTCAACGGCATTGATAGCCTCTTGCGCGTTGTGTCTTCTGTTGAGTAAATGCAGAATGTCGTTGTCGAAACTCTGCACCCCAAGGCTCACTCGGTTGATGCCCAAACGCTTAATGTTTTGTATAAAAGTTTTGTTGATGTCGTCGGGATTGCACTCAAGCGTTATTTCTGCATTGTTATCAACTTGATAGTATTTAAAAACGCTATCAAGTAGCATCTCTATCTCTTTGGGAGCAAGTTGCGAGGGCGTTCCGCCACCAAAGTATATGGTCCGTATGTTACTGCTGGGCAGATAGTGTGTTCGCAGCTTGATTTCGTTGCATGCCGCTTCAACGTATTGTGCTCTAACATTTGCAGGTTGAGTGGTAGAGTAAAAGTCGCAATAGATGCACCGACTGGCACAAAACGGCACGTGGATGTATATCATGCCTTTTTTACTCATTGGATTCATTGTTAGAGCTCTCATCTTTCAGCGTTGGCAGATGAATTTTGTAGTGCACAGCCAATATGCGTGCCACAATCACCATAAAGCCGCATATCAAGCCCGATGCAATGTTGCCTAAGTGTAATTGATAGCACACAAAGTATGCCACACCACCGATAACGCATGCCATGGCATAGATTTCTTTTCTGAATATGAGTGGAACTTCGTTGATAAACACATCACGAAAAACGCCACCGCCTGCACCCGTAATGGTGCCCATAATGATAGCTGTCCAAAAGGGGAAACCCGCAGCAAGAGTTTTTTCAATGCCTGTTACGTTGAACAATGCCAAGCCTATTGTATCAAATAAAAACCACGTGTTGTCTTGCTTAACCAAAAACTTGCGAAAGGCAATAACCCATAGCAATGCAAAAGCCGTACAGATAAGGTAAAACGAGTTAGTCATCCAAAAGGGCGGTTGGCTCAATAGTAGGTCGCGCATGGTACCGCCCCCAATAGCTGTGGTAAGTCCTACAACGTATGCGCCAAAAAGGTCGAAGTGCTTGGCCGATGCCAATCTAATGCCAGAAATGGCAAAAGCTAAAGTACCAATGAAGTCAAGTATTTGTACAAACATTATAAATATTTATTTTGAATAACTACTTAAAGATTTACTGCGTTAAGAGGCTTGTTGTTGATAAAGTTCTCTATGTTTTGCGCCAAGATGCTCACAATGCGTTCGACAGTTTGCGGAGTTTTCCAACCAATATGAGGCGTGATGTACACGTTTGGCGCACTCAGTAGGGGGCAGTCGGCCAGGGGGGGCTCTTGTGTTAAAACGTCTGTACAATACGCTCCCAATCTGCCTGATTTTAAAGCGTTGGCAACATCTTGTTCGTTGATGAGTCCACCTCTTGCGGTGTTTAGCACTACCAATCCAACTTTGGCTGTACGCAATAGTTTATCGTTTACAAACATTTTGTTTTGCGGCGTAAGTGGGCAGTTAAGGCTAACGATGTCGCAGTTGGCAAAGGCTTTTTCAATGCTTGTTTTCTTAACATAAGCGGGTAGGGATGCCTCGTCTTTGCTCGTAACGGCATAGATTTTGGTGCCGAAGGCATGCATAATGTTTGCAAGGGTGTGGCCTATATTGCCAAAGCCAACGATAGCCATTTTTTTGTGGCTAAGGTCTGTGCGTGGTAGCAATGTATAGCAAAAGTCGCGGCTTTGGCACCATTCGCCACGTAGGTTTCTCTCGGTATAAAAGCCCACGTGGTCTGCGGCTTCGAGCAGGAGCGACACGCCCATTTGAGCTACCGACTGAGTGGAATAATTGGCACAGTTGCACACGGGTATTCCCTTTTGGCGTGCATACTCGGTGTCTACCTTATCGTAGCCAGTAGCTGCAACACAAATAAGTTTAAGTTTGGGCAACTGGGCAATAACATTTTTAGTTAGAGGCGTTTTGTTTACAATCAGCACGTCGGCATCAATGCTTCGTTCCACAATTTGCGATACCTCTGTGCGGTCGTACACCTCGAAGGTGCCATATACTTCGAGTTTCGACAATATATTGTCTGTATTTTGCAGGGTGTGTCCGTCTAAAAAAACAATGTTCATTGATTTTATATGTTCAAGGGTTAGTTATGGGCTTTTTCTTCTATATATTGTTCTGCATTGTTTGTGTAAGCATTCAGTTTCTAAGTAGGTGTTCAAATTCATATCAATTAATGTTAGACATAATTATATCAATTAATTTTGAATACCTACTTATTTTGAATGCTTACATATTTATTGCAAAATTAGAAAAAAATATGATAATGCACACACTGCATAGCAAAGTCGTGCAGTTTAGGTGTAGACAACGTATTTAGCAAATGGGGCATTGTGATAGATGCTGTTTTATCAATTAATGTAGAATATGATTATATAAATTAAATTCAAATACCTACTTATACATTGTTCTGCCGATATAATGAGCAACGAACGTACGGAATAACCTATGCACGGAATAGCCTATAAACGCTTGATTATCAATACAGAAAGGCTTTGCTGCGCATTGTGCTTACGTATTTAGTTGGCGTATCACGCCCGTGATACGCTCGTATCACGCCCATGATACGCTCGTATCGCGCCCATGATACGCTCGTATCACGGCCGTGATACGCCAACTAAGTGCGCAAGTATGATTAGAACAACACAGAAGATAGTAGTGAAAGCATGGTTTGTTTATGAAAAAACTGCACCACACGCTTGCATTAACAAGTGTGTGGTGCAGCTATTAGGGCATGAGCATTTGGGCCTTTGGCTTAAGCATCATTTTGCCCTCACATACTTGGGTGTTATGCAACCTACAAGCTGCCAATAGCGAGAGCCAGTAGGTTTGTAGTATACAAGAATGTCGTATTCATTTTCGGTTTGAAAATAATTTCCTTCAACAATGCTTGTAAGTCCTACGTGAGGATGACTATTTACCGAACTAAGGTAAAAATAGTTGTAATATCCACATTTAAGCAGAATGTCGGCCACATATTGCTGCGAGTTTTCGTCGTAGCGCATTTTGTAGGCATCGTTTAAGCCCGTGGCCCATCTTCCAGATACATAAATGCTTGTTGGCTCGTTATCAATTTGTGGCATGTTGAGCGAGAAATGTGCAAGCACATAGTCGGCTTCGGTGTCGGCATCGCCTGCTCCCTCGTATCTCGTAACGTAAAGTCCGTTGTGGTCTTCGTCGTAAAGATAGTTTTTGCGTGGATAATCTGTCATGATGGTATAATGATAGTAGGGGGCGAACCACTTGACACTTTCGCCGTGCATGCCAGGATAGCGAGTAGATAAAATTTCCATCTTGCGATACTCGTTGCCAGCATCGAAAATGAGGTTTCGCGAATGCTCCCACAATAAGTTGCTACCATTTTGAGCCGTGGGGGGTACACCCATAATGGCATTATCGATACGGCGGTTTTGCATAACAAATAGCTTTACCTCGTCGTTGGGATTACGCAATGTTAGATTGCTACAATCAACTCTCAGCGATAGTTGCTGGTGGGAGTCGTTATGGTCTATTTCGGTGTCGGTGGTGCATTGGGCATAAATGCCAACCCTCTTGTCTACCACGGCAAAGTAGCATTGAAAAGCCTTGCGTGCATTGCCCTCATCGTCTTCGTCGAAAACGGTGAGGCGGTAATTGCCCGACAAGAGTGGACGCATGTGGGCATTGGGTATGCTAAGCGCGTAATGGTTGTAGAGCACGGTGGTGTTGGTGCTGGGCTGGTAGTTGTCTATCACCTCTTCGTCTGCCACACTATATAGGTAGTCGTTGTCAAAAAGTTCGTCAGAGGGGTTACCTTCGTAGTCGCAATGTTCTATTTTATAGGTGTATCTCACATACTCGTGTGTAAGGTCATCGAAACTGAGCTGGAGTGTTTCATTACTGCCAAGCGCAATAGCAGGGAAGTTCTCTGCGTTATTATCTACCTTTAATTGTATGGTGTGGATGCTTGGCTTAAATATAGTGGTGCGCCCTGGTTGTGCTTGTAGCGAGCAGATGCACGCAAGCCAAAATAGGGATGTAAATAAAAAATGCTTCATAAAGATGCCACAGGATAAATGGGTACTGACAATATTAATATAGAACAAAAGTACATTTTTTTAGTCGTGTAATTCCCTATGTGAATGAAAAAATTGTAATTTTGCAATTCATTTAAGAATCAGTTGGCTGGCTTGTCGTGTACATCCATGTTTGGTTGCTCTTGTTGCATTGTTGCAGTAGGTGTAACCTTCACAAGCGGTGTAGGAGGAAAGTCTGGGCAACACAGAGCATTCTGCTTCTTAACGGGAAGTCGTCCGCAAGGGTGAATTAGTGTAGAAGAAAACAACCGCCCACATTTTTATGTAGGTAAGGGTGAGAAGGCGGGGTAAGAGCCCACCAGACGTATGGCAACATGCGTGCTGTACACATCAGAAGTTGAAAGTTCATGTATACCAACGTTTTTATTGAGGGCTGCTCGTCCCAGTTTGCTTTACGCAACGCGTTGGAGGGTAGAACGATACAACATATTGGCGACAATATGTGCGGATAAATGACAAGCACGATTATTTGTTTAGGCGAATAATGCGTACAGAACCCGGCTTATAGGCTGGCTGATTCTTTTTTTTAAAAAATAAGACCTATTCCAAAAAGCAAAGTTGCATGATTGGAATAGGTCTTATTGCATGTTTATGCCCTTTTATTCGTCGGCATTCAAAAACTTTTGTATGTTGTCTTTTACCATCTCTTTTTGCATTGATGCTTGGCTGATGGCAATGCCTTGTATGCCTATGTGGAGTAAGGGCATAACGTCATCGAGGGTTATACTGCCAGTTGCACAAAGCGGAATGCGAAGTGCCTCGTTCTGCATTTCAGACACGATTTGTTTGTAATCTTCAATGCTCAATGGAGGTAGAGGGGGAGGGGTATTTGACGATTTTTTATAGGGGCCACAACATACGTAATCGGCGCTTTGGCCCTTCAGTCGCTTAACATCGGCAAAGGTTTGTGCTGTGCCGCCAATGATAAATTCGTGGCCGAGCTGTTCGCGCACTTCGTTGGCAGCCATGCTTGTTTCGGTAAGATGAACACCATCGGCTTCGATGGCTTTGCATAGCTCCACCTCATCGTCTATTACGAAAGTAGCTTGATGTTGTTTGCAAGCATTGAGCAGGCTGTTTGCAAGTTCTTTTTTATCTTCAGTAAAGTTGTTGTCGAAATGCAGTCTAATCCATTTACAACCACCAGCGAGTGCAAGCAATGCCACCTCTTGACATTCGGCTGCCGATGGGCTTGTATGGACAATAATTTGTAAGGGTACCATGAAATATTTTAATGTTAAGTGGATTACAAAACACCTACTTAGCTTTGGTGTTTATGACACAGCAAAATTAATCATTATTTTGCTGTGACTTGCTTGTTTAAGAAACTAAAAAAAGAACCAGCATGATATTTACCAATGTTGCTCAGTAAAAAACATGCTGGTTCTGTAATATTGTGGTAAGCAGGTATTCAAAATTCATATCCATTAATATTGGACATAATTATATTAATTTTGAATACCTACTTATAGCTCTTAAGCTACAATGGTTGCTTAAAGAGCTACCTTAATGCTTTGGCCATCAGCAATAACCACGTATGCACCTGATGGGAGTGGGGTGCCTTCGGCTTGCTTAACGCCTTGGGCGTTGTAGATTGTGGCATGTTGTGCATTTTTGATAACGATGCCATGATTTTCTACGCTAACGCTAACTTGGCTCTTCTGTGCTTGATCAACACCTGTTGTTTGATGTTGCATGTGCATGGCACCTTGATTGGTTTGAACTTGTTCGATTACTTGGTTCAAGTCGTTAAGGTCGTTCACAATGTCCTTTTCAGTAAGGTAAGGATAGTCAAGTTCGTCTTGAGCTTTTGCAATAGCCTCTTTCAAAAGGGTGGCATCGTCGCCAGTGAGCGATTGAAGCAACTCTTTGGCTGCTGCAATAGAGCTATGCAATTGGTCTACCTCCTTATTGGCAGGCAATTTAACCAAACGGAAGCAGAATGCATTGCTTGTAATTGCATTGGTTGCGGTAACCGAAGTACCGGTATTTGTAGATTGCACAAACTTGATGCTGCTCTTTGATGATGCGTCGGTAGTAGTGCCAACGTGCAAGGCAACCCTTGTGTCAAAGCCCATGGTTTCGTCATTTGTATAGATTACAAAATGACTTGCATCTTTATGGTCTACAGTTTGCTTAGCAAATTTGATAGCTGTTCCTGTGCCGTAGATGTAACCATCATTTTGCGGCATTGCTATCGAAACGATGCCCTTGTCGTCTGTTGTAATATAGAAACGAGATTTCTCGTAGCTATAGGTGTTTGACAAAGATGCACTTCCGCTTGTGGTTGAGAACGATAGGAATTTACCCTCGCTTGCGTAGATATAAGTGGGGAATATGCTCACGGCTTGTAATGCATAATAGCCATTAACGTTTGCTATGGGCTGAGTGGGAGCCTTGATTATCTGCAAACGTGTGTTGTCGCCGCCTTTATCCTGAAATGTAAAGGTACCCTCGTCGTTGTAGCCATAGCATTTGTTGGCATTTTCAAAAGGAATCATGCAGTAGTAGTTATCGTCTACAGCCTCGAATGTCCATTTCTGATTATTGCCACCAGAGGCTTGCCATTGAATAACTTGATTGTTGAATTTGGCATGTGCTTCAGAGGGATTGTCAATACACACATTGCCCAACGAACTCTTTATGGTCCAGTAACCATTGTTCTGGGTTAATACCCAAAGTTGTCCTTCGTCGTCATCATCAATGGCAACCATTTTTAGCACTTTGTCGTTGGCAGTAGAGCCTTCATTCGTAAGCGCATATTTGCCATCAGCTGTGCATATTTTGTATGCTTGTCCGCTTATGATCTTGTCGGCTTGTGCTGAGAGGGTGCAAGCCAAAAGAGCAAAGAGCGATAATATAATCTTTTTCATTTGCTTAGATATGTGTTATAATTATTGTAGGTCAATATAGTCTGTTGGCATAGAGAAGGTAATGCCGCGACGTTGCAAGTCGAGCATCAATGGGCGAGAACGCTTCAAGAAACCTTTCCATGAACGATTCTTTTGTGCACTCCAACCAGCCTCTGCAAGTATGAGCGTACGGGGATAAGCTTGGTAGAAAATACGTTCGGGCGAGTTGATACATTCGCTCCAAAGCGTACCGGCTACGCCAAATAGGTTGTTCTTCTCAAACTCTTCTCCCTTATTCCAACCAGGATTGAATTGATATACCGTTTCAAAATTTCTCACTGGCATACCCCAGTTTACTTCGGGCATATCGCCGTTTGCCATAGGATAGTCAAAGTAGCAGTAGTCGCCAGGACACATCATAATCTTGGCATTGTTGTTGATAGCTGCATTTATAGCAGGCTCTGTAAGACCATTACGCCATGCAAAGGTTACGCATCCTTCTTGAATTTCCTTAAAGTCTGTTTCGTACCAGAACATAGGAGTCTTATCGTACTTAGTGCGGAGCGTGTCGATAATGCGATCGAACATATACTTTTGCAAACGCCAGTTCTCTGAACGGTCGGTTGTGGTGATGCCCAACTTCTTCTTCAACGCTTTATCTTTCTCACAGTTGGTCCAGCAGTCAAGGGCTGGATTACCAGCTTCGTCGCCTCCAAGGTGGATATACTTGCAGGGGAAGATGTCTGCCAACTCGCGGAATACGTTGCCTAAGAAGGTGTAAGTAAACTCATTGCCTGGGCAAAGTAGCTCGTTAGATACACCACAAGTGGTGCGGATGGGTACGGATTTGCCACCGCAAGTAAGCTCGGGGAATGCATGAATGGCTGCCACTTCGTGACCTGGCATTTCGATTTCGGGAACTACCATAACGTGGTATTTTTCGCAGTACTTCACGAAGTCTTTCATTTGCTCTTGCGTATAGTAACCCGAAATGGGTATTTGCATATCGTCCATACCTACGCGTGATGAGCTCTTGGCTATCAGTTCAGGGTACTTCTTAATCTCGATACGCCATGCTTGGTCGTCTACGAGGTGAAGGTGGATGCTGTTGAGTTTATAGCGTGCCATCTCTGGAACAATCTCTTTAAGACGTTCGTAAGGAACAAAGATACGGCAAGGGTCTACCATCAACTCGCGCACGTGGGTACGTGGTGTATCCTCAATCTCAATAGCATTTGTTTCAATGCAACGAGCCGAAGCTTGATTGTCAATCATGAGCTGCTCAAGGGTCATGATGCCATAGAACACGCCAGCAGCTGTTTTGCCTTCGATGTTCACGCCATTTTCGCTAACGCTTAGGGTGTAAGCCTCGTCATCATCGAGTGCGTTGTTGATAGACAAGGTGATTTTGGCAGTACCATTTTCGTTGAGTTGAGTAATACCAGCTCTCTCTTTAAGAATGCGTGTAAGGTGCTCTTTCTCGTTTGAAAGAGAGGTGGGGCATTCAATAGAAGAAACATTGAGCCAAACAAGGGGCTTGCCGCTTGTTGTTTGCATTTTCAAGGGTATAGGCACTAAGTTTTGAGCAACTGCGGCAGGAGTGGCCGAACCTAATCCTAAGAGTATAGCGATGGATAATAATATCTTTTTCATTGAAGTTGTGATTAGAAGTTTACTTTGTGGCTCTTTCCGTTTATGGTAACAACATAAACACCTTGCCCAGGCAATGCGATGCTAACAGCGTCGGATGCTTGCAAAGATTTGATTTGTTGGCCCTTTACGTTAAATACTTCGATAGCTGTGTTTGCTGGGATGTTATTGATTTTCAATACGCCATTCTCAATGCTCAAAGTAGCTTCAGCATTGCTTGCCGACGCATTTTGAATAGCTGTTGTAAAGGTGTGAATATCAAAGTTTTTCCAAACATCAGCTTCGGCATACTTGTTCTCACTTCCTTCGGGTACATTAAGCGCAACTTTAGAGCAGTCTATGCCAGCAAAGGCTGTTGCATCTGCTTCAATAGGGTCTTCGGCATGTAATGTAATGGCTTTTAATCCCGTGCAATTAGCAAATGTAGCAGCCTTGATTTGCTTTACGGATGCAGGGATTTCAAAGCTTTCAATGCCACTGCAACCATAGAATGCGCCTTTGCCTAAGTCGATTAAACTTTCGGGAAATGAAATGCTACCAGTCAAACCGCTGCAATCCATAAAGGCAGCATCGCCTAACTGCTGGATGGCACGTGGCATGGTAACAGCGTTCAAACTCTTGCAACCAGCAAAAGCCGAAGCACCGATGCGAGTAATCATTCTACCAAATGCAATATCGCCCGAAAGCTTTTCGCAACCAGCAAATGCATTTGCACCGATAGATTGTAGGTTGTTGTGGAGTGTTACGCTTTCAAGGTTCTTGCAACCAGAGAACACACCATCGCGTATGAGCATAAGTTTTGATGGAATGCGTACATCGCCAGATAAACTCTCGCAACCTTCAAAGGCATACGAACCAATGTTGTTAATGCTGCTTGTAGAAGGGAAATAAACCTCTTTTATCTTCTTGCATTGTGCAAAACAACTTGCACCAATGCTTGTTGTTGAAGCGGGGATGTTGAGCACCCCTTCAAGAGAATCGCATGCAAAGAAGGCTTGTGAACCAATGGTCTTTAGATTGTTTGGAAGCGTCAAACTACGCAAGTTGTGACGTGAATGCAATGCGTTCTTGGGGATGTTAGGGCACGAAGCACCTTTAAGGTTAAGCGTCTCCATGCTGTAACAAAGGTCGCGCAATTGACGAAAATCACTATTACCTGTGGTTGTGAGAGTTCCGTTAAGAGTAATAGTTACAGCTTTTGCTTTTTTGTCAGCGGCAACAGATGTAATGTTACTTGATGTAACAGTTTGGGCATACAATGTTAAAGGTGTACCCATCAAACCAATGCAAAAAAGCATGATTGGTAATTTTTCTTTCATAGAAAAAGAGATTAAGTGTATAGATGTGTAATTGTTTCTACTTATTAATTTAAAGAATTGTGTAAATACACTACAAATTTAAATAATGAAATGAAATAATAGCTTTGTTACAAAATAAAAATAGTAAGAATGCACATTTTTAAAGCAATACTTGTGTGTTTCAATATAAAGTAGTATCTTTGCACTCGCAATTTTGCAACGATAACATATTAATTCATTCAAAACTATGATGAATCAGTACGAGACCGTTTTCATTATGACTCCCGTTTTGTCTGACCAA
>ERZ808240.1021-NODE-1021-length-35647-cov-4.127697_pt1 | contig 35647 bp, 28 predicted proteins | sample MGYA00521084_ERZ808240 | MGnify/ENA primary metagenome ERZ808240 (study PRJEB31516, sample SAMN03275571) | gut metagenome | biome: mammalia-associated habitat; material: feces | host: Papio cynocephalus | place: Kenya | collected 2012-08-06 ... | reverse complement strand
TTAGATACATGCATCTGGCTGTTTTAATAAAAAGTTGCACCGGTGCAACTTCATAAAAAATTCCCCCAAGTGTTGGAAGCACTCAGGGGAAAGGTTACATATAAACCCGAAGGCTTATCTATAACAACTTTGGCGAGTTCATTATAACATAAGCCTTCTATTTTGGGTAGGCTTATTTTTTATGCCTATCTTTAGATAGGAGTTGATATTTATGTGGTGTGAACCTAAAAAAAATGGGACTGTGATCTACTGTGAACGGTATACGGATCCTTTGACAGAAAAGGTCAAAAAAGTATCTGTTGTTATGCCCAAATCTACAAACCAGAATAAGAAAAAAGCGCAGAGGATATTGACTGCAAAAATTGAGAACATTTTAAATAATTTGAAGTGTGACAAAATCACGCTTTCCGAATTGCTCGATATTTATATCACAAATCAAAAGCTCACTTGTAAGCTTTCCACGACAAGCAGAAACGAACGTATCATTAATTCAATGATAAAGCTTCTCGGTGCGGATGTCATCGTTGATAACCTTACCTCGCAGTATCTGAATGAGCAGCTATTGAATTCCGGAAAACCAATCAGTACATTAAATACTTATATCACAAGATTCCGTGCAATGCTCAACTGGGGCTACAAGAACGATTATCACGACAACTATAAACTTCTGACCAAGCTGGAGTTATTCAAAGATACAGAGCAAGGAGCGGGAACAACCGATAAATATCTGGAACCGGATGAGATCAACCGGCTTCTTGAATATATCTCAGATCAAGGGCTATGGCACTGGTACTATGCTACAAACATGCTCTTGCTCACCGGTATGCGTTCCGGAGAACTGATCGCGCTAAAGGATAAGGATGTAGATTTAAAAAATAATGTGATCCATGTTACAAAAACCTACGATTCCATAAACAAGGTTGTTACAACTACGAAAACCGATAACTCTGTTCGTGATATTCATATTCAACCTGAGCTTGCTTCATTAATAAAAAAATGTCGGCTTTGGAGAAAACAAATGCTTCTTGCAAAAGGCTTCAAGAGTGATTTATTTCTTCCTGATATTCATACCGGATCGTACATGTCTTACATGGCTTATAACAAGTTTTTACGAGAAACGACCGAACGAGAGCTTGACCATAGGATCACACCGCATAAGTTGCGACACACTCACGCTTCTCTCCTTGCTGAAGCCGGAATGACACCCGATCAGATCGCTCGCCGGTTAGGACATAGCCACAGTGATGTCACACAGGATATCTATATCCACGTTACGAAGAAAGTGGTCGAGAATGATAATGCCATGATGGATTCAATTTTTTTAATTTCATAATTTTGCCCACCTTTTGCCCACCTGCACGATTTTTGACATAATAAAAGAGCCAGGAAGCCTTGATTTTACAAGGTTTCCCGGCTCAACATTCAAGTCCCGCTGCCGGCAGTTTTAATAATTTTTCTAAATAAAAATCTGAGTTTTAAGCCGTTTATGTGGCTTTTTTTATTGCTTTAAATGCAGTTTTTTCAAATTATTGCCCCTATTTTGCACATCAAATATACACCAAAATATGGACTTCTTTTACTGTAACCGACTGCTGTTGTCAATCTTCTTTGCAACTACAACAAACCGCCCATTATCTGTATGATATGCACAGGTTGATAAAGTAAGCAGGTGGTCACCATAAGAAGCTGTTTCTTCTATTGTATATGGTGTATTTGCCTTTGCACGGCTTACATAATCATCAAATGCCGTTTCCGATTCCGCATTTATAAAACTATATATATTATAATGTTCTGTATCATCTTCAGGATATGCCTTTGTGTAAAAGGCCGCGATCACTGTATAAGTACCCGGTCCGTCCAAAGTATCAAATATGATTGTTTTGTGCTCCTTGTAGAATTCTTCATTTTCATATTTTAGCAGATCATGAAACATACTTCCTGCTTTCATATTGTGTCCATACAGGATTACATTATCTGACACCTCGCCTGTCGGACTGCAGTTTGCAGCAGCAAATAAAGTACCTGCCGCGCTGTATTCACCATTAAAATTCCTGTGAATATAATACTCCTCATCATTCGGTGTAAACATAACAGGATAATCTATTCTTGTACCATAAATATAGAGCCAACCGATAAAATCCGGATTCTCCTCATATACAGACGCATATTTTTTATAAACCTGCTTTTTCTGCACTGTTACATAGACCGGCTTACCTTTTTCATCTATACAGTCTCCGGCTTCTACCGTTTCCTTGATCGCTGAAAATGCAGTCTCCGCTTTATGATTGCTATAAAAATAGGCACCCAGATAACCACCACAGCCAAGAAAGATCACAATACATAATACAAGTATGATATTTAGCAGGATCCCATTCTTTTTTCCTTTATTTTCTGATAAATTTTCTTTATCGAAATTCTGATCTGTCTGTACTGTTTCCATATCTTTTCTGTCTGTTGATGACTTCATTTGAACCGATTCCTCCTTCTGTGATATTGCATGTGTCTGTTGTCCGTTATCTTGAAAGTGAAAAATCTGACTATTTCTAAATAAACAGTCAGATTTTAACCCTTAAAAATACTTTCTGCTTCCCCAAAGATTATTCCGTTTCAGTTCTACATACTCAGCATATGCCTGTTCCAGAATATCCTTTTCATTCGGAAACTTCAGAAGGTGGTAGGCTTCATGATACTTGTAGTAACCGGAATCCACAAAGTATTCTTCACGCTGCGGTTTGCTGTAATAGCTGTCTGCCATCATGAGATACCAGTGTACATCCTTATTCACTACATCAAAAGCAGTATTAAATGTATAATTGCTTTTCCCTACATACTTAATAATAGATGCGCTAACACCTGTCTCCTCTTTTACTTCTCTAAGTGCAGTCTGATTATGTTCTTCACCTTTTTCAACTGTACCCTTTGGGAGAACCCATCCTTCATATTTGTTTTTGTAGTTTTTGTACAGTAATAATACTTTTCCTCTGAAGATTACCACACCTCCACAGCTTGTTGCTTCGATCACAGCAGTTCCTCCTGTCTTTTCGGTGTTGTAAATGCTTCAAGTTCTACTCACATTCGACTACGAATAAAACTCTGAGCCGACTTACATCTGTCAACTCTTAATTGGTTATAAGTATATCAGTATTACTACATTATTTCAAGTTGATTAATCATAATATGCATCAAATATCTTTCTGGCTATAGAAGTTGCAGAAGTTCCGGTATTGCTCGCATTTTCCACCAGAACACATACTACCAGATCTGGGTTGTTCACATTTGAAAAACCTATGAACCAGGAATGGGAATCTTTATTTTCATTAAATTCCGCCGTTCCTGTCTTTCCGGCTACTGTATAATCAGCACCCGAAAAATAATCGGAAGCCGTACCATATTCTGTAACAGACCTCATAAGCTCTGTCAGTGTCTGCGCTTCTTTTGCAGAAATAATCCTTCCATAAGAACTTTTTGAAAACTTCTTTACGACACCACCATCACAATTCTCGATACGATCCATCATATATGGCTTCATAAGAACGCCGCCATTTGCGATCGCACACATGATCATTGTATTATGAAGCGGAGTGATCAATGTCTCACCCTGACCGATCACAGTCTGCGGAATCAATGATTTATCAGTCTTGGATGTCAGTGAATAACTGGATTTATTATAATAACCATCATATGGAAGCTCTTTATTATACAGAAAATCCTCGCATAGCTTGTTTAACGCATTCATGTTAAGTTTTATACCAATATTTGAAAAAGATGTATTACAGGAATATGCCAGAGATTGTTCCAGATCTACCGTTCCATGCACCTTATGATTATAACAATGTATCGATACACTGTTAAAGATCCCATCGCCTTCACATTCATAGGAATATGATTTGTAATTTGGATTTTCTCTGATAAATTCAAGGGTTGTAAGTATCTTAAATGTTGATCCCGGCGGATACAGACCCTGTGTTGCTCTATTTAGCAGACAAGAACTGTCAGAATTTGCTGTTTCTTCTATAACAGACGAAATCCGGTTCGGATCAAAATCCGGTTTGGATACCATCGCTTTGATCTTACCCGTAGACGGCTCGATTACTACAACCGCACCATCATTACTACCCAAAGCATTATAAGCCGTGCTCTGCAGATCATAATCTAATGTGGTTATAACATTATTTCCCATGTTCTTCTTATTTGATAATGCATGATACACACGGTATATAATATTCTGATTCGAAGTCAATAAATAATAATTTGACACCATCTCAAGACCTGCCTGTCCATTGCTGTCATATCCGACTGCATGTGCAAACATATTGCTGTATGGATAAACTCTTGTTTCGTTTCCATCATCATCTGTCTTTGTCTCTGCAAGAACAACTCCATCATCCGAAATGATCTGTCCTTTAATAACTGTTTCTGCATACAGATTCTGTCTCTTATTATATGAATTTGCGATATCGGAATCAGAATCCACGATTACATATTTGATCAGGTGCGCCATCATTCCGATAAAGATAAAGACAACAAAATACGTCACTATAAGTACAGGAACATTCTTTTTGTCATTTTTCTTTTTTTCAATTTCTTCTCTACTCCCCTGAGAATACTTCTTCATGATTGCTTTGTTTGTAGATCGTTTGTTCTTCATTGCCACCAACTCCATTATTTTCAAGTACACAGATTCCCTGAATAATACCAAACAGGAATAACGTGCTCACAACTGAACTTACACCATAACTGACAAGTGGAAGCGTTACACCGGTAGATGGAATAAACTTCGTTACACCGCCAATATTTAAAAATGTCTGGAATATAAAACATATCGTAAATCCAAAAGCTACATTTTTATAAAAAGTGTTTCTTATCTTCATCGAAATATTAATAAAATAAATAAAGCAACTGATATACATAAGGATCAGACAAAGTGCAAAGATTACACCAAATTCTTCGCAAATTGCTGAAAAGATAAAATCACTGGATGCAACCGGTATAGCTGTCGGAAGTCCTTTTCCAAGTCCACGGCCTTCCATTCCACCAGATCCTATCGCAAATAACGACTGGCAGATCTGATATCCGGAATCGTTGATATATGCGAACGGATTCAGCCATGCGTTGATTCGGGTCGTAACATGACTAAGCTTGTTCTTAAATAACATATAGCCAACAGTTGCAAGAACAGCGGCACCGCCAAGTCCACCGATCAATATCACAGTTTTCTGTGTTGCAAGATATACCATCATAATAAAGATCATAACAAATATAGCTGCACCACCCAGATCCTTTTCTGCAACCAGTACCAGCATGAATAACCCGGATACAACCGTAACCTTTATAAGATCCTTAAAGTTCTTTGCCTTATCGAGCGCACCTGCCAGGAAAAAGACAAATATAATTTTCACAAATTCCATAGGCTGTAAAGAAATCGGACCGATCTGAATCCAGTTTGTAGAACCGTATTTGGATACTCCGAGAAAAGGAACAAAGACTGTACTTAGGAATCCAATTCCCAAAACTGCATAGAAAATATCCCAGTTCTTGAGATTCTTACACTTGACGATAACAAGTGGAATAAACGCAGTGATCACAAGCGTGATCGTAGCAAATGCAAACTGCTTCTTAGCAAGATCAAAATCCAGTCTGGTCAGCATAACGTATCCGATCAAAAGTAAAAACGACATGTTATTCGTGATCAGTCTCGATGATTTCTTATATATTCCATGATAAGATACCATATATACGATCGATACAATCATCTGCAACAGATAAAAGATAACGATACTGACTGTTTTATATTTCAAAAACAGAGTCAGATAGCACAGAAAATGTATGATAAATACATAAAATATCTGTACATTAAGTGCATGTTCCTTCTTATCCTTTCTTACAGGCTTTAAGACAGTAAAACATTTAACCGTATATAAAAGCATAAAAAATATAATCAAGTATTTTGAAATTTCAGTAATTATTGTTGCCATTATTCAATACCCTTTATATAGTGTCCTCTTGTATAATCCATCTCATCAGTTTCAAAATCAGCTTTATTATCACGAATCCATTCCAGACGATCCATGATCTTTTTTGTCTGTTCTTCTGATTCAATGGTAAAATCAATCAAATATTCATTGGTTATATCAGTATTTCTGTTATTTGTCAACTGTTTCATATTATCTGTTGGCACACCATTATAGATAACAGAATAACAATCCCTGCAATTATTTACGCTGAAAAAACGATTTCCTTTTTCATCCCGGAACGAAAAGCACTCGCTTCTGTTATAACCACAGCCGTCCAGATAATTATTGATAAAGCACTGTGCCGTGATCATTACCGGCTGATATCCATATAATCGTTCTACCGTATCCGTGCAAAGATCCTTTATTTCCTGATGTGTCAGTTCTACCGATCCAATAAATGTTACATTATCAAATAAATCTTTATAAAAGCGAATTGCTTCATCATTATATGCATACAGAAAAGAATCTAACAGAACAGCACCTTTATACCCATTTTCTATAAGCAGCCCAAGTTCATCAATATTCTTTATATAGATTCCGTCTGACATCCCGGAAAGAAAATACAGATCTTTCATGTTATGTTTTCTGTTTTCACGCAAAATATCAGGAAATGCAACATAGATTTTCTTATCACTGTTCATCTTTCCGACTTCTGCTTCCCGCATTATATTATAATCAATAACAATGTGGCGTACAAACTTATAATTATTAATAATTCGAAACTGCTCCATTGTCTTTACCGATACATAGCAACCTGCATCACCTTTAAGATCTTTTGGCTTCTTATAGATATCTTTCTGACTGTTATGTGACAATTTCTTATTATTCGGCAGCATCCTTTTGTATCGTCCGATCAACGCCTGCTCCAACTGGTGAACAGCTTCCCGTCTTAATACATTCAGGCTTCCAAGAGATATAAAGATATTCTCATCGCATTCCGCTTCAAGATAAAAGTTAAATCCTGTTCCACCTGTCTTTGACAACTTATCTACGATCTGTGTTGTCTCAACCGGACGTTTTGCAGCCTGCGACACACATTCTCCACTCACCTTTACCGAGATATCATCCACACCTGAAAACAGCTCCAGCGTGATCGGCTCTCCAATCTTTGCTGTCACCTTACCATAGATATCTGTCTGTTTTTCTTTCTGTATAAACCTTGCATTGATATCATCAATAAGTGCATTATTTCTTGTCCGATAGACCTGCATGTCTTTTTGGATCTGGCGAAGATTATTCGCATTCAGGCAGATCTTCTGTCCGGCCTGTGCTGTTATGTTTGAAGTCAGTTCAATATTCTGTTCTGTTCCGGTACGAATCTCCAGAATATCCTTTGCATGAATTCCACATTCCAGACGGATATATACATGCGGTGCTTCCACAGCTTCCACCTTACCGATCAATGTTCCGGTATGATTCGGGCGCTTATTTGCAAGCATTTCCTTGCCATTCTTCAAATAATAATAGCCGGAAGAAAAGCCGCCACGGTTATAGATATCCATCAACCGATCTGCATGATATTTGATCCGTTTCTCATCCACATATCCGTTTATATATTCATCTGTGATCTCAGAATACGCATGAACTGCCACAGCGACATACTCCGGTTTCTTCATTCTCCCCTCGATCTTAAAAGAATCTATCCCTGCCTCTATCAACTGTGGCAAATTTGCAAGTGTACACATATCCTTCATACTGAGTGCATATTCATGATTAAACTTTCTGCTGTTATATTCCTTTCTGCATGGCTGTGCACAACGTCCACGATTACCGCTTCTGCCGCCTGCAAAACTGCTCATCAGACATTTTCCTGAATAACAGAAGCACATTGCACCATGTACAAATGTCTCAATCTCGATATCAACTGCTTCTTTTATTGTTTTTATTTCTTTTAAGGATAATTCCCTGGCAGGAACAAATCTTGTCAGCCCAAGATTTTTAAGAAATTCTGCCCCGTAAGTACTACATATGCTCATCTGTGTACTTCCATGCAGCGGCAGATCCGGATATGCCTGTGAAAGACTTCTTATGACCCCGACATCCTGTACAATGATTCCATCTACACCCTCTCTGTAAAATGGATCAATATAGGAAACCAGCTCCTTCATTTCACTATTTTTGAGCAAAGTATTAACTGCCATATATAATTTCACATTATGAATATGGCAGTAATCAATTGCTTCCAGTAATTCTGTTGTATCAAAATTTCCGGCAAATGCACGGGCACTGAACATATCGCCTCCGGCATAGCATGCATCAGCACCTGCATTTACAGCAGCCTTCAGTGCATCCATAGAGCCTGCCGGAGCTAAAATCTCAGGTCTATTTAACATTATTTTCTGCTTCCAACTTAATTATTTCTCTCTGCAGATCATTGACTTTTTCTTTATATTCATCAACCATTTTCTGCGCAGATTCATATTTGATCTGAGTCTCGATCACTTCATGTCTGAGGTCATAGATCTGTTTGTCCTTATCATCATCCTCTGTCAGCATCTGATTTACCTGAAGCTTTGCTTTGAAGTAATCGTCTGCAATATTAAGTGCAAGTAATACACTCTGATATTCTGCATTAAAACGACGGTAACTTTCAGAAGACTGGCATTCCTGAATTTTGCTATTGATATAAGACGCCACATTCTGGAGATATTCTTCACTTTCAAATCCGCTCAATGTATATACTTTATTATTAATAACCACCGGGATATCATTTTTCTGTGACATGATTCTCCTCCTTTATATTGTTCATTTTATTTCTTTTATATTTGTTTTACCTGTATCATTCAGGTATTATTTTTCTGTTATTCAGCTCTTACACGGATTCTGCGATTCTGCTGATCTACTCGATAAATGCATCCAGTCCGAAATGCTTATAGCATCGTTCGGTTACCACCCTTCCTCTCGGTGTCCGGTTGATAAAGCCATTTTTTATCAAATATGGTTCATATACATCTTCGATCGTACCGGAATCTTCACCAATGGCAGCAGCCAGCGTATCAAGTCCTACCGGACCTCCTCCGAACTTCTCTATCATCGTCATTAATATGTTACGATCCGTGTTGTCGAGTCCCATAGAATCGACCTCAAGCTTATCCAGTGCAATCTTTGCAACCTCATAATCAATACAGCCATTATGGCATACCTGTGCAAAATCCCTGCATCTCTTTAACAGACGATTGGCAAGTCTTGGTGTTCCTCTGGATCGTTTCGCAATTTCAAGGGCTCCTGCATCATCCGTCTCTACACCAAGTACATCTCCAGACCGTATTACAATCTGTTTCAATTCCTCCGGCGAATAGAATTCCAGTCGATCAACCATGCCAAAGCGGTCACGAAGCGGTGCTGTCAGCATACCGGCTCTTGTAGTTGCTCCGATCAATGTAAATTTTGGAAGATCCAAACGGATTGATCTTGCTCCTGCACCTTTACCGATCACTACATCGATCGCAAAATCCTCCATTGCAGGATATAAGACTTCCTCTACCTGACTGTTTAATCTGTGAATCTCATCAATAAATAAAATATCATTTTCTGACAGATTATTTAAAATAGCTGCCAGTTCTCCCGGCTTTTCGATTGCCGGTCCTGATGTGATCTTGATATTGACTCCCATCTCATTTGCAACAATAGACGCTAATGTTGTTTTGCCAAGTCCCGGCGGGCCATATAAAAGCAAATGATCTAATGGTTCATTTCTTCTTTTTGCCGCCTCTATAAAAATCTTAAGATTCTCTTTTACTTTATTCTGTCCAATATATTCATTCAGATACTTTGGTCTCAGACTATATTCGCTATTTAATTCTTCTATATCTGCTTCTGTTGAAATAATTCTGCCCACTATGTCCACCTGTATCCGTTTTTTATATTAATTTCTTTAATGCTGCCTTTAATATTGCTTCCGTATCCATCTGACTGGTGTCACCGATCTTTTTTACGGCAAGTGCTGCTTCCGAATTCGAATAGCCAAGATTTACAAGTGCAAAAATCGCATCTCTTGCTACATTTATATCTTGTGTGTCCTGCACGAACGACTGCTCATAGGCTGCATCCATCATGTCTTTCATCTTCAACTTATCTTTTAATTCCAGTATGATCCTTGATGCGCCTTTAGCACCTACACCATTTGCCTTTGATATCGTCTTGGTATCCTCTGATATCACCGCAAGTTGAAGCTCCCGGATCGTAAGAGCTGTAAGAATTGCCATAGCAACCTTCGGACCTACCCCACTGATACCGATCAATATACGAAATACAGATAATTCTTCTTCTGAAAGAAAACCATATAATGTTAACTCATCTTCTCGTATATACATGTGTGTATATACTTTGATCTGTGTTCCATATGTTGGAATATGCTCAAGGAATTTACCAGATACAAAGATCCGATACCCCATTCCGTGGTTATCGATTACTATATAATTCTCTCCTGTACTGACAAGCGCTCCTGAAATATATGCTATCATAATAATATTTCTCCAAATTTTACTATGCCAAGTATAACACAGTTTTTTCATTATGGAAATATCTGATTGATTTTTTGAACCTGTGGGCATATTATGAGATTATCCGATTTATATTCGCACATGGAGATGCGCTTTACAATTCGATGCATTTTACGTTACACATTATAAATTTGATTAGATTCCATTCTAAGTTATTACAATATTTTATATTTGAGGTTCTATACTATGATTCAATATGATTATGCAATGCCGCTTTCTTCGATTAAACTAAGCTGGATGAAAGAAAAGCCGGATCAATATCTGTTCTTTGATATCGAGACAACCGGATTAAGCGCTGCGCGGTCAGATCTTTATCTAATCGGATATGGAACGATTATAAATAATGAACAGTTCCGCATCACCTTGTTATTCAATGACGATGGCTGTTCCGAGCCAAAGATTCTTGCTGCTTTCCGCGAGGTATTATTCCATTATAAATATCTGGTTACATATAATGGCGATACTTTTGATCTTCCGTATATAAAAGAAAAATGCAGACAGTTTCGACAGGAAATATCTTTTGATTCCATAACAAGTATTGATGTCTATCGAAAAATAAGAAAGTACAAAAAATCACTTCAAATGGATTCCATGAAACAATCTGCGCTGGAATCAGCCATGGGAATGAAACGAGATGAATTTCACTCCGGTGGTCTTCTGATCGATGCCTATTATGACTACTTAAATACAAAAGATACACACTTGCTTGATATGCTCCTGTCTCATAACAAAGATGATATCTATGGTCTTTTTTTTGTATCAGGTGTCCTTACCCTTACTTCATTCTTTGATGGTGAATTTGAGATATCGGAAACCTCCTGTACTGATACACATTTTATGATTCGCGTACAGACTGGAATGCTTGCAATTCCATTTGATACCATCTGTAATGATATACATATTTCAGGTAAAGACAAAACAGTACTGATTGAAATCCCAGTCATCCGTGATACTCTGAAATATTTTTATAAGGATTATAAAAATTATTTTTATCTGCCATTAGAGCAGACTGCCATACATAAGGATGTTGCCTGTTATGTAGAAAGTGCTTATAAAGAAAAAGCTCGTCCGGAAACTGCATACACCTTAAAAGCAGGCGTGTTCATCCGGCAGAACAAATTCAAGCAGCCACATATATTCAAATATAAACATACTGATAAGGATGGATATATTGAACTGGATGATGATTTTATCAATAACAGACTCCAGCTAAAAGAATATCTTCTCAATATCTTGAAGCAGATCAAATAAATCCTGGGGACGCCCGCAAAAGCAGGAATACAGAACAAAATGCCAAGTACATAAAACAGTAAAATACCCACTGATGATATTCAACAGTGGGTATTTTTACATTTTGATATATCCTTTTGATTACTCTTCTACCGAAGTTTCAGCAGTTTCCTCTGTCTCTTCCGGAACTGGAAGTAATGCCTTTACACTCAGGCTGATCTTCTTCTCTTCCGGCTTGAAGTCAACAACTTTAGCTTCAATCTCGTCACCAATCTTATATACATCTTCTGGCTTTGCAACATGATCATATGAAATCTGTGAAACATGAAGTAATGCATCAACACCTGGCTCTAATTCAACAAATGCACCAAAGTCAGTCATACGTGCAATCTTACCTTTTACAACTGTTCCAACTGCATATTTCTCTTCTGCATGTAACCATGGATTTGTTTCATCAAACTTTAAGCTTAATGCGATCTTGTCACCATTGATGTCCTTGATGAATGCCTTAACAGTATCACCAACCTTAAACATCTTCTTAGGGCTTTCTACTCTTCCCCATGACATCTCTGAAATATGAAGAAGTCCGTCAGCACCACCGAGGTCAATGAATGCACCGAAATCAGTTACATTCTTTACAGTACCTTCTACTGTCATGCCAACTTCAATCTTTTCAAATAATTCTTTCGCAGCTGCAGCTTTTCTTTCAACGATCAGTTTCTTTCTGTTACCAATGATTCTTCTCTTCTTAGGATTGAACTCTGTAAGCTGGAATTCAATATCCTGATCTAAGTATTTATCAAGATTCTTTTCATATACATCAGATACAAGACTTGCTGGAATGAAGATTCTTGTCTCCTCGTAAAGAACATTTAATCCGCCATTTACAACTTGTACAACCTTACCTGTAAGGATATCGCCATTGTTAAATGCTTCTTCTAATTTCTCATTTACTTTTTCTGCTGCAACTCTCTTATATGAAAGTGCAACCTGTCCTTCGCCATCATTTGTCTTGATTACCTTAACAGTAATTGGATCCCCAACTTTTACCAATTCTGTTAAATCAGCGTTTGGAGTATTTGTATATTCATTTCTGGTAATAATACCGTCTGACTTATACTTGATATCAACTACGATCTCATCCGGCTTAACACCGATAATTGTTCCGTCGATAATCTCTCCCTGTCTGATTGACGCCTTGCTTTCATCATTTTCTAACATCTGTTCAAAACTTAACTCTGCCATGCTACTATGAACCTCCTTAATAATATAATTTGGGGTAGATGCCCCCGCAGTAATACCTACCCTACTAACGGATTCAAAAGTAGTCAAATCCAAATCAACGAGTGTCTGTATATAGTAAGTATTCTCACATTCTTGTTTACTAATATCATATAGCTTCTGAGTATTAGAACTGTTTCGACCACCTATAACGATCATGGCATCTACAGTCTTTGCAATATTCCTCGCTTCTGTCTGTCGAACTGCCGTTGCATTACAGATTGTCTCATGAACAAACACATTATACAATTTTTTTCGAATAATATCAACAATATCTTTAAATTTATTCTTATTAAAGGTTGTCTGTGATACTAAACTAAAGTTAATTTGCTCAAAATCCGGCTCATTTTCTATGTTTTTCACTAAATTTTCCGCTTCTGAAACACTCTGTACCGTATATGTTTCAGTCTCACACCAGCCAATTATCCCCTCAACTTCCGGATGATCTTTGTTCCCTACAATAATAATACGGTTTCCTTTTTTGCTCTCATCCTGTACTATCGTGTGGATTTTTTTCACAAATGGGCAGGTAGCATCTACCACATTGATATGTCTGGTTTCCAGCCGATCCATAACATCTTTTGGTACTCCATGTGAGCGGATGATAACGGTTCCATCGTCCAGCTGATCAAGTCCGGCAAGATCATTGATAACGGAAATTCCTTTTTTTCGCAGATCTTCGATCACTTCTTCATTATGAATGATCGGGCCATAGGTATACACATGTTCTTTCCCTGCTTCTTTATAAGCTGTATCTACTGCACGCTGCACTCCAAAACAGAATCCCGCTGACTTCGCTAGTATTATTTCCATATTCTCTCTATGCTCCGGTTTTATTTTTCTGCAATACTGATAATCTTTGTTACGACCTCATCAATACTCAGATCAGAACTGTCAAGATATACAGCATCTTCTGCCTGCTTTAACGGTGCGATTGGCCGTTCCATATCCTGTTTGTCTCTTGTAATAATATCTGCTTCGATCTTACTGATATCCGGTGTTTCACCCTTTGCTGTCAGTTCATCATATCTTCTCTTCGCACGAACTGCAGAAGAAGCTGTCAGATAGATCTTTACTTCTGCATTTGGCAGAATATTAGTACCGATATCACGGCCATCCATAACAACATTATTTTCTCTTGCAAGCTTTCTCTGAAGGTCTAACAGTTTTTCTCTTACACACGGAATTGCTGATGACTTGGATGCCATATTTCCTACTTCTTCTTTTCTGAGACTTCCGGTTACATTCTCCCCGTTCAGATACACCTGCTGTGCATGATCTTCATAACAGATCGTAATCTCGATCCCTGCGATCTCTTTTGCAACTGCATCTACATCCGTTACATCTGTCTTTGCATTTAATAATGCAAGTGCAACTGCACGATACATTGCTCCGGTATCTACATAGATATATCCAAGTTTTCCTGCTACTAATTTTGCGATTGTACTTTTTCCTGCTCCTGCAGGTCCGTCAATTGCTATATTCATTTTTTCTCTCCTTTTCTCCATTTACTTTATTTATTTTCTTCTGAACAAGCCAGTCCGGCAAGATATCCGGTTGACCATGCAATCTGCAGATTAAATCCACCTGTCAGTGCATCTACATCCAGAACCTCGCCTGCAAAATACAGGTGATCTGCAAGTTTCGACTGCATGGTTGATGGATCAACCTCTTTTACATTGACACCGCCTTTTGTGATGATTGCCTCATCAAAACCGCGAAGCCCTTGAAATGAAAGTGTAAAATGTTTAAGTACAGTAACTAAGTTCTTCCGTTCTTCCTTTGTGATCGAATTCACTTTTTTGTACGGATCAATTCCTGAACGCTTCACTATTACATCGATCAATTTGACAGGAAGAAGATCACCAAGGGAATTATGAAAATCTTTATTCGTATATTTTGCAAAATCCCGAAGGATACGATCATCCAGCATTTCTTCCGTCATTGCTGGCTTCAGATCAATATACAGACTGATCTCCCTCTCCAGATATTTATGAAGATATGCAGATGCCTTTATTACCAGAGGACCGCTGATACCAAAATGTGTAAATAACAACTCTCCCTGTTCTTCAAACAGGCACTTCTTACCGCATTTTATCACAAGCTCTACATTTTTTAACGACAATCCCATAAGATCCCTACAAAATTCATCTTTTAATTCAAATGGAACAAGTGATGGTAAGGGTTCTTTGATCGTATGACCGGAACTCTCTGCGAAACGATAGCCATCTCCGGTCGAACCGGTAAGCGGATATGATATTCCTCCGGTAGTTATGATGACTGCATCTCCATACACATCTTTTTTTCCGTGTGCATTTTTGATCTGTACTCCCTTTACAACCTGATCTTCGATGATAGGCTTCTGTACTTCCGTCTGAAGCTCTACTGTGATTGCCGGATTCCGTTTTAATTTCGTTTTTAATACCCCGATCACATCTGATGAATGATCACTGACCGGGAATACACGATCTCCACGTTCTACCTTTGTCTTTAGTCCGAGTTTCTCAAAGAAATCAATCGTCATCTGATTATCGAATGTATAAAATGGGCTGTACATGAATTTGCTGTTTGTTGTCACTGACTGAAAAAAACGATCTGCATCCCCTGCATTTGTCAGATTGCATCTTCCCTTACCTGTAATAAACAGTTTCTTTCCCAAACGGTCGTTTTTTTCAAATAATACAACTTTGCAGCCATTTTCTGCCGCTGTGATCGCCGCCATCATGCCAGCCGCACCACCGCCGGCCACTAATATTTTCTTCATTGCATCATCCTCTTTAAGCCTTCATCTGATATCGTCACCAAAAGCTTATAACTTTCTTTCAACTGCAGATCCGGTGTGATATGGTCGATTGAACGTCCATTCTCCTTCACCAGTATGATATTCATATTATAACTTCTTCTGAAATCAAGTTCTTTCAATGTTTTTCCTACCCATTCCGGTCGAACTGAGATTTCCGCCACATTTATGTTATCCGAAATTTCAAAGAACTCTAAAAAGTTACTGCATAAAAGTTTTCTGGCAACACTGATTCCTGCATCCTTTTCCGGATATATAACTTTATCTGCCCCAATTTTGGACAGGATCTTTGCAGCTTCATCACTGTTTGATTTTGCGAGAATATAAGGTACTCCCAGTTCCTTTGCTGTTATGATCGTCATTGCACTGGCTTCCAGATTATTACCCATTGCCACCACAACACCATCCATATTTTCAAGTCCTGCTTCTTTCAGGCTCTCTGTTTCACATACATTGATCGTCACCGCACAGGTAACCTGGGATGAGATTCGTTTCACACATTCAGGGTTGCTGTCGATCGCCAGAACCTGCGCACCGGATTCCATCAAAGTAAGGGCAACATTCGTTCCAAATCGTCCAAGCCCTACTACTGCAAATGATTTCTTCATATTCTACTCCTATCCAACGATCACATCTTCTTCCGGATAATGTAGAAGTCGATGTTTTCCATTCTGTGTATTAAATGCTACTACCATTGATATCGGTCCAACTCGTCCGATATACATACAGAGCATAATGATGATCTTGCCTGCCGTATTCAAAACAGGTGTCAGATTTCTGGATAAACCTACTGTGCATACAGCACTCGCCACCTCATACAGGGCATCCAGCAGATTTACACCATTCGTAGCCAGCAATAATATCGTCATAATAAATATCGTACTCATGCTTAAGAATACGATCGCTACTGCTTTTTTTACAACGGATACAGGAATGCTTCTTTTAAAGACCTCCGTATCCTCATGGTTCCTGATCATGGCTGCAAAAGTAAAGAAAATAACCGCGATCGTTACCGTCTTCATTCCGCCAGCCGTTCCAACCGGTGAACCACCGATCATCATGAGCAGCACACCAAAGAAAGCCGTTACAGGTCGAAGTGCCGCCTGCGGTACAGCAGCAAATCCTGCCGTACGAAGTGTTACCGACTGAAAGAAAGCATTTAATACGCGATCTTTTTCGGATAATCTGCCAAGCGTAGCCGGATTCGATCGTTCAAATAAATAGATAATAAAAGTACCACCGAACAGTAACAGTAATGTCATAAAGACAGCTATCTTTGTCTGTAAATGAACTCCATTCCATGCAGACCGAATGCTGCATTTCTTTGTACGGATTCTCCGAAACGCTTCAACCATATCCCACCATACAATAAAACCGATTCCACCCATGATGATCAATAATGAAGTATTAAGCATCATCAGAAGGTTGGAATGATAAGATATCAGGCTGTCTGCACCCATTATATCAATGCCTGCATTACAAAATGCAGAAATCGCATGAAATATCGAAAACCAGATTCCTTTTAAAAAACCATATTCTCTACAAAAATAAAAACCGTAAATAAAAGCTCCGATTCCTTCGATCAGAAAAGTCCCCTTTATTACCTTTATCGTAAACTTCAAAAGCCCCTGTTTGCTGTTCAGATTAAATGCATCCTGTAACAGCATCGTACTTTTCAAAGTTATCTTCATTCTTAATAACAACATAAACAATGTGATGATTGAGACAATACCAAGTCCACCAATCTGAATTAAAATCAAAATCACACATTTACCAAACAAACTCCAATAGGAAAATGTATCAACGACTACCAGTCCTGTCACACATACCGATGTCGTCGATGTAAAACCAGCCGTCAGAAGATCCGTCCATGTTCCGGTTACAGATGCAATCGGTAATGACAACAATATTGTTCCTACAATTACTGTGATCAGAAAGCCCAGCGCTATAATCCTCGTTGTTGTAAGATAATTTCGGTTTACATATTTCTTCTTATTCATGATACTTCCATAGACCTCTACACAAAACAATCCCCGGTCTCCGCCATATCTGACAGATAACAAAATTCATGATATAAACATGGGAAGATACAGACCGGATACTTCCAGTCTGCTCTTCCCATAGTATACCTGCATATGTCATTTTTCAAACGACATAACACTTTATAATCTTATACCGGATATGCCTTATCCTCTTTGTTTACAAGTGTTGCATCAACCTTTGTCTTCTTTGCTTCTCTTAACTTGAAGAAATCAACAGCAACCTGTGGGAACAATGCATATGTTAATACATCTTCATCCTGTTCCTTATACTGGATCATTTCTTTCTCGATCTTACCAAGCTCGTTCTCAAGAAGATCAGCAGGACGACATGTAATAGGCTTCTGATCGCCGATTACTTTCTTTCTAACTTCTGGATCAACAGGCTTTACAGACTGACCATACTCGCCAGCAACCAAAGCCTTTGCCTCTTTTGTACACATCTTGTATCTCTCACCTGTAACAACATTTAATACAGCCTGAGTACCAACGATCTGGCTGGATGGTGTAACAAGAGGTGGTTCACCAAAGTCTTTACGAACTCTAGGAACTTCTTCCAGAACCTGCTCGAATTTGTCTTCTGCATTCATTTCCTTTAACTGTGATACAAGGTTTGATAACATACCACCAGGCACCTGATATAATAATGTCTTAACATTAACACCAAGAACCTTTGGATTCAGAAGACCGGACTTGATCCATTCTTCTCTTAATGGTCTGAAGTAATCAGCAATCTCAGCAAGAAGATTCTGATCAAATCCGGGATCATAAGGTGTACCTTCAAATGTCTTAGCCATAACCTCTGTTGCAGGCTGGCTTGTACCAAGTGCTAATGGTGAAATTGCGGTATCAATGATATCGCATCCTGCTTCAACAGCCTTCAGATATGTCATGGACGCAACACCTGATGTATAATGTGTATGAATCTGGAGCGGAAGAGAAGAACCTTCCTTTAATGCCTGAACAAGCTCTGTTGCCTTATATGGAACAAGAAGACCTGCCATATCCTTGATGCAGATAGAATCTGCACCCATATCCTCAATTCTCTTAGCCATATCTTTCCAATAATCAAGTGTGTAGGCATCGCCTAATGTATAGGAAAGCGCAACCTGTGCATGACCTTTTTCCTTGTTACATGCCTTAACAGAAGTTTCAAGGTTTCTGATATCATTTAAGCAGTCGAAAATTCTGATAATATCAATACCATTTGCGATTGACTTCTGAACAAAATATTCAACCACATCATCTGCATAATGACGGTAACCAAGAATGTTCTGACCCCTGAATAACATCTGAAGCTTTGTATTCTTAAAACCATCTCTTAATTTTCTAAGTCTCTCCCATGGATCTTCCTTAAGGAATCTGAGACATGCATCGAATGTAGCACCACCCCAGCACTCAACAGAATGATATCCAACCTTATCCATCTTATCAACGATTGGAAGCATCTGTTCTGTTGTCATACGGGTAGCGATCAGTGACTGATGCGCATCACGTAATACAGTTTCGGTAATCTTAACCGGTTTCTTTTCTGCCATTTCGAACCTCCTGAATATATTCTCATATGATTATGATCATTACTGTACATTAAAGATTGCAAGGAATGTTCCTGCTGCAACTGCTGTACCGATAACACCTGCAACATTTGGTCCCATTGCATTCATCAGAAGGAAGTTCGTAGGATCATACTGGGAACCTACCTTCTGAGAAACTCTGGCTGCCATAGGTACGGCAGATACACCTGCTGAACCGATCAGCGGGTTAACCTTACCCTTTGTTACCAGACACATTAACTTACCAAATAATACACCGGCTGCTGTACCGAATGCAAATGCGATCAGACCGAGAAAAACGATCTTTAAAGTACTGAGCTTTAAGAATGCTTCTGCACTTGTACTTGCGCCAACAGATGTACCAAGTAAGATAACTACGATATACATCATAGCATTGGATGCTGTCTCTGTAAGCTGTTTTACAACACCACACTCACGGAACAAATTACCCAACATCAGCATACCAACCAGTGGTGCTGTTGTAGGAAGGATCAGAACAACTACAACTGTAACGATGATAGGGAAAAGGATCTTTTCCAGCTTGGTTACAGGACGGAGCTGTGGCATTCTGACCAGACGCTCTTTCTTTGTTGTAAGTGCTTTCATAATAGGTGGCTGGATGATTGGAACCAGTGACATATATGAATATGCTGCTACTGCAATTGGTCCAAGTAATGTACCACCCATTCCAAGTTTACCGGCAAGGAAGATAGATGTAGGGCCATCTGCACCACCGATAATAGAAATAGCTGCTGCTTCCTTACCATTGAATCCCATCAGGAAAGCAAGGAAATATGCGCCGTAGATACCGAACTGTGCTGCAGCTCCAAGAAGAAAGCTTGCAGGGTTTGCGATCAACGGACCAAAATCTGTCATGGCACCAACACCCATGAAGATCAGTGAAGGAAGGATACTCCATTCATCTAACATATAGAAGTAATGTAATAATCCGCCTTCTGCCATTATATCTGGAAACATGTTAACAAGTAACATACCAAATGAGATTGGTACCAGAAGAAGTGGCTCAAAACCAAACTTAATTGCAAGGAACATGAAAACAAACGCTACAAGGATCATAACGTAGTTTTTCCAGTCAAGACTTGCAAAACCAGTCTGATGCGCTAAATTTGACAATACGTCAACTATACTACTCATTTAGTCGTTCCTCCTATCAGATTTATACAAGTACCCATTAGTTCAGAGTTGCTAATGTGTCTCCTGCTTCAACAGTTGCACCTGCTGCAACGTCGATGCTTGCTACTGTACCATCTTCTGGAGCAACAACTTCGTTTTCCATCTTCATAGCTTCAAGGATCAGAATAACCTGTCCCTTCTTAACTGCATCACCAACATTTGCCTTAACATCAAGTATCTTACCAGGCATTGGGGAAGCAACCTTAATGGAACCTGCGCCGGCTGATTTAGCTGCCGGTGCTGGAGCTGCTGCTGATGCCGGTGCTGCTACAGGAGCTGCTGCAACTGGTGCTGCTACAGGGGCAACGCCACCTGCTAATTCTTCAACTGAAACATCATATGATGTACCATTTACTGTAATTCTATAATTCTTCATCGATATATCCTCCTATTATTATCTCTTAATACGTCTGATTGGACGTGTCACAAGCTTATCTTTGCTTGGATACGTTGTATATGCATTCTGTCCTGCTGATGCAGCAGCAACTGCGGCTGTAATAACTGCGACCAGCTCAGAATCATTCATTACGCTTTCACCTGTTTCTGTCTTAACGATGTCAACGATCTGACCTGCCGGTGCAGATCCTGTATCTTCTGCCTTTGTCTCAGCAACAGATTCTGTCTTAGATGCTTCTGCTGCTTTTTTGGCTGCCTTCTTGGCTGCTTTTGCTTCTTTATCAAAGAAACCAGGAACAAATCTTAACAGATAGATGATAAATGATATAAAGATAAGAACACAGAATACAGTTGCCATACCGATCAAAGTATTGGTTCCGGCTGCTTTCATCTTATCTTCAAATGTCATGTTTGCTGCAATCTCGACATCAGTTGACTTATATGGATACATACCCTGTGAAGAAAGCGCCTCATCAGCTTCTTCCTCACTGTAACCATACTGATTCATTAACTGATATCTTTGTAAGTTATATGTTGCACTGTTGTCTACAAATGTTACCTTGACCAATGCTTCCTTTTTTTCACAGTCAGCATAAAGAGTTACGATTACATTCCCTTCTGACTCTGTAATCTTGTATTCACCTGTAAAATCTTTAAACTCACCGCACTCATCTCCGATGTTACGGAATGATTTAACTGCTTCGATCTCATTTTCAGAAACTCCAGCATCTTCGCCTGCTTCTACAACATAGTTATAGGTTTCATCTGCGCTTGCATATTTCTGATATGTCTCACAGGCATCTTTTGCTACCTGCGCGATCTCCTGGTCGTTATAAGCAAATTTTACTCCGTTATCATCAGAAGCACTACATCCGGCAAACATAAAAGTAACAGCTAACATAGAAACTATTAATAATAATTTTTTCTTCATTTAGTTGTCACTCCTTTTATATTGTACTGTGCTTCTTGTAAGGTCTCATCTCTTCCTTTGAAAGGAGCATCTGGAACGCTGCGATTACTCTCTTTCTTGTAGCATCAGGCTCGATGATATCATCGATATATCCTCTGGATGCTGCTGACGCTGCTCCTGAAAGCGCTGCGATGTATTCTGCTTTCTTTTCCTTGATGAATGCAAGCTTGTCATCTGCTGCTGCAAGCTCATCTTCATACATGATCTTAACTGCCATCTCAGGATCCATAGTACCGATCACCGCATCTGGCCATGCATATACCATATCAGCTCCGATTGCCTTGGAGTTCATAACTGTATATGCTGTTCCATAAGCCTTGTCCATGACAACTGTAACCTTTGGAACTGTTGCATCTGCATATGCATTTGTAAGCTTTGCAAGAGCCTTTGAGATAGTCTTCTCTTCTTCAACTGTTGCAGCAAAGCCTGTTACATTTACAAGTGTAAGAACAGGAATGTTAAATGCATCACAAAAATCAACAAATTCTTCTGCCTTATATGCACCTGCTGTTGTGATCGTATCTTCCTGATTACCAACACAGCCAACTGTGATGCCATCCATACGGATCAGAGCAGTAACTACATCTCCTGCATAATCTTTCTTCATCTCAAGTACAAGAGAATCATCAGCGATATTCTGGATCACTGCTCTTGGATCGTTCTTGTAAGAATCAAGATTTGGGATAATTCTGTTTGGATTGTCATTTGTAGAAGCTTCCTTGTCATCCAGATTGCAGCTTGGAAGAACTTCAACCAGTGCACGAATCATACCAAGTAATTCTTCTTCTGTCTCAAATACACCATCTACATTTGCTGTATTCTCACTTACATACTCAGCAGCAGAAGTATCTAACTTTGTAATGTTGTTCTCTGCTAAAGCATTTGGAGAATTTACAAATAACTTTGCACCTTCTTTTGTCATGAAAGTGAAGTCTGATAATGATGGAACAAGGGAAGCGCCACCACCACATGCACCAAAAACAGCTGTGATCTGAGGAATAACACCAGAAGCCATAACCTGTTTGCCATATACTTCACCAAATGCATTCAGTGCATCTGTAGCTTCCTGAAGTCTGAGTCCTGCACAGTCGATCATACCGATGACAGGTGCACCCATCTTCATAGCCATATCATAAATTTTTGCAATCTTCTTTGCATGCATTTCACCAACAGAACCGCCTAAAACTTTAGCGTCCTGACTGTATACATACACTAAATTGCCATTGATAACACCATATCCGGTGATAACACCATCTTTTGGAGTATCCTTATCCTGAATGTTAAAATCAGTATTTCTTGCTTTCACATAAGCACCGATTTCAACAAAGCTTGCGTCATCAAGCAATGCATTAATTCTATCGCTTGCTGACAGGGTGAGTTTGTTGCTCATTTCTAGCCCTCCATTAAATTTATTTTTAGGAGTTACATAAAAGTAATTCCAAATTTATGCCGATTTTATTGTAAAGCCTTTACGAATTTATTTCAAGTAAAATTATCATTACGACACAGTTTTTTCAGCACTTTTTAACAATCGAACATCCCTGTTATTATTACTTAAAAAACAAAAGGGGAAAGTGGAATTAATTGTCAGAAAATACCCCACTTTCCCCATAATTGTCTGTTCTGTAGTTAGTCATTCAGAACTGCATAACATTTATTTAATCTTTCAGGACATCCTTATTCGATACAAGATAATCAATCAGTGAAATAATCGTTAAGACAAGTGCTGCATAAATCAGTACCTGCTCAATCACAAAAATCACTTTTCCACCAAGATTACCGATCAGAAAACAAACCATGACCATCTGAACAACAGTCTTTAATTTGCCCCATATACCGGCTGCAATAACGACACCCTTTTCTGCCGCGATCAGCCGGAATCCACTGATGATAAATTCTCTTGCAATAATAATAATAACAATCCATGCCGGAATCCGTTCCTGATCGACCAGTGCGATCATTGCAGAACATACCAGAAGCTTATCTGCTAACGGATCCATGAATTTTCCAAATGTTGTGACCAGATTACATCTTCTTGCGATCTGGCCGTCTAATGTATCCGTGATCGCTGCCGCGATAAAGATACCAAGCGCGATCCATTTTGCCGCAGCAAAATCAAGATACATGAATACAATAAAAAACGGAATCATTATAACTCTCAGAATTGTTAATTTGTTTGGTAAATTCATTCTATCATCTCCCCTGTCAGATCATATTCATTTGCATCTGTGATCCGAACCTGTACAAAGGTACCGGACATCAGTTCATACGGTGCATCAACAAATACCATACCATCTACATCCGGCGCGTCCCGGTAGGCTCTTCCGACATATACATCATCTTCTGCAACATATCCTTCGATCAGTACTGTAAGTATCTTACCAAGAAGTTCCTGATTCTTGTCGTATGATACTTCCTGCTGCAATGCCATTATATCATCCCGCCATTTTTCTGCAACCTCATTTTCAATCTGATCCGGAAATGATGCAGCAGGTGTTCCTTCCTCCGGTGAATATGTAAACACACCCAGGCGGTCAAATTCTGACTCATTTACAAATTCCATAAGAGCTTCATGGTCTGCTTCCGTCTCGCCCGGAAAACCTGCGATCAGAGTCGTACGGATCGCAATATCTGGAATCCGCATACGAAGCTTCGCGATAAGTTCCACAATATCCTTTTTACAGGTATGTCTTCCCATGCGTCTTAATACAGGATCTTCCGAGTGCTGGATCGGTATATCGAGATAATGGCAGACCTTTTCTTCCTCTGCGATCGTATCAATCAGTCCGTCCGTGATCTCCTCCGGATAACAGTACATTAACCGTATCCATTGGATTTCTTCTATCTTACAGAGTTCATGTAATAATTTTGGAAGTGTCTTTTCTCCGTACAGATCCACTCCATAGAGTGTTGTTTCCTGTGCAACAAGAATCAATTCTTTTACTCCCTGTGCAGCAAGCTCTTTTGCAGAAGCCAAAAGCTGCTCCATCGGAATACTTCTGTACTTTCCTCTGATATATGGGATCGCACAGTAGGTACACATTTTACAACAGCCCTCTGCAATCTTCAGATATGCCATAGATGCTCCGGTCGTAACGATACGTCCGCCAACTGCCTCCGGCATATAATTGATATCCGTAACAAAGGAATGTTCCTCATCGGAACCGATTGCTTCTACGATCGCATCGTAATTTGCTGCCCCGACGATCGTATCGATCTCCGGCAGTTCTGCAAGAATATCATCTTTATACCGCTGTGACAGACAGCCGGTAACGATCAGCTTCTTTAATGAGCCTGTCTTCTTCAGTTCTCCGTATTCTATTATTGTATTAATACTTTCTTCCTGCGCATCTTTGATAAATGCACAGGTATTGATAACAACTGCCTCTGCCTCATGTTCATCATTTGTGATCTCATGTCCTGCCTTATGCAGAAGTCCGAGCATTACCTCACTGTCCACAAGGTTTTTATCGCAGCCTAATGATACCATCAATACTTTCATATATATTCTTTCCTCAGGTTATTTTATATTGATCGAATCTACACAATTATGCATAAGCATTGCGATCGTCATAGGACCAACTCCACCCGGTACAGGTGTGATGGCTCCCGCAACCTTGCTTGCTGATTCAAAATCAACATCACCACATAATTTGTTATTCTCATCTCTGTGTATTCCAACATCAATTACAATTGCACCCTCTTTGATATAAGACGCATCGATCATCTTCGGTCTGCCGATCGCAACCACAAGAATATCCGCACGCCTGCATACCTCTTTCAGATTTTTTGTCTTTGAGTGACAGATCGTAACCGTTCCGTTCTCCCGTAACAACAACATAGCCATCGGCTTTCCTACGATATTACTTCTGCCGATCACGACACATTCTTTTCCTGCAATCTCAATTCCGGAACGCTTTAAGAGTTGGATCACACCAGCCGGTGTACAGGATACAAATCCCGGCTGACCGATGCTTAAGACTCCAACACTCATCGGATGGAAGCCATCAACATCCTTTAACGGTGAGATTGCTTTAATGATCTTGTCCTCATCAATATGCTTCGGCACCGGAAGCTGTACCAGAATACCGTTTACGGTATCGTCCTTATTCAACTTGTCGATCAGAGCTAACAGTTCTTCCTCTGTCGTCTCCTCCGGGAGTTCATAAGACAGGGAATCAATACCGATATAAGCACATGCTTTTTTCTTATTACCGACATATACGGAAGATGCCGGATCCTTTCCTACCTGAATAACAGCCAGACAAATCTTTACGCCTTTAGCTGAAAGTTCCGCTACCTGCTCCTTTAATTCATCTTTTATCTGTTTTGAAATTGCCTTTCCATCAATCAGTTGAGCCATATTCGATCTATTCCTCCTTAGAATAATCCGCAGATTACGCCATTATCATTTACACCGATATTTTCAGCAGCCGGTACCTTAGGCAGACCAGGCATTGTCATGATCGTTCCTGTGATTGCTACCACAAAGCCGGCACCTGCACTGACATATACTTCACGGATATTAATATCAAATCCTTCCGGTCTTCCAAGCTTCTTTGGATCGTCCGAAAGAGAATACTGATTCTTCGCCATACATACAGGAAAGTTTCCAAATCCCATATCCTCGATCTTTGCGATCGCGTGCTCTGCTTCCGAACTGTATGTTACATTTGCTGCACCATAGATCTCTGTTGCGATGCAGGAGATCTTTTCCTTGATCGACAGCTCATCTTTATATAATAATTTGAAATTACTCTTTTTGTTCTCAAGTGTATTTAATACAGCATTCGCAAGGTCGATACCACCTTCACCGCCTTTTTCCCATACATTTGCAAGTGCAAAGTCACAGTCTCTGTCTTTACAAAATCTCTCAACAAATGTAAGCTCTGCATCTGTATCTGTGATGAAACGATTTAAGGTAACAACAACCGGAACCTGATACTTCTGAAGATTCTCGATGTGCTTTTCAAGGTTCACGATACCTTTCTTTAATGCTTCCAGATTCTCCTGTCCAAGTTCTGTCTTTGGTACACCACCGTTGTACTTTAATGCCTTTACGGTTGCAACCAGAACAACTGCATCCGGCTTCAGTCCGTTCATACGGCACTTGATATCAAAGAACTTCTCTGCTCCGAGATCTGCCCCAAAGCCAGCCTCTGTAATTACATAATCTGCCAGCCTTAATGCTGTCTTTGTTGCAATTACACTGTTACAACCATGTGCGATATTTGCAAATGGACCACCATGCACAAGTGCAGGTGTATATTCTAATGTCTGGATCATATTTGGCTTGATCGCATCTTTTAAGAGTGCAGCCATAGCTCCAACCGCCTTCAGATCCTTTGCTGTTACAGGTTCATTCTGATAATTGTAGGCAACGATGATTCTGCCAAGTCTCTCTTTCAAGTCATTGAAATCCGCCGCAAGGCAAAGGATCGCCATAATCTCTGATGCAACTGTGATTACGAAACCATCTTCTCTTGGAACACCATCTACACGTTTTCCAAGTCCAATCACAGTATGACGGAGTGCACGATCATTCATATCCATACATCTCTTAAATACGATACGGTTCACATCAATGCCGAGTGCATTTCCCTGATGAATATGGTTATCCATCATTGCAGCAAGCAGATTGTTTGCAGATGTGATCGCATGAAAATCACCTGTAAAATGAAGATTCAGATCTTCCATCGGAACTACCTGTGCATATCCACCGCCAGCAGCACCGCCCTTGATGCCAAAGCATGGACCAAGTGATGGTTCACGAAGTGCAATAACTGCTTTCTTGTTCAATCTTCCCATAGCCTCGCCAAGTCCGACTGTGATCGTTGTCTTTCCTTCTCCTGCCGGAGTCGGGTTAATTGCTGTAACTAAGATCAGCTTGCCATTCTCATTCTTCTGTACGGAAGTGATCAATTCATCTGACAGCTTTGCTTTATATTTGCCATACACCTCGATATCATCTTCTTTGATACCAAGTTTTGCAGCAACCTCCTTTATATTCTTCATCTCTGCCTGCTGTGCAATTTCGATGTCGTTTAACATTTTATATGTCCTCCCTGAGTGTAATTTTATCCTATATCAGGTAAAATCTGCCCATGCACGCTATATCCCATCACCGGCATTTTCCCTGTATAAATATCATTTGAATCTGTATTATAAATTATTATCTATATAGTCGTCAAATTCTTCCTGCGTCATAAGTATCTTTCTTGCTTTTGTACCCTCTTCCGGTCCTACGACCCCTGCACCTGCAAGCTGATCCATGATACGGGCTGCGCGGTTAAAACCAATCTTAAATGCACGTTGCAGCATTCCGATCGATGCTTTTTCTTTATCAATGATAAATCGTCCGGCTTCTACGAAATAATCATCCTTATCGCTTCCACCGCCCATACCCGTTGCACCGGCTGCTCCGGTCTGCGTAATGGATCTGGATACATCATCATCGTAAGTTCCGACACCGTTCTGTTTCTTCAGATATTCAACAACTGCAGTCACTTCTTCATCAGAGACAAAAGCTCCCTGTACACGAACCGGTTTTGGATAACCGGTCGGATAGAACAACATATCGCCCTTACCGAGAAGTTTCTCTGCACCATTCATATCCAGAATAGTTCTGGAATCTACGCCGGAAGATACAGCAAATGCGATTCTCGATGGAACGTTTGCTTTGATCAGTCCGGTAATAACATCTACGGATGGACGCTGTGTTGCTATAACCAGATGGATACCCGCTGCTCTGGCAAGCTGTGACAGTCGAACGATCGCGTCTTCCACTTCTCCATGAGCAACCATCATCAGATCAGCAAGCTCGTCCACAATCACGACGATCATCGGCATCTTCTTTAACTTATCATCATCCAGTGATCCGGATGCAAGAGCCTGTTCTACCTTGTCATTATATCCCTGTATATTTCTGACACCACATTCTGCAAACATCTGATATCGTCTGGTCATTTCCTCTACCGCCCAGTTAAGCGCACCAGATGCCTTCTTCGGATCAGTCACAACCGGGATCAACAGATGTGGAATACCATTATAGCAGGCAAGCTCTACCATCTTAGGATCGATCATGATCAACTTTACCTCTTCCGGTTTTGCTTTATACAAGATGCTCATAATAAGCGTATTAATACAGACCGATTTACCGGAACCTGTCGCGCCGGCGATCAGAAGATGTGGCATTTTGGCTATATCTGTAACGATAACCTGCCCACTGATATCTTTACCAACTGCAAATGCGATCTTGGATTTGGAATTCTTGAAATTATCCGATTCCACCAGTTCGCGAAATGCAACAATTGAATTTTCTTTGTTTGGAACTTCGATTCCGATTGCTGCCTTGCCGGGGATCGGCGCTTCGATACGAATATCTGCAGCGGCAAGATTTAACTTGATATCATCGGCAAGTCCAAGGATTTTGCTGACCTTTACCCCCTGCTCCGGCTGCATCTCAAACCGGGTAACTGCAGGTCCGCAGCTATAATTGGTAATCGTAACATTAACACCAAAGTTTTCCAATGTATTCTTCAGCTTGATCGCTGTAGAACGTACCTGTGCATCCCGGTTCGCATTATGATTCTTCGGTGGCTGTGCCAGAAGATTCGATCCCGGGAACTTATACTTTGTGCCTTCTTTATAGCTTTTCTGTCCCGGCTTGTCGATTACCGGTGCAGGTTTCTTCGCTGTCTGGGAACTCTCTGTTTTTCCTGTCACACTTGAGAATGCAGAATCCATATCCGGATCATAATCATCCGGTATCACACTGACGACCTCCGGATGCTCATTTCCATTGATCGCACCGGAAAGTACATCTTCTTCATCCTCAAATTCAGCATCAAAGATGTCCTTTGTCTGTTGAACAGGGATCTCCTGTGTATCGCCTACAGGCACTGCCGGAGATACGCTTGCTGCCGTTTCCACAGAAGCAGGTTCTGATTTTCTCCTGCTTTTTGTAACAGATGTTTTCTTTGCAAACGATACAGGTATCTGTTCCTCCTTCTCGTCATGCAGCACGATCTTCTCTACATCATTATTAAATGTAAGGAAATCATCATCCGGTACATTTATTTCATGGATCTCATCCTCATTCTCAAAGAAATCCTTCGCCTTGCCCTTATGATTTTCTTCGTTTTCATAAACCTTCAGATTCTCAAGTCTTACCCGGCTGTTCCCGGACTGTTTCTTATTCTTCTTAACCGGTCTGCGTTCCTGCTCCGGTTCTTCATATTCTTCTTCCCTGTAAAAGCTGTTGATCAGATTCTTAAAGGTATCGATCACAGAGATTCCCGTGATCAGTACAAACATAACAAGTGCACCAAGGATCATTACCAGCGTTACGCCTACAATACCGATCGTATTCCTGAAAATAAAGAACAGGCCCCCGCAGATGATTCCTCCGCCCATATGCTCCTTATATCCATCCAGATATAACTGTTTCACTGAGAGATAATCGGTTGTGAAGATCATCTGACTGATCATGGATACGATCATCAGAACTACACCAATATAGATTACTTCATTTCTGACCTTTTTATTACCAAGATTGGAAATAACAAAAGCCGATGATATAAAAAGATATACCGGGAATATGTATTCAGCAAATCCGATCACGCCAAACAGAAAGCCGGATATTGCATCGCCGACCTTTCCACATTTGCCAAAGTTTGCAATCATCAAGAATATGGAAAAAGCAAGAATGACTAACAGAACCACTTCCAGACGAACTTCCCTGTTATCTTCTTCTATCTGCTGTTCCATTTGTTTTTTCGATGTATTTGGTTTCGATGCTGTATTTGATCTTTTAGCTGTATTGTTTTTCTTTCCCGAACCATTTTTTCCGGTTCCACCAGTGGCTCTGGTTGTCCCGTTCTGTTTTGCCGCCCCGTTTTTCTTTCTGGTTTCAGCCATTTTCTTCTCCCACTTACCTGCATAAATTAACGTACAAAATAATAGATGACAGATATTACACCTGCACATAAACAATAGATGGAATATCCTTTAAATTTATTGTTCTTTACGGATCTCAGCATTACTTTGATACAAAGGAAGCCTACAACCCCCGCAACGATCATACCGATCACATAATTAATGATCTCTGATCCGGCAAGACTTGCACCTGCAAGATCCGGGATCTGAAGAATACATGCTCCGAGAATCGTTGGGATCGACATGATGAATGAATACTTTACAGCAAACTCTCTGCTGAATCCACATGCAAGACCTGCTGTGATAGTAGAACCCGATCTGGAAATACCGGGAAGTGTGGCAATACCCTGTGCAAGACCGATAAATAACGAATTCTTATATGTAGCCTCTGCAGGCCCTTTATTGCCCTTCTGAATACGGTCAGCAATAAATAAAATCACGGATGTGATACAGAGACAGATTCCCGGAACTAATAATGTATTTCCGGCATTTTCAATCTTACTCTCAAATGGAAGTGCAATCACCATTGTAACGATCGTTGATAAGATAACAAGCATTACGAATTTACGGTATTCCGTTTCAATGATCTTACGATATGGTTTCTTCTCCTTGGAAAACAGATTTGCAAAAAATCTTCCTACATTGCAGCAAGCAAGCCCGATGATCGTAAACCCTTCTACGATCAGTTCAACGATGTCCTTCCAGTACACAATAAAAATTGCAACCAGTGTACCAAAATGAAGCAGGATATCAAACATGATACCTGTATCTGTATTGACATGAAACATGTTCTTAAAGATTGCGAGATGTCCTGAACTGCTGACAGGAAGAAATTCGGTTGCTCCCTGAATGATTCCCATAATGATTGATTCTAATAGTGACATAATTGCTCCAATCTGCTGTATAAACCAGCACTGTTATATTATTTTCTCTATCTATACCGTTTTTTATGTACCGGCCAAAAGCCGTAAAAAAACGAACCATCAGCCTATTTTACTATCATTCCATCAATTTATCAAGTCATAGAGTTTGTTTAATGCATCTGATATTCCACCAACCCGGTCAATAATACCGCATTTGACCGCTTCTTTTCCGACAAGAACCGAACCAATATCTTTAGATAATTCCTGTGTATTGAACATAATCGATCTCAATGAATCTTCACCGATATTGGAATGACAGGATGTGAACCGAATGATACGATCCTGCATCCGCTCGATATATTCATAATTCTGTCTTACCCCAAGCACTGTATCAGATACTCTGAGAGGATGAACGACCATCGTTGCTGTAGGCACAATAAAGGATATATCTCCTGACACCGCAAGCGGCACACCAATCGAATGACTTCCTCCAAGCACAAGTGTAACAACCGGTTTACTGATCGATGCCAACATCTCTGCTATCGCCAGACCTGCTTCTACATCCCCGCCTACTGTATTTAACAAAACTAATACGCCCTTGATACTCTCATCGTCCTGAACAACTGCAAGTTCTGGCAGAACATGTTCATATTTTGTGGTCTTGGTATCGGATGGAAGGCTGACATGCCCTTCGATCTCCCCGATGATATCAAGCAACAGTATATTATATTTTTCCCTGTTTCCATTTATGATGATCTGACCATTTTCTACAATAAGTTCCTGCCTTTTTAATTCCTGATCCATATAAGCTGCTTCCCTTCTTATTATCTGAATTTCTCTGCCTGTCCAAACCCGGATATTATATCTGTTTTCTCATTCAAACAAAAATTCTTTGCATTAACACAACAGGCAGGAAGTTTTTTGCATTTCTTCCTGCCTATTGTTTGATACTTTATATGGAATTATTCATAAATTATATAACAAGTAAAATCTCATTTACTTCATCCAATTCATCAAATGGAATGTAGTTATCTTCCATTGCCTTTCCATTTACGGTCAGGCTCTGGAAACCGCTTTCATGTCCATCCGGATTAGTAACATGGATATTCAACTTCTTGCCACGATAGTTCTTTGTGATATCAAACTCTTTCCAGTCAGATGGTACTGCCGGTGCGATCTTGATTCCGTAGAAATCAGGGCGCATACCCATGATACCCTCGACGCATCCAACCATACAGGTAGATGCGGTTCCTGTCAGCCAGTGAACATGGGAACGGCCTTCATAAGGGCTTCCAACAGACTCTGTGAACTGACCATGGCAGTAAGGCTCCAATTTACGGATCTCTGCCTTGTCATTCATAGATGCCGGTGAGCTCTCATCAAAATATTCAAATGCACGATTACCATGTCCCATCAATGCTTCAGCAAGGATGATCCATCCCTGCGGCTGTGAGAAGATACCTGCATTCTCCTTTGTTCCTGCATTAAACAGAAGCATCAATGCTCCATCAAACGCATGCTTCTTATATGGAGGGAACATCAGTCTGACACCGTATTGCGTATTTAATTCTCTGTGAACGGATTCCAGTGCAAGCTCACTCTGTTCTCTGGTAGCAAGGCCGCTGATAACTGCCCATGACTGAGGATTCAGCCACATACTTGCTTCCGGATCATTCTTGGAACCGATCACCATACCGCCCTCTTTATATCCACGGATATAACGGTCATCCTCCCAGCATTTCTCCTGAATTGTGTTACCCATCTTATACTGGATCTCATTGATATAATCAATATAATCTGCATCGTCCTTCAGTTCTGCAAAATATTTAATTACAGTCATTGCATAATAAAGCTGCATTGCTACAAATGTAGACTCTCCACGCTTGCCAAGTCTTAAGCAGTCGTTCCAGTCTGCATGAAGTCCTGCAGGCATTCCATTGTCGCCCAGACGGTTCATAGAGAAATCAATAGCTCTCTTTAAGTGCTCATATACGGTTCCTTCATCCTTATTTGCAAATGGAATAACCTCATCTATAAAGCCAATATTACCTGACTCTGCAATGTATTTGTAAATGGTTGGGAATAACCATAATGCATCGTCTGCACGATATGCAGGATGTCCGGTCTCTTTTACATAAGATGGATCATCCGGTGTATCCTCATGACCAGGGTTATGTGTGTACTTAACCAGTGGAAGACCGCCACCATTATCAACCTGCGCAGATAACATGAAACGGATCTTTTCGAGTGCCATCTCCGGTGCAAGGTGGATAATACCCTGAATATCCTGTACGGTATCTCTGTAACCATAACCATTTCTCAAACCACAGTATGTAAAGGATGCAGCTCTTGACCAGATAAAGGTCATAAAGCACTGATAAGAATTCCATGTATTGATCATGTTGTTAAATGATTCACTCGGTGTCTTAACCTGGAAATTATTTAACTTACCATGCCAGTAATCGATCAGCTCCTGAAGTTCTGCAGCACATGTCGTCTCGTCTTCATATGCTTTCATGATCTCATTTGCTGCAGCCTCGTCCTTCATACCAAGAACAAATGAAAATGTCTTAGATTCACCCGGTGTAAGTGTGATCTTGGTCTGAAGTGCGCCACAGGAATTCTCATTATAATTCAGCTTATTACCGCAGTCGCCATTGATAACAGCAACCGGATCAGCATATGTATGATACATACCAAGAAATTCTTCTTTATCTCCGCAGTAAGAAGTAACTTCGCTGCCGACAAGTCCGAAGAAACGCTTATTTACGGCATTTCCATCCACTTCACTGTTTACTACATTCTCATTGATCACCTGAAGGATCTTCTGATCTCTGTAATAGGTTCTTGAAATAAATAATGTATACTGTAAATTTACCTGATCCTGCTCATAATTGCAGTCATTTGTAAATTCACAGAAACCGATCGCAGACAAATGTCTGGTCTTATTGGATTTGTTTGTCAGCGTTACATTCCAAACCTCATGCGTTTTATCCAGTGGTACATAATAAAGTACCTCTGAATGAATCCCTGAATAATCTGCCATGATATTGGTATAAGCAGTTCCATGATGACATTCACTCTTATATTCATCCAGACTCTTGCCTACCGGCTGCCAGGATGCTGACCAGAAATCAGATGTATCATCATCTCTTAAGTATACATATCTTCCCGGCTGGTCAAAGCTGTTGAAGATATAACGGATAATTCTTCCGTTTGCACCACTCTTTTCAAAACTGTAGCCACCTGCATTATTGGAGATGATCGCACCATAGGCAGGCGAACCGAGATAGTTCGCCCAAGGTGCAGGAGTATCCGGTCTGTCTATTACATATTCTTTTCTGGTTTCATCAAAATGTCCGTATTTCACGCACATACCCTCCCGTATTTTTATTTATTTGTTCTCAACATCTTTTAAGCTGAGGCTGATACGTCCAGCTCTTTCATCGATCTTGATAACCTTAACAATGACATCGTCGCCTACATTTACAACATCTTCTACCTTTGCAACCCTCTTATCAGAAAGCTTTGAAATATGGATCAGACCATCTTTGTTTGGTGCAAGTGAAACGATCGCGCCACAATCAAGGATCTTAACAACCTTACCCTTGTAGTCATCACCAACAACAAGCGGCTCAACGATCATCTTGATCATATTCATAGCCTTGTCCATGCTTGCCTGATCAACACCACATACAGATACATTTCCATCATCATCGATATCGATCTTAACACCTGTCTCCTCAATGATTGTATTGATCGTCTTTCCTCTCTGACCAATTACTTCACCGATCTTGTCCGGGTCGATCTTGATCTGAACGATCTTTGGAGCATATTTATTGACATGTGTTCTTGGTGCAGGAATGGC
>ERZ808240.1020-NODE-1020-length-35661-cov-5.152474_pt1 | contig 35661 bp, 28 predicted proteins | sample MGYA00521084_ERZ808240 | MGnify/ENA primary metagenome ERZ808240 (study PRJEB31516, sample SAMN03275571) | gut metagenome | biome: mammalia-associated habitat; material: feces | host: Papio cynocephalus | place: Kenya | collected 2012-08-06 ... | reverse complement strand
CACCTCGCCTGACGGCTTTGTGGTGGTTTCGCAATGCCCACCTCGCCTGACGGCTTTGTGGTGGTTTCGCAATGCCCACCTCGCCTGACGGCTCGTTGTAGTGCTTCGCACTATAGAAGAAAAACTCCATATATCTCATCGTGAGTAAACTCACATTCGATATATGTACTTTTTCTTCTGCATTGCTCATTGTTCCATTATATCAATATTAGGGTTTTAAAGTAAATAGCAGGGGGGCTTTTTTTATGTTTTTTCGTGGGTTTTCATAAGGAAATCTGCGAAATAAAGGAACTTATTTCAGTTTCTTCATATAATGTGTTATAGAGGACTTTTTTACCGGAAGGCTGGAGGGCGTTGTTGGATGAAAAAAGTAATGCGGTTTGGAGGTGTGAACGATGCGGGATCAGAAATTTCAGAAAAAAGTGACAGCCTGTTGTTATTGCAATAAAGGATTTAATCGATGTTGTGTTTGTCTGTATAGGGGATATGAAGAAGTAAAAAAGATTTTAAATCAGGATTGTTGTAAGAGAGAAAAGAAACCGCACTGCTACAATAGAAGAAGATAAAAATCAATAGAAAAAAAGTACAAAATTCCGCATGAAATCTATGCAAATAACCGGTATTAAAAAAAGTTAAAAATTTTTGAAAAAAAAAGCTTGCATTTGGATAAACTATGTTATATAATCAATTTCGTTGTCGGCGAGATAACAAAATAAAAACGACTTTGGGCCGCTAGCTCATTTGGTAGAGCACCTGACTCTTAATCAGGGTGTGCGGGGTTCGAGCCCCCGGCGGCCCACTACAAAAGTCCTAATTTGGCAGATATTTAAAGCTGCTGGGTTGGGGCTTTTTTTCGACTTTGCCCTATCTTTATTTTATGGCAGATTCTTATATCAGTTTTCTTTTTTCAGGAATAATAACCGTTACAGAATAGATTCCGTTTTCGTAATTGATCAGGCAAAATCCGCCGCAGGCTTCAGCAGAATTTTTTACATTCTTCAAACCGTATCCATGAATAAAGTCCAGATTTTCTATATCCTCCGGTGGTTTTTCTCCAATAGGAAAATGGTAGGTATTTGTAATATAGATTGTAAAGGTATGCTCAATCGTCTGAATATTGATATTGATCTCGCCACTCTGTTCTTCCAGACAGGCATTTAATGCATTATCTAACAGGTTACCAAGAATGATAGTCATATGGTAATCGTCACATGGAACAAGATCATTGTCAATTTTCAGTTTGGTTGTGAGTTTGATGTTGTGTCGGGCAGTCCGAAGCATCAGATTGCTTATAAAAGCATCAATGACCAGATTCCCTGTATTTACAGTACAATATCTGGCTTCCAGATCGGACATGGTTTCTCTTGCATATGGAATGATACGATCATAATGTTCTTCATTTACACAGGCCTCAATATAGAACAAATGCTTCTTGGTATCATGCATAAATCCACGGATATTTTTATAGGCATCTCCAAGCTGCTGGTATTTCTGACGCTGATAGTTTACCTGCTCGGTAAGCTGATAGGTTTCCCGTGCAAGGGATTCTGCTTTTAATACACTTTGGAGCAAAATGTAATTTACAATGTTGATAATAAGTAGAAATATAACCAGGATCAGATAAGTGTTGGGGTCGGTTTTATTCAAACTGAAAAAGGTAGGAAGTAATACAAGTGTGCAGGAAAGTAATGGGATAATTAATAGTAAAATGCTATATTTTTTAGATTTGATTCCAGCCTTTTGCTTTCGAATGATATGAAGAATCATAATGATAAGCAGGATTAATAAATCACTAACAAGAGAAATAGATGTGAATACGATCTCAGGTAAGGAATCAAATTGTATGGTTATATCTGTAAAATGTGAAATAATATAATATGCCATTTCTTCGCAGATGGAAATTATTATAGAATAACTTAAAATGACAGAAATTCTATAAATAATTCCGGAAGTAAAAAATAAGGAGAGACATAGATTCATAATATTTGTAAGCATTGTCCTTGTAGCAGAAGCCCAATATGAAACATTTCCTACCAGTGGATATGAAATTATCCAAAAGATAGAGTCAGCTATCATAAAGGCAAATAAAATATAATATGGATTGTAATCTCTTTTTTTCTTTTCAAACATAGTTTGAAAAAAGATATATAATAATGAATTATCAAATATAAAACTAAGCACGCTTATTAGAACTATCATGTTTGATTTCCTCTTCTTTCTATTTTAAAACGTGAATAATACGGTTGGCATAAAGTTGCTGTAAAGTTGTTACTTTTCTTCTGCTTATAGGAATCAAAGCCCCATTAGCTATTACAATATTTGAAGGCTGAATTGTTTGAATATGTCGTATATTTACCAGATATCCACGGTAAGGAGAACAAAAACCATGATCAGATAAGCGATTTTCCCAATCCTGAATCGTTCCTCCTCCTGTTAATATGGCATCAATTAAATGGTATTCCAGATATCGTTTTTCTCCTTTAACAGCCTGAATATATAAAATATTGTTTACAGGTATCAAATGTTCTTTTCCATATGAGTCAATTACAATTTTTGTTATATGAGAATGTTTATATCGACGGATGATATCGGAAAGTAGTTTTTCTATTCTTGTATAACTAACAGGTTTTGTAAGAAACTGAAAAGGCTGTACCTCAAAACTTTCCTGCATGTATTGTGGATAGGATGTTACAAAGACAATGAAAACATCATCATATAATTCATCACGTAGATATCGGGCGATCATCATACCATTAATCTCAGGCATTTCGATATCAAGCAGTAAAATGTGAAATGGCTGCTCCTTTTGTGCCTGCAGAAGGGCTGCCCCAGAACAGAAGGATTCGATTTCAAATTCAATATTATAAGATGCCATATAATGTTTAATGTGTTTTTCCAAATGAATAATGTCTGTTTGTGTGTCATCACAGATGCCGATTCGTAATATCATAAATTCCTCCTGTTTTTCCAGATGCCAATATATACACTTATTACACCCTCGACCATACACAGCATAATAATTCCGCAATAGGTGATCTGGTGATGTAGATATAGAAAACCTGTTAAGATTGTTAAAATGAAACAGGTTATCAGGCATCGGTGAAATAATTTCTTTTTCTGATGTTCAGATAAACGCTTGTTTTTTGTATCTACTGGTGCAACCGGAAGTATCATACACCAGGTGAGCAGATATAGGATAAATATCCAGACAGACTTTATATGTTTAAGAATAAGCGAATAAGAAAAAATAGTTATAAGATAAATCCCATAGGAGAGTATGGTACAGCCAAGTCTGGTATTTGCATGAAATCCACCTGCGAAGTGGCGGAGAGGAATGGTGACCAGAAGATAGCAGAGCGTTAGGTCGAGGCGGTGTACGAGTAAACCGATAATAAGAACAACTATATCATATAGTAGGGCTTCAATCAGATAATCAAACAGATAAGCATAGATTGCCTGTTGTTCTTTTGATATCTGTCCATCTTCGGTTAAGGTATCTGCCAGATATGTTCCAAGTTGTTTCATGTGTATTGTCCCCCTTTTTATAGATAAAGCCAGTATAACATGATTTTAAAAAAAGTGCATTTTTTTGGAGTGAACGGTCGAAATTAAGGAGTAAATGGTATAACTACTACCGTTCACTCCTTAATTTCGACCACTCACTCCAAAATCGACACAATTTGCAAATAATATGCTAGAATATAGCTACGGTTTGGGTTTTAGCCGTGATAAACAAAGGGCAATAATAAGAAAGGGGGAGATGCTTATGAAGAAGGCGATAGCCAGACGACTGATCTGTAAGTTTGGAACACAGCTTTGTGCTGTGGCTATGGTCATTGCACCACTGGTATCTGATGTATGTAAGAATAAGTATTATCAGGCAGAAGAACCAGAAGGATTAGATGCATTTGCAGATAGTCAGAGATCCAAATTGAGGGGATAAAAGCAGAAAGCGATTCTTCAAATAATGAAGCACGTTATATTTTCCATGTTATTTATGATAAGAAAAATCGACTGTAAATGGAAAATATGACGTGCTTTTGTTATATAAAAATATTGAGCGCAGAGAGGTGGATATCATGATAAAAATAGAACATTTGACAAAAAAGTATGGAGAAGGAGATTCCTGTTGTCTGGCGCTTAATGATGTCAGTGTAGATATTCAGGAAAATACATTTACAGTTATTACAGGCAAAAGTGGAAGCGGAAAAACAACATTATTAAATATGATCGGATTGATTGATAAGCCGGATTCTGGAAGCATATTGGTTGAAGACAGGAATATATTGGACTATGGTAAAAAAGATTGTCTACGATATCGTCGGGAAATGATTGGAATGGTATTCCAGTTTTTTCAGTTAATACCGGTTCTTACATGTCGGGATAATATTATGATTGCAAATGAATGTGTAAAGAAATGTAAGAAGGATTATTTTGATACATTGACAGAACAATTAGATATAAAAGATCTTTTAAATAAATATCCGGATCAGTTATCAGGTGGACAACAACAACGGATTGCAATCGCGAGGGCATTGATCAATCAACCCAGGATCATTCTGGCAGACGAACCAACCGGTAATCTGGATTCGGAGAACAGCAGACGTGTCATTGATCTGTTGAAACAGACAACAAATGAATATGGCATGACTTTGCTCATGGTGACGCATGATGCTGATATTGCAAAGCAGGCAGATCACTGTATTCATCTTGTTGACGGAAGAATTCAGCAGAATTAAGGAGGGGAAACAATATGAAGTGCCGATTGATATTTCACAATATTCTGCACAACAGGAAAAAAGCGGTTCGGGCAATTATAAGTATTTGTTTTTCTGTTATGCTTATCTTTTCCTCGATCAATGCATATATATCATTTCAGGATATGCGGCTGCAAAATGCGTATCAGACAAATGGAGAATATAATATTACTTTACATAATGTAACATATAAGGTTCGTGACTGGATATTGGAGCAGTATAAGGATCAGGCAACACTTGGTGTAGAAAAAATAGTTGCAAATGTAAATAATGAATTATGTATCGTGGATAGTGATGCAGCTTCGATCACTATGAATCATTACCAATTAGAAAAGGGTAGTTTTCCCAAAAAAGAAAATGAGATTGCTATATCGGCAACAGCCAAATACAAAAATGTTTATATTGCAAAACAATTTGATCTGGGAGACACAGTTACCTTCAAGGATCAGACCTATACGATCAGTGGAATTTTAAATGATTATGATTATAGTACACAGGATGTCTATAAGGTTGCGATCGTAAATGGAAGTACACGGGGAAATTTATACAACATCTATATTCATTTTAATGATCGACGAGACTATCAGCCGGGATATAAAGCAATAAAAAAATATTTGGATCTGGGTACCAAGCAGATCTTTAATGGTGATACCGCTTATGGATTTATGGAAGGATACCATATGATTACAAATGTAGATCTGAACGCGATAGAGATTGACAGATCAGGCGGACTGGAGGATACCAATATTGGACAACTCCTCATGGGTTTTATCATACTGATCATACTCACTTCACTCATTCTTGGTATTCATATTTTCCTGTCATATATGAGTGAAAGAAATAATCAGCAGGGAATCCTTATGAGTCTTGGATTTTCAAACAGCTATATTTTTTCGGCATATTTCCTGGAGGGTTTCATTCTGATAATCATTGGATGTGTGCTTGGACTTATACTTGGAAGATATATAACCATTTTGATCTTTGAACTTATACAGTCATTACGAACTATCCCACTGGAGCATTTTGCTCCACAATTCCAGCCAATTTCATATGTGGTTATTTTGGGAATCTGTGTATTGGATTTTGTAGTTGGAATCTGTCCTGTATTAATATATCGTTCCAGAATGAAGTTGATCGATATTATGAAAGGCGGCAGGAATAATTATAAGGTAAAGGATAAACGTGGATCTGAAAAAGGAAATATCATGATGCGGTATTCTATTCGGGATACCGGAGATTATGAAAAGGTATTTTCATTCCTGTCTCTTGTATTGATCGGAATGGTAACGATGCTGGTTCTTATGGTAAATCGTTATGTATCATATCAGTTATTGTCTGAGGAAAGTCAGGATGTACAGTTTTCACTAATATCCGATGATGTCAGCCATATGGATGATTTTGAAAATCTCATACCGGGCGTTTCCTACTATGATGAGGTTTATGATACTATGGGTGAGTTTTTCATTGATCCTTCTCTGATCAATATGGACTATGCAGATGATTTGATATTTTCAGATGATGAAAAGGGTGTGTGGTGTGAGATCGTTGGTGTCAGTGAAAAACAATATAACCGAAAAATAGAGATGTCACAGGAGGTCAGCTATAATAAGTTTGTCCAATCTGGAGGAGTGATCATAATTGATAATTATAAGAATACAGAAGATTGTATTTTAAGTGATATCCCGGATACACTAAGGTATGCGGGTCGTCAGGAGGAAGAAGGACCGGTATTTTCAGAGGGAGAAGTCCCGGTTTTCGGAAGAAGCAGATTCTTAAACTGGAAGGATCAGAATGGAATCGCTATCATTGTTCCTGAAGAGCTGTTTAAAAAACAATTCGATTATACAAATGTACTTATTAATATAAATGTAAAGTCGGGTTATGAGTTAAAGGCAGCAGAGTTTCTGAATACACATGCACCTGTATATGAATATTCTTTCTTTGATACTTTGACAGATTACATTCGGGATCAGGATAATAAGAAAACGATTCAGGGTGGTACTTATGGAATTTTTGTAATCATTATGGGAATTAATTTCCTGGCAGTTTTATATATCCATGCACTGACATTTGTTCGACGCAGACACAACTTTGCCATTCTGAAGGCAATTGGCCGCACAGACAGCAGTATTATTTTGCCGATGCTTCTGACCAAGATTGGTCAGGGAATTGTTGTATCTATTGTAGCTGTCTTTATAGTGACACTTTTGTGCCGCTTATATTTGCCAGAAATAACAAAAAATATTGTGTTAGTTGATGGATGGAAAAGCATAGCATTGGTGCTTGCATTTGTTCTGTTTATTCAGATAGTGGCAATTTTTATGGATGTTATTCAATTAAAAAGACAAAGAATCTTAAAGGATCTGAGAGAGGAATAAGGGAGGGTAATTATGAAAATGAAGGTAAAGATTCTTGTTATAGCATTAATGGCAATATTTTGTATAGCTCCTACGAGTGTTCCAAAGGCAGAGGCGGCTGGATCTTTAAAGACAATGTATATACATCCATCTATCTGGAGCGTTCATGGTATATATACAAAAACATCAACAGGAAAAATAGTGTACGCAAAGAATGCATCTGGATTTGGTAAAATGGAGTACTGTTATGGACAGGTCCGTTCTAATATATCAGGTAGTTGGGCGGCATATTCATCATCAATTAAGTTATACAAGAACAATAAAAACACTACTATGAATCTTACTAACACAATAGATAAGAATAAAAGTGTTAGTTTGAGGGTTGTAGGGCTTGGAAGCAGTCAAACAAGTGATGACAAACAACAAACAACAAATAACATTTATATACTAAGTAAGATAAAATATTATTAATTTCTCTCAGATTCTTTTATGATAAGAGCTGACACGATAACAATAGAATTGTTAGGTGTCAGCTCCTTTTTGTAAGATGTATTATTTTAATTCTTTCAATATCTCTAAGGTATATTCCCATGTTCTGCGGACACTTTCCACGTTCATGGATTCATTGGTTGTGTGGATATCATCCATATCCGGTCCGAAGGATACACAGTCAAGTCCCGGCAGTTTAGAAGCAAAGATTCCACATTCTACACCGGCATGGAGTGCCTGTATCACAGGTCCGTTTCCATACTGCTGTTTGAATATTTTTACCATCAGATCGCGCAGCGGAGAATCTTCCCGGTATTCCCATGCAGGATAATCTCCGGTTACTGTCAGTGTTCCGCCTGCAAGAGTGGCGAGAGATTTCAGGCTGTTAAGCAGGGCATCTTTTTCACTTCCGATGCTGCTTCGGACGGAGCTATTAAAAGATACTATGCCATTTGTTGATTGATCGTCCGGTTTGATCGTTGACAGGATACCGAGGTTCAGAGAAGTCTGAACCAGCCCTGCGATATCCTTACTCATTTTCTGGACACCATTTGGATAAGCCATTAAGACATCGATCACGGTATGGGTAGATGCATCAGTCATTGTGGCCGCCGGAAGGTCAACTGGCTCTAAGGTGATACAGATATCCGGGTCTGTATGGGTGTATTCATGACGGATGATCTGATTCCATTTGGAGATGAGATCCTGAAGGCTTGAGTGCGCAAAATTTGATGAAATATCTGCATGGTCTGGCATGTTTATACCGGACGTATCGGTATCAGAAAAGATAACGATAGCTTCTGCATCGGTCGGAATGGCGTTATCCTTTAAGCCACCGGAGAGCGTGGATAATTTCATATCATAATCATTTGCAAGTGCGTTTAGAACACGCCCTAATACCTTGCTGGCATTTGCACTTTGCTTGTTGATCTCGACACCGGAATGACCGCCGCAGGCATGTGAGACAGAGAGCTTATAGGAAGAAGCCTTTTCGTTCGTATTTTCCCATTTAACAGGGATTTGAACATCTGCGGTTGCGCCGCCTGCACAACTGACAAGCAGATAGCCTTCGTCTTCAGAATCAAGATTTAACATAATACGGGATGAGAGTGGTGTGCAGTCAAGAGCCGCCGCACCGAGCATGCCGATCTCCTCGTCAACCGTGAAGACAGCTTCCAGTGGTGGATGTGGGATATCGTGGGAGTCGAGTATTGCAAGTGCAAATGCCACAGCGATTCCATCATCACCGCCAAGGGTTGTGCCTTCTGCACTGATAATGCCGTTTTCCAATTTGAGTTTCAGACCGTCGGTATCCATATTGATCGGGCAGTCCTTTTCTTTCACAGCAACCATGTCCATATGTCCCTGCAGCATGACAGGGGCGGAAGTCTCATAGCCGGAGGTTCCCGACTTAAAGATCATGACATTGTTGAAAGCATCTTTGATATATTTCAGTTCATGTGCTTCGGCAAATGCTGCCAGATAATTACTGATCGCATCGGTATGACCGGAGCCATGAGGGATGGAGCAGATTTCTTCAAAATAATGGAATACATTTTGTGGTTCTATAGATGATAATACAGACATATGTGCCTCCTTGAAATAAGTTCATGATATAAAATGTGCATATCCAGTATAACACAAGATATGCACAGATAGTTGTCAGAGTATGTAGAATCTTATTATTGCTTGTTAAAGCTGTAAACCTCGGCAATTTCGCTGATGGAGACATAGGCTTTATCGTCAAGCTCATGGACAATATTCTTCATCTTTCCGATCTGGAAACGGTTTACAACAATGTAGATCATGGTCTTTTCCTGATCTGAATAGAAGCCCTTTGCATCTATCATCGTTATACCGCAGGAAAATGTATCCGAGAGTTCCTGACAGATTTCCTGCGGCTTTGTCGTGATGATATAGGCAGCTTTGGAACGGTCAATACCTTCTACGATAAAGTCGATGGTCTTAAGTGCAGCCATGTATGTAACGATGGAATAGAGAGGTAAGATCCAACTGTTCAGGATGATACCACAGATGATGTAAAGCACTACATTATACACCATAACAAAGGTTCCAACGGTGATGCCAAGGCGTTTGGCAAATATGATCGCAAGTGTCTCGATACCGTCCATTGCACCGCCAAAACGGATCGCAAGTCCGCTTCCTGCACCGGAGATCAGACCGCCAAAGAGTGCGCACAGAAGCAGATCGGAGCCTGCTAGTGGAGATACAAACCGGACATCGATAGGAAGGATATCGGTAATCAACCATGCACCCAGAGAATAGATTGCAACTACATAGATCGCATAGATGGTGAAGGCAGATCCCTGCTTTTTCCAGCCATATAAGAACAGTGGAATATTTAAAATAATAAGGAAAACAGAAAGTGACAGGTGTTCCGGAGTGATCTGGCTTAGCAGCATGGATGTACCGGAGATGCCACTGTCGTAGAGATTAACAGGACTTAAAAATATCGTAATACCGAAGGCATTGATAAGCCCGGCAATGGTCAGTCCAAGGATATTTTTCCAGTGCAGGGAACGAAAGATGGTTTTTAGTTTATTCATATAAAAGCCTCCTGTTCTGTCGTATACATTTTTTACTATGGTCAAATATTACACGAGGAATCTGTCGATTACAAGAGAATCCCACTTAATTTAATTAAATCTTTACTGGGAATTTATTGTTTTCTTGCATTCGTATTTGCCAGAGAGTAAGATAGAGTCATATATTATGTGATATTAGAGGAAATAGAATAACATGAAAAATGTTTCAGAAATTATAGAGCAGGGAAATAAAAATGCAGAGCTTCCGGCGTGGTTAAATATGCGGCATGCATGGAGTGCTAGTGATGCAAAGCGGGATGAAGGGCTGACATATCCGGATAATGTAATTCAGATCAAGAATCTGGACTATAAGAAAGAGCTGGATCGTCAGAAGTGGTGTGAGGCAGTTGAATTATTAGCTTCACAGAGAACTATGGTGGAAAAGATATCGGAAAAAGATAGTCGGATTTTCTATTATAATGAAATGGATGATGCTTCGAACCCTGATTCTGAACGTTATGCATCAAACAGTTTGTTTGACATATATTATCCATCTGGGATGGATGCACAGACAACATATCCGGTGATCGTCAGTGTTCATGGAGGCGGATGGTTTTATGGAGATAAAGAGCTGTATAGTTATTATTGCTGCCATCTGGCATCTAAGGGATTTGCGGTTGTGAATTTTAATTACCGGCTGGCACCTCAGAACAAATATCCGGCAGCGATCGAGGATGTGGCATACCTTATCCGATATATTCATGAGAATGCGGAGATGCTTCATTTGGATATGGCGAAGTTTTATATGCTGGGGGATTCAGCAGGAGCGCAGCTTACGGCAAATTATTGTATTATTGCCGGGAATGCAGCGTACCGGAACAAACTGGATTTCTTTACATATGACAGACTTCCAAAGGCTGTGTGCCTGAATTGCGGAGCATATGAGATGGACAAGCGGGAGGATAATATTTCTGACTGGTATATGAAGAAGGAAGATGGAAGTTATGCAGTGTCCGAAGAACAGCGAAAATTGTTTTTTTCACAGCTTGAATATCTGACGAAAGAATTTCCACCGGCATATCTGATGTACAGTGTAAATGATGATCTGAGATTTCAGACCATCCATTTGGATGAACGAATGGAGAAGCTGGGTATCCGGCATGTGATCCGTTCATTTGGAGAGGAACATTCGGATAGTGGACATGTATTTCACATTAATCTGCATAACCCGGAAGGCGTACAGTGCAATGAGGAAGAATGTGCATGGTTCCGTCAGTATGAATAAGTGCATGGCGGTTGATATAAAAAGTATATGCATTTATAACATTTAAAAAAATTAAAATGAAATTTGGAGTATAAGAAAATGGCAGAAGGTTGTAATCATAATTGTAGTAGTTGTGGAGAGAGCTGTTCATCAAGAACTGCTCCGCAGAGTTTACTTGAAACACCACATGAAGGAACAAAAATCAAACATATCATAGCAGTTATCAGTGGCAAAGGCGGCGTTGGAAAATCTTCCGTAACGACCTCCCTTGCAGTTACATTGAATCGTCTTGGTTATAAGACGGCGGTTCTGGATGCAGATATTACCGGACCTTCGATTCCGACAGCATTTGGAATAAATGAAGAACCGGAGCGAGGCGATGACTTCCTCTATGCAGTCGAAACAAAGACCGGAATCAAGATGATGTCGATCAATCTGTTGATCGAAGATCAGACAGCACCGGTTATCTGGCGTGGCCCGATCATTGCGGGAGCGGTAAAACAGTTTTATACAGATGTTGTCTGGGGAGATATTGATTATATGCTGGTTGATTGTCCACCCGGAACCGGAGATGTACCGCTTACGGTATTTCAGTCTCTGCCAGTTGATGGAGCAGTCATTGTTACAACACCGCAGGATCTGGTATCCCTTATTGTGGAGAAGGCAGTTCGTATGGCAGATGATATGGGAATCCGTATCTTAGGTCTGGTTGAGAATATGTCATATTTCAAATGCCCGGATTGCGGCAAAGAACACAGCATCTTCGGTGAGAGTAAAGTAGAGGAGATACAGGATCGTTTTGGTATCGAAACAGTTGTAAAGCTTCCGATCGACCCGATACTTGCGGGTCTTATGGATGAAGGTAAGATCGAGGATATGCCGGAATCGAAGCTGAAGGAATTTGCACAGACGATCGTGGGAAAGCTAGGATGAAACTAAGAAAACTATTAGAAAGCTGCCACCTGTGTCCGAGAAAATGTGGGGTGAACCGCATAAACGGACAGACAGGGGTATGTAATGAAACATTATCAATATCAGCCGCAAGGGCGGCGCTGCATATGTGGGAGGAGCCATGCATTTCCGGAGAGAACGGATCAGGCGCAGTATTCTTTTCCGGGTGTTCCCTTGGATGTGCATATTGCCAGAATCACGATATATCCGGGGGCTTGAATGGAAAAGAGATTACGATAAAGCGCTTATCGGAAATATTCTTTGAGTTAAAAGAGCAGGGAGCCAATAATATCAATCTGGTAACACCGGATCATTTTATTCCGCAGATCATAGAAGCGATTGATATGGCAAAGGAGAAGGGATTTGACCTTCCATTTGTCTATAATTGCAGTGGGTATGAGGATATCGAAGCCCTGAAGCTGTTAGATGGATACATTGACATCTATCTGCCGGATTTCAAATATATGTCGGCAGATCTGGCGGCAAGATACAGTCATGCACCGGACTATCCGGAGGTGGCGAAGCGGGCACTGGCAGAAATGGTACGTCAGGTTGGAGGAGACCAGACGACATTTGACGAGAATGGCATTATGAAACGTGGTGTTATTGTCCGTCATCTGGAGCTTCCGGGATGTATCGAGGATTCCAAAGCTGTCATCCGCTACTTATATAAAACATATGGAAATAATATTTACATCAGCATTATGAACCAGTACACACCGATGGAGGGTATCGGTGAGAAATTCCCGGAACTGAATCGTAAACTGACAGAACGGGAATATGATGAACTGGTTGATTATGCTATCTCAATCGGTGTAGAAAATGGTTTCATTCAGGAAGGGGAAACGGCATCAGAGAGTTTTATACCTCCATTTACAAATGAAGGGGTATAGAGAAAGCGGGCTTTTTATAAACCCGCTTTTATGATGTCATTTTCATCGGAAAAAGTAATGCAGTTATATAAGAATAATACCTGATCATAGTCTTCGACATTTACCAGATTGCTGAGTGACTGGTTTGTATACCGCAGGTCGATCATGGTCACGGTATCGTAATTATTGATCAGAAACTGCATCATTGAATTCGCATAGCTGTCCTTGATCACAAGGATGGAACGTTTATCGGAATCCGAAACATTCGCTGTGTCGGATGCTTTGTTACGGCTGATCGTTGCGACAGCAACATTCTGTCCGGTATAGGATGCGTATTTGTCTTTGACACCCAGATATTCCCGGAAGAAGATGGAGTCGTAAGAATCTTCTTTGTCAAATCCATTCGATGTTGTCATGGATGGTGTAACGCTGTTATCTGCCAGTGTATAGAAATCAATCTCATCTTTTGTAACAGACTGATCTAAGGTCTTTGAGAACAGGGTTCCCTGAAATTCTGTGCTGGCAGTTTCTTTTGTAAAATCCTTCAATTCATAAGGAGTATAGCCAAGTTCTGCTCCGGCAGTCTGGTATGCGTAGTAAGCACCAAGGGATGTCCAGTGGTGGTCGGTACGATAATAGATATACTCACTATCATGTTCCTTTAATGCATTATATATATTGATCGGAGTTACACCGGACAGTTCGCTATAACAGGATTCGATCATATCTCGTTCATTAATCGATACATTCTTAACTGCTGCAGGCAGCAGGGAATCTCCGTAGATACCGACAGAGGTCGGACACAGCATGAAGTAGGTTGGAATATCCGGGTGCTTTGCAGCGAAGCTGTTTATAACGGTAATATCAGTCTGAATCTTATCAGCATCATATGCGGCGCCGATGTCATCATAATCTGAAAGCACCTGCATCATCTGATCATCCTTTGTATATACAGTTGAAATCTCTGTTTTACCCATCAACCGTTCCGAATCATTCATGGCTGAGATCCACTGTTCTCTGCCATAGAACCGGTCTGAGAACCAGGCATCAAAACCGTTCATAAATGTCTCGTCCTTGATGGAGGAAAGACTGACAGTTGGAAATTCCGACAGATAACGATTTTCATTTTCGGAAAAAGGCGCCTTCTCTTTTGGCAGCTTAACAAGTGTCAAAATGGGAAGTGCAATGATGATACATGCAAATATGATAATTCCGATTTTTTTATGCATAAGGGCTCACCTCTAAAAATTCTATAAACATACAACAGCCATGCCAATTTCACTTGACGGCTCGGTTTGCGGCATTCGCCGTATACCATCTGATCCTTGCAAAGTTACCTGTGAGCAAGCTCACGGTGACTTTGCAAAGTCTCATCTGGTGCATGGCTCGGTTTTAAAAGTTAAAGTATAAAAACGGGTTATAGCTTGCGTTGACAAGGTATGCGGTGGAAAGCAGCATCAGAACTGCCATCAAAATGACACTTCCGTAATTGCCGACAGCCGGAACTTTGTCTGCGAGCTTAACAGCCAGCTTCTTTGGCAGATCCGTAGAACCGATGATTGCAACAATGAATAACAATCCAAAGTTTACAAGGATATATACGGTATAACTGTCGTAGAAGTTACTGCCAAAGTGGAACATTCGTCCCATATAGGAGAATGCCTGCGCAATCGTTGATGTATCAAAGAGTACCCATCCAAGCATGACGAGAACGATCGCATAAACATGTTTTATAATAGAAGGAATCTTTGTAAAGATGTCCTGCTTTCCTGCTTTTGTCAGTGCGGTTGTAACCAGTTTTTCTATAATGATCAGAACACCGTACAGAGAACCCCACAGAATGAAGTTCCAGCTTGCACCATGCCAGACACCGGTTAAGAACCAGACAACTGCGGTGTTGAATATCGTACGGGCAAGTCCCTTGCGGCTTCCGCCGAGAGGAAAATATACATAGCTTTTGAACCAGCCGGAGAGGGTCATATGCCATCTGCGCCAGAACTCACTGATACTCTTGGACATATACGGATAATTGAAGTTCTCCGGAAAATGGAAACCAAGCATCTTGCCCAGACCGATCGCCATATCAGAATAACCGGAAAAATCAAAATAAATCTGTAAGGTATAAGCGGCAATACCAAGCCATGCAGTTGCAACCGGAAGCTCGGATAAGTTCATAGCCTTGACATTTGTCCAGACAACACCGATATTATTTGCGATCAGAACCTTCTTGCCAAGACCGACTGCGAAACGGAGAACACCGTCCCAGATCAGGTCGATATCGATCACACGTTCATCCAGTTCGGCAGCCACATCTTCATAACGGACGATCGGTCCAGCCACGATCTGTGGAAACAGTGTGACAAAGGCTGCAAAGGTGATTGGATTCTTCTGAACAGAGATGTTCTTCCGGTACAGGTCGATCGTATACGACATGGACTGGAAAGTGAAGAAGCTGATACCGATCGGAAGCAGAGAGGTCGGTGAACCATAGTGCGTTCCGAATATGTTATTAATATTTTCAATGATGAAATTGCTGTATTTGAAAAATCCAAGCAAAGACAGATTCATGACCATCGATACGATCAGTGCAAGCTTTCGCAGAGCCTGACGGTCGCCTGCCTTATAAATGACCAGACCTGCAAAATAATCGATCATTGTCGATGCGATCAGTACAAATACATAGATTGGTTCGCCCCATGCATAGAAGAACAGACCGCTGATCAGGATGAACAGGTTCCGTAACTGCTTCGGGACAATATAATAGATAACCAGTGTAACCGGTAAAAATATATATAAAAACGTCAAACTGGAAAAGACCATGTGATACCCCAACTAACTTCATTATTATGTCGACTTCTGTCGCCGTAACAATTATAAAGTTAACATATGGTGGTGTCAATCAGATTAAATATTAAATATTTGTGAGAGAATGGCTAAGAAACGGGAAAACGAATTCTTGCATTTGTATTATCAGCAGCGATGATGGCATCCGGTATCAATATGCCGGCTGTAACAGCATTTGCACAGGATAATGATGAAATGATTACTATGGAAACAGTAACGAAAAAAGCAACAGTTACAGATGCAGACGCGTTGGATTCCGTATCAGATGATAAAGCTACGGATACAACCGATGATCAGAAAGAATCCATAATCGTTACAGAAGGACAGGATTTCAAGGTTGAATATGATGAGGATAGCGGATACGCAACAAAGAGCTTCATATTTACGCCGGAAGCGGATGGCAATTATGTATTGTTTACACCATATAAATTGCAGGGCGGCGGCTATGCATTGAGTGTGCTGGATGATCAGGGAGAAACACAGCAGAGGATAGGAAACACAGTAAGAAGTAATGAGTATATGGCAGATACTTTTGCATTTGAAAAAGGCAAATCATATACTATGGAATTTCGTAATATTTTGGTAGCCAGTAATACACTTCGGATTGTAAAAGAAAACAAACCGGTCAGTGCTGAGCTTTCTATTGATCGTAGTCTTCCCGGTATGGAAAATGAATATTCGAATTTATATATTGTGCCATATATTAAGGCATCAGTAACTTATGCAGATAACACTACAGGTGAATTAAAGACTTCTATGCTTATGGATAATGGAATGGATGCATATGGCAATCTGTATAGATTATTTGCATATACAGATGAAAATAGTTGGACATATGAGGTATTTGAAGGAAGCGTTTCTTATGTAAAAGATACAGAAACAAAGTTAGCATTAGGATATCAGGATCCGAAGAATAAAGATTACACGAAGCTTAAAGAGTGTAAAGTTTCATATAAAACAATTGATGAGGCAGATCTGGATACGATCAAGGAAGGTAAGAATACAATATATAAAGATACCTGGTATAAAATAACCGTTCCATACACGGCAACCATCATAAGCGATAATAACTTTTCTTCATATGATAGTATATTTACATATAGAAATGGACAAATGGTTCGAAATGCGTTGGATACAGATACAAAGCTTTATAAAGGGGTTACTTATTATATATATAGTAGCTTCGATTATGATGAAGCTTTGGAAGCTTATCCAACTACAGCAGAAGTTAATTTTACCTTTAATAAGGTCAATTCACCAGAAATCACATTAGGTGAAGATTTTGAAATTGAACACAAGGATGATAAATATCGTACATCTGATACATATACATTCACACCGAAAGAGGATGGAAACTATGTATTATTTACCCCATGTGAATATATGGAAGGTTGTAGTCTGGGTATTAGTGTTGTTGATGTTAATACAGCAGATGAGGTTATGTCGGTTTCTAAATCAAACAGAAGAGGAATAGCAGCGAATACATATGAGCTGAAGAAAGATTGTATATACAGTATTTCATTTGCCAGATATGATTCAGAAGCATCAAATAGTGAAACATTTCGTCTGGTTAAGGAGAATAAGCCTGTAAGTGCTGAGATTACCATGAACCGGACAATTCCATATGATGTAAGTCATTGGATATATATCCTTCCGTATATTTCACTTACTATGACATATGAAGATGGCAACAGTAAAAAAATTGATCTCACAAAGAGTGCAGATATCAGTAATGACCAGATAGATGAATATGGTAATCTTTATTGTTTATTTATGTCAGCAGAAAACCACATATGGACGGATAATACATTTGGCGGATTAGTTGATAGTAATGAATCAAGATTAGCAGTTGGTTATAATGACAGGAAAAATGATAAATATATAAAACTTGGAGAATGCAGTATTATTCATAAGCCGATTGCAGAAGCGAATCTGGATACCATTTCGATTGGACGAAATACAGTGCAGGGATCAAACTGGTATCAGTTCACAGCACCGGAAACCGGATATATGGATATAAGTACATCGGGAATATTTGATTCAGAACCTATTGTAAAAGGGATGCTGGATGGAAAGCAGGTACAGCTGGATATGACATCTACCTTATTTATCAAAGATAAAATATATTATATCTGGTTGGAATTCAAAACAAAAGATGAGAGTATGACTTATAAAGGGGATGTGGATATTAAGTATACTGACATGTCCTCTCTGCCGGAAATGACACTTGAACGAGAACATAATATAGATATTAATAGTAATAAGACAACATTTTACCGATTCACAGCACCGGGAGACATACAATCAGTCCGGTTTAATCTCAAATCAGATATCGAATTTTCATATAAGATTTATGATCAGACAGGAAAGACGGTCATATCAAATAATGGAAAGACCGAAGAGCACAATACTATAGATGTAATCGGCGGGCAGACATATATCCTGTCTGTAAAAGCAGATAATCGTGATAATATAGAAGAAGGGGTTCAGGGAAGCTGTACTTGTGTGATTCAAGATATTGAGCGACGCTTTAATGATCTCGCGGAGATTAAGGAAGGAACAACAGCGATTCATTACGGAGATAATGATATTACCTATAAGGAATATGTATTTGCACCGGGAAAAAGCGGAAAATATATATTTAAAATAGATACATCCGTAGAGACATATACAGGAATAAAAGATACATCCGAGAACGATCTGAATTATACAAATGGTACAAAGAAATTGATAATGGATTGTAATCTGGAAGAGGGTAAGCATTACAGATTTTATGTAAAACTTCAGAATGGTAAAGGTAACGAAGGTATCTGTAATGTCTCGATCGAAAGAGACATTTATGCTGAGAAGGTAATTACAGGTCTTGAGATTATCAGATATGATAAGACGGTATATGAGATAGATGCCGTGAATCTGGAGAAATCTATTAATTATATAAAAAATGGACTCCATTATAAAATTACATATGATGATGCAACAACACGGATGATCGATGAAGACGGAACTTATCAGGCAAATGATGCAACGGTTAATATGACATATTTAGAAAATCAGGGTATTAAAGTGATACTTTCAGCAAAAAATGGAAAGGTTGTAAGTTCAGAGTTTATAATTCCATTTGCAGATCTGGAAGAGGTGCCGCGAGTTGATTTTAAGGAGAATGGAATAACTCTTCCAATTACAGCAGGTATTGGTCAGTATGTATATAAGTTTACAGCTCCGGTTACCGGATATTATGCTTTTGCAGGTGATACAGAAAGCGAGGACGATGATGGATTTTATGGAAATATTTATAATGCGAAGGATCTTACAGATTCCTTATGGCTTGCCAGAGATCTGCTTAAAGCCGGTGAAACATATTATGCATGTGTATATACCTATGATCCGGAATGTAAAATAACACTTGTCGGAACTCCGGAAATCAAAGAAGAAGCAACCTGTGAAAAAACGGGAATAAAGATCGTATCAAAGAAAAAGGGCAATGAAGATATTCCTTGGTATGAACTTGAAGAAGAAGTTATTCCGGCTCTTGGTCATGTTGATGCTCCTGCATGGGAAGTAACCAAGGCGACAGCAAAGGCAGCAGGAGAGAAAGTTCTGAAATGTTCAAGATGCGGCAAGGTTACTAAGACAGAAACCATTCCTGCAATTCAGTCGGTTACACTTGAAACAACATCATATACTTATGATGGTAAGACAAAGACACCTGTAGTCGTAGTAAAAGACACAAATGGAAATGCAATCACTGCATCGAATTATACAGTATCCGGTGGTGAGAGCAGAACAGATGCAGGAACTTATAAGATAACGGTTACCTTTAAGAATGATTATGAGGGCAGTAGTTCTGTAAACTTTACGATCAAGAAAGTGACACCAAAGCTTAAGGTTACAGTTAATAAGTCCACTATCATAGCGGGGAAAAATGTAAAACTCACTATAAAGGGAGCGAAAGGAAAAGTCAGCTATACAACATCAAATAATAAGATAGCAACTGTATCCAAGAAAGGAAAAGTAACCGCTAAAAAAGCAGGAAAAGTTGTGATCACCGTGAAGTCCGCTGCAACAGCAAATTACAATGCTGCAACTGCAAAGATTACAATAAAGGTAAAGCCTAAGACAACCTCGATCAGTAAAGTAACTTCACCGGATAAAGGACAGATAAAGATAACCTGGAAGAAGAACAAAACCGGTGATGCTTATGAACTTCAGTATTCAACCAGTAAGAAATTTACCAAGGCTAAAACCAGGACAGTAAAGGTATCCAAGAACAGCACTACATCAAAAACAATCAAGAAGTTAAGTGCCGGAAAGAAGTACTATGTAAGAATGCGCAGCACCGACAAATCCGGCAAGCTGACATCTGCATGGAGCACAGTAAAGAACGTAACAACAAAGAAGAAATAATGAGATAATTTAGCTGGCATGAAGGAATGCTAAGGAATAGTTAATGTAAGGCTGTTTGTCGATTTATAAAAAAGCTCCCCCTTATAACATTAGTGAGGATTTCGTAATGAGATGCATATACGAGCAAATGTGAGTGCCTGTCTGAGCCTGAAAGGCGAGTTGGCACAGGAACATTTGCGAATCACGTATATGCAGATCATAGAAACCGCAACGAGTTTAAGGGGGAGTTTTATGTTTATAAATCGACAATAGCCGTACAGGTCCGTCTACCGGATAGCGTCTTTCATGCTTTTAACATAATCCCTGATGTAAGGCACGCAGTCCCTGCCATACTTGGCGCAGAGCTTGACGATGGCAGAGCCGACGATTACGCCGTCAGCATGAGCAGCCATTTCCTTTGCCTGTTCCGGTGTGGATATTCCGAAGCCAATCGCACATGGAGTATCCGTAGCAGCTTTGACCAGCTTGGTCATAGCACCGATATCGGTCGTGATCTTGCTTCTTGTTCCGGTAACACCGAGAGAAGAAACACAGTAGATAAATCCATTTGCTTCCTTTGCGATCATGCTGATCCGGTCATGGGAGGTTGGTGCGATCATGGATACCAAATCCAGATCATACTTCTTACAGATACCGTCGAATTCATCCTTTTCTTCATAAGGGATATCCGGCAGGATCAGTCCGTCGATGCCGATCTCCTTACAAATGCTGATAAATTTTTCAGAGCCGTAAGAGAAGACAACATTTGCATAAGTCATAAATACCATAGGAATGGTGACTGTCTTACGGAGCTTTCTTACAAGGTCAAATACATCATTTGTCGTAACATGGTTTGCGAGTGCGCGGATATTTGCACCCTGAATAACAGGGCCTTCTGCGGTTGGATCTGAGAATGGGATACCAAGCTCGATCAGGTCTGCACCTGCTTCTACCATGGCATATACGATCTGTTCTGTTGTTTCAAGATCAGGGTCACCACATGTAACAAATGGGATGAACGCCTTTCCGTTTTTGAATGCATTTTTAATATTACTCATAGAGATCCTCCCCTCTGTATCTGGCGATGGCGGCAACGTCCTTATCGCCTCGTCCTGAAATGTTAATAACCATGATCTGGTCTTTGTCCATCTGTGGTGCAAGCTTCATTGCATAGGCAACCGCATGAGCACTCTCGATCGCAGGGATAACACCTTCGATCCTGGACAGATATTCAAATGCTTCAACAGCTTCATCATCCGTAACAGCGACATATTCTGCTCTGCCGATGTCATGCAGGTATGCATGTTCCGGTCCGATTCCCGGATAGTCAAGACCTGCTGAAATAGAATAAACCGGTGCGATCTGTCCGAATTCATCCTGACAGAAGTAGGACTTCATACCATGAAAGATACCAAGTCTTCCGGTATTGATCGTTGCGGCTGTCTCAAATGTATCAATTCCACGTCCGGCTGCTTCACATCCGATCAGACGAACGCTCTTATCCGGAATAAAGTTATAGAATGCGCCGATCGCATTGGAACCGCCGCCGACACAGGCGAGAACTGCATCCGGCAGTCTGCCTTCTTTCTCCATAAGCTGTTCCTTGATCTCCTTGCTGATAACAGCCTGAAAATCACGAACCATCTCAGGGAAAGGATAAGGTCCCATAACAGAACCCAGAACATAATGGGTATCATCGATTCTGGAAGTCCATTCACGGAAGGTTTCGGAAACGGCATCCTTTAATGTACCGGTACCGGTTTCTACCGGGTGAACCTTTGCTCCTAATAATTTCATACGGTAGACATTCAATGCCTGACGGATGGTATCTTCCTTACCCATGAAGATCTCACATTCCATACCCATCATGGCAGCAACCGTAGCAGTTGCAACACCATGCTGACCGGCTCCTGTCTCAGCGATAACTCTTGTCTTACCCATTCGTTTTGCAAGGAGCATCTGACCGATAACATTGTTGATCTTATGTGCGCCGGTATGGTTTAAGTCCTCGCGTTTCAGGTAGATCTTTGCGCCACCGAGATCCTCTGTCATTCTCTTGGCATAGTACAGACGGCTCGGTCTGCCAGCGTATTCATTTAACATTTCTGTCAGTTCCCGGTTGAATTCCGGGTCATCTTTGTATTTCTTATATGCTTCTTCAAGTTCAAGCATGGCGTTCATCAGTGTTTCCGGTATGTACTGTCCGCCATGGATTCCAAAACGTCCTTTCGACATATATGTTTCCTCCTGTATGTGTTGTTTTTATATTATAAAATATCATCTATGCTTTCAAATGAAATTCGTCATTTCATCTGAAACAGGATCAGGTTCTATTCTACATCTTCACCCCGTAACCATGCAAATGCGGCTTTCTTATCAGGGCTTCGCATAAAGGTTTCACCGATCAATACTGCATCTGTGCCATTTCCCTTCAAACGGTCGATGTCCTCCGGTGTACGGATGCCGCTTTCAGATACATAAACGACCGGTTTGCCATTTATCGAATCCGGGATCAATGTTCGAAGTCTTACACTGTTCATGATGTCAACGGTAAAGGTTTTCAGATCACGGTTATTCACGCCGATAATATCTGCGCCGATCGCGGTCGCACGTCTGACTTCTTCTTCATCGTGTGCTTCTACCAGAACGGACAGACCAAGGCTTGTTGCAAGCTCGTAATAACTTTTGAGCTGCTCGTCGGTAAGGATCGCACAGATCAGAAGGATTGCAGAAGCACCGATCACTTTTGCCTCGTAGATCATATAAGGATCGACGGTGAAATCCTTCCGCAGGATCGGAGTGGATACTGCTTCATGGATCGCTGTCAGATATTCGTTGCTTCCCTGAAAATAAAATGGTTCGGTCAGCACGGATATGGCAGAAGCACCAGCGGCTTCATATTCTTTTGCAATCTCGATATATGGGAAATCCGGTGCGATCAGTCCCTTGGAAGGGGAAGCCTTTTTTACTTCGCAGATAAAGGAGATTCCCGGCTTTGCCAGATTGTCACGGAAAGGAAAAACGGTATAGGGCTTTGTTCCGTTCGCTGTTTCTTTTTCTACGATCGCAAGGGCTTTTGCCTTCATTTCCTCAAATGGGATCTGCTCTTTGCATCTGGCAACCCGTTCTTTTGTTTTTGCTGCTATTTCATCTAAGATCATATATATTCCTCCATAGCGACCCGGAGATGGAAGATTCCGAGTCGGTTATGTGTTTTGCTTTTACAAATAATTAAGCGTTTGTTGCTGCTATAAAGTCTTCCAGCTTCTTCAGACCGCTGCCATTTGCCAGAATATCGGTTGCAAGGGCGAAGCCTTCTTCAAGTGAGATCTGGTTTGTGATATGTAAAGCCGCACCGGCATTTAAGATAACGGCTGTACGCTTACCATCTGTGATCTTGCCGGATAAGATATCCTTTGCGATCTGTGCATTTTCTTCCGGTGTACCACCGACCAGTTCTTCTTTAGCGCAGAGGGTGAAGCCATATGCGGTTGGGTCTAGGGTATAGGTGTTAAATATGCCATCGTTGAATTCGCATACAGTTGTGGATGTAACGGCTGAGATCTCATCCAGACCGTCATTTCCATGAACGACCATACCACGTTTTACACCGAGGTTGCTAAGTACTTTTGCAAGCGGCTCAACGAGGGAGGCATCATAGACACCGAGTAACTGAAGATTTGCTTTTGCAGGATTTGCAAGAGGTCCTAAGATGTTGAATACAGTAGGAATCTTGATCTCTTTTCTTGGAGCACCGACAAATCGCATTGCTGTGTGATATTTCTGTGCAAATAAGAAGCAGATGCCGAGATCCTTCAGGCAGGCTTCGCTGACTTCACGGTCTGCTGCGATGTTGACACCAAGGACTTCCAGGCAGTCGGCTGTTCCACATTTGCTGGATGCTGCACGGTTACCATGCTTTGCAACCTTGCCGCCGCCTGCTGCTGTTACTAATGAGGAAACAGTTGAGATGTTGAAGGTTCCTGCACAGTCTCCGCCGGTTCCTACGATATCGATCTCCTCATCAACATCCGGTGTAAATTCACCACAGTGTTTTCTCATGATCTCAGCAAATGCTGTGATCTCCTCGATTGTTTCACCTTTAATATGAAGTGCTGTTAAGAAGCTTCCGATCTGTGCCGGTGTTGCTTCTCCACTCATAATTTCATCCATAACGGCTGCTGCCATTTCTTTATCTAAATTTTCACCTTTAACTATTTTAGCAATTGCTTCTGTAATCATATTGAAATCCTCCTTGATATTATCTTTTAATAAGACATTTGCAGGTTCTGTATAGAATTGTTACGATTAAACATTTTGACTTACCAAGACAGGGACATTTGAGTCCGCCGGTACTTGATGGTGCATTAGCAGCATCTTAGTACCGCTGCAGGAGTAACTGAGACCTTAGCGAGGCTTAAGCCGAGGTTAGTTCGAAGTTACACAGAGTGGAAACGAGCGGAAGCGTTCCCTGGTTGGTAATGGCAAAAATGTTTAATCTAAGTAGTGTATTGTAACCTGCAAATGTCTGGTTATGCCTCTAAAAAGTTTCGTAAAATGATGGTTCCTTTTGGCGTCAGAATTGACTCCGGATGGAACTGGACACCATATATTTCATAATCTTTGTGTTTGACCGCCATGATCTCATCATCATCGGTTCTGGCGATAACGGTAAGAACATCCGGGAAGTTTTCTTCGGAAGCGGCAAGGGAATGATATCTGGCAACCTCGATTCGTTTCTGAAGTCCCTTGAACAGTTTGCAGTTGATGTCGACATTTGCAACGGACATCTTACCATGCATCAGCTTCTTGGCGTATGTGATCGTTGCACCGTAGGTTTCACAGATTGCCTGATGTCCGAGACAGACACCAAGGATCGGAACCTTGCCGGCAAAATAGGAGATGGCTTCTTCGCAGATACCTGCATCAGAAGGTCTTCCGGGACCCGGTGAAATGATGATCTTCTCCGGGTACATTGCTTCAATCTCCTGACAGGTAAATTCGTCATTTCGTATTACCTTGATGTCAGGATTGATCTTTCCTATGAGCTGATACAGATTGTAGGAAAAGCTGTCATAATTATCGATCAGTAATATCATGCTTCGTCACCTCGTATCTTCTGAGAATTTATCAATGCATCCGTTACGGCTTTTGCTTTGTTGATGCATTCCTGGAATTCATTTGCAGGTACACTGTCGGCTACGATGCCGGCACCGGAACGGACAAATACTTTATTGCCTTTGCGGTATGCGATTCGGATCGCAATGCAGGTATCCAAATTTCCTGAGAAATCAATATAACCGATCGCACCACCATAGATACCACGTTTGTTATTTTCAAGTTCATTGATGATCTCACATGCCCGGATCTTCGGTGCGCCGGATAAGGTTCCGGCTGGAAGAACAGCATCGACAGCAGAGATTGCATCCAGATCCTCGCGGAGTTTTCCACGTACGGTAGAACCGATATGCATAACGTGAGAATAACGTTGGATGGACATGTACCGTTCGACTTCAACGGTTCCGAACTGGCTGACCTTTCCTAGATCATTTCTTCCTAGATCCACTAACATGTTATGTTCTGCAAGCTCTTTTTCATCAGCCATCAGACTTTTTTCCAGTTCCAGGTCTTCAATCTTTGTCTTTCCTCTTGGTCTTGTGCCCGCCAGAGGAAATGTATGGAGAACACCATCCTCTACCTTGACCAGAGTTTCAGGGGAAGCTCCGGCAACCTCGATCGTGTCACCGTCAAAGTAGAACATGTAAGGAGATGGATTTGTGCTTCGGAGCAGCCGGTAGGTATCGAACAGGCTTCCTTCCATTTCAGCTTCCAGTCGGTTGGAAAGTACGACCTGAAAGATATCTCCTTCATATATATAATGCTTTGCTTTTTCTACCATCTGGCAGTAAGCTTCTTTATCAAATAATGGTTTGAATTCTGTTTTAAGAACCGGAGCAGGAATATCGGCTTCCACGCCATGGAGAATGAGTTCTTTCATTTCTTTGATATCCTGTAATGCTTTCTGATATCCTTGTTCGATATTTGCTGTGCTGGCATTTGCGATCAGAATCAGCTTGGATCTTACATTATCAAATGCGATCACCTTGTCAAATAACATCAGGTCGACATCCTGAAATCCTTCCTCATCCTTTGCATCAAGCACCAGCTTCTTTTCACTGTATTTCAGATAATCATAAGAGAAATATCCAACCAGTCCGCCGGTAAAGGTAGGAAAGCCTTCGATCTTAGGACTCTTATAGTCTTTCAAAACTTCCCGGATAAAGACTTCCGGGTGGATGCCGGAGGTCTCTTTGATGACATCACCGTTTTCATCCTTTAATGTCAGCGTTCCGTTCATACAGGTGATATCCAGCTTCGGCTGATATCCAAGGAAGGTGTATCTTCCCCAGAGCTCCTGATTCTCCACGCTTTCCAGAATGTAACAATGCTCATTTTCCGCTTTCAGTTTCTTTAACAAATTAATCGGAGTGATGATATCAGAGAGCATCTCATAACAGACCGGAACCATGTGGTATCCCTGTTCGGCGTATTCTTTTGCTTCGCTAAGTGTTGGTCGTATCATTTGTTTCACCTCGTTCATAAATAGTAGTTTAATAAGTTATTTGAAATTGTGTCATGTATGGTGAGATGCGCTTTGCCTGATCTGCTTTTGTATAAAAGAAAAAGCACCGTCAGAAGATCGCATAAAAAAATCTTATCCAAAAGCAAAACGCTTATAGGACAAGATACAAATACAACACTCCTGCGGTGCCACCTATATTCATCAAAATCTGATGCACTCAACCATATACAAACATATATGTACTTTCTATAACGGGAAGTCTCCGTCGCCCCTACTGAATCCGCTCGTTCGGTTTGCCCTCGCAAGTCCATTCACTTAAGAAATCATCACTGCAATCTCACCACCTGCAGTTCTCTGGACACGTTGTTCATAAGCTACTCTTCTTGCTCATCGGTTTATTTTTTTAACTGTATTCATATTGCACCAGTATGATATATTTGTCAAGAGAAAATTATAAAATTGTACGAAAAAAGGTACAATTATTTCGATGGAAAACCTTGTTTATTCGTTAAAAATCACTATAATAAAAGTATGATGACTCGCTGTGCGCAAGCATGGCTTTTGATACTGAAAATGTATGGATCGTGTATAAAATTATGGGATATACGGTTTGTAAAAATATTTAATGGAGGACTATAATCGTGGAAGAACGTAAAAATTTTGGTTTCGGTGTATTGATCGATATTTTGAAGAAAAATCCAAAAACAATTGTTTTGACTGAAGGTACTGATCCCCGTATTCTGGAGGCATCTTCAAGACTTCTTGCAAGTAACTTCCTGCATCCGATTCTTGTAGGAGATCCTGATAAGATTTATGAAGTTGCAGAGGAAAGTGGTTTTAATATAAGAGGTTCCGAGATCATCAATCCAAAAGATTTTGATCGTATGGATGAGATGGTTGATCTGTTTTGTGAGCTTAGAAAGAGCAAGGGTGTGACACCGGAACAGGCAAGAGAGATTCTGTACCAGAACAACTATTTTGGTACTATGCTTGTTAAGATGGGAATTGCAGATTCACTTCTTGGTGGCGCTACATATTCAACAGCAGATACAGTAAGACCTGCTTTGCAGCTGATCAAGACCAGACCGGGCAACACATTGGTTTCATCCTGTTTCATTCTGGTACGTCCATTTGCAACAGGTGGTAATGAAGTGTTCGCTATGGGTGACTGTGGTATCAACATCAAGCCAAATGAGGATGAGTTGGTTGAGATCGCAGAGGAGACTGTTCGTTGTGCAAGAATCTTCGGTATAGATCCAAAGGTTGCATTCTTAAGCTATTCAACTTATGGTTCCGGTAAGGGCGAAGATGTGGATAAGATGAGAAATGCAGCAAGAAAGACAAAGGAGCGTAACCCTGATCTTCCGATCTCCGGTGAGATCCAGTTCGATGCAGCTGTATCACCTAGAGTTGCAAAGAAGAAATGTCCACAGTCAGAGGTTGCAGGAAATGCAAATACATTTATCTTCCCTGACATCAATGCAGGAAATATCGGTTACAAGATTGCACAGAGAATGGGTAACTTCTCAGCATATGGCCCGATCCTGTTAGGACTTAATTCGCCTATCAATGATCTGTCCAGAGGATGTACAGCAGATGAGGTTTATTCTATGGCGATCATAACAGCAGCATTAGCAGATAATAAAGATGCGTAAAGAGTAGATAGATAAAAGCCGGGCACTATCTTTGATTTAAAGAGATAGTGTCCGGCTTTTATTTATTGTCTAAAGATGATTATTCTATTTGCAGGAATTCTGCAGCTGTTAATATTTGTGGCTTTTGCAGTCTTGATTTTGCTGATTTTTCATTGCAAGAAAGTGTGATTTTTCTTGAAATAAATGGGTAAATGGTTTACCATAATATATGAGTATTTAGTGTGGGATTGTAGCGCTTTTTTAGCGTGAAGGGCGAACAAATGACGCCTGTGAGACAGAAAAATTGGGACAGCATATTTTTGGGTGTCAGAATGGAGATTTGAATGAGTTTCGTGTATTCATTGTTTTTGCAGAGAGCCGGAGAGGAACTTTCACAATTTGATAACAGAATTTCTAACATGCTTCCAGTGGCTGCCGGTCTGGTTTTTTTTGATATGCGAAACTATCGTAATGATAATGGGGAATTTAATGTTTATATAGAGTGGAATGAGGAATTGAATTCCATCCTGAATGACAGACTGCCTTCGGGTGGTTATTTTATAAAGGCAACAGGAAAACAGGCAAGACAGTTGGAAGAAAAAACAGGTGGAATTCCTGTTTATATGAAGTTGATCGCGCATGAGGGCAGGCTGTATCCGTATCGCACATATGTGATGTGGAATGGCAGGCCTTTTAGTGTGGAATTTAATGGAAATATATTGATTCCGGTTGATTATAAAAAGAAAGCTGAGACTGTGAAAATACGGGGTTCTCAGAATGGCAGTAAAGGAAATCGTGCGGATGTATCTGGTAGCCAACAGGGAACTTTTGTTGGTAGTGAACGTGAATTTTTGACAGGCAGTAATCGGAGCTTCTTTTTTGGAAGCCAGAACGGCTTTTTCTTTGGCAGCAACCGAGGCTATCTGACAGGCAGCAATCGAAGCTTTTTAACAGGCAGCAATCGGAACTATCTGGCAGGCAGCCAGTACACCCCGACATTTTATCAGACAACGGATGGCGGGGCGGATGATTATGACATCCCACATTGGTATTATATGCCGCCGGAATGGCAGCTTATAAACAGGTCAAAACGACCATGCAGCAGAAAAGGCGGAAACAGTACATTTGGCTATGGTCTGGATTTGATATAGAGCGGAAGCGCCCCTTGGTGGGGAAGGGCAAGAGCATACAGATATATCAATAGATACATCGTTTTCAATTATTTTGAAAGGGCGACATATGGACGGATTTCATTCCTTATGGTCAAAACCATATATGGCGGGAAAACATGCAGAAGAATACTGGATGCAGGACTATGAAGTCCTTACGATGATTCTTTCGGCATTGATGTGGAGAAAATACAATGGGGGAATTCGTTTGTGTGCGGATGCAGAGGCAAGCGCATTTATCGAAAAGCTGGGACTTGCTCACATCTGGAATCTCGGAATCGAGGAAATTACAGTGCCAGAAGCTGTACCGGAAAAGGTGTTCTGGGCGGCCGGTAAATTATATTCATTGAAGAAAATACAGATGCCTGCGGTCATGGTAGATCTGGATCTGATCATCTGGAAGGATATACGCGATATCATAAAGAGGACGGACATCTGTGCGATTCACAGAGAGGGGATATTCCCTGACGTGTATCCGGGAAAAGAGTTTTTCCATATGAAGCCGGAGTATCAGTTTGACCCGGATTGGAGCTTTGAGGTTCTTCCGGTCAATACCTGTATGTTATATATCGCGGATGAAGCGTTTAAGAATTATTATGTTGACAGTTCGATCACATTTATGGAGAATTGTCTGGAGATGGAGGAGAATCTCTGTCATATGGTATTTGCGGAACAGCGGCTTCTCGCGATGTGTGCAGGGAAGCAGGGGAGGCAGATATCATCTTTTTTTCCGGGTTCGACACATATCGAGAATCAGGATATCTTTACACACTTATGGGGCTATAAGAACATTCTAAAATTCAACTATAAAGAAAGAGAAGCCTTTAATCATAAAATGTATGATCGCATCATTCGGGAATTCCCGGAGGAAGAGGCGACACTCAGACGGCTTCCGATATCAGGACTATAGGGAGAATGGTATGAAACTTTTACGCAAAATACCAAAGGAAATAATATATACATTGCATGGGGAATACTCGTAGGGGCAGTGAATCTCAGGTCTGCCTGGTTTTTTATGTACAAATGCGGCATAAATGAGATCTATGCAAATTACATGTCGTGGATCCTGTATAATTATGTGTCATTTGTGACAAATCGTAAATCCGTATTCCATACAAAGGCTGCAACGGTAAAAGCATATTTTATTGAACTGGCATTATTCTATCTGAGCCGGGTATCTACACTTCTGATCGAAACGGGAATTATCTTTGCACTTGTTACCGGACTGAAATGGAATGCGATGGGCGTTAAGGTATTTACATCGATCCTTGTGATCTTTTTGAATTATTTCATCAGTAAGAAATTTATCTTTTCTATTCAATATGAAAAGAAAGATGACGGAGAAATGTTGTCGGAAGACGAAGTATGCCGCGAAATTGCGAGATAATTAATAAAAACTTTACAAGATTTATTTCCATATTTTCGTAAAATGTAGTACAATATCGGCGTAACCGTGCATTCAGTGCAGAATGTGTGGTTTATATATAAGCTGACAAAGTAAATTTTTATAGAATTTAACAATGCAGAGTTTCTTCTGTATCATTCACAAATAATCGGGATGGCATATATATGGAAGAAAACGGAAATCATACTTTATATTAAGGAGAATTATTGAATATGAGTAGAAGAGTAGTGATTACAGGAATGGGAGCGATTACTCCACTTGGACTGAATGTGGATGAGTTCTGGAACGGCTTAAAAGAAGGCAGACATGGTTTTGGACCAATTACACAGTTTGATGCATCAGAATATAAGTGTAAGGTTGTAGGTGAAGTAAAAGGATTTGTAGCAAAGGATTATATCGATCCAAAGGCTGCAAGAAGAATGGCGAGATTTTCACAGTTTGCAGTTGCAGCAGCAAAGGAAGCAGTTGCAGATGCAAAGCTTGATATGGCAGCAGAAGATCCATACATGGTTGGAACCTGTGTTGGTTCCGGTGTAGGAAGTCTTCAGGAGCTTGAAAGTGCATATGAGAAGATCATGACAAAGGGCCCAAATCGTGTAAGCCCATTTACAGTACCTATGATGATCAGTAATATTGCAGCAGGTAATATTGCGATCCAGCTTGGCTGCAAGGGAAAGAGCATTGATGTTGTTACAGCATGTGCATCCGGTACAAACAGTATCGGTGAAGCATTCCGTACAATTCAGTATGGAGATGCAGATGTAATGATCGCCGGTGGTACAGAAGCAGCAGTTTCACCGATCGGTATCTCAACATTTGATGCATTAACAGCATTGTCATCATCAGATAATCCGGACAGATGCTCGATTCCATTTGATAAAGACAGAGATGGTTTCGTTCTTGGTGAAGGTTCCGGTATCGTTATTCTTGAGGAACTGGAACATGCTAAGAAACGTGGGGCAAAGATTTACGCTGAGATCAGCGGATACGGATGCTCCAGTGATGCGTTCCATATCACAGCACCGGAAGAATCAGGAGAGAGTCCTGCAAGAGCTATGTTAAATGCAGTAAAGGACGCAGGTGTATCACCGGAGGATGTTGCATACATCAATGCACACGGAACCAGTACACACTTAAATGATCTGGTTGAGACCAGAGCGATCAAGAAAGCATTTGGCGATCACGCAAAAGACATCAAGATCAATTCAACAAAGTCTATGACCGGACATCTTCTTGGTGCAGCAGGTGCGATCGAATGTATCGTTACAGCAAAGACGATTGAGGAAGGGTATATCCACAGAACCCGTGGACTGCATGAGAGTGAAGAAGAACTGGATCTTGATTATTGTAAAGAGCCATATGAGCAGGAGGTTGACTGTGCGATCAGCAATTCTCTTGGATTTGGTGGACATAATGCGTGTATTCTTTTACAGAAATATAAGGAGCAGTAAAAAGAAATGTTATTTATAAAGAAAAAGGCAAAAGAAGCCGAGATGGAAAAAATGAAGGCTGCCGAAGCAGAACAGCCAAAACCGGAGACAGTAAAATGTCCAAAATGTGGAGCTGAGCTTGATAAGCAGAGAGTTGTAAAGGCAAAATACATCTGTTATGAATGTGGTTCTTATTTCCGTGTAAAGACAAAGAATCGTATCAAGATGGTAACAGATTCAAAGTCATTTGAACCATGGTTTGAAGATATGCCGATGTCCAATCCTTTAAATACAGCCGGATATGAGGATAAAGTTAAGGCTGCACAGGAAAAGACCGGTCTGAAAGAAGCGGTTACAGTTGGTAAGGCTCTGATCAATGGAGAGCCTGCTGTGATCGGTATCTGCGATGCCAGATTTCTGATGAGCAGTATGGGTTATGTTGTTGGTGAGAAGATTGCCAGAGCGGTTGAGCGTGCAACGGAAGAGAAGCTTCCTGTATTCATATTCTGTTGTTCCGGTGGTGCCAGAATGCAGGAGGGTATCATTTCCCTGATGCAGATGGCGAAGACTTCCGCAGCATTGAAGAAACATTCAGAGGCCGGATTGTTATATGTATCCATCCTTACAGATCCTACAACCGGTGGTGTAACAGCCAGCTTTGCAATGCTTGGTGACATTATCTTAGGTGAGCCGGGTGCTCTGGTTGGATTTGCAGGTCCTCGTGTTATCAAGCAGACGATCGGACAGGATCTTCCGGAAGGCTTCCAGCGTTCTGAGTTTTTAGTAGAGCATGGCATTATTGATGGAATTATCACCAGAGATAAGATGAAGGATACTATGTATCAGTTGATCGTTACACATAAGCAGAGAACCGGTTATGCGAACTTCGATAAGGAAGAAAACGAGAAGTTTGATATCAGCGAGATCTTAAAAGAGAGACTGACTTCTGTTGAGAATAAGACTCCTTGGGAGAAGATTCGTGGTACGAGACAGATGACTCGTCCATGCGCACTTGATTATATTGATTATATCTGTGATGATTTCCATGAGATCCATGGAGACAGAACAATGAATGATGATAAAGCGATCGTTGGTGGTATCGGTCATATTGATGGACAGCCTGTAACCGTGATCGCACAGGTAAAGGGTTCCAGCATGACAGAGTGTATGGAGCGTAACTTCGGTATGCCGCTTCCGGATGGATACCGTAAGGCACTTCGTCTGATGAAACAGGCAGAGAAGTTTAACCGTCCTATCATCACATTTGTAAATACGCCTGGTGCATTCTGTGGACTGGAAGCAGAGGAGCGTGGTATGGGAGAAGCAATCGCAAGGAACCTTTACGAGATGTCAGCCCTTAAAGTACCTGTACTCTGTATCCTGATCGGTGAAGGCGGCAGTGGTGGAGCACTTGCTATGGCAGTTGGTAATGAAGTATGGATGCTTGAAAATGCAGTATACTCCATTCTTTCACCGGAAGGTTATGCATCCATTCTCTGGAAGGACAGCAACCGTGCAGAGGAGGCAGCAGAGGTTATGCAGCTTACCGCACAGGATCTTTCAAGACTTGGTGTGATCGAGAAGATTATTCCTGAGTATGGCGGAGCAGATAAAGAATCCGTTCCATATATCGGCAAATTTATTAAGATGAATGCAAAGGAATTTCTGAAGAAATTCGATGGAATGAACGGCGAGGAGATTGCTGCTGCAAGATATAAGAGATTCCGTGAAATGTAAATAGAATAAAAAACAGGGATGCCCTTAGCCAAAGCAAAGCCCCATAAGGCTTTTGATTTCGTCCTCTGTGGGAATGTCAATCAGTCGTGCGCTGTTCATTCTCGTAATTGACCGACATTCTTGCATAGCGTTCGGCAGAGATGTTACCGAGGACTTGATCTTCATAGATACGCTCTATCAGCTTGTCAAGGTCTTGAATACGCCGTTTCCAGCTTTCAATGGCAGCTTTAAGTTTAGAAGTTTCTGTCCGTTTAGATACAATGTCCTTCTCATTAGATACAGAAATACCGGCTTATAGTACCTTACGAAGTCCGCTAAGCTGTTGATTGCCTCAAGTACGATTTTTTCAAGTCCTTCGGTAAATGACAAGTTATTAGTTGTGATGAAGTCCAATACTTCATCAAGATGGAGGAGCATCTGCTTCAAGTTTTCTCTGGCAACAGCATTTATATCACAATTTGCATTTTTTAGAGTAAGTCTGCTGATCACTATATAGTGTTTCTCCAGATAATTCAGTTTTTTGGAGTTTATTGCGTGCATGGCAACCATAGTCATGTTATAATACACATGCAGATGATTATCATATACTTGTATTCTGACTTGCATCCGTAAAAGAGTAGTGCTCATTATTTCCTTTTACATCAAAGCCCTCTCGTTTCAATATTTCATACAAGGTTCCGAAGCTGACCTCATCCGATCCGCTTGCGCATAAGTCGTCGTAAAGAAACGTACCGTTCTCTCTGACGATCGCAAGCCGATAATCGCTCTCGTTTACCGCTTCTTTGACGGTATCGCCCGTGATATTTGTTACACAGCCCATAATCCGTCATAAATAAAAAACGTTGATGCGTTATCACTGTGAATGGGCGATTGCGGGAGCAAGTGATAGGGAAAGCTGTCCGGAATATCGAAGCTCTTTTCGGCTGCATAGGCCTGAAGGCTTTCTAATTCCGCATAGAGCTGCTTCAATTCTTCTCTGGAGCCAAACCTCCTAATCAACTCATTGGAATATAGCCTTTCTTCCTCTTTTTCATTCAGGATGAAATGGGGCAGCATATCTGGATCAAAATATGCTTTTAACAGTGCATTCCTATAGTCATCGGTCAGGCTGTTTCCGAGCATTTCCAAGTCCCAATGATAATCATCCTTCACATGAAAGGTTATATCACCGGCAGTGACATCCCGGATGTAGTCCACATAGCCGTCTTCGCCTGTGAGCTCCGTTCGTTCTTTGCTTACC
>ERZ808240.1019-NODE-1019-length-35692-cov-29.413699_pt1 | contig 35692 bp, 22 predicted proteins | sample MGYA00521084_ERZ808240 | MGnify/ENA primary metagenome ERZ808240 (study PRJEB31516, sample SAMN03275571) | gut metagenome | biome: mammalia-associated habitat; material: feces | host: Papio cynocephalus | place: Kenya | collected 2012-08-06 ... | reverse complement strand
ATTATTCAAACCTTACCTTTATAGCATTGGCATGAGCAGTAAGACCTTCCTTTTCAGCAACAAGAACAATATCGTCCTTTGCAGCACGGAGTGCTTCCTCTGTATAATATGTGAAGCTTGAACGCTTTACAAAGCTTGATACCCCGAGAGGAGAGAAGAATCTTGCAGTACCGCTTGTCGGGAGAACATGGTTAGGACCTGCATAATAATCTCCGAGAGGTTCTGAAGCATAGTTTCCGAGGAACACTGAACCTGCATTGTCAAGCTGGCCAATATATTCCATAGGATTTTCCATAAGTACTTCAAGATGTTCAGGAGCAAATCTGTTTGCGAGTTCAACAGCTTTTTCCTTTGTATCGCATATAATCATAGCACCATAGTCAGCGAGTGATTTTTCGATTATATCCTTTCTTGAAAGGTACTGCACCTGTCTTTCAATTTCCTTAACAGTTTCATCAGCAAGTTTTTCACTTGTAGTAACAAGAATAGCTGAAGCAAGCTTATCATGTTCAGCCTGTGACATAAGGTCAGCAGCTACAAATTTCGGAACAGCTGTATCATCTGCAAGTACAAGAATTTCGCTCGGGCCTGCAATCATATCTATATCAACAACTCCGTAGAGAAGCTTTTTCGCAGTAGCAACAAATATATTTCCAGGGCCTACAATCTTGTCAACCTTAGGAATGCTTTCAGTACCGTATGCCAGAGCTGCAACTGCCTGAGCACCGCCTGAGAGGAATATCCTGTCAACTCCGCATACGGCAGCAGCTACAAGTATATCCTTGTTAGGAGTACCGTCTTTAAGAGGAGGAGTTACCATAATAATTTCCTTTACTCCGGCAATCTTTGCAGGTATCGCATTCATAAGAACGCTTGAAGGATATGCAGCTGTACCGCCCGGAACATAAAGACCTACTCTTTCAAGGCCTCTTATACGCTGACCGAGTATAACGCCGTTTTCCTTAGGAGTTATAAAGCCCTGTTCAACCTGTCTTTTGTGGAAATCAGTGATATTTTCCATTGAATTGAGCAGAGCGTCCACAAATTTCTGGTCAGCTTCAGTAAGAGCATCATTTATTACTTCTCTTGGGACTTCAAAATACTGAGGGAGTTTTCCGTCAAATTTTTCAGTATATTTATTTACAGCACTGTCACCGTTTTCCCTGACATCTTCAATTATGCCGTTTACTATTTCAGTAACTTTTTTATCTGTTTCGCCGTTACGTTTTTCGAGTTCTTTAAAAAAAGCGTTTTCATCTGTGCCGTTGGCAAATATTTTTCTAATCATTTCAGATTCTCCTCTATACGATTAATAAGGGCTTCAATTTCCTTCTGTCTTAATTTCATACTTACCATATTAACGATAAGACGTGCTGAAATAGGAGCTATATCCTCAATAACTTCAAGACCGTTTTCCTTGAGTGTAGTACCTGTTTCAACTATATCGACTATTCCGTTTGAGAGCTCAAGCAGAGGTGCAAGTTCAACAGAGCCTTCAATCTTTACTATTTCAACGTCCATATTCTTGCTTTCAAAGAAAGTTCTTGCAACATTCGGATATTTTGTTGCAATAGTCTTTACTCCATAGCCTTCATAGAAATCAACGCCTTTTTTTCCGGCAAGAGCAAATCTGCATCTTCCGAAACCGAGGTCAACGAGTTCAAAGAATTTTCCGTTCATCTCCATGATTGTATCTTTTCCGACAACTCCCATATCGCATACGCCATGCTCAACATAAGTTATAACATCAGCAGCTTTTGCAAGAACTACTTCAAGATTTGCGTCCGGTATAGGAAGAATAAGCTTTCTGCCTTTTTCACGGACAGCAGTACAGTCAAATCCGAGTTTTTCAAGCAGTCCTACAGTATCCTTTTCAAGTCTGCCCTTTGTAAGAGCTATTCTGAGTGGTTTTGACATTATTCTGACACCTCCGCAATATTTTCATTTACAACAGCAATTCTCTTTATGCCTTTTTTAGCAGCATATTCCTTTACTTCATCAAGATTGTCAGAAAGAGCATTTTCAGCTGTAAGACCCTGTTTTCTGTAATTCTGGGCAGCAAGCACAGCCTTCATCTCATAGCCTTTTTCAGCGAATACTATTATATCGCTCGGCTTTACAGAAACCTTTGTATTCTTTGAAATGATTGACGAAACAGCATTTACATTGACTGCAAAGCCTGTTGCAGGAACATCATAGCCAAATTCAGCGATAAGCTTGTCATATCTGCCGCCTGAGAGTACTTCCTCACCATAGCCTTCAAGATATCCTTTTATAATTATTCCTGTATAGTAGTCAGTTCTGTTTACCATTCCGAGGTCAACAGTAATTTCGCCGTCAACGCAAAGCTGTGAAACGTCCTTGTATACAGACCTGAGATTATCAAGAATCTTATCAATCTTTTCATCTCTGAAAAATTTTGAAGCCTTTTCAAAAACTTCCTCTCCGCCGAAAAGTCTTGGAAGTCTTTTAAGAGCATGAGTTATATCATTCTTGCCAATCTTGTCCAGCAAATCATTAAGAGCCGGATAGTTCTTTGTTTCGATAAGTGAACGTATATCTTCCTTCATATCGTCATCTACTTCAAGCTTGTTTACAAGTTCTCTGAAGAATCCGATATCGCCTATTTCAAGAGAAAACTTTCCTGAATGACAGCTTGAAAGAACTTCAACTGCGGTAGTGATGACTTCAAGGTCAGCAGTTTTTGAAGATGAGCCGATAAGTTCTATACCAGTCTGTACAATCTGGTCACTTCTTCCTGTAAGGAGAGGACTTATATTATAAACGCACTGATTATAATAGAGTCTGAGCGGAAGCGGAGCATCTTTAAGTCTTGTTGCAACTACTCTTGCCATAGGAGTAGTGGAATCCGGACGGAGAACTATAAGTCTGCCCTTGCTGTCAACGAGTTTATATAAACTTTCCTGAGGAAAATGACGTGAATTGAGATTGAAAACATCAAAGAACTCCAGTCCCGGAGTAATGAGTTCTGAATAACCGCTTTTTCTGAAAATACTGTGGATAGTATTTTCAACATTTCTTCTTATGATACATTCATCGAAAAGCAAATCCTGAGTGCCTTCCGGAGTAATCAGATAATAATTTTTCATAGCTGCCTCCTGTACTTTAGTATGCTAATATGATAACATGATAATTATAAAAAGTCAATAGTATTACAAAAAAAATTCCGGTCAGAAAAATTATTATCCGACCGGATATTTTTGTATAAAATAACGTGAAACTGATGGTTATTATTTTTGTAGGGGCGAACTGTGTTCGCCCGTTCCTGCACAAACAATTCATCAAATCAATGTTTAATTAACGCCAATTTGATGGTTATTTTCTGTAGGGGCGACCATTGGTCGCCCGACTGAAATTTCGGTGAAGCTAACGGGCGACCGATGGTCGCCCCTACAAAATATAATCAAAATCCCATATTTTCAATTATAAAATTTTGTTGTCGAATTGGCGTTAATTAAAATTGAAACGTCCATCTTCATCTTTTATCTTGCTCCACATATATCTGAGCATCCAGCCGTCAAAGTCGGTAATTTTTGCAGCTGAACCAGCCATCATAAGTGAATTTTCACCGCCTGGGAAACCTCCCGGAGGGAATCCGTCCTGTTCTCCTTCTCCGCCATAGAAATCGGTAAGACCAAATCCATGACCAACCTCATGCTGAAGAACATGAATGCCCTGACCGCTGTTGATTATATTGAGATATGCATCATCTGAAAGACGCTGACCCCAGTCACCGCCGCAGCCGCCGATTGCCGGAAATCCCTGAGTAGCCCAGAGGTACATATCAAAACGCTTGTCGAGTCCGCCCGGATAATCATAGCCTATATTATTTGAAAAATGATAGAATCTTGAAAGTTCATCAGGAGCACTTGGAAGAATATTCGGTATTTCCTCATATCCGTTTGAGGTATCATATGTGCTGTCATATGCTTCATGGAGATTGTCATAGATTATCTCATCATCATGAGGGTCAAGTATAACGCTCTTGTCAATTACTGCCCAGCCTGTTATCTTGACATCGATATGGTCATAAGGCCAGTTTTCATAGCCGACAAGATAATCATTCCAGCCGTTTATGGTTTCATCGAGTATCTGTTCAAGCTTCTGACGCTGTTCATATGAAATAGTCTTGTATGACTGCCATCTTATCACATAATTTATAGAGCCTTTTCCGGCAACTATCTGGTCAAATACAGTATTTCTGCGCTGAGTGGATTTTTCCCTGTCAATTCTGTTTGTCCATATCCAGTCAAGGGCATATACATAGTCTTCCGGCACATCATCAAGAGTAATAACAGGTTTTTCCAGTGTTTCAGATGTTTCTGTCATTTCCAAAGATGTCTGTGGTGGTTCAGAGGTTTCTGTTGCTTCTGATGTCATCGGTGGGTCAGGTATGTCAGGGAATGAATCAATCTTACCCATAACATACTGTTTCATAAGCAGAAGGTCATAAATATTAACCATTCCGTCAAAATTCACATCAGAAAAATCATCATAGATACCCTCATCTTTAATTAATGTGTCTTTGAGGAATGAAACATCATTCACATCAATTTTGCCGTCATGATTGATATCACCGTACATAATGGGTTCATCTGCCAGAACCGGAACCATAAAAGCCGATGACAGCATGACTGCTGCGGTGACTGCTGTAATACTTTTTCTAAAACTCATCAATATTCCGCTGCTGAAAAAAATCAGTCAGCGTTCCCCCCTTTTTTATAAATAAACAACAGTTTTCTGACATTTCAGCAAGCAGATTTACATTATATTAAGAATTTCCCCAACCTCATTATAGCTTAATATTTTATTATGAGCAAGTCTGTTTCTTGCATTATGTATGAAACTGAGTTCATTTTTCTGTTTTTCGGATATTGCGAAATTCTTTGAACCTGAAATAAATTTAAGAGTGCCTATTTCAAGCTCATATGGTTCTGAAATAAGTTCCCTGTTAGTGTTTTCAATCGGAAGAAAATAATCAAGCTGATTATAATTTTCGGTTATAAACCTGTTTCTGAAACGCTCTATAACAGGAAATACTTTTTTTATCTGAGTTTCCCTGACTGCCGTATCAACACAATTCAAATCAGGTACTGAAAACGCTGAACCGTCACTGCGATATGAATCTGAAATACACTTACGAAGTATTGTATCAGGATTTTCAGCGAATTTTTCGCCGTATCCGGCAAGAACTGCACAGAGTTCGGCATCATTTCTGCTTATTGTATATATAAGTTCTGCAATATAGTGTTTTATCTCATCACAACAGCTGAGTGATGATACCATAAGAGAGCTGAACATATAATAATCATAAGGCTTTATAACCTCATTATAGCAGACTGTATCAAAGAACGGTGATTTCATGCTTACAGGATTTTCATCATCTCTGTATTCAAGGATAAATGAAGCACGTTTTTCATTTTCATCACAGCATTCTATATATTCATTTACAAAGTTATACCAGTTTTTATAATTTTCCGAATCAAGTCCCTTTATCCAGAGATATTGATTATTAAGTATTATGTCATTGCTTTTTGCAAGAAACCTTGCATATGATTCTCCCGGCCAGTACTCTGAAAGTTTTGCACCTGAACAGTATCTGCCTGCAATATATTTCCCCGGATTTTCTGATGATATATCAGATACATCAATCATGCAGAATGAATTGCCGGAATTATTGTTATGAAGATTTTCCTCTATCTGATTTATAAAAAAACTATACCACGGAGTATGCTCCGGAAGAACCAGAGCAATACTCTTTTCATCGGTAAGGCGGGCAGTTATGCGGTTCATCATAAAAACCGCATCTGAAACCTGCTGCCACCATATATTTGTTATATTACTGTACATTTTATCCGACCTTTACTTTCCTATATATTCCATGAGCTTGTTTTCAATATCAGAGCTGTTTTTGCCCATCATTGCAAGGAAACTATCTCTTTTGAAATGATATTTTCCTGCATCTGTTCTGCGGAGTATATTAAGACTGCAAAGTTCATCAAGGATTGTAACAAGTTTGTCTGTACCAAGCATTGAAATCTTGTTTATCTCGAATGCGTCAGCAACTCTGCCTATATCCTCGGCGGTATATCCTGAATCTGAACATTCGGACGAATCATAGCAGAGATAGGATATCAGCAAAGCGATAAGATAATAATGATAACCATTTTCTTCCTCACCGGGGCATTCATCGCTTCTGAGAGTAATCTCGAATTTTTCTTTAATCTGACTGTTAAATTCCTTGTCAGTAAGAACTTTTTTGATATGCTTTTCAGTTACAATATAAGGAGGACATTCATTTTCAATATAGTATGCGTAATCTTTTCCACGGAGAGTTTCAAGGAGTTTTGCACAATAAAGCTGTATCAGTCCGGGGAAATAGTTTGTGGTTGCAAGTATAAGTGAAATCATCTCGCTGTCAGGGAAACATATTCCCATATAGCTGAGAGGGAGTGTAAGCAGCTCCCTTGCTTCCTTATACTCAAATGATTTTATGGTAATTGCTCTGAGATGAGTTATGACTGAATTGTTTCCGAGGGCAATTTCTCTGTCAAATCTTACTATATCCCTGAGTCCTGCGACCACAAATTTAAAGCGGTCAGTGCCGATACTCTGGATATCCTTGAGCAGAGCAAGCGGTTCATATTCATGATTTCCGCAGTCTTTTATAAATGTATCAGCTTCATCAAGCATAAGGAGCAGATATGGGATATAATCCTCATCAGACGGATTTTTTGCAAGTCTTGCCTTGAGTGCAAATGCAAGGTCATTCCAGTTATCATATACTTTGTCAAGTATTCCGTTTATCATGAGTTCTCCGGAGATTTTTCCGGCAGCAGCTTCAATTCCAAGCTTGTGGATATCAACATAAACGGCTCTGTCACCGTTTTCATCATGGTCAACATCATTTCTTGCCATTTTAAGCAGAGCTGATTTACCGAGCTGACGGCCTCCGTATATGATATTAACGCCTTCAGGTGATTCTATTTTATTGAGTTCATATTCTCTTCCCATAAATATTTCAGCCGGCATTACCTTTGAGGAATCTATAACATACGGCTGATAGTATGAAAACGGCATTGTAACAGCCATAAGCATACGGCTTATGTTGTTTTCACTGTAATGATTTGCAAGATACATAAGCACTACCCTGTCAACAACTGCAAATGTCTTTGAAAGAGCGATATCCTTTTTGATTTCTTTGGCAAGAGCACGTCTTTCAGGGTCAGTCACAGCACAGTCAAGGAATACAAGGGTATGATTTGAACAGCCTATTTCATGGAATTTGTCGATAAGGCGGCGGCAGTCATAAATTCCGGCAATGCATACAACACGGAAACCATTCTGCTGTGCAGATGAACCGAATGCAGCAATCGGATGTTTATAATTTATTTTTCTGCCGTTCTGAGGTTTTTCAGGATATACTTTATATATCTGACTGCTTTCACGTTTTACCGTACAGTTTTTCCAGCCGAGTTTTTCAACAAGATTTTTAATCTGGGTTTCATTTGTGCTTCCGCCATTTGAAAGCCAGTTATCAATGAGTTCCTGTCTTGCCTTTGAATCCTTGTTATGAACAGGCTGTTTTGCGACAAGGCTTTTAAGGGATTTTCCTGAATTCGCACATATATCATAGTTTACTCTGTACTCATGCCAGAATTCTCTGAGATATTCAATACCTTCGAGGTTCAGTGAATCATCAGACAGTTTTTCACCGTTATGGATACGGTTCATATGGTCTTCAGCGACAGTAAAATTCTGTTTTGATATGAGGGCTTCTATTTTATTTATATCATCATCGGAAACTCCGTCAATTTTTCTGATATCATCAAGCTGATTTCTGAGACGTTCACTGTGTTTGTCCGCATCATCACGGATAAGTTTTCTGAAATTTCCGATAAGCTTTGTGAAAAATCCGAAATTTTTTGTTTCACAGCTTTTTCTGTACCAGATTTCAGACATAAGCAGCATTGTATCCTTTTTATTTTCAGGAGAATATATCTGACCATAGCTCTGAGCGAGTTCAAGGTCGCCTATAAAGTTTTCCCTGTTGATATCAGCCATATTTTCAGAATATATGCAGTACTGACCGATATCATCAATAAAGCTTCTGTTCTGACAGCTGCTGCCTATATATTCAAGATATTCATCAATAAATTTTGCTGAACCGTAATCATTGTATTTTGTTTCACGTGAGAATATTTCTGAAAGTCTTTCATCAAAATTTTTCTGTTCTGATGTGAAATGACGGTATATTCTCTCCATGATATTAAATTCTGGCAACAGACAGAATGATGAAGATGTATCCGGAATACCGTTTTCATCGAGCGTTACAAAATCATTTCTGAGAAAATCAATAAAATAGTATCTTCTTGATTTTTTATCATATGAGCCGTTGAGCCTTGAACGTATGTCACGCATTACATTGTTTATCAGTTCAATACCTCTGCCGCTTTCATGTTCATCAGTTTTATCAATTACAGTGCTGCAAAGATTAATAAGTTCATCATGCTGTCTGCTGTAGCCTATTCTTGCAGAATCGTTGTCATCAGCAGACATTCTTACAAGTGAAAGCCATTCGCAGAGTACCTTTGCTATTTTGCTTATTGCAACAGTAATATTTCTGCGTTTTGAACCCATGAAATCAGATGAGGCGATTGTATGCCTGTGATATTCAGTTTTCATAAGTCTGCCAGCTTCTGCCCACATTTCGTCAACATATTCTTCAATTCTGCGGTCATCTATAGCTGAAACAGTAACAGATGAATTTCTTCTGATAATTTTATCTGTCAGGAACTGTTCTGCCTCTGAAGCAGATTCTTTTTTGTTGTTTCTTACGATATCGAGCAGATGAGCTATCTGTCCGCTGTTTTCAAACATGATTTTTCTGAGTATCTTTATTCTGAAATTTTCAGTTATTTCAACTGAATCAACATATTTGTTATAGAGTTCGTCAGCATTTTCAGCAGCTTCCTTTATCTGGGCTTCAGCGGATATTCTGCCTTTCATGCGGTAATCAGCATAAAAATCCATGCCTCTGTGAAATTCGTTTCTGAATCCGCATATAATCTCCATAAATGAATTTATTTCAGGAATTTTTTCAATAAGAGGATTTCCGCTTACGCTCTCATAAAGCTGATTTATAGAGTAGTCATATTCAGAATCATTGTAAAAAACGGCTCTTATAACAGATGCAAGCATACAGTATCCGAAAAATTCGGATTCATTTCCGGACTGATTTTCAAATGCACTGAATATTTCACCGGATATATAGCAATGATTTTCTGACGGACTGTCAGCCGCCCAGCTGAATGCATTGTATAAAGGAGCAAATTCGCTGTTTATTTCCGATGCAGCTTTGAGATATGTAACTGCACAGTAAAATTTTCCGGCAGCAATCATACTCTTTGTATTTTCAACAACTCCACTGAAATCAAGTCCCGTCATCTTCCAGTCATACATATATGATTTATAGCTTTCTGTTTCAATAAATTCTTCATCATCTGACTGGGATTCATCAGCTTCTTCTGTTTCTGTATCGGGATTTTCAGTATTTTCGGGTTCAGCTGTTTCCGTATCAGGATTTTCAGCATTTACGAGTTCAGCTGTTTCCGTATCAGGATTTTCAGCATTTACGAGTTCAGCTGTTTCCGTATCAGAATTTTCAGTGTTTTCGGATTCAGCTGTTTCTGTATCGGGATTTTCAGCATTTACGAGTTCAGCTGTTTCCGTATCAGAATTTTCAGTGTTTTCGGGTTCATCTGTTTCTGTATCAGGATTTTCAGCATTTTCAGATTCATCTGAATCATCTGATTTTTCAGGCAGTTCAGGCAATGCTTTTCTGAGAATATATTCTTCTGTAACCTGATTTCCTGACATATCAGAATAATTGTCTTCTGAGTCCTGTATGAAAATATTTTCCTTTTCAATAATGTCAGTAAATATCTTTGCATAGCATTCAGCCCACTGTGAGCCATATATATCGGATATTATCAGAAGAACCGCTTTTTTGTTGCCGTCAAGCTTTCTTTCAAGCCTGTTTCTGAGCATATTTTCACATTCGCTGAAATAATTATATGAAAATTCCTCTGAAATTACAGGAGCAGCAATAAATATGCGTCTGTCGCCTTCAAATGAGCTGTCATTGAAATTAATGCAGAATATTCTTTCAGTTCCGCTCTCATATAAACTGGAATCAAACTTTACAAATCTCTCAAATGAATCAGAACACATTTTAATAAATGAGCTGATTGCCTCAAAGCATTTTCCGAAACTCATAACAGTCTGGGAATTTATCGTTCCTGTATTATGGACATTCTTATAATTTATCTGAAGGAACTTTGCAACTGTATTCTTACTGAGCAGATTTCTTCCTGATGATGATGCTGAATAAAGCTTCTGACCAGACAGACTTTCACATGATATTCTGTTGAGTATTCCGTATTCACACATAAAGCCTATTACCGTCTTAAAGAAATTGCTGGTTATTGCCGGAGATTTTTTCAGTGAAGATGATGAGATGAACTGCATTTCAAGCATAGCCTTATCAACTATATCCATTACTGAAATCATATGCATTATTTTGATAAATCCGGCTTCAGAATTTACACTTTTTCCGCATTTTTTCTTTAAATCGGATATAAATGATTTAGGTGAAAGAGATTTGTTTTTGCTTATGCTTTCCTCAGAAAATTTTGTATCTGTATATTCCGGCTGAATACCGAGCTTTTCAGGGTCAGGACATATAAACAGATTTTTTTCAGGTTCAGCGATGACTGTTTCCGTCTTTTGGGTCTGTTTTTCAGGTTTGCAGGCTGGTTTTTCGGGAACAGTCTGTTGTTTTTCGGGTATAATTTCAGATTCATATACCGGCTGGAGAACAGGTGCAGGTTCAGTATTTTCCGGCTGAACTGCTTGAGCTTCCTCAGATTTTTTTATTTCGTCAAGACATATTCTGATAAAGGGTTCTATTTTTGAGCTTTGTATTTCCCTGTATCTGGCATTATCAGCATATTCCATTTCAGCAGAGCTTTTTTCTTTGACTTCAATCCACTGCATACAGGCATCATATGCTTTTTCAAAATCGTTCTTTTCAAGGAATATCTTTATTTTCTTTGATATATGATGAAGTTTTTCAGATGGTCTTGCATTTTCGGAACTGATAAGCTTTTCAATATAGTCAAGAACCTTGTCAGTTTTCTTGAGTTTTTCATATGCATCTATGAATGAAATGCAGAGTTTCGGCATATCATGAACATATCTGCTGTATTTGTTGAGATTGGTTAATGCATTGTTGATATTCATTCTTTCATCGCTGATATTTGCAAGTGACATATAGCAGTGTGTCACCTCAAGCACAGCCTTTTCCTTTTCAGCATCAGATGAATATTCAGACAGCACAGGCGATACAAATACAGCATGATAACACTGTATTGCAAGGCTGTATTTTTTTCGTGCAAAATATTTTTTTCCACGCTCAAGCATTTCAGACGAATTAAGGTCTGATTCTTTGATGGAAACAGCATTTTTATTGTCATATGATTCAAATATTACCTCAACCGGCAGCAAAGTGCTGTCCTTGAGTTTGTTTTTAAGCTCCTGCTGTATAATTTCCTTATTTTCAAAATTATATACTTTTTTTGAATATGAGTGGATTATTCCTGAAAATGAACCTGCATTTACAGTCATTATATATCCATAGTTTATATTGTCATTTTCAGGCGGTGCTGATTTATTCTCAATGATTTTATTCTCAGAAGCAATTTTTTCCTCTGATATACCTTTTCTGAATATCATGTAATCCATGCATTTTTTCATAACTTCACTGTCATCAGAAAGCACAAATATTTCAGGACGATTTTCAGCAGCCGAGGCATATGCGGAAAAATCATCACATTCAAGGCATGAATACACAAGAATATATATCATATTCTTTATACTCTGTTCATCATTTCCCGTATATTCTTCAAGATAATCAGAGGCATACCCGGCTGCCTGCCTGTATTTTCTGTCATAGTATGCATATAAAGCGGCACTGTACCAGTCGGATACAGCTGAAAATTCTGAAACTGCACCCTCATAGTCGCCTGAATATGCCATCATATATGCACATAATCTGTGAATGCGTTCATCAGTTTCATCTATTCCATATTCATAGTCATAATTCTGATAGATATAGTCAACAAGATTTGAGGCTGCCTGACTGCATCTTTCATTTTCATGCACTCTGACTCCGTTTGTAAAGCTGTTGTAATATTTATTTATATCATTCTTTAACTCTTTTGGAATTGAATCATATATATCTCTTATATCAGCTTCTGTTATCTGCACAACTGATATATAATTATCCTCAGACAGAAAACCGAAATCATAAACTTCTTCATCAGGAGCTGTTTCCTGTGCCTGAGTATAATCCTGAATTTTCTCTGATTCCTGCGGTTCATCATGATAATTATAGTTTTCAGGTATCTGCTGTTCATCGGGACAAATCTGCTTTACCGAAATTTCCGGTTCATCAGAACATACTGACTTTTTTTCAATAATTGCTGAAGATGACTTCTTTTTTATTTTAAGAGAAACAATATCACTGTAATCAACTATAAGAAATTCATCTTTTTTATTTTTTATCTCCAGTGATTTTTTATTGTCATTTTCTGTAACTATCCCTGAAAATCTCCTGTAATTTCCATAAACAATTGTAACAGGTGCATTGTTTTCAAGGCTCATAAGCCGCTTTAGTTTAAGACTTTTCATATAATATTTTTCCTTTCCGTAATTTTATATAAAATAATCCATTTTGCACAGATAAATTATATTAAATATATTATAATGTTTTATTAAATATATGTCAATATTTAATAGCATAAAAAAATAAGACTGAAAGTTTTTTAATAAACTTCCGGTCTTATTTTAACGCCAATTCGATAGTTATTTTCTGTAATTCATTCATCTGAAATTCAGATTAAATAATATGCAAATTTGATTTGTAGGGGCGACCATTGGTCGCCCGTTGGGGTATTCTGTAAACCGAGCGGGCGACAAATGGTCGCCCCTACAGAAATAATTCATCGAATTTGCGTTATATTAAAATAAAAAAATATTCTATGCCTTTTCAAACTGGCTGAGCATAATTTTTATATGATTGTTTTCCATGGTAAGTCTTGCAGCATCTCCTGATTTAAGTTCATTGGCTATAATTTTTCTTGAAAGTTCAGTTTCAACCTCATCAGTAATTTTTCTTCGCAGAGGTCTTGCACCATAATGTTCCGCATCTTTTACCGAGGCAAGAAAATCAACTGCCGTACTGTCATATTTAAGGGAAATACCAAGTTTTCCAGCACGTTCTGAGAGTTCATCAAGCAGCTTTACTGTAATTTCCCTGAGTTCATTTCTGTCAAGGCTTTTGAAAATAATAGTTTTATCAAGTCTGTTTATAAATTCCGGCTTGAAAAATTTCTTTACTTCAGCCATAATTCTTGATTTATTTATTTCATCATCATTCTGAACTCCGAATCCGACCTGTTTTTTATCGGTAATGAGTTCAGCACCTATATTTGAAGTCATTATTATAAGAGTATTCCTGAAATCAACTTTTCTGCCCTGAGAATCTGTAAGAGTACCGTCCTCCATTATCTGGAGCAGTATATTCATCACATCATGATGAGCCTTTTCAACTTCATCAAAAAGTATCACCGAATAAGGTTTTCTGCGGATTTTTTCAGTAAGCTGTCCCCCGTCATCAAATCCCACATATCCGGGAGGCGAACCTATAAGCTTTGAAACTGAATGTCTTTCCATAAATTCCGACATATCAAGCCTTATAAGGTTATCCTCTGTATCAAAAAGACATTCTGCAAGAGCCTTTGAAAGTTCAGTTTTTCCGACTCCCGTAGGGCCAAGAAACAGAAATGAACCTACCGGTCTTCTGTCATCACGCAGACCCGACCTGCCACGCCTTACCGCTGATGATACAGCATTTACGGCTTCATTCTGTCCGACAACACGCTTATGGACAGCAGCTTCCATTTCAATAAGTTTTCTGCCTTCCTCCTTGTTTACCTGACATACAGGTATTCCCGTCCACAGTGATATGACTCCGGTTATATCGTCCATTGTAACGTTTATGCTTTCCTGATGTAAGGAATCTGAACGTATATTATTTTTTTCAATGGCTTTTTTAAGAGTTTCAATAGTCATTCTCTCATTTCCTGTATTGAATTTTCTGAAAGATGACGATTTTTTCTGTCTTGCCGCATTGAGTCTTGCATGGGAACAGGCTTCATCTATTATATCTATAGCCTTGTCAGGGAGATATCTGTCATGGATATATCTCACTGAAAGACTTACAGTATTTTTTATTATCTTATCGCTTATTCTTACATTATGAAAATTCTCATAATTTTCACGCAGACCTTTCAATATATCAATACATTCATTTTCATCAGGTTCTTCTATATAAACAGGCTGAAAACGCCTTTCAAGAGCAGAATCCTTTTCAATATGATGACGGTATTCCTCAAGGGTAGTAGCTCCTATTATCTGTATTTCACCTCTTGCAAGCTGAGGCTTTAATATATTTGCCGCATCAATAGCACCCTCTGCCGCACCAGCACCTACTATTGTATGGATTTCATCAATAAACAGGATTATATTTCCGGCTCTTACGACCTCCTCAATACAATTTTTTATTCTTTCCTCAAAATCGCCCCTGTATTTTGCTCCGGCAAGCATTGAGGTTATATCAAGGGAAAATATGCGTTTGTCACGGATATTTTCAGGTACTTCACCTTTCATGAGCAGCTGTGCAAGACCCTCTACTACCGCAGTTTTTCCGACTCCAGCCTCACCTACAAGACAAGGATTGTTCTTTGTGCGTCTGGAAATTATCTGGACTATGCGTTCAGTTTCTTTTTTTCTGCCGATTACAGGGTCAAAGACGCATTCGCTGTATGCATCAGTCATATTTCTTGCATATTTGGACAAAACCGGAAACTGTTTCATATCAGGCTGACTTATAGGCGACATGATTCCGCCCGCATCATTTGCATAAATGCCGACACATTCACTGTAAAGCTTGTTGAGATTGAGTCCCATTGACCTGAGCATTGATGAACCGCTGCAGTTCGGCTCTTTAAGCAGTGACATAAGAATATGCTCCGTTCCTATATAGCGTGTACCCATAGAACGTGATGCTGATGATGAATCAGTAAGGATTCTGCTGAGTGCAGGCGTTATGCATTCATAATCAAGCTTTGTGGGTTCACCCTTTCCCACCATTGAAATTATTTTTTCAAGCATAATCTTCTCAGTAACTTTATTTGTTTTAAGAATTGTTGAAGCAACATTTCCGCCCTCCTTGAGCATACCGAGGAGCATATGTTCACTTCCGACATAAGTATGACCGAGCAGACGTGCGGAGCTTACAGCATTATTGAGAGATGCAAGTGCTTTTTTCGTAAAAACTTCAAGATTAAACATAAAACCCCACCATTCACAATGTTAAAATATATCCATAGTTAATAGTATGCCATATGTTCAATGAAATAATTGTCATAATATGTTAATCAATAAATAATATCTTCTTTTCCCTCAATATACATATAGTCAATTGCTCCTGAAAGTATCTTTTCAGTCATTCCATCAATGTAGAGCAGTTCATACGGGTGACTGAAATACTGTATCTTTTCCCTGAATTCAACTATTTTGTAAGCCATCTCCTCATCAATTCCCGGGAGCTTCATAAAATCCTCTGCTGTGGCTGAATTAAGTTCAACCATAGGTATTTCAGTATCCTCCGGAAATGTTTCTTCAACAGGCGGCTGAGTCTGTTCCTCATCTGGAATATCATTGTTGTTATTGTCATCATGTGAATTATCATCAGGAGTATTGTAATCCTCCTGATAATCGTTGCCGTCATTATTCTGTGGTTCATCAACAAAGCCTGTATCGCCCTCAACATAAAGAAAGGAACGGAATTTTTCAAGCTTTGCCTCGCCTATTCCGTTTATCTCGATAAGCTGGCTGACTGAAGCAAAACCGCCGTTCCTCTCCCTGTATTCAATTATTTTGTCAGCAGTAGATTCACCTATTCCGTCTATCAGCATAAGTTCATCTCTGGACGCAGTATTTAAATTTATCGGAAAAGATATATCCTGAATAATTTCAGAAAATTCTGTTTCATCAGATGATACAGATGTTATTTCTGAAACTGTTTTCTTTTCAGATACAGAAACAGCAGTCAGGATTTCAGATTCATCAGAAGCTGTGCTGACTGATTGTGAAACGGCTGAAACAGTATATGCAGAGGCAGCCGGAAATGTCACAACTGCCGGAATTTCAGCCGGTTTTTCATCATCGGCAAGTATTATCCCTACAAAAACGAGTACAAGTGCCGACAGTGAAAAATATATAATTTTCTTTATGTCCATTTTACATTCCCGTTATGTCACAAAATTACGTCATTTTTCTCTGTATATCAGAGATTTATAGTCATTGTTATGGTAGTTCCGAGTCCAAGCTTTGTTTCAACTTCCATTGTATCGGACATTGATTTCATATTTGAAAAGCCCATTCCCGCACCGAAACCTTTTGATATCACGCCGCTGTCTGAAATAGTCGAATATCCTGACTGCATGGCAAGGTCAACATCAGCTATTCCGGGGCCGTTGTCGGCAAGAACCATTTTTATACAGCTGTCAGATATGGTAACATCTATCAGTCCGCCGTTTGCGTGTATCATCATATTTATTTCACCCTCATAGACAGCAAGAACTGCCCTCCTGATTTTTTCGGGGTCTATATTCATTTCTGTAAGTTTTTTCTTCAAATCCTGTGAAACATTTCCTGCATTTTCAAAATCAGAGGAATTGACCATATATTTAAGTTCAGTCATTGCATGAATCATCTGCCTTTCTGTGAAATACAACCAAAACAAATCCGGTTTTAAGTAATGATATTATAGCATATATTTAATTTTTTATCAATAGATATTGTCAATATCAACAAAATTTTATTAAAAACCATTGATTTCCTTTCAAAAAAGATTGTTATACTTTTGTCAAATATAATATACTTAATTAGTGTATTTTGTGCAATATGCTCAATTTACCGGAAATATGTTAGTGAAAATATTTGTAGATTTTTGTTTCAATTCATGTTATAATGTACAAGTTGATACTATTTTTACAAAATTATTTTTCAAGGAGGTTCAAAGATGGGTTCAAAAAAATGTTCAGTACCTTTCAATGGTACTCAGGCTCAGGAAAAACAGCTGCTTGCAGTCATCTCTGAATTAAAGGACGAAAAGGGTGCATTGATGCCTATTCTTCAGAAAGCACAGGATATCTACGGATATCTTCCGATTGAAGTTCAGAAGATTATTTCTGATGAGCTCGGAATCCCGCTCGAAAAAATCTATGGAGTAGTAACATTCTATTCTCAGTTCTCACTCGCTCCGAAGGGCGAATACAAAATTTCAGTCTGTCTTGGTACAGCTTGTTATGTCAAGGGTTCAGGCGATATCTACAATAAGCTTGTTGAAAAGCTCGGCATTGAAGGCGGAGAATGTACTTCCGACGGAAAATTCTCTCTTGAAGCCTGCCGCTGCATCGGTGCCTGCGGTCTTGCACCGGTTCTTACAGTAAATGATGACGTTTACGGCCGTCTTACTGTAGATGATGTTGACGGCATTATCGCTAAATATTCAGAATAATTCCGTATCAGAAATTAGGAGGTAAATGTATGAAATCTCTTGACGAACTCAAGAAAATCAAAGAGCAGATGGAGAAAGAACTTGCTGTAAGAACAGCTCATGACGATTCTTCTGCCAAATATAAAAGACACGTTCTCGTCTGCGGAGGTACAGGCTGTACTTCTTCAAACAGCCCGAGAATCATTGAACGCCTTAATGCAGAAATTGAAAAAAATGGTCTTGCTGATGAAGTTGAAGTAGTAAAAACCGGCTGTTTCGGTCTTTGTGCTTTAGGTCCTATCATGATTGTTTATCCGGAAGGCACTTTCTATTCAATGGTAAAGGAAGATGAAATTCCAAGAATTGTTTCAGAACATCTTAAAGACGGCAATCCTATCAAGGAATTTCTTTATGCAGAAACCGTTCACGGAGATGATATCAAATCTCTTGATGAAACTGCTTTCTATAAAAAACAGCACAGAGTTGCTCTCAGAAACTGCGGCGTTATCAATCCTGAATGCATAGACGAATACATAGGCAGAGGCGGTTACGAAGCTCTCGGAAAAGTCCTCACAACAATGACTCAGGACGAAGTTATCCAGACTATCCTCGACAGCGGTCTCAGAGGCAGAGGCGGCGGCGGATTCCCTACAGGCATGAAATGGCGTCTTGCAAAGAATATCGTTCCGAATGCAGACCAGAAATATGTATGCTGCAACGCTGACGAAGGCGACCCGGGTGCATTCATGGACCGTTCAGTTCTTGAAGGTGACCCTCATGTTGTTCTTGAAGCTATGTCAATTGCCGGCTATGCAATCGGTGCTACTCAGGGCTATATCTATGTACGTGCTGAATATCCTATAGCTGTTGAACGTCTTGAAATTGCTATCAAACAGGCTCGTGAAAAGGGTATGCTCGGTGAAAATATCTTTGGTACTGATTTTAAATTCGATATCGAACTCAGACTCGGTGCAGGTGCTTTCGTATGCGGTGAGGAAACTGCTCTTATGACTTCAATCGAAGGCAACAGAGGTGAACCTCGTCCACGTCCTCCGTTCCCTGCTGAAAAAGGTCTTTTCCAGAAGCCTACTATACTCAACAACGTTGAAACATATGCAAATATCCCTCAGATAATCCTTAACGGTGCTGACTGGTTTGCCGGAATGGGTACTGAAAAATCAAAGGGTACAAAGGTTTTCGCTCTCGGCGGAAAAATTCATAATACAGGTCTTGTTGAAGTTCCTATGGGTACAACTCTGCGTGAAGTTATCGAGGAAATCGGCGGCGGTATCCCGAACGGAAAGAAATTCAAGGCTGCTCAGACAGGCGGTCCTTCAGGCGGCTGCATACCTGCTCAGCATTTCGATATTCCGATAGATTACGATAACCTCATCGGTATCGGTTCAATGATGGGTTCAGGCGGTCTTATCGTTATGGACGAAGACAACTGTATGGTTGATATTGCAAAATTCTTCCTTGAATTCACTGTTGATGAATCATGCGGAAAATGTACTCCATGCCGTATTGGTACAAAACGTATGTATGAAATCCTTGACAAGATAACAAAAGGTCAGGGTACTCTTGAAGATATAGACAAACTGGAAGCTCTCTGCTATCATATCAAGGCAAATTCTCTCTGCGGACTTGGTCAGACTGCTCCTAACCCTGTTCTTTCAACTCTTAAATATTTCAGAGATGAATATATTGCCCATGTTGTTGAAAAGAGATGTCCTGCCGGTGTATGCAAGAGTCTTCTCAGCTATGTAATCGACCCTGTAAAGTGCAAAGGCTGTACATTGTGTTCAAGAGTATGTCCTGCCGGTGCTATCAGCGGTTCAGTCAAGAATCCGCATTCAATCGACACAGCTAAATGTCTGAAGTGCGGTGCTTGTATCGAAAAATGTAAATTCGGCGCAATCAGTAAGAAGTAATCGGAGGAAACGGAATATGGAAATGATTAATATAAAAATTAACGGCACAGAAGTTTCTGTTCCGAAGGGTTCTACAATTCTTGAGGCTGCACGAATTGCAAATATTGATATACCTACTCTCTGCTTCCTTAAAGATATAAATGCAATAGGTGCCTGCCGTATATGTATGGTAGAGGCAAATGAAGGCAGAGGTTTCAGACTCGTTGCTTCATGCGTATATCCTGTATCACCTAATATGGAGGTTCTTACAAATTCTCCTAAGGTAATCGAATCAAGAAAGAAAACTGTTGAACTTATTCTTTCAACTCATGACAGAAACTGCCTCTCATGCGTAAGAAGCGGAAACTGCGAACTTCAGAAGCTCGCAAAAGACCTCAAGGTTGAAGATGCAGGAATTTATGACGGTGTAAAACCTGAATATGAAATAGACAATTCAGCTGCTCATATGTACCGTGACAATAATAAATGTATCCTTTGCAGACGCTGTTCAGCTGTATGCGAAAAGGTTCAGGGAATCGGTGTTATCGGTGCAAATGAACGTGGCTTCAATACAAATATATCAAGTGCATTCTACATGGGACTCGGTGAAACAAGCTGTGTATCATGCGGTCAGTGTATCGCAGTATGTCCTACAGGAGCTCTTTCCGAAAAGGATAATACAGCTGAAGTATTTGCTGCTATTGCAGACCCTGAAAAGCACGTTATCGTTCAGACAGCTCCTGCTGTAAGAGCCGGCCTTGGTGAAGCATTCGGTCTGCCTATCGGAACAAATGTTGAAGGCAAAATGGTTGCTGCTCTCAGAAAACTTGGATTTGACAAGGTATTTGATACAGATTTCGCTGCTGACCTTACAATTATGGAAGAAGCTACTGAATTCCTTGACAGAGTAAAGAACGGCGGAGTTCTTCCTCTTATCACTTCATGTTCACCGGGCTGGATTAAATACTGTGAACATTACTTCCCTGATATGACTGAAAATCTTTCAAGCTGTAAATCTCCTCAGCAGATGTTCGGAGCTGTTGCAAAGACATACTATGCTGAAAAGATGGGAATTGACCCTAAGGATATAGTTATGGTTTCAGTTATGCCATGTACTGCAAAGAAGTTTGAAATAGGCAGAGATGACCAGAATGCTGCCGGCGTTCCTGATGTTGATATAGCTCTCACTGTAAGAGAACTTGCAAGAATGATTGAACGTGCAGGCATACAGTTCCTTGCTCTTGAAGATGAAAAATTCGATGAGCCTCTTGGAATTTCAACAGGTGCTGCTGTAATCTTCGGTGCTACAGGCGGTGTTATGGAAGCTGCTCTCAGAACAGCCGTTTATACACTTACAGGTGCAGATGCTGTTGATTTCCCTGAAGTAAGAGGTACTGACGGAATCAAGGAAGCTACCTACAAAGTAGGCGATATGGACGTTAAAGTTGCTGTTGCAAGCGGTCTTGCAAATGCAAAGGAACTCCTTACAAAAGTCAAGAATGGTGAAGCTGATTATCATTTCATTGAAATCATGGGATGTCCGGGCGGCTGTGTAAACGGCGGCGGTCAGCCTCAGCAGCTTGCAAGCGTAAGAAACTTCACTGATATACGAGCATTAAGAGCTAAAGCTCTCTATGATATAGATGCTGCAAATTCTGTAAGAAAATCTCATGAAAATGTTGCTGTAAAGGCTCTTTATGATGAATATCTCGGCAAGCCTGGCAGCCACAAGGCTCATGAAATTCTTCATACAACATATGTAAAGAGAAGCGTAAACTAATTTATAATTTTATATGATTTTTCTGCCGCTGTATTTTATATACAGCGGCTTTTTTAACGCAAATTCGATGGTTGTTTCTGTGATTCGTTTATCTGAAATTTCGGTAAACTGCAACGGGCGACCAATGGTCGCCCCTACAGAATAAAGATAAAATTTTAAAATCTGACTGGTTTCATAGTAAATTCAAATACCGGCTGTTCTGAAGCTTTTCTTTTAAATTCCCTGTGAGTTTTTGCTCCCCAGCTGTCATCTCCGCCGACTCCCATCTGACCCGCAGATATTTTCACTACTGAACTGACTGAAACAGGAAGCTCATATATATGACCTGCATTTTCAATTTCATGAGATGTATACGGCAGAACTGAAAAATCCATTTTTTCAGATGTGAATATAAAACCTTCTCCGTCTGAATCTGTAACTTTAAGATATCTTGTATCTGTATGATTTCCGCATTCCTGAGGTATAACATAAGGTGACATCTGTTCTGAAACTTTGCCTGTATAAGTTCCTATTTTATAGCCTTTGTTTCTGTCGCAGTAATTTTCTTCCTTTCCTCTGCCATACCATGAGATATTTTCAAATTCACATGGCATTTTCATAACCATTGCAAAATCAGGCATAAAGGATTCTTCTTCACAATTTCCGAAATACAGTTTTATTTTTATCTCACCATTTCCGTAAATCTTATAATCAGCAAAAATTTCTGAATTTTTATATACCGGCAGAATATATCTGGTTTTAACCTCTATGCATTCATCAGTTTTCATGGCGGATATAAATACTGGATATGAGTAAAGACTTGCAGCTTTCCAGTATGCGGACTCATAAGGCATAAAACAGCCTCTGTCATTATCAGTTGATGCTCTCCAGAAATCAGGTCTTGGAACTGATGAAAGCAGTTCTTTTCCATTATGCTTATATGAAACTATTCCTGCTCTGTCCTTTGCAATGAGTATATGAAAATCATTTCCTTTTATTCCTATATTAACATCGCCTTCAATAAGTTCCGGAACAGGATAATTTATTTTTTCATTATTTTCAATATTCCATGCATACTGTCCGAAACCTGTTTCAAATCCTGATTCTGCCCATAATACATTGTTTTTAAGAACATATGAAACAGTTATACAGTAATCCCCTGACTTATCATATTTATCAAAAGGATTTTCAACAACAGTTTCACCAAGAGGAGAAACTGATATATCCATGCTTATACTTTCAGTTTCAGTGCCGTCAATGCTTAATCTGAATATGAATTTATATATATCAGTTGAAGTAAAAAGATTATGATTGATAATTTTTACAGTATCCTTGCCGCAGATTATTTCAACTGGCTGATAGCAGTATTTTACTTCCTTCATTTTTGGAGAAAGAGTTCTGTCAGCGAAAACAATTCCGTTTACACAGAAATTATAATCAGTAGGACGGTCATTGAAATCTCCTCCGAATGCAATATATTCCCTGCCATGACGGTCATAAGCCTGAAGTCCCTGGTCAATGAAATCCCATATAAATCCGCCCTGATATCTCGGTTCATTGTGTGCAAGGTCTGTATATTTGAATAATCCGCCGTTTGAATTTCCCATAGCATGAGCATATTCACAGCATATAAATGGTTTTTCAGTATTTTCATCAAGGAATTTTCTTATATTTTCAACGCTCGGATACATCTGACTTTCCATATCGCTTGTATTATTGTATCGTCTGTCATGGAAAACTCCCTCATAATGCACAAGTCTTGAATTATCATTATTCTTAAAAAACTCTGACATTTCAAAGATATTTTTTCCGCCATATGATTCATTTCCGCATGACCATATAAGAATACTTGAATGGTTTTTATCACGTTCAAACATGGATTTTGCACGATAGAGAACATTTTCTCTCCATTTTGGATTATCATTCGGTATAGTATTTTCGTCTGGCAGAACTTTGCCCATCTTCTGCCATGTGCCATGAGTTTCAAGATTTGTTTCATCTATTACATAAAGACCATATCTGTCGCAAAGCTCATAAAAATAGGTGTTATTCGGATAATGAGAAGTTCTGACAGCATTTATATTATGCTGTTTCATTGTAATAACGTCCCAGAGCATATCTTCCTTTGAAACGTTTCTGCCTGTTTTATAATTAAATTCGTGCCTGTTTACTCCGCAGAAAACTATTCTTTTTCCGTTGAGCTTCATAATTCCGTTATCAATTTCAAATTTTCTTATACCGGTTTTAAACTCCATTATTTCTGAAATGCTGTTATTTTCGTCATATACATATAATTTCAGTGTATAAAGATAAGGATTTTCAGCGTTCCAGAGTTTTGGCTGAATGATTCTGAAAGAAAATCCGTCATTTTTTGAATACTGTTCTGAAATGAAATTGCCTGAATTATCCAAGAGAACTGCTTTTATCCTGTCAGCTGATGCTTTTAAATCTGCATAAATTTCAGCTTCTGAAAAATCGTCATTGAGTTCTGATTTTATAAATATATCATTTACATGATTTTTCGGAATACTATATATATAAACATCTCTGAAAATTCCTGAAAATCTCCAGAAATCCTGGTCTTCAAGCCAGCTTCCCGATGAACGCTGATAAACCTGAACAGCAATTTTATTTTCACCTTTTTTAACAGATGATGTTATATCAAATTCGGCAGGAGTAAAACTATCCTCACTGTATCCGATAAAATTTCCGTTTATCCAGAGAGCAAATGCAGTTTCAACTCCCTGAAATGATATTATTATTTTTTCATCAGAATACATTTTTTCAGGAATTTCAATATATTTTACATAGCTTCCTACCGGATTATAATTCTGCTGAATCTGACCGGGATTTATTTTTTCAATGCCGTCCCATGGATACATAGTATTTACATAATGCGGATTTCCATAGCCGCAAAGCTGTATATGTGCCGGAACATCTATGGTTTTCCAGTTTTTGCAGTCAGTATCTTTTTTTTCAAAATCCGCCGGAAGCGTTTCAAGATTTTCAGAATATGAAAAATACCATTTTCCATTAAGTGAAAAGAAATAGCTGCTTTTACCGGATTCAAATTCTGATTCACTGCGGTAATGAGTATATGATGCATGAGGTTCAAGGCAGTTTACATTGAATATTTCAGGATTTTCAAGCCATCTGAGAGAAAAATTATTATTATTCATATATTTAATCTCCTTTTCATTGAAAATAAGGGATTTTTTTATTCTGTAGGGGCGAACTGTGTTCGCCCGTCAGGTTTACCGAATTTTCAGGCGGGCGAACACAGTTCGCCCCTACAAATAACAATCATCGAATTTGCGTTAATACAACAGGGGCAACCATTAGTCACCCCTGCCGGATATCATTTTACTGAACCTATCATACCCTGTACGAACTGTTTCTGCATAAGGAAGAATATAAGGGCTGTAGGAAGTGTAGCTATAACTATTCCAGCCATTATCATTCCGTAATCAGGTGTATATGATGCACCCATTGTTGAAAGAATAAGCGGAACAGTCTTTTTTTCAGGTGACTGAAGTGCAACAAGCGGCCAGAGATAATTGTTCCAGCTGTTCATGAATGTTATGATTGCAGCTGCCGCATATGTTGATTTCATAACAGGAACATACATCTTAAAGAAAATCATTATTTCACTGAGTCCGTCAATTCTCGCAGCTTCAATAATATCCTTCGGGAATGATTTTGTATTCTGACGGAAAAAGAATATAAGAAATGCTGTTGAAACAGATGGCACTATTACAGATGCATATGAATTAAGACCTATGAAATTTAATCCCATATCATTAAGTTTGCCGAATGTCTTAAAAAGAGGTATCATAAGAGTTGCAAAAGGAATCATCATTGATAAAAGCAGAACATTGAAAACTCTGTCACGGGCTTTGCTTCTGAATATTTCAAAACCATAGCCTGCAAGCGATGAAATAACCATTGCAATAACAGTAGTTATCACTGAAATTACTGCTGAATTTCCGATTGCCCTTAAAAATCCGGTATCAGATGCAAAAAGATTTTTAAGATTTGTCATGAGTTCACTGCCGAATGAAACAGTGCCTCTGTTGATATCAACGGTATTGTTTGTTGCACATATTATCATCCATAAAAACGGAAAAACTGAAATTATAACAAGTATCGAAAGAAATACATATTTTATAATATCAGAAACAAGATATCTTTTTTTCATAATCAGTCATCTCCTCCCACTTTCATCTGGATTGCTGAAAGTACAGCAATCATTGCAAGCACTACAAATGCTACAGCGGCGGCGTATCCGAAATTAGGTGTATATTTGAAACAGAGATTATAAATATACTGTGAAATAGTAAGCGTTGAATTTGCAGGGCCTCCGTTTGTAATATTCTGTACTTCATCGAAAAGCTGCAAAGTTCCGATAGTTGATGTTATTGTTGTAAAAAGAATTATAGGCTTGAGCTGAGGAACTATTATTTTGGTAAACTTATGATATGCATTGCAGCCGTCAAGTTCAGCTGCTTCATAGATTGACGGGTCAATATTCTGGAGTCCTGAAAGATAGAAAATCATATTATAGCCTGTCCATCTCCATGTAATGGAAATTATTATAAGAGCTTTTGCGAAAACTGAATTTGTAGTCCAGCCTATAGGTTCGCTTATAATATTCAGGTTCATAAGAATCTGATTTACAAGTCCGTCACTTGAAAAAATACTTTTCATGATAAGTGAATATGATACAAGTGATGTAACGCATGGAAGAAATATTGCTATTCTGAAAAAGCTTCTGCCTTTCAGACGCTTGTCATTAAGAATAACTGATATGATAAGAGCAAAAATTATCATTATCGGAACTTGTATTATAAGATAAAGAAATGTATTTCCGAGAGCTTTTTTAAATGTTGAATCAGTAAGTATTCTTTTATAGTTGTCAATACCTGAAAATTCAAGCTGATTTCCCATACCACTCTGGAGCGAGAGCCAGAAAGCCTGAAACATAGGTATAAAGACAAGCAGAGTTATAAGTACAACGCTTAAAGATACAAACAGCCAGCCGTAACGATTGGCTGATTTGCCGATAGCTGTTGAATTTGATTTTGTTTTTGACATAATGCTCCTCCTTTTTTAAGAATTTCTGATTCAGAGGACGTTTAATCAACATAAATTAAATTCATGTCAATAAAAACGTCCTCATTATCAAAAGAATAATATATAGAGGTAAATTCAAATGAACATATAAATATTTAGCTTATTGCAGCAGCTTCAGCCTGAATCTGAGTATTTTCAAAAGTTTCATCAATATCAGCACCCTGAAGTATTGACTGAACTGCTTCTGTCATGATATCTTCAATTGTATATGTGTAAAGACCATAATTAACAGCCGGAATTTCAGCTGTCCAGTCAAAGAAATCCCTGAATATTTCCTGATCGCTGAAAAATTCACTTGGTTTTGAATAATTTTCAGCATTTCCGGCAGCTTTAAGAGTACTTACAAGATTTATTTCATTTGCAAGTTCATTCATAAGGTCAGTATCTGAAGCAAATGTCTTTGCAAGGAAATCTTCAGCAAGTTCGCCGTTTCCGGTATTATTAAGCACATACCAGCTTGCACCGCCGATATTTGAATAATTTGTTGATGCGGAATAATCAGCCATTTTAGGAAGTGAAGCAACTGCCCATTTGCCACTCTGGTCATCAGCAGCTGCAATTGTAGGAGCTATCCAGCAGCCTGTCGGAACACTTGCAACATCGCCTTTCTGGAATGCAGCAACAAACGGGTCCCAGCCTGTTATTTGAGTTGAAATTCCTGAATCAATTATTTTCTTATAGGTTTTAACAGCTTCTTTAAGAGCCTCATTATCCTTGATATTTACCTTGCCGTTTTCATCAGTATACCATTCACCAGCTGACTGCATCATCATTCTGAGCTGACCAAGGTCGCTCGGGTCAAGGGAAAGCATATATTTTCCGGTAGCTTCCTTTACAGCTTCTCCTATTTCAATATACTTGTCCCATGTAATATCCTGCATATCGTCAACAGAATATCCGGCAGCCTCGATATAGTCAGTTCTGTAGAAAAGAGCAGTAACACCGCTGTCAAACGGTACTCCGTAAATCTTATCCCCGTCCTTCATGACTTCAATTTTATAGTCCATAAAATCGTCAGGATTTACGATATCCGAAAGGTCACGGAGTTCATCAGGATAAGCAGTTATATAGTTCTGTATTCTGTAATCCTCGATAAGGACGATATCAGGAAGACCATTGTATGTTCCTGATGAAAGAGCAGTATTAAGAGTCTGAACGATATCTTTCTGAGCCATACTTACAACATTTACAGTAACATCAGGATTTTCCTTTGCATAGTAGTCTTTTGCAATATTTGCAGCTTTTACATTGAAATTGTCGTCCCATGCCCATATGGTAATAGTTTTTCCGTCATTGTTTTCCGTGCTGTTGTCTGAGTTCTGAGATGATGAACTATTATTTCCGCAGCCGCCAAGAGCAAATACCAATGCACCAGCCATTGCTGCTGCTAAAATTTTTCTGAATTTCATAAATAATACCTCCCGTATTGTATTTTTTAAACTAAAACAATTTTATTTTGTGTATTATCCTCGTTGATTTTGTATACTTATAATATCATAAAAATCAGAAAGTTTATAGAATTTATTTAATAAAAAATTGTGAGTATTTAATATGATTTAAAATAAACTATAAATATTTTTATAAAATTAGCATATTTTTTACTTATTTTATAACAATATGAATTAAAAGTTCTTTGTTTTTGTCGTATATATTATAAAAATTGCTGTTATGTTTGACATTTATATTACTAAAGTATATAATTACAATAAGATAAAATTCATTGTAATATGGAATGATAAATATATGAAAACTAAATTAAAAGGGTCGTCGCTTATGTGGACAGTATGCCTTATGGCACTGTCAGTTATAATCATTTCAGGAGTTCTCGCCTCTGCACAGATATTCCACAGCCGCACAGCTGCACAGACAAATAAACAACAGGCTGTATATACTGCAATGTCAGCTGTTTCCCTTATAAGTGATGATATACAGAATGACAGTCATTATGATAAATGGCTTGAAATGCTCTGGGACAATAATATGAATATGCCTCATGACAAGATACATACTGTTGAAAATGTTAAATTCAGCAATGAGGATATGGGAAATATAACGCTCGTTTTTGAATGGAATACTGATGAACATGATAAATTCCCATATATTATGAAGCTTACCGCTGAAGCTGTATGCGGTGATGAATCAGAATCCATATCAGCATTATTTGAATTTGACAGCGATAAAAAATGGAGTTTTTTAAAATATGGAGATGATTTTTATTATGAAACTGAAAGGAATGACACTCCTTGAAACAGTTATTTCACTTGCAGTTATTTCAGTTATAGCTCTTGGAACATCTGCGGCACTTGATACTGCCTCCGCTATATTCAGACGCTCGGAGGATATCAGTACAGCCGCTGAAAATGCAGCTTACGAAATGGCTGAATTATATAATTCCACTGAAAAAACAGATAATACCTGTTATCTTGAAATAAATGACGATATAATAATCAGCGGAGAACTTCTGACTGCCGGAAATTACAGTTCTGATGAATCTTTTTCAGGATATTATGCCGCAAGACCTGAGGATATAAGCAATGAAAGTTAAAGCATTTACAATTGCAGAAATTATAATAAATCTTGCCATTATGATGACGGTAATAGCCATTTGCGGCTCAATGATAATATCAGGAATGAACATTCTCATTTTTCATACGGAAAAATTACAGCAGAAAAATATTGCTGACGCTGTAATGAACAGAATATCAGATGAATTTATATATGCTGAAGAAATAACAACAGAAAAAAATAATGATGAGAAAATCTATACTGAAATATCTGTTTCCGAAAATGGTCATCTTCTTATAAACGGTGATGATATTTTCCATGATGAATTTTATAACGGCATGATGATATCATATTCAGCTGAAATAAACAATGGTTCTGTTTCAGTTGAAACGGATATCCATGATGAAAAAGGTTCAGTCCTTTATACAGAAAAAAACAGGATTATTCTTCTGAACAACCCTGTATCCGATATTATATCAATTGAAAATTACTGTCTTGTCAGTCATCAAACTGAGTGAGTTTTCCCTCTTTTGAAAGTTCAGGGAAATCCCATTGTCTTAATATCTCATATACTGAAATGGCGACTGAATTTGATAAGTTAAGACTTCTCAATTTATTTCTCATAGGTATCCTTACACATTTTTCAGGATTATCATGAAGCAGTGTTTCAGGCAAACCTCTATCCTCACGTCCGAACATTATGTATGAATTGTCGGGATAGCTGATATTGCTGTAAACATTTTTTCCTTTGGTTGTAAAATAATAAACATCTGCATCGGGATTCCTGCTGAAAAAATCCTCAAGATTTTCATAATAGTATATCTCAAGCTTATCCCAGTAATCAAGACCGGCTCTTTTCAGATTTTTATCAGTTATTTTAAATCCGAACGGCTTTATAAGATGGAGTGCTGCTCCGGTAATTGCACAAGTTCTGGCAATATTTCCTGTATTCTGCGGAATCTGTGGTTCATGAAGCACAATATTTATATTATACAAAGCAAATCAACTCTTTCCGTAAAAAATTTTGCTGAACCATATATCCTGCATATCAATTTTAAACTCTCTGTTATTAAGATATCCGAGTTCTGAATTGCTGTCACAGTCAAATTTCAATGAATATGCACATAATGCCTGATAGTATGTTTTAAATCTGTCATTGGCGGATTTTATGCCATATTTTATATCCCCAAGCAGCGGACAGCCTATATGTGCAAGGCTTGCCCTTATCTGATGGGAACGTCCTGTAATGAGTTCTGCTTCTATAAGACAAAGATTATTTTTATTTTCAATAACTCTGTATTTTGTAATTATCTGTTTATATCCTGTTTTCTGCGTATCTGAAATAAAGACCTTATTAAGCTTATCATCTTTGAAATGATAAGCTTTAATAGTTCCTGATGGTTTTTCCGGACAGTTTACGGCTATGCAGAGATATTTCTTATGAATTTTTCCAAGACGGATAATTTCATTTACCTCACGCAAAGCCGCCGCATTTTTAGCAGCTATGACAATTCCGCAGGTATTGCGGTCAAGTCTGTTGCATACTGCCGGAGCAAATGAAGCCTCTGCAAACGGGTCATACTCCCCTTTTTTATAAAGGTAATTCTTTACGCTGTCAGCAAGAGTATTCCCTGTATTGTTTTTATCGCTGTGAACTATAACTCCGGCAGGTTTGCTGATTATCATAATATTGCTGTCTTCATATATGATATTTATATCAGTTGTTGCTTTGCTGAATGAAATGCTTTTATCATTATCATGAAAAAATGAATCATCAACATAAAACTCCATGATATCGCCTTCCTGAAGCTTATATGATATTTCAAATTTCTTTCTGTTGAGCTTTATTTTTTTGGTTCTTATGAATTTATACATAAGACTTTTCGGAATATCCGAAACTTTCATTATGAATTTATCCGCACGCTGACCGCAGTCATTGCTGTTTATAATAAATTTTCTCATCTATATCCCCATAACTTTTTTAAGATAATATCCCGTATACGATTCAGGGCAGGCTGCTATTTCCTCCGGAGTACCCTCTGCAATCACAGTACCGCCCTTGTCGCCGCCTTCAGGCCCTAAATCAATGATATGGTCAGCAACCTTTATCACATCAAGATTATGTTCAATGACAAGAACTGTATTTCCGGTATCTGCAAGTTTCTGAAGCACATCAACAAGTTTATGCACATCAGCGGTATGGAGTCCGGTTGTAGGTTCATCAAGAATATATATTGTTTTTCCTGTAGAACGCTTTGAAAGTTCAGTGGCAAGCTTTACTCTCTGAGCCTCACCGCCTGAAAGAGTAGTTGCCGGCTGACCTATTTTTATATATCCGAGTCCGACCTCCTGGAGCGTTCTGAGTTTTCTTTCAATTTTAGGAATACTGCTGAAAAATTCAAGTCCTTCATCTACAGTCATTTCAAGAACATCATAAATTGATTTTCCCTTGTAATGAATATCAAGAGTTTCACGGTTATAGCGTTTTCCTCCGCAGACCTCACACGGAACATATACATCAGGCAGAAAATGCATCTCAATTTTTAAAATTCCATCACCCTCACAGGCTTCACATCTTCCGCCTTTTACATTGAATGAAAATCTTCCTGCATTATAGCCTTTCATCTTTGAATCAGTTGTCTTTGCAAATATTTCTCGTATATCAGTGAACATTCCGGTATATGTTGCAGGATTTGAACGTGGAGTTCTTCCTATAGGCGACTGGTCTATATTGATTACTTTATCAAGATTTTCAAGCCCTGCAAACTCTTTGAATTTTCCGCATTTAAGCTTTGAACGGTTAAGCTTTGCGGAAAGATATTTATAGATTATCTCATTTACAAGAGATGATTTTCCTGAACCTGAAACTCCTGTCACGCATACAAATTCCCCAAGAGGTATTTTTACATCAATATTTTTAAGATTATTCTCCTCTGCACCCTTTATTTCAAGAAAGCAGCCGTTTCCTTTTCGGCGTTCCTGCGGTACAGGAACTGATTTCTTTCCGCTGAGATACTGCCCTGTAACTGACCTTTCACATTTCAGTATTTCATCAGGAGTTCCTGCAAATACAACTTCACCGCCGTTTATGCCTGCTCCCGGGCCTATATCAACTATATAGTCAGCGGCAAGCATTGTATCGCTGTCATGTTCAACCACAATAAGAGTATTTCCGATGTCACGGAGTCTTTTAAGAGTTGCAATAAGCTTGTCATTGTCACGCTGATGCAGACCTATACTTGGTTCATCAAGTATATAAAGTACTCCCATAAGTGATGAGCCTATCTGGGTTGCAAGGCGTATTCTCTGGCTTTCGCCGCCTGAAAGCGTCCCTGATGAGCGTGAAAGACTTAAATATTCAAGTCCGACACTTTTTAAAAATCCGAGTCTTTCCTTTATTTCCTTGATAACTCTGCCGCCTATCATTCTGTCGTATTCAGAAAGCTTTATATTATTGAAAAATTCAAGCATATCAATAACTGATTTATGACAAAGGTCATTGATATTTATATCATTAACAGTTACAGCAAGTGATTCCTTTTTAAGTCTTGCACCATGACATTCACTGCATACTTCCTCACTCATATATGATGAGATTTCCTCTTTTGAGTAATTGCTGTTTGAGTCACGGTATCTTCTTTCAAGATTATTTATAACTCCTTCAAATGCTGAATATCTTGTACCGCCTCCGAAGCTTTCAATAACCTTGAGTTCAAGGCGTTCGCCCTTTGTGCCGTAAAGGAAAATATCAAGTATTCCGTCAGGAAGATTTTTAACAGGTGTATCAAGTGATATGCCGTATTTTTCAGCTATCGCATTATAATACATCATAGCTATTGATTTGTCATCAAGAGTATTCCAGCCTGAAGCTTTTATAGCTCCCTCTCTTATGCTTAAATTTTTGTCAGGAACTATTATATCAGGGTCAATTTTCTGGAAAAATCCAAGTCCTGTACATTTTTCACACGCACCAAACGGATTATTGAATGAAAACATTCTCGGAGTAAGTTCCGGTATACTTACATTATGCTCCGGACAAGCATAATTTGAAGAAAATATAAGCTGTTCCCCGCCTATCACATCAACTGTAAGCAGACCGTCTGAAACTGAAAGAGCAGTTTCTATACTGTCTGAAAGTCTTGAATTCATCTCTTTTTTTATAACAAGCCTGTCAATTACAATTTCTATAGTATGCTTTTTATTTTTTTCAAGCTTTATATCTTCTGAAAGGTCATAGATACTGCCGTCAATTCTGATTCTTACATATCCTGAACGTCTTGCATTTTCGATTTCCTTTGCATGTTCGCCTTTTCTGCCACGTACAACAGGAGCTAAAAGCTGGATTTTAGTTCCCTCCGGCAAAGCTGAAATTTTATCTGCTATCTGGTCAACGCTCTGCTGTTTTATCTCTCTGCCGCATACCGGACAGTGCGGAACTCCTATTCTTGCATAGAGAAGTCTTAAATAATCATATATTTCAGTAACTGTTCCAACGGTTGAACGTGGATTTTTTGAAGTAGTCTTCTGGTCTATGGATATAGCCGGAGAAAGTCCCTCAATGCTGTCAACATCAGGCTTATCCATCTGACCGAGAAACTGCCTTGCATATGATGAAAGACTTTCAACATATCTTCTCTGACCGTCTGCATAGATTGTATCAAATGCAAGAGAGGATTTTCCTGAGCCTGAAAGTCCTGTCATTACAATAAGTTTATCCCTTGGTATTTCGAGGTCTATATTTTTAAGATTATGTTCTCTTGCTCCCTTGATTATTATTTTATCTGTCATCTTAAAATAACACTTCCGTTCTGATTATTTCTTTAATTTTTCTATCTCATCACGCAGATAAAGAGCCTGTTCAAAATCAAGTATTTCCGCAGCCTGTTTCATTTCAGCAGTAAGTTTTTCAATGAGTTTTTTCTTCTGTGAGGCAGACATACGCTTATCCTTTTTATTATCTTCTTTTGAGGTGATTTCTATAACATCTCTTATATCTTTCCTTATAGTCTGAGGAATTATGCCATGCTCCTTATTATATTTCATCTGAATTTCACGTCGTCTTTCAGTTTCAGCAACAGCACGCTCCATTGAACCGGTTACAACATCAGCATACATGATAACTTTTCCGTCAGCATTTCTTGCAGCTCGTCCGATAGTCTGGATAAGAGATGTATCACTTCTTAAAAATCCCTCCTTGTCAGCATCAAGGATTGCAACCAGTGAAACCTCCGGTATATCAAGACCTTCCCTGAGCAGATTTATTCCGACAAGAACATCAAATTTGCCTTTTCTCAAATCCTGTATTATACGCATTCTTTCAATTGTATCAGTATCGCTGTGCATATATCTTACTTTTATACCCATATCAGAAAAATATGATGTAAGGTCTTCAGCCATCTTTTTTGTAAGAGTCGTTACAAGAACTCTTTCATTTACAGCTGAACGCATATTTATTTCAGAAATAAGGTCTTCAATCTGACCGTCAACAGGTCTTATGCTTATTTCAGGGTCAACAAGACCTGTAGGACGTATTACCTGTTCAACAGTCTGAGCTGATTTTTCTTTTTCAAGATTTCCCGGAGTAGCACTCACAAAAACAACCTGATTTATATGACTGTAAAATTCATCAAAATCAAGAGGTCTGTTATCAAATGCACTCGGCAGTCTGAAACCATAGTTTACAAGAGTTTCCTTTCTTGCTCTGTCACCTGCATACATACCACGTATCTGCGGCAGAGTCACATGGCTTTCATCAATAAACATAAGAAAATCATCAGGAAAATGGTCAAGCAGAGTCATAGGAGTACTTCCCGCCGGTCTTCCTGACATTACTCTTGAATAATTCTCAATTCCCGAACAGAATCCTGTTTCTTTAAGCATTTCCATATCATAATGAGTACGCTGGGCAATTCTCTGAGCCTCAATAAGCATATTATTTTTCCGGAAATATTCGATACGCAGAGCAAGTTCCTCATCTATTTCCTTTATTGCCCTGTCAAGCTGTTCACCCTTTACTATATAGTGTGATGCAGGATATATTGCACTGTATGAAACAGTTGCCTCAACGTTTCCGGTAACTGCATTAACTTCTGAAATTCTTTCTATCTCATCTCCGAAAAATTCTATTCTGAGAGCCTTATCAGTTGAATTTGCCGGAAATACTTCTACTGTATCTCCACGCACACGGAATTTATTTCTTGTAAAGCTTATATCATTTCTTTCATAATGTATGTTTACAAGCTCCTCAATAAGCTGTTCCCTTGATTTTTCCATACCCTGACGCACTGAAACTATCATAGACCTGTAATCTTCAGGACTTCCAAGAGAGTATATACATGAAACACTTGCAACTATTATTACGTCCCTGCGTTCTGCAAGTGCAGATGTAGCAGAATGACGAAGTTTATCTATCTCATCATTTATTGATGAATCCTTTTCAATAAAGCTGTCAGTGCTTGGAATATACGCCTCCGGCTGATAATAGTCATAGTATGATACGAAATATTCAACGGCATTTTCAGGGAAAAACTCCTTAAATTCCGAACATAACTGACCTGCAAGCGTTTTGTTATGAGCAAGTATAAGTGTAGGCTTATTGATTTTTTCAATTATATTTGCCATAGTAAATGTTTTGCCTGAACCGGTTACTCCGAGCAAAGTCTGTTCCTTCATTCC
>ERZ808240.1017-NODE-1017-length-35707-cov-4.265287_pt1 | contig 35707 bp, 30 predicted proteins | sample MGYA00521084_ERZ808240 | MGnify/ENA primary metagenome ERZ808240 (study PRJEB31516, sample SAMN03275571) | gut metagenome | biome: mammalia-associated habitat; material: feces | host: Papio cynocephalus | place: Kenya | collected 2012-08-06 ... | reverse complement strand
CCACTCCCACGCTACGGCTACTGGCAAATAGTCGCCTCGCCGAAACGATAGAGTTCTTCGTCGGTACGCCGCAACGGCAAGCCCTTCTCCATGCAGAAAATGATGATGGCGTCGCGGCGATTCTTGCAATACAGCGCGCTTTGGCCCGCCGCCTGCAGCAGGCGATTCGTCTCGCGCAAATCGAGGTTCATGGCGAAGGCGAGCGCGAGCGCCTTGTCGCGGCCGCAGCCGCGCTCGCCTTTGAAAATCTGCCAGCCGAACGTTTCGTTGATGCCCGCTTCGCGAACAACTTTCGCGCGAACCAAATCGTGCTCTTCGAGCAGCTGCGCCAGATATTCGGGCAGCGACGGAGTTCGCAAGTCGTGCTTGCTGGCGAATTGCTCGGGGCTCGGGCTTTCGAGCAATTCGTTCAGCAACTCTTCGGTAAGCGGTTCTTTCACGCGACGTTTCCTTCGTTTGCGGCGGCGAGCGCGGGCCTGAGCGCGCACGGCCGGCTCGTCAGAAAGCCAGCCCGCCTTCGCCATACGGCCCAGCGACTTTGGAATGCTCATGATTCTACCCCTCGCCCGCCGCGATTGCCGTCGAGCGGGAAATATTACGCCACATCGAAATCGGCAGATGCCAGAAGCGTATTGCCGCTCGACCACAGCGGAGCAACCTCGACCGACACCACACTGCTATCCACCAGCTTATATGCAAGCTGGAAGCTATTCGATGCGCCCGGCTTCAGTTCATTGGTGTATCCAGTAGAATCGAATCCGCTCGTCACAAACGCTGAATCTAGCTGCACGCCGTTCTGAAAGCATTTAGGATAGATGCACGAAGCGAACGAGACCGTCTCGTCGGAGTTGTTCGTCCAGCTAAACGTGACGACGAGAGCCGAATTGCCGTCATAATCGGTGGTCACAAGCGCATCGTCGATCGAAACGGCATATTTCTGCTGATCAGACGAGCCGTCGTGCTGAGCCTGCGAAGCCTCGGCGGGTTGCGAAGCCGCGCTGTCATTCGAGCTCGGCCCAGACGTGCCCAGGGCGTCATCGATTGCCGCGCCGTACATGCTCTGCGTCGCAAGCACCACGACGATCGCCACGGCGTTCAGCGCGGTTCCGGCGATAGCGATTGCCTTGCCCGATTTCTTTCCGCGCACAACCCCGACGATGCCGATGATGCCGAACACGATGCCAAGCAGGCCGAGCAACGCCGAGAAATTATTCACGATTGGCATCCATGACGAGACAATGGCCAGAACGCCCAGCACGAGCGACACGATGCCCATAGCCGTCGTGGACTTGTGGGGCGATGCAGCCTGCGGCGGCTGATACAAATCATTGTTTTCCATGCTTATTTCCTTCCCTTGCAGATTCACGGTTCATTTCGCTAGCAAAACCGTCGTTCATGCTAGGGGTTTCGCGTTTGAAAAACATTAGCCGGCAGCTAAAGGAGGTGGAGCCGCCGGCTCATTCCAGCGGCGAACGGCGCTTTGAGCCGCCTGCCGAAAAAGATACTTCACTTCGGAAAACACGCGTCCTATCACCAGTTTCTTTGATATTCTGCGCGCAAGGAAAGAGGCGCTGGCTTCACAGCGCTCCAATTGAGGGAGGGAACCCATGAAGAAATTCAAGCTCGCAGCTTTTGGCGCTCTGTTGACGTGCGCGCTGGTCGCCTGCTTTGGCTTGGCCGCATGCTCATCGGGGCCGAGTGACGAAGAAGTCATCAAAGGCGGAATTTCCGACACGCTCGACCAGGTGAAGAAGCTCGACGATGCAACGCTCGACGAGATGATCGATGCCGCGAGCAGCGAGCTTTCTGGCCTTGACGCTATGAGCATCGACTATAAAGACCTGTTCAAGACCGTATTCAACGGCTTCGACTACCAAATTGACGCTGTCGAAGTCGACGGAGACGCCGCGAAAGCCGATCTGACCATTACCGCAAAATCGTTCACTGATGCCGAAGCCAAGGCTGAAGAGATTACCGCCAAGTGGCTTGAAGAAGCCGACGATTCCGTGGCCGACATGACTGAAGACCAAATCAACGCGAAAGTCGGCGAACTGGTTATGCAGGCCATTTCCGAAACCGACCCGAAAGACACCACCGTGAAGGCCACCTTCACGAAAGATGGCGATGAATGGTCGTGCGACGACGACCTGATTTCAAAGGTCGTCGACGAGGCGTTCTACGCATAGACGCGAAACCCCACTGAAAAAAGAGGAGCAGCCCATATGGGCTGCTCCTCTTTTTTGTACCCAGACCGGGCCAAGGGAGCTGCCCCTTGACCCACGCCGCATCCGATTTCTTGGCTAGTTCAGCTTCTTGGCAAGCAGCTGATTGATGACCTTCGGGTTGCCCTGGCCACGCATTTCCTTCATGCACTGGCCCACGAAGAACCCGATCAACTTCGTATTGCCCTCTTTATAGCGAGCAACCTCATCGGGATGCGCCGCAACCACGGCATCGACCACGGCCTCGATGGCGCCGGTGTCGCTGACCTGCTTCATGCCGCGCTCTTCCACAATGGCAGACGGATCTTTGTCCTCGTCGAGAACGGCGGCGAACACCTCTTTGCCCTGCTTGGAGGAAATGGCGTCGGTTGCAATGAGCCCCACCAGTTCAACCGCACGAGCCGGCGTCAGCGGGCTTGCCGCCAAATCGAACGACTCGTCGGCGTTCATGCGCGCCGTGATGTCGTTGATGGCCAGGTTCGCAAGCGGCTTGGCCAGCTTGGCGGCCTTGTCGCCAGCCAGCTTCATACCTTCCTCGAAGAAGTTCGACGTGGCGCGATGCTCCACCAAATGGCGAGCATCGTAGGCCGAAAGCCCGAAGCTCTCCTGGAAGCGCGCAGCCTTTTGGTCGGGCAGTTCGGGCAGCTTCGCGCGCACGCCTTCGATGAACTCGTCGGTCAAATCGTACGGCGCAAGGTCGGCCTCGGGGAACAGGCGGTAGTCGTCGGCGGTTTCCTTCACGCGCATCACGATGGTGCGCTTGGCCGACGGATCCCAATGGCGCGTTTCCTGATAAATTTGACCGCCCTCTTCAAGCACCTGCGCCTGGCGGCAAATCTCGTACGCCAAGCCGTCGTGCAGGTTCTTGAACGAGTTCATGTTCTTCAGCTCGGTTTTCACGCCCAGGCCCGTGGAACCGCGGCGACGCAGCGACACGTTGCCGTCGCAGCGCATGGAACCCTCCTCCATCGAGCAATCGGAGATGCCGATGGCCAGATAAATCTGACGCAGCTTCTGCATGAACAGGCGCGCCTCTTCGGGCGTGCGCAGGTCGGGCTCGGTCACCAGCTCGATGAGCGGCGTGCCCGCGCGGTTGTAGTCGACGAGCGAATGCGTGGCGCCCGCGATGCGGCCCTCGTCGCCGCCGATGTGCACCATCTTGCCGGCGTCTTCCTCCATATGGATGCGCGTAATGCCCACGTGCGCCACATAGCCGTCCTCGGTGGCGGTCACGTTGCCCTGGCTCTCGCCCGGCTTCAGGCCGTCAAGGTCGATGCGCTCCTTCGCGCCCGCGCCGTCGACTTCCAGATCGAGATGGCCGCGCATGCAGAACGCCACGGGGCCCTGCGTGGTTTGGAAGTTTTTCGCCATATCGGGGTACATGTAGTTCTTGCGGTAGAACATCGAGTGCTTCTCGATGTCGCAGTTCGTGGCCAGGCCGGCAAGCACGATGCTCTCGATGGCAGCCTTGTTCGGCACGGGCAGCGCACCGGGCAGGCCCAGGCAAATGGGGCACGTGTGCGTGTTCGGGTCGGCGCCGAATTCAAGCTTGCAGCCGCAGAACATCTTCGTGTTCAGCGTGGTGAGCTCGGCGTGAATCTCCAAGCCGATGACGGCTTCCCAATCTTGCAGAACCTCTTCGAGTTTCTTCATTATCGAATCTCCTCCGTTCCGCATTCCATGCCCGACGCCTGCGCTCCGCTTCGCGGTGCTCGGCGTTCAACAGCCCACTGGGCTGTTGAATCTTTAAGAACCTCTTCGAGTTTCTTCATGCTATTCACCGGCCTTTCCCGCCGCGAAATCGGGCGCGATGGGAGCCGCGCCGTACACGGCCTCGAGCGCGGCAGCCGCGCGGAACATGTTCTCGTCTTTGAACTGCGGGGCAATCAGCTGCACGCCGACCGGCAGGCCCGAATCGGCGCCCAGGCCGCACGGCACGCTCATGCCGCCGTTGCCCGCGATGTTGATGGACACGGTGAAGATGTCGGCCAGGTGCATTTCCACCGGGTCGCCCACCTCGCCGAACTTGAACGCGGTGCGCGGGCTGGTGGGCGCCAAAATGACGTCACATTTCTCGTAGGCCGCCTGGTAGTCTTGCGTGATGAGCGTGCGCACCTGCTGCGCCGGATAGTAGTACTTCTCGTACACGCCGCTCGACAGCAGATAGCTGCCCAACATAATGCGGCGCTTGGCCTCCATGCCGAAGCCGGCCGCGCGGCTCGCCTCGTACTGGCTGCCCAGGTCTTTGTGGCCTTCGTCGCAATAGCCATAGCGCACCGAATCGAAGCGGGCCAGGTTCGAGAACGCCTCGCAGGGCCCCAGCACGTAATACGCGGCAATGGCCGCATCGGCATGAGGAAGCTCAACCTCGACGATTTCAGCGCCGGCCGCGCGCAAGGCTTCGGTGGCCTCGGCCACGCGAGCCTTCACTTCATCGGTCAGACCTGGCGCATCCATGAAGCCGGGCACCACGCCGATGCGCATGCCCGCAACGCCCTGCTCGCATGCCGCACGAAAGTCGGCTTTCACGTACTGCGAGGTGCAATCCATGGGGTCGTGGCCGCAGATGGCGTCCATGGCAGCGGCCGCGTCGCGCACGCTGCGCGCGAACGGGCCTACCTGGTCGAGCGAGCTGCCGAAGGCAACCACGCCGTAACGCGAAACCATGCCGTAGGTGGGCTTCACGCCCACGATGCCGCAAAACGATGCAGGCTGGCGAATCGATCCGCCCGTGTCAGAACCCAACGTGACGCACGCAAGACCCGCCGCCACCGACGCCGCCGAGCCGCCCGAGCTGCCGCCCGGCACGCGCTCGAGGTCCCACGGGTTTTTCGTGGGTCCGAACGCCGAAGTTTCGGTAGAACTGCCGAACGCGAACTCGTCCATGTTCAGCTTGCCCAGCGGAATGCCGCCCGCCTCGATGGTCTTCGCGACGCACGTGGCCGTGTAGGGCGACACGTAATTTTCAAGCATATGCGACGAGCACGTGGTGTGCGTGCCCTCGTAGTTCATGTTGTCTTTGAATGCCACGGGCACGCCGGCAAGCGGTCCCATCTGGTCGAACGTGCCGTTCGCGATAGCCGCATCGATTTTAGCGGCCTGCTCGAACGCGGCATCTTTCGTCAGCTCGAGAAACGCATGCACGTCGCCATCGAGCTCTTCAATGCGTTTGAAGCTGGCCTCGGCCACCTCTCGCGCGGTAAACTCGCCCGCGGCAAGCCCGGCGCGAATGTCGGCCACATTCATGTTTGCGCTGTACGCCATTACTGATCGCCCCCGCCCAGAATCGCAGGAATAAGGAAGCTGCCGTCTTGCTGCTTGGGCGCATTGGCCAGCGCCTGCTCTTGCGTGAAGCCAGGCACCTCAACGTCTTCTCGCATAACGTTGGAAAGGCCTCCGATGGGATGGAACGTGGGCTCCACGCCGTCGAGGTCAAATTCGGTAATGGGTTTGAGCGTCTCGATGATGTTGTTCAAGTCAACGGTCATCTGCTCGAGCTCTTCATCGGTAAGCCCGATGCGCGCGTACGTGGCGATGTCGCGCACGTCGCGCTGGGTGAGTTGCTGAGTCATGCGACTTCTCTTTCCTTCTCGATTCGCCCGCGCCGTCGGAAGCACCGAAGTTCGCGCAGGCAAACTGCATGAGAACATAACGTTCGTATGATAGCAAACCCGCAGGCAGCCGCACACGAGCCGCGCCGATGCCCAGCAAAGTTCAACAGACGGAAATCGTGCACGATGGAAAGGACGCACCCCCGCCGCGCCCGCCCCTGGCGGAACCCCTCGCCGGAAGCTTTCCGACGGCCGCACGCTTGGCGGGGCTTTCGCCGAGGCCACGGCTCACTACCGCTTCGCTACGCGCTCGCCTGGCGGTGTTTCATTTTGAAATGAAGGGCATATTTGAACACCGACGGCCTCGGCGAAAGCCCCGCCAAGCGTGCGGCCTGCCCAATCAGATGCGAAGGTTCGCTCGCGCCGCAGCAAACCCTGCCGGTCCTACTCCCCCGCCTCGAACTTCGCGATGGCGTCGAGGAAGGCTTCGCCGTAACGTTCAAGCTTGCGCGACCCCACGCCGTTGACCTCGAGGAAATCGAGCGCGTCTTTTGGGCGGCGCACGCACATGTCGCGCAGCGTGCGGTCGGAAAACACCATGTAGGGAGCGATGTTGCCCGCATCAGCAAGCTGCTTGCGCAACGCGCGCAGCTCCTCGAACAACGCGTCGTCGCCTGCGCTCACCGCGCCTGCGCCGAACGTGGCCGGCGCGGGGCTCGCAGCCGCGCGCGAAGTCTTGTCATTCTTCGGCGAAGCGGCTTTCTTCATCTGCTTAATCGAGAACTCGAAATCTTCCGCAAACGCCTCGGCCGACCGTTCGCCCAAGCCTACCGTGGGGTATTTCCCTTCGCTCACGCGCAGCAGCCCTTCGGATGCAAGCAGCTCGATAACCTCTTTCACCAGGGAATTCGACTCTTTCACGGTGCCGTACGAATCGAGCGTTTCGAAATGGCCTTCGAAAACGCGCTGCGATTTCGACCCGCGCACAATGTCGGCCACCAGCGTTTTGCCGAACGCGCCGCCCAGTTCGCGCACGCATTTCACGCACGAGCGCGCCACCTGCGTCACGTCGATCGACTCGAATTCGCCCAGGCAATTCGAACAGTTCGCACATTCGCTCGTGCCGTTTTCGAATGGCGTTTCGTCGCCAAAATAGTTCAAGATGTAGCGGCGCAAACACCCCGTGGTATGGCAATAGCCCACCATCGCCTCCAACATGCGGCGCTGCGCTGCACGGGCGATTTCGGCGGCTTCAGGGTCGAACTGCGAGTATTCGCTTTCGCTTTCGATGAAAAAACGACATGTGGACACGTCGCCGTCGCACCACAGAAGCAGACATTCGCTAGGCTCGCCGTCGCGGCCCGCACGGCCCGCCTCCTGATAGTAAGCCTCGAGGCTTTTCGGCATGTTGTAGTGCACCACCCAGCGCACGTTCGACTTGTCGATGCCCATGCCGAAAGCGTTCGTGGCCACCATGATGGGAGCGTCGTCGTTGATGAAGCGCTCTTGCGCGTCGTCGCGCTCGTCTTTATGCATGCCCGCGTGGTATCGCGCCACCGGCAAGCCCTCGGCTGCAAGCCAGCCCGAAAGCCCGTCGACGTCTTTGCGCGTGGAGCAGTACACGATGCCCGAATCCCCCGGATGCTCGGTTATGAACTGCGCGATGCGCGCACGCTTCTGCTTGGGATTCAGCTTCTCCACACCAAACTTCAAATTCGTGCGGTCGTAGCCCGTCACCACGCATTCGGGGTTTTGCAGGCCCAGCAGCGCCGATACGTCGCGACGCACCTTGTCGGTGGCCGTGGCGGTAAGCGCAATGACCGGCGGACGCTTCGGCAGACTGTCGATGAAATCGGCGATGCCCATGTAGGCGGGACGAAAGTCTTGCCCCCATTGCGACACGCAGTGGGCCTCATCCACGGCAATCAGGGGAATTTCGACGCGACTCGCAAACTCACGAAATACAGGGTCGGCCAAGCGTTCGGGCGCCACGTACATGATTTTATAGGTGCCCGCCTCGGCGCGCGCCATCACGGTGCGCTGTTGGCCCGGCGTGAGCGTCGAATTCAGGAACGATCCGCGCACACCCGCATCGATAAGGGCGTTCACCTGGTCTTTCATAAGCGAAACCAACGGCGATACGACCAACGCCAGCCCTGGCAGCACGATGCCCGGAATTTGGTAGCACAACGACTTGCCCGCGCCCGTCGGCATAATGCCCAGCGCGTCGCGGCCCGCAAGCACGGCTCCGATAAGCTGCGACTGGCCGGGACGGAATTCATCGTAGCCGTAATAGCGCGAAAGGGCTGCGCGGGCCGCTTCCATCGTCGGCTCGCACGCGACCATGTTCGCCGCCGAAAGCCCCTGAATGTCCGCCACTACCGCGCCCCTTCGCAATCGCCTGTCTTCTTATCAAGGATGTCAGAATAATCCATTTCGTAATACATATGCGGGGCAATATCCATGCGCTGATGCAAAATGCGCTCGATCACGATGCGACGCTCTTTCGCCTCGAACCGATAAAACACCCAATAATTCGCATGCGGAACGGCAAGCCTGCGATAACCTTGTTTTTCAAGACGGTCGTCATTAACAGGCCTACCCATCGCAGGAACTTCCAGCAGCAAGTCAATGGCATCATCGATGCGGGACACGGTATCGAGCGCCGCTTTCGGCGAAGCAAGATCGACGGCAATGTAAGAAGCGATAAGGCGCTTGTCGCGCAAGGCAAGCGGTCGATAGACGATACTAATTTCGTTCATAATCGATGCCCCACGACGCGAACAGCTGCTTCATGCTGGCATCAGCCTCGTCTTTCGCGACGAGCCGCGATTCGAATTTCGCCTCTATCTCAGCTTCCCGCAGCGCGAGATACACACGATCGCGCTGTCGCTGCTCTTCATAAGCCGCGCTGTCCATGACGACGAGCGCCGGTGAACCGTTTTTTGTCATAACGATAGGTTCGCGCAACTCGCGCGCCTGCTCGCAGACGTCATTAAGATTCGTGCGCAAATCGGAAATTGGCCGTATGGCGGGAAGGACGGCAGTTGAAAGCGGCATCGGCACTCCTAACATCGGATGCCGCCAGCTTAGCAATTCAATAAGAAATATACCAGTTATTTATTAATATATTTGTGACATATGCATAGGGAAACCCTGGCGTGCAAACCCGAAGTCGCGCAAAGCCCACAAGCGATGCCTCGAAGTAAAAAATGACCTGCGATTTTCTAGAAATCGCAGGTCATTGACAAAGCCCCTATTTTGCAAAAAAGGCCTGTTGTCGACGAAGCAATCGACGGAATTTTACACGTTGAACTTGAAGTGCATCACGTCGCCGTCTTGCACCACGTAGTCTTTGCCTTCCTGGCGCAGCTTGCCCGCGTCGCGGCAGCCTTTTTCGCCGCCGAGGGCAACGTAATCTTCGAAGCTGGCGGTTTCGGCTTTGATGAAGCCGCGCTCGAAATCGGAGTGAATAACACCAGCGGCCTGCGGCGCCTTCGCGCCCACGGGAATGGTCCAGGCGCGAGTCTCGGTTTCGCCGCTCGTGAAGTAGCTCTGCAGACCCAACAGCGCATACGCACTGCGAATCAGGCGAGCCAGGCCGCTTTCGGAAAGGCCCAACTCTTCCATGAACATTTTCGCGTCTTCGGGATCGAGCTCGGCCAGATCGGCCTCGGTCTTCGCGCAAATGGGCACGGGAATTTGGCCGTCGATTTCGGGGAGCTCGGCGTTCAGCTGGTCTTCATCGACGTTGGCAATGTAGAGCATAGGCTTGCACGTAAGCAGGCACAGCTCTTTGATGGAATCCATTTCCTCGTCGGAAAGGCCCAGCGTCAGCACGCGATGGCCCTCGTTCAGGCCCGCGAGCACCTTCTTCGCCGTTTCGAATTTCAGCATAAGCGACTTGTCTCGCTTCGCTTCCTTCTCGAGACGCGGCAGGGCCTTATCGACCGTCGCGATGTCGGCCAGAACCAGCTCGGTTTTGATGGTTTCCACGTCGCTTTGCGGGTCGACCTTCTTGGACACATGCTCGACGTTGGGATCGCTGAAGAAGCGCACCACTTCGCAAATCGCATCGGTCTCGCGGATGTTCGCAAGGAACTTGTTGCCCAAGCCCTCGCCCTGGCTAGCGCCGGCCACCAGGCCTGCGATGTCGACGAACTCGACCGTGGCTGGCACGATTTTCGCAGGATGGTCGATTTTCGCCAGCTCGTCGAGGCGATAATCGGGAACGGGAACCATACCCGTATTCGGCTCGATGGTGGCGAACGGGTAATTCGCGGCAAAACCAGTCTTTTTGGTAAGGGCGGTGAACAGCGACGACTTGCCCACGTTGGGCAGGCCCACGATACCGATAGAAAGCGACATGCGCATCCCCTTCATTAACTCGTGGCGATAAAACTCACCCATGATAGCAAAACGCACGTATGCCTGCACGCTCGCCGTGGGCGGCCGTTCCCGTTTCCTTCACAACGTTCCAGGCGTTCAGGAAACGGGAACGGCCGCCCACGGCGAGCTTCTCAATCACCTTTGGAACTTTAATCCAGCTAATGGAGAAGGGCCCGTTTGCTCACATTTTCTGAACGCCTGGAACGTTGCGAAGAAAATGGGAGCAAACGGGCCCCTCGGTCAGGTCAAACCCTCAACTACATGCTACATGCTGAACAGGCCCAACGTCTGCGCGACGTACGCCACCAGAATAACCACCAACACCACTGGCGCGATGTACTTGATGACGACCGACCACACGCCCGCAAGCTTGAATTCGGCCGACTGGCGCACTTCATCGACAAGCGTCTTCGGCTTGATAATCCAACCGACGAAAATGCACGTCATCAACGCCGAGATAGGCATCATCACCGAATTCGAAATGAAATCGAGGAAGTCGAGGATGCTTGTGCCCTCGCCCATGGGTTGCACGAACGAAAGCGAGCTGTAGCCCAAGTTCACCACGATACCCATCACAGTGATGTACGCAATGGTCACGATAAGCGAGCGCCCGCGCGACCAACCGGTGCCGTCGCTCACGATAGACGTGCACGTTTCAACAAGCGAAAGCGAGCTGGTAAGCGCGGCGAACAGCACCAGCACGAAGAACACAATGCCAATAATGGTTGCGGCTTCGCCCAGATTCTGGAACACCTGAGGCAAGATGATGAACATCAACGACGGGCCGGAATTCTGCGCGACGGCTTCGCCCGAGCCCAGCGCGGCAAACGTGGCCGGCACAATCATCAGACCCGCAAGCAGCGACACACCGAACGTGGTACCGGCGATTTGCGTCACCGACGAGGTGAGCTTCGTGGATTTCTCGAGGTACGAGCCGTATGTCACCATAATACCCATGGCCAGCGACAACGTGAAGAACGTCTGCCCCAGCGCCGCAATAACCAGCTCGGGAGAGAATTTGCTTACGTCGGGCACGAGATAGTACGCCAAACCGTCCATGGCGCCCGGCAACGTAAGCGCGTAGATGGCGACCGCCGCCGCCATCACGATAAGCGCCGGCATCATCACAAGGTTCGCCTTCTCGATGCCCTTGTTCACGCCCAACGCCACGATGAAATACGTCAACGCCATGAATATGAGCATGCATACAACGCTTTCGGGGCCGCTCGCGATGAAATTCGAGAAGTACGTGCCGCCGTCGGCCAGCACATCGGGCGCCGTGGTGACGTAACCAAACAGATACTTCGTTACCCAGCCGCCAATAACGCAGTAATACGGCACAATGATGAACGGCACAGCCGACATGAAGATGCCGATGAACGCATATTTCTTGCCGAACGCTTTGAACGCGCCGATGGAGCTTTGCCCCGTCTTGCGGCCGAGCGACGTTTCAAGCAGCAGCAGCGCCAAGCCGATGGTGAACACGAACAGCAGGTACATAAGCAGAAACGTGCCGCCGCCATATTTCGCTGCAAGGTACGGAAATCGCCACATGCTGCCCAAGCCGACCGCCGAAGCAGCCGCCGACAGCACGAACGCCAATTTGCCCGACCACGTCGCGCGCGGTTTCGTAGCATTCGCCATGATTGATCCTCCCGCCGCATGCACGGCGCGCGGGCGCATTCGTCCGCGATTCTTTATCTTGAAAAATAACTGCCTCGACGCGTGGCGACGTATGAGGCAGAAAAGCTTAAATTGCTATTCTACGGCAAAGCGCAGACACGCGATTCAATTTCCCCATAGGCGGCACATTGGTGTAGATGAGTGTCTATCTAGCCGCGTTTTTGGCCACGTAATCGACTCTGACTGGTCAAAAACGGCGCCAGTGCGAAAACACAGCCTCTTGTCGATAACCTAAAAAAGTTAACCGCATCATTTACCAGGCAATATAGATAACGAAAACAGAACAGCACTTGCCATAAGCCCCGAAGCATCGATAGGCATTCACACTGGCAACGTTTTTGACCAAGACGGGGCTCGTTGCGGCCAAAAACACCGCCAGTGTGAAACCGCAAACTTATGCGAGAAGCGGTGCCATCTCGTCGGGGTACTCCACATGCCAAAACACCAAGCCAGCCGCCGGAGCGTTCTGCCCCGCCGCGCGACGATCACGGGCCGCAAGCACATCGGCCACCCAGTCGGACGATTTGCGTCCACGGCCTACCTCAACAAGTGTGCCGACCATCGTGCGCACCATGGAATGCAGGAAGGCGTTGCCTACAACGCGGATGGTGACGACGTCGGTGCCTGCAATGGTTTCTGGGTAGACGGAAAGTTCCATCACGTTGCGATGGGTCGGCTTTCCAACGGCCGATGCCGCCATGCAGAAGCTTTTGAAGTCGTGCTCGCCCACAAGATGGGCGCATGCCTCGTTCATGGCGGCAAGGTCAAGCGCGGCCCCGCCCAAATGCCACGTCAGGGGGGCAATAAGCACTGGACGTGCAGCATCGGTGCAAATATGATAATGATACTCGCGCCAGAGCGCGTCGAAGCGGGCAGAGAAGCCCAGCGGGCGCTCATCGATAGACGAAATCGAAATGGCCTCGTCGACAAGCGCGTTCAAGGATCGCTGCAACCCCCGGAATGACCGCGATTGGAATTCGTCGTCCGATAGCTCGAAGCTCACCACCTGAGCACGCGCGTGCACCCCGGCATCGGTGCGACCAGAGCACACGATGGGAACTTCGCGCTTGTACAGCATCGAAAGCGCACTTTCCAGCTCACCCTGCACGGTTTTGATATGCGTTTCAGCTTGACGAGCAAAACCCGCGAAGCCCGAGCCCTTGTAGCCCAGCGTTAAAGAAACCGTATGAGAGAGCCCCGCCGCAAGCGCTTCGCCGACGCGCCTGGATCGCATTTCCGCACGGGCGGCGGCATCAGGGGCGCCAGAGGCGATAAATTTCGTATTGGCGGCAGGTTCGCATACAGGCACGATGGATTCCTCTCTATTTCTCCGCAGAAGTATATCGAATTTAACGACGCGAATGCCGTTGAGTGCATAGGAACCCGAAGCGCCGCGAAGAGCGTTGCAGTCGTCCAAAACACGAACCAGCGCAAAGCGTCACGAAATGCGAAATAGCCAATCAATCCTATTGCATTGGTTGGTTTCAACCTTTTATACTCATTTCAGCATATTCACAAGGGGGAAACTATGACCGAGAACACCGAGGCAGCCAAAGCCCGCGCCCGCAAAGAGGCACCCGAAGGCTCCATCGACATTCACGAATACATTGACGGCAAAGACTTCGTGCCAGAGCCTGATACCAAAACCGAGGTTGGCCAGAAAGGCGTTATTCGCGCAACGTGCATCTCGAAGCGCAAGGGCACGCGCAAAGAGCCTATCGCCGAAGGCGTTCAGGTTGAAGCGCACTTCGGCGTGAAAGACGACGCACACGCATCGGCCGATTGGCATCGCCAGGTTTCGCTGCTCGCATGGGAATCTATCGAGCGCGCGCAGGCCATGGGGCTCGACGTGAAAGAGGGCGACTTCGCCGAGAACTTCTGCACCGAAGGCATCGACGTGATGCATATGCCCATGGGCACGCAGGTGAAAATCGGCGATGACGTGCTTGTCGAGATTTCCCAAATTGGCAAAGTGTGCCACACCCGCTGCGCCATCTACTACCTGGCTGGCGATTGCATCTTCCCGCGCGAGGGCATCTTCGGCGTAGTGCTGAATGGCGGCACCGTGAAGCCCGGCGATACCATCGAAGTGATAAAAGTCGGCGACGGCACCTGCAAGTACTCCCCCGCCGACGCGATAGCCGAAGTGGAAGAGGCCCGTCGCAACGGCACGCTATAGAGCACAAGCACCGATATCGCGAATCGAGAAGGCCCCCTGGGCCTTCTTTGTTTTTTCGGAAGCCCTGACTGGACGGGCCTCGCCGAGGTCGTCCGCTCTCAAACTTGTTCTTAATTTCAAAATTAAGCGCGGCCAGGTGAGCGCATAGTGAGCGAAGCGAACAGTAGCGAACCGTGACCCTGGCGAGGCCCGCCCAGTCAGGGCGTCCGAGAAAACGAAGCGGGAGGCATTGCCTCCCGCTTCTTGCGTTACGCGGCCGATGAACCCCAAACTTTGCGCCCGAACAAATCGAGCAGTTCGGAATAGATGATGTTCTTCGACAAGTCGACCTTAATGGGCAGTTCCGCGCGGAACTTGCGTCCGTCGGCCTGACGAATGAACAGCACCACAGCATCGTGGCCAGGATGGCTGCGCAAAATCTGCTGCAGCTGCTGCGAGCGCAACGCATTCATCTCGCTCGCCCATAAGCGAATCTCCAGTTGGCTGGGCCCCATTTGCGAAGCATCGAACGCCAAGCGCTCAACCTCGAACGCCATAATCTGGTCGCCACGATCGGAGTGCTCGAACTTGCCGCGCACCTTCACGATGGCGTCTTGCTCCAAGGCGTCGGCGAAATCGTCGTACTTGAAGCACACGCCTTCGCAATGGCCTGTCGTATCTTCCAGCACGAAGTTCGCCATCTTCTTGCCTTTTTTGGTGAGCTTCACCTGCACGCTGGTAATAAGCCCGGCGAACGTCGCCGACGGAATATCGCCGTTGTGCTCGGCCAAATCGCCCAAACGGAACTTCGTGATGCGACGCAAAGCGGATTCATATTGACGCAGCGGATGGTCCGATACGTAAATCTTCAGAATCTCTTTCTCATAGGCCAAAAGCGTGCGCTTATCCCATTCAATTCCGTCGGGCGCGGGCACATCATCGCAGAAGCCCGAATCTTCATCGCCCGCGAACATATCGAACATGCTCACCTGGCCAGCGTCGCGATCTTTCTGGCGCTTCGATGCGCTTTCCAGAAGCGGCGTTTGTTCGATGAAATACATCAGCTGCTTGCGCGTATATCCCGTCGAATCGAACGCACCAGACTTGATGAGTGCCTCAAGCGTCTTGCGGTTGTAGCACTTCGCGTCCAAACGATTCACGAAGTCGTGCAGACTCGTGAACGGACCATTCGCCTCGCGCTCGGCGATAATGGCTTCAGCCACAGCGCCGCCAACGCCGCGCACGCCTGCCAAGCCAAAGCGGATGCCTTCATCGAGCGGCGTGAACTCAAGGTTCGAAGAGTTCACATCGGGCGGCAAAACGGGAATGCCCGAATGCGTGCAGCTGGCAATATATTTGATGAGCTTGTCCGCATTGCCCATGTAGCTGGACAACACGGCGGCCATGTATTCGTGCGGGTAATACGCCTTCAAATACGCCGTGCGCATAACCAGAATGGCGTATGCGGCAGAGTGAGATTTGTTGAACGCGTACTTCGCGAATTTCTCGGCGTCAGACCAAATCTGGTTCGCGATTTCCAGCGAATAGCCGTTTTCGACGGCGCCGTTGCACCAGTCGTCCTTCAGCTTCATCATAACGTCGAGCTTTTTCTTGCCCATAGCCTTGCGCAACTTGTCGGCCTTGCCTGCCGAGAAGCCGCTCATCACCATGGACACCTGCATGATCTGCTCTTGGTAGACCATAGTGCCGTAGGTTTCTTCCAAAACCGGGCGCAGGCGCTCATCGTAATAGTGAACCGCGGTTTTGCCGCTTGCCACCTTGATGTAGTCGTCGACCATGCCAGACTCAAGCGGGCCCGGACGATTCAATGCGATAGAAGCCACGATATCGGAGAAGCGGTGCGGCGGCAGCTTGCCGAACAAGCTCACATACAACGCGCCCTCAACCTGGAACAAACCGTCCATGTTGCCCGAGCGCATGAGCTCGAATGCCTTCGGGTCTTCGGTGGGAATCTCTTCAGGAACAAGCTCGATGCCGAAACGATCTTTCACATTGCGGCACGCGCGCGAAAGCACGCCCAGCGTACGAAGACCCAAGAAGTCCATCTTCAACAGGCCCAAGTCGGGCGTGTAGTGACCATCGTATTGCGTAATGATGCCGCCGCCCTTGGTGTCGCGCTTCATGGGAACATGGTCGGCCATAGGGTCGCGGCAGATGATGGTCGCGCACGCGTGCACGCCTTCGCCGCGCACATTGCCTTCGATGGAGCGCGCCGCGTCTACGACTTCTTTCGTCTCGGGCTCTTCGTTATAGGCTTTCTTGAAATCGGGATTGGCCTCGAGCGCTTTGTCGATGGTAATGCCCAGCTCATCGCCGACCATCTTGCACAGGCGGTCGCCCACGCTATAGGGGTGCCCCAACACACGCGCGGCATCGCGGATGGCATTTTTCGCCTGCAGCTTGCCGAACGTGATAACGCCCGACACGTGGTCTTCGCCATAGAAGTCTTTAATGTGCTCGATAACTTCCTGGCGGCGCTCATCCTCGAAGTCGACGTCGATATCGGGCATCTCGACGCGTTCGGGCGACAAGAAGCGTTCGAACAGCAAACCATTCGGCAACGGGTCGAGGTCGGTAATGCCCATGGCGTACGTGCAAATGGCGCCTGCAGCCGAGCCACGGCCCGGACCCACGGCGATGCCGTTTTCACGCGCCCAACGAATGTATTCCTGCACGATAAGGAAGTACGCCGGGAAGCCCTGCTGAATGATGACGCCCGCCTCGTACATGTAACGATCCCATGCGTCTTTCGGAATGGGTTCGCCATAGCGGCGCTTCAATCCATCCTCGCATTCTTTGCGGAACAGCGTTTCCTCGGTGTATCCCGGCGGCAGCGGGAAACGCGGCAAAATGGAGTCGCGCTCGAGCTCCACGTTGCACTTCTCGGCAACCTCGACCGTGTTGTCGCACGCCTCGGGGAAGTCGCGCAGCGCCTCGCGCATTTCTTCCTCGGTCTTCATATAGAACTGGTCGTTCGCGAAGCGCATGCGGTTTTCGTCTTCCATCAGCGAGCCCGTGCCGATGCACAACATGATGTCTTGCGCACGGGCATCTTCGCGACGCAGATAATGGAAGTCATTCGTGGCGATGGTCTTCAGGCCGAGCTTTTTGGCAATGTCGTTCAAATGCCCGTTCATCTCGCGCTGGGTCATGCCGCCGTTGGTTGTGATGCCCTGGTCTTGCAGCTCGATATAAAAATCGCCTGGCGCGTACAGCGCCGACAGCTTGCGCGCCCATTCCTCGGCGCCCTCGTAGTCGCGCGCGTCAATGCAGCGCGGAATGATGCCCGCGATACACGCGCTCGATGCGATGCAACCTTCGGCATATTTCTTCAGCATGTCGAACGTGGTACGCGGCTTGTAATAGAAGTTATCGCAGTGCGATTCGCTCACCAGGTGCAATAGATTGTGGTAGCCCACGTTGTTCTTCGCCAGCAGCACCATGTGGTACAGGCGCGACTTCACCTTCGAGCCGATTTCAGGGTCTTCGGTGAAGTATATCTCGCAGCCGTAGATGGGCTTGACCTTCTTGCCAGTTTCCTTCTCGACCGCATCGCAAGCATCGCACAGTTCGGGCACGCCGCACATAACGCCGTGATCGGTTATGGCCACAGCGGGCATGTCCAAATCGGCCGCGCGGCGCACCATATCTTTGATTTTGGTGGCGCCATCGAGCATGGAATATTCGGTATGGTTATGCAGATGGACGAAAGCCATGCAGCCCTACCCTTCTTGAAAATATACGAACATTTGGTCGTTTTTACGTTCTAGTTTTATCATAGCAACCTCGTTTGCGCAAGGGGCGCAGGGCATACGGAATTCAATGTTTTCGCTCATGCCTTCGGGTTGCGGCGCCCGCCCGCAGTTTGCTACACTCGCGCCAATCAAAAAGTCATCCCGCCGCCGGGTGGGAAACCGAGCACTCGGATCAATCGCGACGTTAGGCCTTTGAAGCCGCGATTGACCGGGTGCTTTTCTTTTAAGGAGGAACGCATGCAGAAGTTCACCGCCGAACCATCGTTTTGGGAAATCTTGCCCGAGGCGTCCATCGGCATCATCGTGGTGCGCAACATGAAAACCGCCGACGAGGTGTCCGCCGAAAGCAAAGCCGAAATCGCGCGCATCCTGGCCGATGCCAACGCGGCGGCCGACACGCACCTCACGAGCGACACCATTTCCGAAAACGAGGTGGTGGCCGTGTGGCGACGCGCCTATCAGCAGTTCAAAACCAAGAAAGGCGCACGCTGCTCAATCGAGAACCTGCTGAAACGCGTATTGAAAGGCAACCCCGTGGGGTCAATCACGCCGTCGGTCGACATCTACAACGCCATTTCACTGAAGTATGCCTTGCCCGTTGGCGGCGAAAACGTCGACGCCATCGAGGGAGACTTCCGGCTGGGCATCGATGCAGAGGGCGGAAAACCCTTCCTTCCCATCGGCGAAGACGAGCAGGCGCCCACCCTGCCCGGCGAGCTGTGCTATTACGACAACGCTGGGGCCATTTGTCGCTGCTTCAACTGGCGTGACGGCCAGCGCACCGAACTTGCCGACGATTCGCGCAACGCCATTTTGGTGATGGAGTGCGTCGACGGCGCGCGCCTGAGCGATTTGCATGCGGCTCTCGACGAGTTCGCCGGGCTCATGCAGCGCCATATGGGGGCCGAAATCGTCGCAAAGCAGCTGATTACGAAAGATAATCCCGAAATGGTGATTGCAGAATAGCTGACCCGTCCGCGGACCGGCAGGACGGAGGCGGAGGGTCCACCGGGGATGCACGCGGCGCCCTGGCGCATTCCAAAAAAAACGCCACGAAATCGCGCGCGCCCCGGGCCCGCGGAGGGCCCTGCCGAGGTGCTCGATTTCGCAAATTCATCTAAAACGGGAAACCGCAGCGGCGCGCATAGCGAGCAAAGCGAGCGGTAGCGCCGCGTGCATCCCCGACAGGGCCCTCCGCGGGCCCGGGGCGCGTGTCGCAGACCGCCCTATGACACCATGCGGAAGTCGCGCATCAATTCCTGGCGATTCGCCTGTCCCGTTTTCTTCAAAATGTTATGCACATGCACCTTCACGGTGGACGCCGCCAGGCTTAACTCGCCCGCGATATTCTGATTGTCTTTGCCTTCAAGCACCAGCCGCAGCACCTCGGTCTCACGCGCCGAAAGCCCATAATGCTGCGCGTATCCGGCAAGCCCGGCGTTGATGAATTTCCCCACGCGCCCCTCGGCTTCCGCGGGCGGTTTCTCGAAGTGAATCGACAAAAGCTTCCAGCAATACCGTACCACGAGCACCGCCATCCACAGCATAAGCGCGTTTTCGGCGAAATTGCGCTCGGGGAAAAACGGCACGGCCCCCGACTGCACCAGCACGGGGTCGACATAAAACAGAATAACGATGTTCTCGACGAAAATGGCTATGCACAACACCCATGCGCCCACATACCCCACGCGATGGCGCCACATGCGTTGGCGCCACGCCTCGCTTTGCCCCACGAATTTGATGCCTATGTAGCCCAGGATCCAAACCAGGTACGCCGTGCGCATGGCATAGAACACAAACAAATGCGCATTCCCGCTAGGCATAAGCACGTAAATCAGCACGCTGGCCGCTACGAACACCACGCTGGGGCCGAACTGCATCACGCGGCGATGCTCGTCGAGCGATTCGCACACCATAAGCCAAAACGCCGTGAACAGGCCGCATCCCGTAATGATGGAAACCGGTTGCGAGCCAATGAAATAGACGGAATCGGGCACATTCGCAGCCGCGCTTACCATGAAGTCATCCAAAAACACCAGCGTTACGTCGAAGAAGTAGAACAGAAATCCCACGCATGCGCATGCCAGCGAGCGCCGATGCGACACCAAATATCCTGACAGGCACGCTGCCGAAGCCATGATGCTTACCAGCAAAATGATAAGCGTGTAATAAAACAGCGCAATCAACCCCATGGCGCTTCCCTTTCGCCGTTTGATGCAACTTCAATCCCCTATACCCATTGTAATCCCTAAAACCCGCATCGCAGCGGGCATTACACCCAGGTGTATTTTCTGAACTGGGTAAACGGCGCTCTACACCCAAGATATACCCTGCCTGCACCAGGCTTAGACGTAGCTGAACCGTTACTTTTCACGATACAGTCGCGCCAGAGAGAGGGGCGTGGGCGCAAACCGGTGCCAAGCCCCACGTCACAAGGAGGAAACTATGGCCGAAGAAACCATGGCCGCGCCGGCGGGAACCGGCAAGGCCGAAACGAAGCCGCCGAAAAAGAAGCACAAGCTCAGCTTCCCCACGGCTTTCACGATTCTGTTCGTGATCACCATTCTGGCGGTTGTCGCCACATGGTTCATTCCCGCTGGCGCCTATTCCAAGGTAGCCTATATCGCCGATTCCGGCGTATTCCAGGTAACCGAGCCCAACGGTGACGTGCGCACCATCGAGGGCACCGAGGAAGCCTTCCGTGCCGACCCCGAGCTGGCCGACATGAAAATCGACGTGAACCAGTTCCTCAATGGCGCCATCACCAAGGCCATTTCGGTTCCCGGCACCTACACCGAGCTGGAATCGCAGCCCATGGGCATCACCGACGTGTTCACCTCGATGGTCAACGGCACCATCAACGGCGTCGACATCATGGTATTCATCCTGGTGCTCGGCGGCCTGATTGGCGTGGTGAACGCCTCGGGCGCATTCGAAAGCGGCCTGGTCGCGCTCACGAAGAAGACGAAGGGTCGCGAGTTCGCGCTCGTGTTCCTCGTGGCCGCGCTTATGGTGTTGGGCGGCACCACCTGCGGCCTTGAAGAAGAGGCCGTCGCGTTCTACCCAATTTTGGTTCCCATCTTCTTGGCCCTGGGCTACGACTCCATCGTCTGCGTCGGCGCCATTTTCCTGGCGGGCTCCATGGGCACCACGTTCTCGACCATCAACCCGTTCTCGGTCGTCATCGCTTCCAACGCCGCCGGCGTTATGTGGACCGAAGGCATCCAGTGGCGCGTTATTGGCGTTATCGTTGGCGCTATCGTGGTTATCTCGTATCTGTATTGGTATTGCAAGAAGGTGAAGGCCAACCCCGAGTTCAGCTACACCTACGAAGACCGTGAGAAGTTCGCGAAGCTTTACGCCACCCACGACCCCAATTCCACCGACATCAAACCGTTCGACTGGAAGCGCAAGCTCATCTTGGTGCTGTTCGTCATGGCGTTCGTCATCATGGTATGGGGCGTCGTGAGCCAGGGCTGGTGGTTCCCGCAGATGGCGGCATCGTTCCTCGCCGTGGCCATCGTGTGCATGTTCCTGTGCGGCCTTGATGAGAAAACCGTCACCGACGCGTTCGTCAACGGCGCATCCAGCCTGGTCGGCGTGTCGCTGATCATCGGCCTGGCCCGCGGCGTGAACATGATCATGGAAAACGGCCTGATTTCCGACACCCTGCTGTACTGGGCATCGAACGCCGTGGCCGGCATGACGGGGCCCGTGTTCATCCTGATGATGATGGTAATGTTCTTCCTGCTCGGCTTCATCGTGCCGTCTTCTTCGGGCCTGGCCGTGCTCGCGATGCCCATCCTGGCACCGCTGGCCGACACCGTGGGCATCGACCGCTCCATCGTGGTTTCCGCCTACAACTGGGGCCAGTACGCGATGCTCTACCTCGCCCCCACCGGCCTGGTTATGGCAACGCTCACCATGCTGGACATGAAGTATTCGCACTGGGTGAAGTTCGTGCTGCCCATGGTCGGATTCCTGTTCGTGTTCGGCGGCGCCTTGCTCGTCATCCAAGTTATGGTAGGCGCCTAGCCACTCGCAATTCCGTATCGCCCGCGATTCAATCTATCCAACGCGCGGCGAGTCGCCATTCGTCCCAGTCATGGGACAACCCGAAGAAAGCCGCCCTTCCCCTGGGCGGCTTTCTTTATGCACAGAATCGCACAAGGCGCCCGGCAAGGCCACAAGCCTGAAGCCCGCTACGCTTCCCTCGAAACACGCTTGTTTTCATACATCGCCTCATCGGCGCGCTGGTACGCCTGCTTGAACGTGCATTCGCCCTCCGCATAGGTATACGAGCCGAAAGACACACTTAAATGCAGGGTATCGTCGCTGCGCTCGTTAAGGCGTCGCTTGATTCCCGCAATAATCCGCTTTGCCCCATCTTGAGCCGTATGGGGGCACACGATGAGGAATTCGTCGCCACCCACGCGCATCGCGATGCAATGCTCGGGCAGGCCATCGCGAATCGCGCCCGCCACGCCGCGCAAAAGCTTGTCGCCGAATTCGTGGCCCAGCGTGTCGTTGGTACGCTTGAGATAATTGCAGTCGCCCATGACCAACGTAACTGGGTAGTCGTCCGAGCGCGCGATGTCGTCCATGCGCGATTCCAGGTAGTTGCGGTTATGCAACCCCGTAAGCTTGTCTTTATAGGAAAGCTCCTGCGCGCGCTTCATCGCGGTGATGTCGCGCGTCGCAACGACGATGGCCGCGATGTTGCCCTGCTTGTCGCGCTTCTGCGGCGTCGCCATCACGGAATACCACGTGTCGCCTAAACCCTTGATTTCCTTCTCGACGTACGCGGCCGACGCCAGACGATCGGCAAGATCGTCGACGTCGAAGAACTCTTCCAATGCCTCGCGGTCGTCGGGCGCGACGTATCGCTGCACCGCGCACTCCAGGAAATCGTGCGGCTCGGGGTGGATCTCGTAGATCTTCGACAGAATCTTCGACGCGCGAATCGGTCGAAGCCCCATGGCGTTCACGTCAATCAGAAGCGTCGAATTGTAGCTTTGGCTGATGGCGTTGATGGTTTGCAGCTGCTCCTGCATGTTCGCCACATTGCGGCGCTCGACCATGCGGCGAATAATCAAAATGGCCATGCATACGACCAGATACGCGACCAGGCCGTTTGCCATAACGCCCGCGCGATTGGCGAATACCTCGGCCGCCGGGTACAGAATGTATATCGTGTACCTTCCATACGCGCTGCGCGCGCCATACCAAATCCCCGAATCGTCGGCGAGCCGCGTAAGCTTGCCCTCGTCCCATTGCACGCCGCCCGAAGAGCACACGAAATCGGAGGCGTCTTTGCCTGCCAGAGAATCGTTGTTGGATGACACGATTTTTCCGCTATGCTCGACAAGAATCGTCGGGTTCTCCTCGAATGTCACGCTGGCGGCAATATCGCTTACCGTGTAGTCGAACGGGTCGGTGTTCGGTTTCGCGGCCGAGGTATAGCACAGCAAATAGCCGCCGTTGTAATTCACCACCACGTAATCGTAAGGCGTATCGTTCACCACCTCGCAGCTCGCATAGCTTTTGCCGGGGTTCTGAGCGATGTTGCGAACCGCGCTTTTCTGGAATATTCCGCTCCACATCCCATACGCGTCGCAATCGTCCATGTCGGCCTGGGCGATAAGCGCGCCCGTCGTATCGGCGACCACAATGCCGCCGATATGCTCGCTGCGGATAAAACGATCGAGGAATTCGCTATCGGTCACTTGGTCGTTTCCAATGAATTTAACCAGGCCAGTCGCAGCGTCGTACAGCGACTGCTGCGATTTTGCAAGGTTGCCGTTCTCGTATCGGTCATACTTCTGGCAATTGGCTTCGAGAAACGCCTGCGTCTCTTGCGCAAGCGAATACGCCTCATCGAGGTCTTTTCCTTCGACGCCAACGTAAAGCGCAACCAGCATGAGCGCCCCAACGACGACGAATGCCACGGCCGTTGCGGCCAATGCGCGAGAACCGCGCGCATCCCCGTCGGGCGTTCCGTTCAAGACCCTGGAAGCGGCCAGCAATTCGTCACTCATTCGAGGTCGCCTCCTGCACGCCGGAATCTTCGAAATCGTAGCATTCCAGAATAGAAGCCACGGTTCCGTCCGCTTTCATGCTCGCAAGCGCATCGTCAATGGCGTCATGCTCCCGCATTGGGCCATCTTTTTCGAAAGCGACAGCGATATGAAGGGTCTCGATGCACGGGTCAAGTATGCGATATTGTCCAGGATACTCGTCCATCATATGCTTGAGCACCGACACATGTCCCACGAGCCCATCGGCATATGCCTTCACGAACGCCGTTTGCGCCATGCTGTAGCTTTCATACGAGCGAACGAACTCCAGCGGGTAATCTGGTGACGCGGCGATTTCGAGCGCACGCTTCTCGGCCACGGAATTCGCACGCACAGCCAACCCACCTGGCCCTCTGAAATCGTCGAGCGACGTCGACGGAGTGCGGCTTGACACCAAAATGCCTAAATCGCTGTCCACATACGATGCGGTCCACAGGTAATTGTCTTCGCGGCCGTTTTTGGCAAACGCCGACCATAGGCAATCGATATCTCCCGATGCCAGCTCGTCGTCGCGCTCGCTCCACTGTATGGACACGAACACCGGGGTATAACCGGCCCTCTCGCATGCTTCCCGCGCGATATCGGCATCGATTCCCTGGTATTCGCCATCGTCACCCACGAAGAAAAACGGCTCGAGCGTATCGACGCCGATGCGCAATTCGGGCAGCGACGGCTGCGCGCCAGAATCTTCGTTGTTCCCCAATGAGCCTGCGCAGCCGGCCAATGCGGCAACGCACACCGCGCACACGACGGCAACCAGGCAGCGAGCAACTCGTTTGCCCATATTTCATTCCAATTCGTCCAACCATGCCACGCCGTCCTAGGCAGCATGGCATCCCCTCTCTCCGATGGAACCCGAGTGGAACCTTATCTATCAAATTACGGAACGCATTATACGACTCGCCCACCACTAAAAGCTGAAATAGTCGGTAGGGATTATGCATAAATGACCACGTAACCAGCTATTTCGATATAAACGCACCTTTCATGCGGGCGCAATCAAAAAGCGGCCCAACACGTGGACCGCTTTTCGAAAGTTATTCTGCTAACGGCTAATGCCTACGTCGCGTCATGCGGAATACCACCACGCCGATAACGACCAAAGCGACCACGGCGGCCGCAGCCATCGCGATAATCAACTTCATGGTGGAGTCGTTGGTTTGCGAAAGCTTCTTGCCTTGCTGGGGCGTATTCGCATCGCCCTGGCTTTGAGAATTGGCATTGTTGGTATTCGTGCCTGAAGCCTTGGTTCCACCATTTTCCTGCGAGCCATCAGTCTTCGAAGTCGCATCTACCGCCTTGCTCAGGCTCAGCTGGGTGATATCTTGCTCGGGATTTTCACTCGATGAAGTCTTCTCAGAAGTTGGCTCCCCAGGCGTACCAGCCGTCGCAGACCCCTTCACGCTGGTATTCGTGTCAGCCGAAGAAGCAGACGAACCAGCACCGTTTTCGTTGGCCTTAGAGCTTCCAGCCTCGCTCGATCCCGACGCCGAGCCGCCGACTGCAGAGCCGCTGCTCGAACCGGCATTGGAAGAAGCACCGTTAGAGGCATCCTGTGCCGGCAAGGCAGGCTTCAAATCGGCCGCGTCATTCGAAGGCTGCTGGGAGCCTGCAGAAGACGCGCCGTTTGAATCCTGCGTGCCGCTGCCGACATTGCCGGAAGAAACATTCGACCCTTGGGAAACATCACCCGAGGCATCAACGTTGCCGGGGACGGTGGGCGACGGCATTGCAGGCTCGCTCGGAGCGGCAGGCTGAGAAGGCTGCTCCGCACCCGAGGCAGAAGCGTTGCCGGAAGAAACAACGTCATTGGCGTTCGAGCCGCTAGAAGCGGAAGAACCGGAATTCGATTCGCCCGCACCCGAAGCTTCTCCTGCGCCCGACACTTCGCCAGCACTCGGAGCCTGTGCGGGTTCATTGCCGACAGCGCCCGCGTTCGCATCGTCAGGCTGCGCGCCGACGGGTACTCGCGTATCGCCCGTCTGGTCGATAATGCTCAAGCACGTTTTCAGTTCGCGCTCGTAGCGGTTCTGATACGACAAGGCGTAATTGTTCACACGCGATGCCACATTGTCAATGATCGAATTGCATACGTTGGTGACGAACTCAGTATCGGTCATGTCGCTCGTCAGGTTCGCTTGGTTGAAATAATATTGCATGCCGCCCGATCCGAACAGCACGCACATGCCCCACGACAGGCCCTTCACCGCGTCGTTGCGATCGGAGATATCGACGCCGATGCTTTTCAGGTAGCGCTCGGCGGGCACATAGTACGTGGTATAGGCATAGCCGTCTTGCAGCTGTGCGAACAATCCGGGCGCGGCGGCGTATGCAGCATGCCACGAATCCTGCGCCTTCTGCCCCAGTTCGGTAAGCTGGCCGTTTACCGCCATGGCCGAACTCGACAAATCGAGTGAGCTGTCGGTTGCCCATTTGAACATGCTGAACGTGCTGGGGTCGTACCAATAGCAGCCCTGCATGAAATCTTGCAGGCTATAGCGGTTGTCGAACTGGTAGTAGCCCATCGCATGGTAGCCATCGCCGCTCGAAAAGCCCTGGTTGTAATTGCGACCGCTTTCATACAGCGTGAAATATTTCATGTTATCGGACAGCTGCATAGGCGTGATGCGCGTATACGAATAAGAAAACAGCGCAATGGGCGAAGAAACTTCGGGCGCTTCCTCGTACGCCTCGCCCTTGTCAATGGCGATCGCGCCCGCAGGCTCGGCGTCGGGCTGCGCGTCAACGACAACCGCTCGCGCCCCGTCGCTGCCATTAAGCGCAGATTCATCTGCGAAAGCCGTCGCGGGCAAAGACATCGAAACGGCCATGACGAACGCCGTGGCGCACGCGACAACGTTGCGACGTTCGAACTTGAATTCGGAACGATCCATGAACCCTCCTGACGCGTAGTGTTGATAAAGTGCGTATGCGTATTCAAATTTATACAACCACACCAAGAAGGGCTTGACTAGAAGTTACTTTCGGTAAGCGAATTCCCCAAATGCACTCTTTGAATGACGATGCGAAACAAAAATGGCTCCCTTGCGGGAGCCATTTTCAAATGCAATGGATGCTATTTCTCTTCGGCCTTGTCGGCAAGGATGATGACCTTGTCACCGCTCACTTGCACATAGCCGCCTTCAACGTTGAATTCCTTGAAGGGACCGCCTTCTTCCTCCTGCACGCGAACGGTGCCGTCCGCGAGCGTGGAGACCAAGGGCACATGGTCGTAGAGGAAACCCATTTCGCCTTCGGATCCGGGCACCACGACGAAGTGGACCTCGTCGGAGTAGAACTTCGCCTCAGGCGTCACGATATCGCAGGCAAATTTCGTCATCGCTTATGCCTCGTCCTTCTTCATGGCTTCGTACTCGGCGTAGACGTCGTCGATGCCACCCTTCAGGCGGAAGCACTGCTCCGGAATCTCGTCGCACTCGCCGTCGAGAATGGCAGCGAAGGAGCGAACGGTGTCCTCCATCTTGACGTACTTGCCCGGCAGGCCCGTGAACTGGGTCGCAACGTGGAAGCACTGGCCGAAGAACTGCTGAGCCTTACGCGCACGAGAAACCGTGAGCTTCTGCTCTTCAGTAAGTTCGTCCATACCCAGGATGGCGATGATGTCCTGCAGGTCTTTGTAGTTCTGCAGAAGCTCCTGGATGCCGGTGGCCACGCGGTAGTGCTCTTCGCCAACGATAGCCGGCTCAAGAGCGCGAGACGTGGACTCCAACGGGTCGACGGCGGGATAAATACCCAGCTCGGCGATGGAACGAGACAAAACCGTCTTCGCATCCAGGTGGGTGAACGTCGTGGCCGGCGCAGGGTCGGTCAAGTCGTCAGCGGGAACGTAAACCGCCTGCACGGACGTAATGGAGCCCGTGGAGGTAGAGGTAATGCGCTCCTGCAGGTCGCCCATCTCGGTAGCCAGCGTAGGCTGGTAACCAACAGCGGAAGGCATGCGGCCCAGCAGAGCCGAAACCTCGGAGCCCGCCTGGGTGAAGCGGAAGATGTTGTCAACGAACAGCAGAACGTCCTGGCCCTGATCGCGGAAGTACTCCGCCTCGGTCAGGCCGGCCAGACCGACGCGCAGACGCGCTCCCGGAGGCTCGTTCATCTGGCCGTAGACCAAGCAGGTCTTGTTGATAACGCCAGAGTCGCTCATCTCCAGGTACAGGTCGGTACCCTCGCGGGTACGCTCGCCGACGCCGGTGAAGACGGATGTGCCGCCGTGCTCCTGCGCCAGGTTGTTGATGAGCTCCTGGATGATAACGGTCTTGCCAACGCCAGCACCACCGAACAGACCCGTCTTGCCGCCCTTGATGAACGGCTCGATGAGGTCGATGGCCTTGATGCCCGTCTCAAAGATCTCAGTCTTCGTTGACAGGGTATCGTACTCAGGCGCGGGACGGTGAATCGGCATATAGCCGGACACCTCGGGCATGGGCTTCTCGTCAACGGGCTCGCCGATGACGTTCCAAATGCGGCCCAGGGTCTCGGGACCCACAGGCATCATAATCGGATGGCCCGTGTCAACGACCTCGGTGCCGCGCACCAGGCCGTCGGTAGAGCTCATTGCGACGGAACGCACGAGGTTGCCAGGAAGCATGGTTTCAACTTCCAGAACGACGTGCATTTCGCCGACGGGGGTTTTCGCATCAACCGTCAGCGCGTTATAAATCGCCGGCAGCTGATCCGCAGGGAATTCGACGTCAACAACAGGGCCGACGATACGCACAATGCGACCGGTGGCACCCTTGCTGGCTTCGAGTTCCGCTTTGGTAAGCATTCTCTCGTCAGCCATTTAATCCTCCAAAGCTGCAGCGCCACCAACGATCTCGGAGATCTCTGTGGTGATGGCGCCTTGACGTACGCGGTTATACACTCTCGACAGCGTTTCCACCATCTCGTTGGCGTTCTCGGTAGCCGAGTGCATTGCCGTGCGGCGTGCGGCCTGCTCGCCGGCAGCGGAGTCGATCAACGCATGGTAAATCGACGTGCGCAGGTAAGCGGGCAGAAGACGCGCGAGCACATCGGCGGGTTCGGGCTCGAACTCGACGCTCGCGGCAACCTCGCCGTTCTCGGAGGTTTCCTCGGCGGCCGCAGCAACGACAGCCTCGGTATCGACCGGCAGAATGACATCCTCGCGGAGCACCTGCTCGGCCGCGTTCTTGCAGTGGTTGTACACCAGAACGACCTCGTCGACGGAACCTTCCTCATACGCCTTGACGGCGTAATCGGCAATCTGGCTCGCCTCTTCAAACGTCGGATCGGCGGACAAGTCCTTGAAATCAAGAACCGGCGTCACGCCGCGGAACTTGAAGAAGCCACCGGCCTTCTTGCCGCAGGCGATAACGTCCACCTCGACACCCTGCGCCTTTTTCGCGCGAATCGTCTTTTCGACGGTGCGCAGGACGTTCGAGTTGAAGCCGCCTGCGAGGCCGCGGTCGGAGACCACGGCCACACACAGGATACGCTTCACGCTCTCACGCTTTTCCAGCAAGGGGTTCTCGCTGGCCTGCACGCGCGCCGCGACGCCTTGCAGCATCTCGGTCATGGAGTCGGCGTACGGGGCTGCGGTCTGAATGCGCTCGGTGGCGTATTTGACCTTGGCGCCTGCAACCATCTCCATGGTGCGCGTAATCTGCTTCGTCGAAGAAACCGACTTGATGCGCTTTTCAATGTCGTGCAGGTTAGGCATGTTGGGCCTTCCTTACGCCACGAATTGCGCCTTGAAAGCGTCGATGGCAGCGTTCAGCTTCTCTTCGCTCTCAGGGGTGAATTTCGCATCGTCGTGAATCTTCTTCAGCACGTCAGCGTGGCTTGCGCGCAGGAACTCGATGAGTTCGTCACGGAAGCGCACGACATCGGCGACCGGCACGTCGTCCAGGAAGCCCTTGCCGCCAGCATAGACAGCCACAGCCTCTTCCTCAAAGGAAAGCGGGTTGTAGCGGCCCTGCTTCAGCAGCTCGGTCATGCGGGCGCCGCGGTTCAACTGATCCTGGGTAGACTTGTCCAGGTCTGAGCCGAACTGGGTGAACGCCTTCAACTCGCGATAAGCCGCAAGGTCGAGGCGCAGAGTACCGGAAACCGATTTGACGGCCTTGGTCTGCGCAGAACCGCCAACGCGGGACACCGAAATGCCGACGTCGACAGCGGGGCGCTGACCCTGATAGAACAGGTCGGTCTGCAGGTAGATCTGACCGTCAGTAATAGAAATCACGTTGGTCGGGATGTATGCAGACACGTCGCCTGCCTGCGTCTCGATGATCGGCAGAGCCGTCATGGAACCGAGGCCGTACTCCTCGTTCATCTTCACAGCACGCTCGAGCAGGCGAGAATGCAGATAGAAGATGTCGCCGGGGTAAGCTTCGCGTCCCGGCGGGCGACGCAGGGTAAGCGACATCTGACGATAGGCCACAGCCTGTTTCGTCAGGTCGTCATACGTGATAAGCACGTGACGACCCGGATTCTCGGGACCAGCGGGCTTGCCGTCTTCGCCGTTGTAGACGAAGAACTCGCCCATTGCAGCACCGGCCATAGGAGCGATGTACTGCAACGGCGCCGAGTCGGCGGCGGTGGCGGCGACGATGATCGTCTTGTCCATAACGCCGTACTTCTCGAGCGTTTCCATGATGCCAGCAACCGTGGAGGCCTTCTGGCCGACAGCGACATAGATGCAGATCATGTCGTTGTTCTTCTGGTTGATGATGGCGTCGATCGCAATAGCGGTCTTGCCGGTCTGGCGGTCGCCAATGATGAGCTCGCGCTGGCCGCGGCCGATAGGAATCATCGAGTCAACTGCGATGATGCCGGTCTGCATGGGCTCATGCACAGGCTTGCGGCTGATAACGCCGGGAGCCTTGAACTCGACGGGGCGATAGCCCTCGGCCTGAATGGGGCCTTTGCCGTCGATAGGCATGCCAAGCGGGTTCACAACGCGGCCGAGCAGGCCCTTGCCCGAAGGCACTTCCATGATCTTGCCGGTGGTGCGAACCTGATCGTTCTCGCGGATTGCCGTGACATCGCCGAGGAGCACGGCGCCGACTTCCTCCTCTTCGAGGTTCTGAGCCAAACCGTACACGGTTTTGCCGCCCTCTCCGATGAACTCGAGAAGCTCGCCAGCCATGGCGCCCTTCAAGCCGTCGACGCGAGCAATACCGTCGCCAACCTGGACGACCGTACCGACCTCGCGTGCGTCCACGCTCGTGTCAAGAGACTCCAGCTGCTTGCGCAGCGCTTCGTCAATGGACTTCGCGGTGATTTCAGTCACTAGCATTCACCTCCATCGTTTTCTTCTTTCAGCACGGCGCGCGTGTGCTCCAATTCGGAAGCGACGCTCGCGTCGATGCGTTTACCATTAGTGCTCATGATGATGCCGCCCAGAATGGAAGGATCGATGTGCTCGCGCAGCACGACCTTCTTACCCAAATCGGCAGAGAGCTTCTCGGTGATGACCTGGCGCAGGTGATCGTCGAGTGCCACCACGGTGGTGACTTCGACAATCGCAACGCCGAGCTTTGCCTCGGCCGCGTCGCGGAATGCGTTCACGGTGCCGGAAAGCTTGTCGAGGTCGCCACGCTCAGCCATGACAGCGATAACGCTGACGGCCAAAGGATCGATACCATCGAACACGTTGACGGCCAACGTGTGTCGCTGCTCAGGGGAGTACGCCGGATTTCCAAGCGCCTCGCGCAGGTCCGCGTTGCCGCGGTAGGTGCGAAGCACGAAGTCCAGCTGCTCGCGAACCTCGAGCACGCGCTCTTCCCCGCCCTCGTTGAAGGCGGCGTCAAGAAGCATGCTGGAATAGGTCGCGACCTCTTCTTTTGCGAGCAGTCGATTATTTGGCATTGAAGCTACCTGCCTCTGCGACGTAGCGCTCGATCATCTTGCGATGCTCGTCATCGGAAAGGTCGTTGCCGATGAGCTTGGCCGCAACTTCAACCGAGAGGTCGGCGACAGAGCCCTGAAGGTCGGCGATGGCGGCCTTCTTCTCTGCCTCGATGGCCGCATGGGCCTTCTCGATCATGCCGGCGGCTTCAGCCTGCGCCTTGGCGGTGATGTCGGCCTTCACGTCCTCGCCGGCCTTCTTGGCGTCGGCGACGATCTTGGAAGCCTGGACCTTGGCCTCGGCGAGCTGCTGCTGATACTCAGCAAGCACGCGTTCGCTTTCCTGGCGAGCTTCTTCAGCATTCTTGAGATCGTCGCGAATGGTATTCGCGCGCTTCTCGAGCATCTTGTCGAAGACGGGCCAGCCGAACTTGGCCAGGACGATCCACAGAATAATGAAGGCGACGAGCATGGGGATGAATTCGCTCATCTCGGGGAGAATGGCTTCGATGCCACCGCCCTGGGAAGCGAATGCATACGACGGGCACGACAGAGCAACTGCGCCGGCGGTCATCGCCACGGCGCCGAGCTTGCCGGCTGCCTTGTTGAAATGCTTCAACTCGCTTGCCTCCTGTTCTTTCTTAGTAATCATGCAGTGAATCGAGCGTGATTAGCCGATGAAGAACAGAACCAAGCCGAGCAGAGCCAGTGCCTCAGACATAGCAGCGCCGATGAAGAAGTAGCCCATGAGCTGACCCTTCATCTCGGGCTGGCGGGCAGCAGCGGTGCAAAGGCCGTAGGTGGCGATGCCGATGCCGATGCCGGGGCCGATGGCGGCCAGGCCGTAGCCGACGACCTTCAGTGCGGCGAGCGCGAGCGTGATTTCCACAGTTTCCTCCTTTGTCGTGCCCCTCACATCTTGGTCGCGTCGGGGCAACATCCAATATTGCTCAGCTGAGGGGTGCAGCTGCAACACCATAGTTGTGCGTGTGCGCCACGCGCGGCGGACGGTTTAACGACGCGACGGTCGATGCCTTCGTTAGCTGGCGGCTAGTGCGCGTGCACCGCGGTGGACACGTACGAGGCCGACAGGATGGCGAAAACGAACGCCTGGATGAACGCAACCAAGCACTCGAGGGCATACATGACGCAAAGCAGGGCGAACCATGCGATAGAGGGCAGGCCGGCGATCAGGTCCATGGAACCAGAGAACAGCGCGGTCTGGATGAAGCAGGTGGTGGCAATGCCGAAGATGGCCAGCATCATGTGGCCGGCGAGCATGTTGCCGTAAAGTCGGACGGCCAGCGTGAGGACGCGGATGACCATCGAGAACAGTTCGAGGAACCAGATGACCGGCTTCATGGGACCAGGAACGCCTGCCGGGCAGAGGTTCTTGAAGTACTGCAGGAAACCGAACGTCTTCAAGCCATAGAAGTTGAAGTACACGAACGAGATGACAGCCAAAGCCCAGGTGCACGAAATGGCGCCCGTGGACGTCTTGAAGCCAGGAACCAGGCCCAAGATGTTGCAGACCAGGATGAAGAAGAACATCGTGGCCAAGAACGGCACATGCTTCTTGAAGCCTTCGCCGATGACGTCTTCGGCGATGGACTTGTTCACGAACTCGTAGCCGTACTCAACCATATTCGCGAACTTGCCGGTGGGAACCAGCTTGACTTTCTTCGCAGCGCCAAGCACCACGGCGAAGGTGATGGCCAGAGCGATGAACAGCCACACAATGTACTGCGTGACGCCCCAGGGGCCGATGTAGAAAACCACCTGAGGATCGAACTGGGCCGAGAGGCCTTGCGCTTCCTCGACGAAGTTTCCGAGAGCGGTTGCGAGACCGTCCATATGTATCCTTCCTTACCTTTTGAACACTTAAACGCGCTTGCGCTTGGCAAGAACGTTCTTGTACACGACGAACGCGATGGTGCAGCCCAGAAACACGACGCCTTCGGCGACGACGTAGCCAACCAGCCCGTCGCGCGCGAGCATCGCGCAGGCAATGAGCCCCGCGATCAATATGACCAGAGAGATTGCAACGCCGGCAAGGCCATACAGGCCAATGGTGAGCGCATGCATGGAAGTAGAACGACGCGATAGCCTCAAAGAAAGGAACAGTGGCAGAAATCCCAGGACCCCGGTCAGAATCCCCAAAACGATGAGCATATTGCGGTGTTCACTCCTCTACTCGAGCCTTCGTTTGCTACCTTCCCGGTGGCAAACAATCGCTACCTTAACAAAGAACTTCGCGCATATATGCATGAAGCGTTGAAAAGTTGAAAAAAACGCGTAAGCGGCACGTAACCTATCAACGAATCTGATGCATACGACTATTTTCTATTCAGAATATTCTACGCAGCGAATAAGAATGTCTGTTTCGCCGAGCATTTCCTCGGAAAGCTTGTCGGGATATGCGGTGGCGAAGACGATTTCTTTGATACCCGCGTTGATGAGCATCTTCGCGCATACCGAGCACGGCTCGGTGGTGATATAAATCGACGAGCCGTCGATATCGATGCCGTAGCGCGCCGCCTGGATGATGGCGTTTTGCTCGGCATGCAAGCCACGGCAAATTTCGTGGCGCTGACCGCTGGGCACGCCAAGCTGCTGGCGCAGGCACCCAGTTTCTTCACAATGCTGCAGCCCCGAGGGCACGCCGTTGTAGCCCGTAGCCAGAATGCGGCGGTCTTTCACGATGATGGCCCCCACCGCGCGGCGCAAGCAGGTCGAGCGCTTCGAGACCTCGAAGGCCAGCTTCAGAAAGTATTCGTCCCAACTGGGTCGTTGCGTATCGCGCATAAATAGTCTTTCCGTTTCGTCCGTTCGCATGCCTGCTCCCCATGTCCGCTTCGGGCGGGTCTTAACTGATCGGAATGGGAAGCCGGTACTCAAACTCCATATGGGACAGGGGACAATTCCCCTGTCCTACTCTAACCTATAACGAGGCTCATCCGCAAAAAAGGTCAGCGAGCGCGGGCCCGGTACGCCAGATTGCCCCGCCGTATGGCCAAGCGTACTTCGGTACGCGCCGCGCCATGCAGTAAGGGGCAAGATGGTGTGCTCGGCCCGCGCGCAACGTCGGCGGTTAGCGCCGTTCGACAGAACGGCGCAACCTAGCAGCCTAGATGGTGCCGAAGATGCGATCGCCGGCGTCGCCTAGGCCGGGAACGATATAAGCGGCATCGTTGAGGCACTCGTCCAGCGCGCAGGCCCAAATGTGCACGTCGGGCTCGGCGGCGTTCACGGCGGCCACACCTTCGGGAGCGGCAACCATAACCAGCAGACGGATGTCTTTCACGCCGGCCTCACGCAGGTATTTGATGGCGGCAAGCGCCGAGCCACCCGTGGCGAGCATCGGGTCGATTACGAGTGCCATGCGGTCTTCGATGCCTTGCGGCATCTTAGCGTAATAGGAACGCGGCTCATGGGTTTCCTCGTTGCGCTCCATGCCCAGCACGCCCACTGCAGCCGACGGCACCACCGAAAGAACGCCTTCCAACATGCCCATGCCCGCACGCAGAATGGGAACCACGGCAAGCGCGTCATCTTTCAGCTGCACGCCCGTGGTTTCGCAGATGGGCGTTTTCACCTTCACGTCAACCGTAGGCAAGTCGCGCGTGGCCTCGTAGGCTTCGAGCGCGGAAAGCTCGTGCACGAGCTTGCGGAAATGCGCGGGCGTGGTGGCTTCGTCGCGCAAGATGGACATCTTATGGCCGACCAACGGATGGTCGAGCACGGTAAGGCAGCTTTCGTCGAAGGTAACGTTGGGCATATCGGGTCCTTTCGATCTACATTGCGCCCTATTCTACTGCAACATAAGAAACGTCCCGCCAGCAATTAGCCAACGGGACGCTTGCGGAACAAAGATGAGCCAAAGACATCCCCTTGACCCGAAATGCACCAGAGACGCATTCGCACCAGAGTGGGACGGGGGACTGTCCCCCCGTCCCACTCCGCACCAAAAGTCAGCGAGCGACAATCTGGCGAGTGCAGTTCGGGCGCATGCAAGGCGACGCGC
>ERZ808240.1016-NODE-1016-length-35730-cov-15.157337_pt1 | contig 35730 bp, 34 predicted proteins | sample MGYA00521084_ERZ808240 | MGnify/ENA primary metagenome ERZ808240 (study PRJEB31516, sample SAMN03275571) | gut metagenome | biome: mammalia-associated habitat; material: feces | host: Papio cynocephalus | place: Kenya | collected 2012-08-06 ... | reverse complement strand
ATTCTCGACATAACCATTATATCACATAGCCCCCAAAATGTCTAACATAGCGAAATTTTTCAGGAAAATGACATCTCGCAAACTCAGAAGGATTTTGGCCAAAATATTTAGATGAATTCATATTACCAAACTTTCTATATTGAGTGTTATCCCAAGTTAAATCTATACCATAATTTTTACCATCCAAATTAACAATATTCCAAGCATGACCATTTCCATCAGCATAATCACAACTAATACCCTGTCTATCTAAAAGTTCCTTTAATATAATTGCATACCCTGCACACACTGTATTTTTAGATATTAAACCTCTAAGGGTTCTCATATCCTTACTACCAATATGCATAGAATCCTTTTTCTCATATTCAGGATCATAAAAAATATCACTCTTCAAATAAGTATATATTGAAGCAAACTTCTCAAAATCAGTCCATTTACTATCAAGCTTGCCCTCTATTTTTTCTAATTCCTCTACAATAGAGACTAATTCATTCTTAGTATAAATAACAGAATTATAATAAATATCATATCCATTATTACCATCACTATAAGTAACATTCCTCATATTATTTACAACTTCATCAGTAAATCCACCAGCAACACGAATAAATACCCTATTATTTAGTTTCTTTATAAGTTCACTACTAATACCCTTAGTATTAGGTATTTCAACTAAAATATTATCATTATTACCATTAACAATATTATTAATATAATTTACAGTACTCTCATCTAATGTATCAAATTTAAACTTTTTACCAAAATTCATAACTCACACCTCTACCCTCTATTATAAGGAAAGCCATTCTCTAATACTAAAACTTTCTTTTTATTCAAATCATCAACATATGAAGACCAATTTTCACACATCTCATCAGATAAATCAATAACCCTTAAATTACTAAGATTATTTAAAATACTATAATCAACAATATTAGTATCATTTATATATAATTCTTCTAATTTAGGAAAATCAAATTCACATATATCACCAATATGAGAATGTGATAATCTTAACTTATTTAATTCACCTAAACCATTAAAATCATTTAAACTAACTTCCCCATTTACTATACTTAACTTTTTTAAAAAGCTCATATTGTTAAGAAAAGAATAAGAAATAATATCACAATCACTAAAATTTAGTTCTTTAATTTTAAGAAATTCCAAATCATTAGCGTCCTCAAAAAAACATTTATTAAAATAAATAGTTCTTAATAAAGGTAACTTTCCAAGAACTAAAATATCATCTTTACTCAAAAAAGTATTACTAATTATTAATTCTTCAAGATTATTAAAAACTAAAGTTTCAGATAAATCTAAAACTTCTTCTCCACCATCAACAGATAACTCCCTAATACCACTAATTTCCTCAGCACTAAATTGATTAACATCTTTATCTAAATAAAACATAACATTTTTAGCAATAGACTTACTCTTAAAAATTATCACAAAATACCTCCAAACTTTTTATACACATTTAAAATAACATAAAAAAAACAAAAAATCAACTAAAAGATAACATTTCTAATATATTTAAATTAAATCTTTCTTATTATAAATAAAATCAACAATATTAACATTATGTATACCATTAACATTTTCCTGTATAATTAAATCTAATACAAACAAATATCTAGGATATAATTCTTTAATTTCATAAAAAGGTCTATATTCTCTTTTCTCAGTTCTTTCATCATCTATATTTTTGGAAACCTGAATATAAAAATAATCATAAATGCCTTTTCTAGCAATAAAATCACATTCTAAATTACCAATTTTCCCAACACTTAAACTATAATTCTTACTCTTTAAATATGAAAATAAAATATTTTCTAAAACAGGACCATAATTAATTCTACTGTCAGTATTAAATACAAAATAAAAACTCAAATCTGCAAGATAATATTTTTTATCTCCATCAAGAACTTTTTTAGATTTAATATCAAACAAATCACAAGGATAAATAACTTTAGCATTAATTAAAATATCAATATAATTTTTGATAGTTCTTCTATCAACATTAATATGATTATTTGCACTAAAATAATCACATATACTACCGACAGATATTATAGAACCAAAATTATTTATTACAAATTTCATAACAACATCAAATAAAGATCTATCTTTTATCTTCTTATATCCTAAAATATCTTTATCAATTATTTGTTTAATAACATTTTGTACATATAATAATTTATCTTCATAATTGTCATAATATAAAGAACCAGGAAACCCACCATTTCTAATAAATTCTTCAAATTCTAAATAAATATTATTATTTATTTCTTTATTCATAAATCTTTTCATGTCAACATATTCATAAAAATTTAAGGGTAACATCTCGATTTCAATATATCTTCCAGTTAATTTAGTAATCAATTCTCCAGATAACAAATAAGAATTAGAACCAGATAAAAATATTGAAAAATTCCCTTCCTCTTTATAAGAATTAATTAAAGTCTCAAACCCCATAACATTTTGAACTTCATCAATAAATAAATAAATATTTAAAATCTTCATCTAATATTAAACTATCTATTAAGTTTTCTAATTGATCAGGAGTTTTAATTTTTCTATATTTCTTTTTATCAAGTTCTAAATAAATAATATCTTTATCATCAATTCCTCTTTCTTTTAATTCTAAAATAACAGACTTTAATAAACTAGACTTTCCACACCTTCTTACTCCAGTTATAACCTTTATAATAGTATCATCATAAAACCCTCTAATTTTGTTTAAATAATCCTCTCTTTTATATATTCTTTCCATTATTATCACCCAAACTTATTATAAAAGATAAATAAAAAAAAGCAAGTTAACGACCAATTTTTAATATATTTATACTAAAAGTAGTCAATAACTCCCTATTTAAACAATCAATTATATTTTTTCACACACCTAATAATCTCCAAAACAATACCAAAACCTAAACAAATACCTCCCCTAACAAGTAAACTACTATAAAAACTATCTCCTATAACATCAACAAATACCTTATAAGTACTATCAACAAATATATTAATAATAAAATTAAATAACAATCCAATAATAATACTAATAATACCAGAAACAATAAGAATAACCCCAACATTTCTAAAACTCTTAAATATATCTTTATTAACAAATATAAGTATTAATAAAAGTAATACAATTATACCAATACCAATATAACCATACTTAACATTAAATATTTCTCTAAAATTAATCACGAGTATAACCTCCTATATCAGTACTATATATAGTATCAATAATATAATCCATATTATTATCCATATATTTAATAACCTCTCTCTTATCACTCTCACTAAAAGGATAATCAATCTCACTCATAACCTTATCAATATTTTGATCTACTATATCATATATCTTATCCCCAGTATATTTATAACTATCATCACCTGTTAAATTATAATCATAAATACTGTTAACAACATCAGTTATATATTTTTTAGCAGTCTCATTCTCCATTAATTTTAAAACAGTATCCTCATCTAATCCACTTAATCTAACAATAGTATTAAATATCTCACTCTTATTTCCATTATCATCATATATAATACCAGACATAAAATTATTACTAATATTATTCTTAATCGAATTAGAACTAATACTATTAGATATTGACATATATATATTAATCCCTATAATACCAACAACTAAAATAAAACTAATAAACCAACACCAAAACTTTCTCATATAATCACTCGCTTTCAAATATATTATAAATCACAATAGACAAAATATAAATAATATTTTAAAAATTAATTATTATCATAAAAGAACACACAATAATTACCTATTTTTTTATAAGAAAAACCTCTTCTCAACAAATAATAATAATTAGTACTTTCATCCTCTACAACAAATACAGAACTCCTATCACTATATTCATTAAAATCAAAAACACAAAATTTATAATATGAAAACCCAGAAACTAACGCCTGACTCTTAGAATATAAAATACTATCATTAAATTCATAAGGACTAATATCATATTTAATCAAAGGATAAATATATCCCTGTAAAACTAATAAATATAACTTACCATCATCATTTCTTATTTCATTAGCATAATCTATAGCATCCCATATAGAATTATCTTCAAAAAAAGGAACATCACTATAAACACTATTATATTTATTAAAGTAAAAATTAGTTAGTGATATAAATGATACAAAATATATACACAATAAAATAGATAATAAAATTCTATATTTCTTAGTATATAACCATTCTAAAAATATAACTATAAAATATACTAAACATACATATATAGCATTACTTTTATTAACATTCAAATCATTTACACATAAACATACACCAAAAACTATTATAAATAAAATAAACATAAAAAGATCCAATAAAACATAATTTTTCTTTACAATTTTATTTGTCAAAATAACAAACCCAAATATACAAGTAGGAATACCAATATAATATAAGGTTCCATATTTAGAAATAGAATTATAAATTAAATCATTTCCTATAAAAATACTAACAAAATCCTTAAAAATATATTTAATATTTAATAATGATATCTCACTTCCTCTATAAAACCACATCTTAGGAATAGAAATATAATCACTAACGATTTCATTAGAAATAATACCTTTATCAATAAGCAACATTAAAAGTAATGGTATACCTAAAATAATAACAGGAATAAATAAACATAACAAATTAGATATCTTTATATTTTTCTTAATAATTAAATATATAGCACTAATAACTAAAAATAAAGGTATAATCAAATAACTAATAGCATAAGTATAAAGACTTATACCAAATAAAATTCCACAAACCAAAAACCATATATTTTTTTTCTTTTCAATAGCAATAAAATAAAAATATAAAGAAATTATAATCATTGGATTAAGTAAATAAGATTCAAGTCCCCATCTTGATTTCATAATATAAACAGGTAATATAGTTAAAAATAATAATACAAATATAGAAAAAGTTCTACTCTTATAAATTCTAACCATTTTATAATAACAAATATAACTAATAAAACTAACAAATACTGCTACTAACCTAAAACTCCATATACTATTACCAAACAATCTAAAAGATATTGTGGCAAGATAAGTATACAAAGCATTCATTCCGCCACCATAATTAATAAAATAAACAGGATTATGATATAAGAATCTATCAACACCATATCTAACTAAACACAAAGCATCATAATAACTCCCCGCCTCATCAACATGAATTCCTTTAGGAATATCTCCTAATTTATACAGCATTAAAAACCCACTCAAGCAAAATAAAACAATAACTAAAAAATTATAAATAAATTCCTTATTTTTATTTAAATACTTAAACATAAAAAACACCTACACTCTAAGAAAATTTTATCACAATAAATAAAAGAAAACAAGTAATAAATACTTGTCCATTTCTCTGCCTACTTAATAATATAATCAACAAAATATTTTGGTCTTTGCTTAGTTTCAATATAAATCTTAGATATATATTCCCCAATAATACCAATACATAATATTTGAAAACTACCGAAAAAGCAAACTAAAGACGCTATTGAAGCCCAACCATCAACATAATTAAAATTAAGTAACTTACCAACAATAATATATATTAAATATATAAAACTAATTATTGATAAAATAAAACCAATATTTATAATTATTCTAATAGGTTTAACACTAAAAGAAGTAATACCATCCATAGCAAGACCAACCATCTTTTTTAAATTATATTTACTCTTTCCAGCTTTTCTTTCTAATCTCTTATAATAAACTCTACTACTAGGATATCCTATATTAGGAACAATCCCCCTAATAAATAAATTAGATTCCTTATAGGTTGATAATGCCACCAATGCCCTTTTACTCATAAGTCTATAATCAGCATGATTAGAAATAATATTAACTCCCAATAATTTCATAAGTTTATAAAATATCATAGCGCTATTTCTCTTAAATATTGTATCAGTATCTCTATTATTTCTAACACCATATACAATATCATTTCCCTTATAATATTCATCTATCATCTTATCCACAGCATCTATATCATCCTGTAAATCAGCATCCATACTAATTACCATATCAGCATCATTAATAGATTCCATATATCCAGCATACATTGCTATCTGATGTCCACAGTTTTTAGATAACTTAATTATCATTAAATATTTATTATCTTTCTGTAAATTTTTTACAATATTTAAAGTACTATCTTTACTACCATCATCTACAATAACAAGTTTACTATTTTTAGATATCTTTTTCTTTTTAATTAAACTTTTCAACTTATTAGTAACAATATCAACAGTATCAGTAATAACTTCCTCCTCATTATAACAAGGCATAACTATATATAATATATCCTTCATAAAACCACCACCTTAACTTCTATAAATATTTAATTTATTAAACTCCATATCTATCTTATCATACTTATTATCTATATAATAAGCAAAATCATACCATTGACTAACTTCTAAATAACATATTTGAGGAATAATAAAATAAAAAGTATTCTCACCACAAAGATTATCTAATCCAGAATATATTTTATCTCTATTAAAATACCCCATATTACCAATCATAATAAAATCATATTTACCTATAGGTATATCATAATATAACTTATAATAATAAATATCATGATGCACTTAACTCTCTCACTAAACATCACTGGCACTCCTTTCAAATAAAGTAAAATAATCATCTTCATAAATAACTTTATAATTATTATCTTTATGTAATATTAAAGATAAATCACTATCATTATACTCTAAAACATACTCAATACCATAATACCTAAATTTGTCTACATAATTATAAATAATATTAACATAATCATTAAAAACATCATATTTAAGATTAGAATTAAATTGTTTCATATATAAATCACTTCTAGAATCAATAAATACAGGTATATCATTAAACAACAAGTAACTACCATAATTATAAGAATTAAACAGCTTAATATTTTTATAATCTAAATTATTCTTAATATATTTAACTGCTTCAACAGGATATTCATCATCAGGAATAAAACTATCCTTACTATTAAGATAAAAGCCATAAGCTCCTAATATTATAAAAAATAAAATTAAAGTAACATAAATATATTTATTACAAACATAACTAGTTATTATTTCCAAAGATTTATCATCAATAGATAGAATAAATTCATTACAACTTTTCAATATAAAAATCAAAGCAATAGTATAAAAAAATATCAAATGCCTAGCAGAACTAATTGCCATAAAAACAATCCCCAATATCATACACAAATCACAGAATTTTATCTTAACTTTAGATATAGCAATCACAAAAATAAACAATACAAAAACCAAACAAAATGATGGAGAATTATAAATAACTAAAGGTAAATGTTCATTAATATATAATTGACTACTTCCTCTCATTATCTTAAATACATAAGTATAGCAAATTTTACTAGGTGAAAACATTCCTAAAAATAAACTAATTATAAAAGTTATTATTAATACTTTAAAATTCTTATTATTAACAATATCTATTCTAGAAAAAATACATTTACATATTTTATCTTTAGAAAAATTTACCTTATTCTTAATATAAAATAAAACATATTCAAACAGATAAGGTAAAAACAATATAAAATACATAGGCCATATTGTTGCATGTACATTAGCAAGTAATATACAAATAATAAATAAATAAAACATATATCTTTTCTTACCAGTATGATTTAGTTTATCAATAAAATAAACTTCCCATAAAAATAATGTAATACTAATAAGTTGTGCCCTAGCACTAACAAAAGAAGATAAAAGTAATATTAATATTAAAGATGCTATTCCACAAATAAATTCATTCTTTATAAACTTTATACTAATATAATAAAAACTAAATATTAAAATTATAAAAAATATTATATTAGAAATATAAATACCAAAATATCCAAAAGTAGTATATATTAAGTATAAAAGCAAATCATATAACCAATGAGGATAAGTATAACTTAAATTACTAATAAAACTATAATGATCTAACATATCTATACCATTGTGATAAATATAATCACCTAACTTAATAATATAAAAAGTATCATTCTCAAATGTTCTTAGAGTAATACAAAAACATAAGCAAATAATAGATAAAATAATAAACAATCTAAACTGCTTTTTCAACCTTATCACCTCCATATATATCAAAAATATTAACACTATCAATCTTATTATAATTATTTTTTACATAGTTTAAAATATCTTCATTTAGTTGATTACCAACAACAGTTCTAGAAAGAACAAACACACATTTATTAGTAGTGCACCTATTTTCAAGTTCATTAATAATTTTATATTCCCCTTTATAGCCCATATTTCCATTATTTATTAAATCATACTTATTAATTTGAATATCCATATCTAACTTAATTAAATAAGCAATATCAACAAAAATATATAAATTATTATTATCATTATCATATAAACTACTATTAGAAGATATATATTCTTCAATAGAAGAAATTCCTTCATCAACATAAGGTCCAATAATACGACCATATAAAAATGATTTATTATTTGTTTCAAATACAAATTGATTAAAAGTACTTATGCTCAAAAAAATTAAACTATATATAGATAAAACAAAATAAAGTATTTGTTTAATTTTAATTAAATTAATATTTTTTAAAATATAATAAAGAAATAAAGAAAAAGAAATAACAAAATGATTTAAATCAAATAAAGGATAAGTAATAATATGAAAACACAATATATAAAAACATTCCTCATCTTTAAATTTACTCTTAAATAATCTAAATAATAAATATGCTATACAAGGCATCCATAAAGGCAAAAAATACCAAATTAAATTATTTTTACCAAAATCAAAAAGACCTAAAAAACAATAATCTATAAAATCATATAAAGCATAATTTATATATAAATATATTATTAAAAATAATATAGGTATTAAAAAAGATATAATTCTTTTAAAAAAAGATTTAAAATTCTTAGAATAAAAAATTAAAGGAACTAAATAAACAAAACCAATATTCTGCTTAGTTAAAAATATAAAACTAACTAACAAACCAATTAATATATCTTTATATTTATTATTACTATTGCATAAACATAAAATTAAAATCGTAAAAAATAAGGCAAATAAATTATAACCTAACTGAATAAAATTCAAAAGTATAGGAAAGATAATAAAAGCTTTAAATTTAATCTTTTTATACATTAAACATACTATAGCAGCACATATTATAGAATTAAAAATATACATACTATATAAATAATTACCAAATAAATTTATAAATAAAGATGTAAGTAATGGATATAGAGGAGTTATTACCATATTAAAATCTCTATACATAATTAACCCAGTAGCAATATTATACGCAAAACCGTAATTCCAAATTTCATCACAACTTATAGCATAAAAGAAAAAAGAATATATAAAAGTAATTATAAAAATAATAAAAAATGAAACAAAATACTTTCTCAAATTCATAATAAAATCACTACTCTCTAATAAAAGTATACTATAATAAAAAAAAATCTACAATATATGTAGACTAGCAAGTAACTAAAATTTTAAAAATCCAAATAAACCAGATTTCTTTTTATCTTCTTCTACTTTTTTTACTAAACCTAATTTTTCTAAAAAAGGAAGTAAAGTATTAGAATTGTCCATTTTATCATTCATAGCTGGTAAAGAATAAAATACATGACACCCAGATTCTCTTTCAAAATCCCTAATATCATCATTAGATAACATACACATATTAAGAATAACATTTTTATCAGAAACCTTAGATAATGCTCTTCTATCAATTAACATCATTTTATTTAATTTAATTGTAGATGGCTCAATTAAATATAAAACATCACCATCCAATGTAGAATCATCCATATCATTCAAATCTACAAGAACAATATCTACATCTTTATATCTTAAAATAGTATTTCCTAAGTCTTTAGACTTAATAGAAATCATACTTTTATCATTAAAATAAATAAAATCTTTTTTATCTACCTCTATTGCAATAACATTATATCTAGAAGATAATTCTTTTTTTAGCATATATATTAAACTAGTAGAACCAGCATGCTCAGTAACATTTTTAAATCCAATAATCCTAACACCAACATTAACAACCTTAGTGCTTAAATTATTAGGTAATTCACCAACTTCTTGATAATGAACAACATCCTTATAACTATTTGGATGGTCATATAAATACTTAAGTCCAGTTAAATCATTAGCGAAATTATATATCCCCATACTAACCAATTTAGATTTATAAAAAGGAGAATTAACATACTCATCATCATCTAAAAACAAAATAATCTTACTGACATCCAAACCAATAGATAATTTTTGAATATTCTTTATATCAGTATAATCCTTAATAGCAGTTATATCTAAAAACATTCTATTAAAAAAGAAATTAGAAAAAGATTGAATAATTTCATCTGCAGTAAACTCACCATTGATTGACTTTAAAACATCAACATCTAATCCTGAAAAAATATCTTTATTCTTATTAGAAATTATAACATTCACAAAATCAATCCTCCTTTATGATAAATTTTGATAAGATTTTGTCTCTCCGCTAATAGGAATAGTAAATCCTAAATTAAAGAAAGGTAAAGAGATACTTACATAAGTAGTAACTTTATAATATTTAGTATCATTTTGACTTGGTAATGGTACCACACAATAACCAGGGCTAGACCATGTACCACCATCTTGAGATTTACAAGATGTCTCCAAATCTGTCCTATTATAAATTAATTGATAACTTGTTGTTTTAAAATATGCTTCAATATCTGTTTGTGCCTTAGAACCATTATTAAAACCACCATCCTGTTCAATAATGTTGATAATTTCATTCTTTATTCTAAATGTCTTAGCAACGTTTACAATTACAGCAGTAAAAGAAACAAATAAAACAACAAAAACCATCATAATTTCAATCATAAAAGTTCCACCAAAAGCATCTCTCATTTATATCACCTACCTAATTTTATTATCTCATATTCGTTCCAGCATTTGCTGCATCAGTCTTAGAATTACTCATTTGTCCCCAAGATTCAGAAATATAATTTTTCATCCTTGGCATTAAGAAATATGTCAAAATACTTAAAATAGCTATTACAGCAATTATAACAACAACAGTCATACTTAATTCACCTGTAGCCTCTTTCATTAAGAAACACCTCCCTTCAAATAAAATAATATCAAAATAACTTTATATTCAAATTACATTGCACTGCCAAGTAACATAAACATTGATATCAAAAGTAAAATCATACCACCACCGCCAGTACATACAAGCATCATCATAGTCATTTTCTCCATTTTATCAAGTCTATTTTTATACTTTTGTTCTCTTGACTTCAACTGTAAATTTGAAACACTTTTAGCAAAAGAAACTAATTGTTGATGTTTCTTTTCTTGTTCACCAAGACCTAATCTATATAATAATCTCATCATACGCATACTATCCCTAACTGGATATTGTTTAGCAAAGTCCATATATGGATCTACCGTAGAATCTCCAGCCTCTATCTTTGCAACCATCTCTCTTAAACCTGGCTTAAATACTTCTGGAGCATCATCTATACTTCTAGCCAAAGCAACAGGAATAGTATAATGTTGTGCCAAAACTTCTAAACTTTTTAAATAATAAGGAAGCAAAGAATCAACTTCATTTAAATGATTTCTATAATAACTTTTTAATTGTAAATAAGGTAACTTAAATACAACAAATGCTACAATAAAACATATTAATACATTTAAAAAGCTCAAATTAGTAATAAAAACAAATACAAGTAATGCTAAAACTATACCAGCATTTCTAATTCTAGTTATATAAACAGCATCAGCATCAACTACTAAATCACCATACTTAGCCCTCAAAAGAAATTCATAATCACTTTCTTTAAATAGCATAAATAAGCCTTTATTATCATCAACAAATTTTCCTTTATTAATTTTACCAGTGTAAATAAAAACAAATAAAATTATAGCTCCAATAAGAAATATCTCAATCATTACTCAGCACCTACATTCTCATTATAATATTTTTCACCTTTTAAAAGGAAAAAAGTATTGATCAAAACTAAAATATGAACTAAAATCCTAATAAATAAATTAGTTAACATATTTATATAAGTATCGACAGAAACCAACATTTGAATTAAAATAACAAGTCCATATAAAGCTATACCAAAAGCTAAAAACTGTTTATGGAAAGTTGCTCTATCCATTCTATCTCTATAAACACCTTCAACTAAAGCATCTATATCATCAAGCATATTATCAAAAGTTTCCTCTGTATCTTTAGCACCTTCTTTAGTTACTTGCAAAAATAATTGATGCATATTTTTTACCATATAAAATGGATATTTAGCATCCATATAAGCAATAGACTCATTAACATCTCCCTTTTCATAAGATAAAGCAATCATAGTTTTTACATCAGATAGAACTGGTTCCTCCAAAATTCCAGATTCAACGACACCCTCTAAAGACTTTACAAAGGCTTGAGTTGTCTTAAATTCCATAATAGTATTTGTAACATATACTTGAATTTGTTCAAATATGTACTCACTATATTGTCTTTTAGATCTCAAATACGTAAGATAAGGAATTAACGCTATAGCAACACAAGCATAAACAATACAAACAATCAAATTATAAAAATACAAATAACCTATCAAAGCAGCACCACCACCAAGTAATAAAATTTGCATAATGTATTGTTTAGGTGTATAGTCTAATCCCAATTGTTTAATTTTTAAACGCATCTCTTTATAAGAATATGGTTCAAATTTTTCATAAACACTTTTAGCAGTTTCAGAAACAAATTTCGAAACATCCTTACCATTACTAGCTCTATAAGTAACAATAAATAAAACTATAACTCCTACTATTACTATTTCCATTATAACACCTACTTTCTTTTTTGTCTAGACTAAACATTATTAACACTAGCAGCACCAGGCGAGATATTATTATTAACAAAAGTTGAATTAGGATTTGCCGAAACATTTCTAACAATATTTTGATTAAGATTAACATTATTAGGTAAAACCGAAGATTGAGTAACAAAGTTTGTTGTAGTATTTTTTAAATTATTATACTGTGTACCATAACTAGCACTACAACCATTAACAACTCCTACCCCAACATTAACACCATTAGGATTAGTTAAGTTTGCAGGTCTAACAAACTGCTGATTATTAGCATTAACATTATTAACAGCACTAACATTTTGAGGAACAATATTCTTATTAGTATTCACAATATTAGCCTGATTTGCAGAACTATCAACAGCAACAACTGAATTACTAACACCATCATTACTAGTTTCATGAAATTGTTCCTTTACTAATATATCAGGTTCCATTATAACTCCCTGGCTCTCTAAATATCCAAGTAAATATTTTGTAGGATTTCTTAAAACTGTTTTACCATCAGGAGTTCTTTTATAAATAATATTATAACCAGGCTTATTATCATCATCTACATAAAATTCAACAACCTCGGCAACCTCTCTTTTAAATCTTTGAAGTTCTTTACTATAATATCCCTTTATATGAACGCCTAATTGAACATATCTATGAATACTTCTTAAAAATTGATCCATATCTATACTAGATTCAAGCAAACTATATAAACGGCTAGGAATGCTTTCAGCTTTATCAGCATGTATAGTAGACAAAATATTATGTCCTGAAGATATAGAATCACGAACAGCCATAACAGCCTCAGCACTTCTTACCTCAGAAAGCAAAATCCATCTTGGATTTTGTCTCATACAAGTAACAAGTACATCAGCATAGCTAGCAATATTATTAGTCTTCATTGCAACTATATCTCTCTCAGGAAATATCTTATCCAAATGTAATTCCAATGTATCCTCAATAGTTATAATCTTTTCATCATATTTAGTATGAGCAGCCATATATTTAACAAACTCTGTTTTACCACTACCAGTTTCTCCACTAACAAGTATATTACAATGACCTTCAACACACTTCAATATAAAATCATGAATATCAAGTCTAATATAATCTTCCTTAATAATCTTATCTTTCTCAAGTCTTATCTTAGCAGGAGTCTTACGAATAAGAACTGCTATACCATTTCTAGCAATAGAGTCATGAACAAAGTTCATACGAAGTTCATCACTCTCTGCATCTAGAAATGGATTAGCCATATTAAAAGATTTACCCATGGAATTAGCACATTGGAATGCCATTTTTTCCATAAAAGCATTATTAACAGCAGGATTTACAGTTCTAAAAACTCCTTTAGATAAAGTTTTTAACCATACCTGTCCACCATTACTATAAGATATATCAGTAATATCATCATTATCTAAATACTCTTGTAAAGGTCCAAAATCAACCTGTGTGAATTCATTTTGCATTGTATCACACCCTATCTATTATTAGCTTTTTTAGTACCACTAGTTTCAGTAGTAGAAGTTGTTTCTTCTGCTGTATCAGTCTTTTTCTCATATTCAATAACATCAGTAATTTCTGTTCTAGCATTTATATAATCTTTAATTTCATCACTACTTACATAAACTTCATCTTCATCTTTTTCTAATTCAACAGTATTAGGAACTAAAATTAGCTCAACACCATATTGACTAGATAAATAAATAGCCTTTCTAAACAATAAATGAGTCGTTTCAGGCAAAGAAAACATCATATAAGCAGGTGTTCTAGCCTCTGCAGAATTTTCAAATACATTTTGTCCTGAACTATCCTTAACACTTAATATTCTAATATTACTTAAAAATTTTCCAAACATAACCTTACCATCATCTGTATTAGCCTTAAAATAAATATTGATATAATCATCTGGCATCATACTATTAGCATAAGTACTATCCATATCAACCTTATAACTTACAACAGTATCACCTTCAGGAATATTATTAAACATCTCATCAGGTATATACTTAGAATCCACAATCAAATCAGTATAAAATATACTACCCTCAGCAATCATAGTATTATAATTAGAAAATTTCCCAATTATATTATCAGCACTCTTATAATAACTACCTACTAAGAAAGAACTTGGAACATTCATATAACTAATCATATCACTAGTAATTTGTGTCTTAGGTTGTATAGTTTGATTAGCATAAGGTACTTTAGTTAAAGTAACCTTTTGATTTATTCTATAGTTGTATCCCAAATATAGAATAACAATACACAAAACCACCCCAAGTATAGTAACAGTATTCTTGTTACCCAAAAACTTTTTCATAGAACTTGATAAATTATTCATTTTTATTCCTCCTTTTTATCATTTTAAAATTTATCATTTCAAACACTTAGTAACTTTCCAAGTTACCTTAAAAATTAACATAATACCATCTGTGGCATAGCCATTACATTCACCACCAACTTTTTTTTGATTACTTGTATCAAATGGAACATACTTAATTGGAACAGACCAAGAAATAAAATATAAATTATCTGCTCTAGGATCATCCTTATTTAACACTCCATCAGAAGCAAAAGAAATGTAATCCTTACCATCAATCAAGTCTTCAACTTCACTAGCTTTTTTAAAAGTCCACTTCCAATCCTCTCCAGAAAAATAACCTTCCGTAGCATCTCTTGCAATATATTTACTATTTTTTTCATCATTTATAAATTCATCAGCATTTACAAGTTGTAAAGTATCATCAGTAACAGTGCCAAAATTATTGTTAAATAACTTCTCTCTACAACCTCGATATAAATAATTTTTACCACTTTTAAAAAGAGGATAAGCACATATATTTTTATCAGCACTAACAAAACTTGCATAATAATTAGAAAGTGTCCGATAAGCAGTATCTTCTTGCCTATACGAATGACTAGTAGCATAACAAGTATCATTTTCTTTTAAACTTTTATTACTGCAATCTGAACAAACATTATAAAAGTAAAATTCAGGATCACCATTTTGTTCATATGTATATGTATATTTATCACTATTAATTGCAGAATAAGCTCTTAATATTTCACCAGCACCCTTTAAATTAGATTCATTTTTATTAGTTGCAACACCACTATTGTCCCTCGCGACATAAGAATAATAATACGCATCAGATAATTCTGTAGTACAACTAGTCTCCTCATCTTTAGAAACTAATATACCTGTTAATTTATTAACAACATCAAAATCTTCATCAGAAAAAGTCATAGACTCAGTCTTGTTTTTAATAATAACACTAGCCTTAGGTGGACTTTCCATAATATCATAAAATTCTAAAACATATCCATTTGAATTACCAACAGTATTCTTAATAAAACGTCTAGTAAAATTTTCAATAAATTTCTCTTCTACTATTTTTATAGTGCCTCCAGTTTCAGCATCTCTATAGTAAGGAATATCAATAGATTCAAATAAAGATGCCTCCATTGCTTCTTTTAAAGAATAATAATCTCCTTCATTATTAATGGTAACCCTTTGGAAAGTAATTACAATAACAAAAGCAATTAACCCAACTAAAATCATTCCAAAACTAGAAAACGAATATCTCATAACTATCGTTGAGTATCCTCAACTTCACCTCACTTTCAATAATAATATTTAATTATTATAATTATCACAAGTTAATTTATTAAATTCTCCCCATTTACAATGAATATTACCACGATTTTTAATAACATCAAAATAATCAGAACTTATAAATTCACTAATGCCATTAGAATCAACATTCTTCCAATTAGTATAACTTTCAGAATCATAATCTTTTAATAAAGATTTAATTTTAGAATTAGTAGAATAATGTAAATTATTAAAACTAGTTTTAATCCTATTAAAATGTGATCTGTTTAAACTCTTATTGCCATCATTATTTATATCATAAAAATAATTATACCAATTAGTACCTTCTTCCAAATAATAAAGTTTTAAATTACTATCTAATGTACTTTCATCGCTAGAAATATCAGTATCAACACTTCTATAAACAATATTAATTCCATCATCGCCAGGGACATCAGGATCCGGATTAGGAGGACCAAAAGAGCCTTTTTTAACATTTACATAACATCCAGACTTAACATTACCAGAATCATCAAGACTATCATTAGTATTAATATTCCAATTATGACTAGTACTAAGCGAATAATTCTCTTTAACAGTTCTAACCTTCACTAAAGAAATATTATCAGATACAACATTCCAAGAAAATGTAGGATCAGAATAATTTAAAGGTATATAGAAATAAGACCCTAAATTTTTAAATCTATCTTGTCCACTTTTATCCTTATAAGTTATATAACCTGTATCAAAATCAATATAAGCATCTTTTATTTTGTATTGACAAATTATTGTAGCACCACCACTAGTTTCACCTTCAGCATGTTCATCAAGTTGACCATTACATTCCCATGAACCAGCAGAAGATAAATTTTCATCAGTATTTTTTTTTAATTCAGCTGTTTCTGTTACACCAGTAGTATTCAAATTCCTTTGTAATGTACCTGAACTAACATTTTTAAATGATATTTTTTTTAAGTTATCATATAACATATTATGACATTTTCCTTCATCAAATCCATTACATACAATATCGGACATTTCCCAAGACAAATAATACATATAACTCATTCCAATAGGAAAACCTTGTCCAGCAATAACCTCAACATTATCACCAGCATAACTAGTCATAGTAAATCTACCATACTCTTTTATTTTTACATAAGCAGTTAAAATAGTACCATCACTAGCACCATTACTAGTTGTTTTAATTTTCATTTTATCACAATTATAAGATAAATTTGCAGAAGAACAAGAATTAATAGATTTATCTTCATTAATACAAACACTATCTGGTTTTGGATCGCCATTTTTAAATGAAATAGTTACCTTTCCATTAGGTTTACCCCAAGCACCAGAAGCCCAAGCAGAACAATCAGAACCAGGAAAAACAGAACCAGAAATTCCCTTATTAGAGCTATTAACACATAAATTATTTAATTTTTTATAGCTAAGTTCATATAAATTAGGACAATAATCATATTGAGTAGAGCCTGAATTACAGTTATTCTCTCCCTCTCTAATACCTACTATATTAAATTCTTTATATTGTGTCCAATAAACACTACCACTTTGAATAGTACCATAACCCCAATTATTACTTAACAATCTACTATATTGAGTATAAATAGTCATAGTATTAGTCGAATTAGTAATTTTAATATCATCATTATTACCATTAACAACGCCTTTAGGAACACCAAAAGTATCATCCAAACATCTACTTCTTCCCTCTAAACAAACTTTAATTTGTAAAGTATATTCAGTATTATATTTAAATTCTGATGAATTAAAAAAATCAGTTAAATTTAATGAAGCAGTAAATCCAACGTTATCATAATTATAACTAGAAGAACTACATTCATTACCAATTCTACTACAATACCACTTAGTTAAAGATATAGAAGTTTTCTTAACCTCAAAATTTTTAATAGTATTTCCATTTGAATCCACAAAATAAATAGAAATTTCAGAATCATTATTATTATAATTATGTAAAGCAGCAAAACCATTAATTGTTATTGTTGATTTATCATAAACGAAAGAACTAACATCATATAATAAAGAATGATCATCTATAGCCTTAGCTTCCATTCCAAATCCCATAAAAGTAACTATAAATATTAATAACAATATTATCTTCTTTTTCATTCTAAAGCCCCCTTCTTATGCCTTAGTACAATTAATACAATAATAATCAATATTAATACTCCACCACCAATAGAAATATAAATATAATTATCTTTTATAAATCTTATATATTTATTATCTTCATTTTTACTATCACTATCTTTATTCTTATCCTCATTATCACTTTTTTCAATTAATCTCATAAATTCTACATAATCAATATTAGAACTATCATAAAACTTTTGACATACTTCTAATTCCTCGTGTCCCTCACAATTAGGATCAGTAGAATAATTATTAAACTTAGGAAGTTTAACGCTATAAGTTTTAAGTAATTTATTACTACAATTTTTAGAATATATTTTAAAGCTCTTACTACCACTATATAATCTATCAATAGTTATACTACCATCATTTACTGAATAACTTCTTAAATCTAAATTAGTTTTACTTTCTATTACATATAACTCATCAGATAAATTATTAACAACTACCTTATAAGTATCATATATCTTAAAACCATCACTATCATATATATCATCATTATATTCATAACTAATATCTACATCATTAGCAAGTACTCTAAGTCTTTTAATATCAGTACTATCACAATCCTCTGCATATACATTAGGTATTAGAAATATTGCAAAAATAAAAATAATAAACAAATACCATTTACATCTCATTAGCGTACCTCCTATTTTTATTCATATTAATAATAACATTTTTTTTAAGAAATTAAAAGTTTTTTTTGTAATTTTATAAAAAAAATGTTATCATATTATACGAGGTGTAAAAAATGAATAAAAAAAATAATATAATTTTAATAATTGCAATAGTATTATTAATAGGTATAATAATATTTCTATTAATAAATAATCAAAACTATAAAGGAGAACTTAAAGAGATAACTTGGAATAATGTAAAAAAGAAAATAAATAAAAAAGAAGACTTTGTATTAGTATTAAGTCAAACCACTTGTTCACATTGTGCTGAATATAAACCAATATTAAAAGAAGTAACAAAGAAAAACAAAGTAACAATATATTACTTAGATTATGATAAATATGATGAAGATAAAATAAAAGAAATACTAAATACCCTAAACTTTGACAGTGGAACTCCTACTACATTCTTCTTTAAAGAAGGAAAAGAAATAAGCTTAATGAGTAGATTAGTAGGTACTGCTTCCAAAACCAGTGTTATAGAAGCCCTAAAAAAATATGAATACATAAAAGAATCCTAGTAACAAAACTAGAATTCTTTTTTTCTATTCATCATCATTATTCACAGATAATAACTGCTTAATATCATCTTCACTAAGTTTACCAATAATATTTTGATTCCTATCTTTACCCTCAATAACAGAATCACTAAGCATCTTTTTCTTCTCTTGAAGTTCTAATATTCTCTCCTCAATAGTACCTCTAGTAACAAGCCTAATAACCTCTACAGTATTTTCCTGGCCTATTCTATGAGCCCTATCAGTAGCTTGATTTTCAACCTGAGGATTCCACCATAAATCCAAATGAATTACCACATCAGCACTAGTTAAATTAAGACCAGTACCACCAGATTTAAGCATAATAAGAAATACATTAGTATCATCTTCATTAAATTTTGTAACAAGTTCCATTCTCTTCTTAGAATTAACACTACCATCTATTAAATAATAACTAATTTTCTCTTTCTTAAACTTATTCTCCATAATAGCCAAAGCAGTCCTAAAAGAACTAAATAATAATATCTTATGTCCATTACCAACAATCTCATTAATAACCTTAACAGCCTCTTCTATTTTAGCGCTTCCACCATCATAATTATCATATACAATAGATGGATCAATACATACCTGTCTAAGTCTCATTAAAAGTTCTAATATTTTAAATCTAGCCTTACTAAATCCCTCAGTAGCAACGATCTCATCCATCTCTTTTTTAGTTTCTTCAACCAAAGTAGCATACAATTTCTTTTGCTCATCTTTTAAATCAATATAAATATTATTATCAATCTTACTAGGTAATTCTTTCAATACATCACTCTTTTTTCTTCTCAAAATAAATGGAGATATCTGTTTATTTAAAAGTCTTAATTTTTCCTTATCATCATCCTCAAAACTCTTAACATTATACTTACTATGAAAACTACTCTCACTACCAAAAAATCCAGGCATAAGAAAATCAAATATACTCCACAACTCCATCAAAGAATTTTCAATAGGAGTACCTGTTAAAGCAATATTACAATTAGATTTTATACTCTTAACAGCCTTAGTAATTCCAATATTAGAGTTCTTAATACTTTGAGCTTCATCTATAATACATACCTCAAAATTAATATTAGAAAGTTCCTCTTTATCCTCTCTTAACAAGCCATAAGAAGTAATATATATATTCTTATCATTATCACTATTTAAAAATTCTCTTCTCTTACTCTTAGATTCAGCCAAAATATGATATGACAAAGAAGGTGCAAACTTAAGTATTTCTTTCTCCCAGTTGTAGCATAAACTACTAGGAGTAACAATTAAAATCTTACTCTTAGGCTTATCCTTTAAAACCTTCTTAATAAAACAAATAGTCTGTAAAGATTTACCTAATCCCATTTCATCTGCTAAAATACCACCAAATCCACACTTATATATATTATAAAGCCACTTAACACCAACCTCTTGATAATCACGCAATATCTCCTTATCACCCTTATCAAATCTAAATCTCATATTCTTATAAGTATTAAAATTAGAAACAAAATCATCAAATAAATTATTAGTATTAATAATATGATATCTATTATCTTTCAAACTATCTAAATATATTGCCTTATACTTAGGAATACTACCACTACCATTACTAATATCATTACTACTAAGTTCCATATCTTCACATAAATTATTAAGTTCATTAATATTATTATCTCTTAAATCTAAATAATTACCATTCTTTAACTTATAATACTTCTTCTTTTTCTTTAAACTAGCAAAAATATTACTAACCTCATCACTACTTATATCACCTAAATCAAACTTATATGACATAATATTATCACAACCAATAGAAAAAGTACTACTAACATTACTCTCCTTAACAACATTTAATTTTTTCAATTTTTCACTAGTAAATACCTCATATTTCAGACTAATTTCTCCAATTATATTATCAAGAAAATATCCAATCTCATCATCACCACTAAGAACAATCTTTTTATTTTTTATAGAAAAGCCATAGCCGGCCATCTCATTAAATATCTCATCCTCATACTCAAAATCACGAAGTATATTATCATCTGTCTTTTCTTTATATGATACCTTAAAACCCTTATAATCAAATTTTAAATCTAAAATAATATTAGAATATCCCATATCAAAATATAATAAAACAGAAGGTTTCTTAACAATAATAATATCATCAACATTATTAGTAACCTCTAATTCATTCTTAACAATAGGTAAAATAGAAGAAGAAAACATTTCCTTATTATCAAATATTAAATTAGAAGAATTAGTTTCATACATTGCTTTAATTAATGCAGCATACCTATAATCAACTTTATATAACTTAAGATGATAAAATATATAAGTAAAATCAGAAGTAACAGGAATAAATTCTCTCATATCAAAATCAAATGACATCACATAATTACCATCTTTTTTATCCAAAACACTGCCAAAATTAAAATCATATATTCCCTTAACAGCAATACCATTAATAGAAAATTCTCTATCTCCTAACAACTTAAATAATTGTTTAACTAAAGAATCATTCATAACAAAATCTCTATTAGAATAATGATAATTATACACATTAAAAGCAAAATCAATAAGTTCCTTATCTGTATCATTAAAATAATATGACTTATCATAAGTAAAATTCTTACCAAAAATAACCTTACCAGAACCATTATAATAAGTATTAAAAAAACTATTAGCCTTACTCCTTATAACAAATAACTTATTCTCACCTATTTTTAAATTTAAACAAGTCTCTTCCCTTGTAGCCTTAATATCAATATAAACATTACATAGTTTTTTTATTTTTCCCTTACTACCCTTACTAGGTAAAAATCTCTTCATAATCTCCATAGATAAATCTTTATGAAAAGATAATTCATCAGCGTCTAATATAGCATTTAAATATTTATCTAAAACACAAGCTATATGAACACAACTCTTCTTACTATAAAAAGAATAACAATCACATCTATAATCAACTATCTTATGATTCTTAGAACTCACAACTTGAGTATAACCAAAAGTATCAAAAACAAAATTAATAACCTCATTATTTAAAACAATTTTAGTATTTCTTGAAGGATTTTCTCTTAAAGAAAATACAAAGTTTAAATCATCAAGATCAACATAATCTAAAACTGCTCTTTTATCACTTTTTTTCAAATTTAAAGAAGACATAAAACCACCTCACAATCTTCTATTATACAGGAAAAAAAAATATTGTAAAGTCAATTACAATACGTTTTATAAATTCTAAATTTTCAAGATAAATAATAAATAAAATATTTAAATATTACCATTAACCAAATGAAGATTATCTAAAAGAACACCAGTTCCCTCTGCAACACAAGTCAAAGGACTTTCTGCAATAAATACAGGAACCTTTAATTCTTGAGATAATAGTTGACTAAATCCATCAACCATACTTCCTCCACCAGTTAAAACAATACCTTTATCAATTATATCAGCAGATAATTCAGGAGGAGTTTGTTCCAAAATACCTTTAGCAGCGTGAACTATAGTATATACACTCTCTCTTAATCCTTCCTCCACTTCATCACTAGTAATAGTAATAGAATGAGGAAGACCAGTTACTAAATCTCTACCCCTAACTTCCATCTTTTCATTTCTAGAACCAGGAAAAACAGTTCCAATAGTAATTTTTATATCCTCAGCAGTTCTTTCTCCAACAAGTAATTTGTATTTATCCTTAATATATTTAACAATAGCATTATCAAAAGCATTACCAGCCACTCTAATAGAAGCACTATTAACAATACCACCTAAAGATAAAATAGCAATATCTGTAGTACCACCACCAATATCAATAACCATATTACCACTAGGTTTAGAAATATCCATACCTGCTCCAATAGCAGCAACCTTAGGTTCTTCTTCCAAAAATACTTTTTTAGCACCAGTTCTCTCAGCAGCTTCCCTAATAGCGTTCTTTTCTACTTGTGTAATATTAGAAGGACAACAAATTAATATTCTTGGTCTAGAAAAGAAACTTCTTCCATTTACTTTTTTAATAAAATAATTAAGCATAATATCTGTAGTATCAAAGTCTGCAATAACACCATCTTTCATAGGCTTAATAGCCTTAACCTTACCAGGAGTTCTTCCCAACATCTCATGAGCCTCAATTCCAACTGCTAAAGGTTTCTTTGTATCAGCATCTATTGCAACGACGCTAGGTTCATTTAACACTATGCCTTGTCCTTTTATGTAAATAAGTACATTAGCCGTACCCAAATCTATTCCAATATCTTTATTAAACATGTCATCACCATCCCTAACCAATATTTTAACATATATTACCATATTTTAGTACATTTAATTTGTATTTTTTGCTAAAAATTTACGTCTTGTAGATTCTCCACCTCTAATATGTCTAATATTCATATGATACTGTAAAATCTTTGACACTTCATTATACATATTAATGTCAATAAAATATAATCTATCTGTCAAATCTTTATGCACAGTACTTTTACTAACATCAAATAAATTAGCAATTTCTCTAACAGTCATACCAGTATTAATCATACATCTACCCTCATCAACTACACGCTTAAACATTATTTTGTCCATAGTATTACCCCTTATAATTATATTAGATAGTTTTTTGTTTATGAAAAAAAGGTGGCTAAAATACCACCTAAATTTCACCTAACAATTTACCAAAATAATTTTCAGGATTAACAACACTACCCTGATAATATAACTCAAAATGTAAGTGACTACCTAAATCTGCACCAATATTAGATAATCCACTTTTTCCAATCACCATACCTTGAGTAACACTATCATTAGCGCTAACAACAACTTCACCCATACTTTGATAAACACCAATTAAATCATTACTATACTTAATCTCCACAACCTTACCCAAAATATCATCATCCTTGACACTAGTAACAGTACCATCCAAAATACTTACAACATCAAAAGAATTTTTATTATCAGGCATAGCATAATCTACACCACTATTTTGCATATAAGTATTTTGATAATATAAAATAGATTTTTCTTGTTCCTCCGTACTAGCATCCCTATCATAATATGAACTAACAATTGTAACAGAACTATCAGTATAAGGACGAATAATTTGAGTATCAGTACTAACAACAGGAATATCAGGATTCATATCGTCTTGATTATTATCATCTACTACAGGAATATCAGTATTATTATTATTTTTAAATAATTTATCACTAATAGCATCCTCCACAACATAAATACATCCAACTAGTAGCACTAAAGATAAAGTATAAATAATGGGTACAACAAATGGTTTTAATTTTCTTTTTGTCATTTTCATCTCACCTCTATTTTAAATATTAACCAAAAAGAAAATTATATACCAAATTTAAGAAATTAATTTACTAATTTCATCCCAAGTGTTTTCTAAAACTTTAATTCTATTTCTATAATCTTCTATATTCTTTTGTATTTCTCTACTTTTTTCATAATCCATATATACTTCTTCAGTACTAAGTAATTCATTATATTTTGAAATATTATCTTCTAATTTCAAAATCTCATTCTCTATTTTCTCTAACTTTTTAATATTTTTACTTCTTTCTTTTAAAGGAGTTACAATACATCTTGACTTAGAATTATCTTTTTTATCATTAGTATTACTAACCTTACTTGTATCATTATTATTAATACTAGCAATATACTCACTATAATTACCATCATAATTAGTAACAGGATTAGTATCAAAATCAAGTATTTTATTAGCAATTTTATTAATAAAATATCTATCATGTGATACAAATATAATAGTGCCATTATAACTAAGTAAAATATTCTCTAAAGTCTCTTTACTAATCATATCCAAATGATTTGTAGGTTCATCTAAAATTAATAAATTAGGTTTAGACTGCATTATTTTACAAAGCATAAGTCTAACTCTTTCTCCACCAGACATATCACTAATCTTTTTAAAAACATCATCCCCATTAAAGTTAAAAGCCCCCAATATACTTCTAACATTTGCTGAAGATAAATCAGGATATTCCATAGATATTTCATCATACATAGTATTATTAACATCAGAAAAAGTAATATTCTGATCAAAATATCCAATACTAACTCTATCACCAAAAGTATACTTTCCACTTATTTTAGAAATACTGCCTAAAATAGTTTTTAAAAATGTACTCTTTCCACTACCATTATGACCAATAATACCAATTTTATCCCCACGAGTAACATTTAAACCATTTATAACATTTATTACCTTATCATAACCAATAGCCAAATTTTTAATTTTTAAAACATCCTTATAACTATCAACCTTAGGTACAAAAGAAGCATTAAAAGTTTTATTATCATAAGCATTAGGACATTCTACCTTAACCATTCTTTCTATCAAAGATAATTTACTCATAGCCATACTAGCCTTACTAGGTTTATACTTAAATCTATCAACAATAGCCTTAAGTCTCTTAATTTCTTTTTGTTGAAATTCATAATCTTTTAAAGCCTTATTATAATTATCTTTCTTTTGTTTTAAATAAGATGAATAATTACCCTTATACCTAGTTAAACATCCATATTCTATTTCGTAAATAGTGGTTACTACTCTATCTAAAAACATTCTATCATGTGATATAACAATAAAACTCTTTTTATAATTTTTTAAATAATCTTCTAAAAAACAAATAGTATCAATATCTAAATGATTTGTAGGCTCATCAAGTAACAATAAATCCGGTTTACTAAGAATAAGTAGCATCAAAGAAATTCTAGTTCTTTGTCCTAAAGAAAAAGAAGACATTTTTCTTAATTTATCATTTTCATTAAAACCAAACTTAGATAAAGCAAGTTCATATTCTTTTTTATACTCATAACCACCAATATTTTTAAATTTATAAATTAAATCATTATACTTATCAGCGTCATTCTTATCATAAGAAATACTCATCTTTGCTTCTAATTTCTTTATTTTATCCTCACAATCTATTATATCCTTATAACAAGATAATATATTAGAAATTAGTGTACTATCATCAAAAATAACACTATCCTGTTTAATATATCCTATTTTAGGATTACCCTCTTTTATAAATTGAAAATCTTCTTCTTCCACTCCTTTTTCCATAGGAATATTACCCAATATAGCATTAAGTAAAGTCGTTTTTCCACACCCATTTCTTCCAACTATACCAATATGATCAGTTGTATTAACATTAAAATTAATACTTGAAAGTATAGTATCAGCGCCAAAACTAACTGAACCATTAACAATTTTTATACGCATAATAATCACCCAACATCAAATATTATAGCACAAAAAAATTCCTCTAAAAAGAAGAATTTTATATATAATAATAAATTATATACTACTAAAATAAAATTTAAAGTTATTACTCCTAACCGTACTAACTTTCATTTTTTTAAACTTAGTACAAAAATTCATTAAAAAAGCTCTCAAAAAGAGAACTTTTAAAATTATCTAACTTTCAATGCCTTAGCAATATCTTTAATCTTTTTCTTAACAATTAATCCATTAATAATACTATCAATAGAATATACCACTAATAATACACCAAGAACAATAGTAATACTTATTGCACCCATATTAGGGAATATTACAAGTAAGAATCCACAAATAATAGTAATTATAGCCATGATTAACATTGATACCCAATCACCATCATTAACTCCCTTTAATATAAATGCTAATCTACACTTTACAGCGCCTGTTATAATAAACCAAAATCCTAATAATATAGGTACCATATTAATAAATAAAGTTGGATATATAAAAATAACTAAACCAAATATAATTGATAATATTCCCATAATTAAAGGATCAAACAAAGAAAATCCATTACCAACATCACACAAATATAAAATACCATTAAGTATCAGTAAGGCACCAATAAAGTAAGAAGAAATCTCTAAAATATCTTTAGGACTTACTAATAAAAGTATTCCCATAATTAAGAATAAACAAGAAATTAAAACATCTTTCCATAATACCTTTTGAATAAAATTTTCCATACCTTTCATATCACACTCTCCAATCATATAAAAATAGTATCATAATACCTTAAAATTGTAAACAACAATTTTAACTTTCTGTCTATTATCATTTAAGTAAAAATAATATAGTATTAACTACCTCTTCTTTTAAAACTTTTTGATCTATTTCCCTATGTTTATGATAAACAACTTCATGACAATAATTATCTACAATACTAATAATAATATGTACTCTTTCTTTCAAATGATACTCATTAAAACCATAATTTGAAATAAGTTTAGCAATTTTTTCAGTAATTACAATTTCATTATCATAAAATATTTTAGCAATATCATCATCCAAATGACTCATTGCCATTAATTCCTCATGTTCCCTCTTATCCATAGTATGATGAGAAGTAAATATATCTAAAATTTTATTTATCCCTTCATCCAACTTATTTTTATCAAAACTAATATCATCTATAATATCAGACATTGGAAAAATAATACTATTAGAATAATCTCTAACTCCCTCTAAAAATATATCTCTTTTATTAGAAAAATATTGATAAATAATACCAGTAGAAACTGAAGCATATTTAGCAATATCAGCACAATTAACATTATGAAATCCTTCTCTACACATAAGTTCAAATCCCTTTTGAACTATCCTCTGTTTTTTCTCAATAGAACTTTTCTTTATAGGCTCTCTTACTTCACCCATGTTCTCACCTCATCATATTTATTATACAACTAATTTAAAAAAAAGAAAAACTTATTTGTTTTCCTTAAATTACAATACATTATATTAATTGACAATATATTAACTATTAAAAATCTCTATATAACACTTTATATCTTACTAGTATTAGCATAAAAAAATAGACACTCATATCAACCTGATTGAGTGTCATCTCCCAAACACTAGAAATGGAAGTGATAAGCATGAAGATAAAAACAATTATTTTAAAATTAATAAATTCTTTATGTCTATTAAATATTACTTACCATATTATTAATATCAGTAATAAAATATTAATAAATAAAAATAAACGACACTCATTAAACTAAGTGTTATACCAAAAAATTCAAGGATGACATTCACTTACAAGATTGAATGTTCCTCTTTTTTTTATTATACACAAATCTCCACACTCACATACTAATACTAACACAACAATTACAAGAAATCAAGAAACTGATAGTAAATTGTAAAAATAAATTAAAAAAATCTGATATAATTATCTAGGAACATTTAATGTGAGTGTCATTCTCCTTTCTAAACTAAAGAAAGGAGGTAGATATAAATGAAAAAGAAAACCTTTATTTTAAAAGTTTTAAGATACATTTGTATTATAATACTGCTTTCTACCTTACTGGTATTAGCAATTAAAAAATAGACACTCAATATCAACTTGATTGAGTGTCAACCAACATGTGGAGGATGACATTCACTTGCAAGATTGAATGTTCCTCTTTTTTATTATATGCAAATTCCTTTGCTTACATACCAATATTAGCACTTTTCATCTTAATTGTCAAACTTCGCTTAATTTTTTCAACTTATTTATTTGTCTATTTAATAAAATACATAATCTATTAATTCTTATATCAGAAAATTTAGTTAAATATTGGTACTTATGAAGTAACTCATCAAACCATTCCACAATACCATCTAATTTGCTAATATCAATTCTTTTTAAATTTTTAACAACTTTTATTATTTCATCAAAAGATTTTATCTCATAAAACAATCTACCCTCACCTGAAATATGTAATTCTTCTTCATCATAGTATTCGATTTTAAGACTCTCTCCATTATCAAATATAGGAGCTACATCTAACCATTTTAAAGTATTAACATCTCTTATAATACCGAAATTATTTAAATGTCTATCTTCATTCATTATTAAGAAATCTAATATATACATATTTTCTAACTTAACTCTAGCATCAAATATACCATTTTCTTCTAAAACTTTAATAAAATTTTCATAATCACTAAGATTATTATTTCTATCCATATTCTCCATAATCTGATGACAAGTAATAAGTTCTGTATCTTTATTTATAAAACAAGGACACTTTGATACAATCATATCCTTATATATAGAGAGTGTATAAGTTACATGACTAAAACCTAACCTACGACATATCTCACTTGCTAAAACCTCATTAAATGGCTGTAACATCTCATTTTTATAGCCGCCTTTAAGAAGATATCTTGTTTTATTTTCAATAATCCACGCCTTCTTTAACATGCCATCTGTTGTATTATTTGGAGTTTCTAATGATTTTTTATTTGTAATAATTCCACTATTTTTTGATAATGATGCTTCCAAAAATTCAGCATATTCAAAATCATTATCAAAAAAATTAATATCATCATATTCTACATTTAAACTATAAGGCTTTATCCAATATTGATCTGTCAATGATAAACCAAAAGCCTTATCTAATAATTGAGTTGGTGCTGTTATATCTAATCTATGTAAAAGTAAATCTAGTTTATCCCTCCAAGATGGAATCCCCCTCCCCTTAAACCATAAAGAAAGATTAGTTCTAAAAGATATATCATCTAAATTATTATTTATATAAAAACTCTTTAAAATATACGGAGCATAATCAATATTATAAATTTCATAAATCTTTGAAAACACCCCATTAGCAGAATCATATTCCGCCATCAACACTTCAGTGTTTTTATTCATAAGTATACATTGCACTCAGTACCACCTCACCTATATTGTATCAAATTTAAAATAAAAAGTCATCCACTTAAAAAGAGAAACTACTCGTTTCCCTTTAAGCTACTAACCATATCTATATTATTAACATTACGAGATAAATATCTAGAAATCAAATAAGAAACTAAATATGTAACTACCGCAGCGCTAACATAAGTCCACCATTCTATATGAACTCCAAAATCATAATTTTCATCCAAACAAACTTTAAACAAATAAGAAGTAAGTCCATATCCAACTGGTAATCCAATTAAAATAGATAAAATACATATCCAACTATTTTGTAAAGAAAATATTTTCCTTATTCTCTTATTATCAAAACCTAATACCTTCAAAGTAGCAAACTGATAAGTCTTTTCACTAAAAGATAAAATACTCATATTATAAATAATTACTACTCCCAATAATATTGCAAATACTATAATAATTATAATCATTTTTCTCATCATTGAAAGCATATTACTTATAGCATCTTTTAATTCATCAATATTTTGAATAACAGAAACACCATCAATATTATCAACATTTTTCAAATTAACATCTGTATAAATTGAAGTAGCCTTATAAGAAATACCTAGACTTTCGATATACTCCTTAGTAGCGGATAATCCCTGTACCTGAGGATCCCTATAATAACCAATAACCTTAGATTCATAATATTTTTTATCACCATATATATGCCAAAAAATAGTATCACCAATAGAAACATTATTAAGTGATGCATATTTATAAGTAACATAAACACCATCATTAGAATTTAATTTAATAAAATTATATTTATTATCAACATATCTTATATATCCATTAGAATCATCTACAAATAAAGTATTAGCATCCCTATTTCCTTTATCGGCTTTTATCTCTATAGAAAGAGTTTCACTACTATTATCACCATATTCTGAAACAATATTATTATAAGTATTATCATCAATATCATCTTTTAAAGATAATTTATAATCAAAATTATATAAATCATCAAACTGAAGTTTAATAAAATAATTCATACTATTAAGCATACCCAAAGCACATACTATCAAAGTACAACATCCAACTATACCAATAACACCAGTAATAGTCCTAAATTTATTTCTAAGTATATCTCTTAAATTCCATTTACTAGAAAAACCTAATTTTTTAAATATACCCTTAGTAGTAATATTTAAACTACCATTCTTAACCTTAGGTATCTCATTTCTTAAACTATCAGCTGGTTTCTTTCTAAGTTCTCTATAGCAAGTAATTAAAGTAATAATAGCGCATCCAATAACTACTGCTAAAGCAACTAAATAAGTACTAGAATTAATATAAACTCTACCATTAGGAATTTCAAAAAATGACATTTCCAAATTTAAAAATACACTTCCCAAAAAATATTTACCTAATAATATTCCCATTATAGCGCCAACCAATGATACCCAAAAACCATATCCAATATAATGTAAAGTAATTTTTAATTTAGAAAAACCTAAAGCCTTTAAAATACCAACTTGTAATTTTTGATTTTTAACAACCCTAGTCATAGTAGTTATAACAGAAAGCATTGCTATAAACAAAAACAGAAAAGAAAATATCCCAACATAAGCACGACCCTCATCTATCTCACCTTGATACATAGCATAACTAGTTGTATCTTCAATAGAAATTATTGCTAATGCATTATCAATACTATCCTCTATCTTATTTTTAACAAAATTAACATTACTTTTTTTATTCACATCAACCATAACATAATTAAAAGGTACATAATCTAAATAATTAAAATCAGGATTTAATTCATCAAACTTAGCATCATCTATTGACATACCTATACTATTTTCAAATTCTTTTTTAACATTATTTTTAATAAAATCTTCTATCTCATTCACAGACATATAAACAATTCCATAATTCTTATGATTAGGCATAAGTTGAGAAGCATCCTTAACATCATATAAATGATCAGGAATATAAACAATACCCAAAACTTCTTCATTAAATACATAATTATCATATTTAAAAGAAATCTTATCACCAACTTTTATTTTATTTTCTTTAGCATAAAAATAATCTAACCAAACACCAGATTTATCTTTATCAAAAGAAATTCCATCATCAACATAAAATTTACTTATATTATTAGATTCTATTATAGATACCAAATATGATTTATCACTATCATCATTTGAAACCATATTTAATACTAACTTTCTTTCAGCATCCTTAACATTATCAATATTCTTAATATCATCTAATTCATTATTTGTAAAAGATTTTCCCAAAACATTAATATCTTGCAAATTATTATCAGTGTAAAATCGTAAAGCAGTCTCAGTCATACCATCCATATATGCCTCTATTCCTGCATAAACCATAACACCAATCATAACCATTAAAAGTATTGTAATAAATTGTGATTTATTATTTAATATATCACGAATCATTTTCTTTCTTAGCATATTACCACTCTACTTCATCTATATTTTTTGGATGTTTATTTAATGTATTAGATTCTATTTTACCATTCTTTAACCTAATTACCCTATCAGCAATTTCTGCAATCAACTGATTATGAGTAACAATAATAACAGTATTTTCACCATTATTAGCATCACATTGCTTCTTTAACAACTTTAAAACCTCTACACCAGTCTTAGAATCCAAAGCACCAGTTGGTTCATCTGCAAGTATTATACTAGGATCTTTACAAATAGCCCTAGCAATACTAACTCTTTGCTGTTCCCCACCAGATAGTTGATTAGGAAATTTATTAGCGTGCTTATCTAACCCAACACTCTTAAGTACTTCTTTTGCATCTTTAGGATTTTTCACAATATCACCAATTAATTTAACATTTTCCATAACAGTTAAAGTAGGCAAAATATTATAAAACTGAAAAATAAATCCTACGTTATTAGCTCTATATTTAGTAAGAGCATTATCATTATAATTAGAAATAACATTACCATCTACTATAATCTTACCACTAGTAACAGTATCCATTCCCCCAAGTAAATTAAGTAATGTACTCTTACCAGCACCACTAGGTCCCAATATAACTACAAATTCTCCTTTAGAAATACCAAAATCAACTCCATCTAATGCCTTAAATTCCTTATCACCAACAAGATATTTCTTTACTACATTTTTAAATTCAATAAAATTATTATCTCTTTTCATAATACCTCCAATATGAAATTAATTTCATATTAAGTATATTACAAATAAATAAAAAAATCAATATAATAATTAAAATTATAAAAAGTACAATACATAGCAATATGTCTAATAATTATCAAATAAAATTATAATAAAACAAAAAATATTATTATTTATAAATACATAAAAAGCTAGTATATCAAATACCAGCTCAATAAAACATATAAAAATAACTAATATGTATTGTACTATTCCACTATAATACTATCTATTATATTTCCTTCTATATCATATAAAGTAAATTTATTATTCTCATATATACAATAACTATAAGGACTATTATCCCTAGGTAATGAAATAGAACCAACATTAATATAAATCATATTATTATCCTTCTTTATAGAAGGAATATGATAATGACCATACATCAAAATTCCCTTATTATTAAACTTATCCCTTTTCTCATAACTATACTTATCACCATGAGATAAATAAATACACTTATTATCAACATATATCATAGAAATATCACTCATAATAGGAAAATTACTCTTAGCTATATCAACATCACTATCACAATTACCCTTCATACAAATTAAAATATCAGAATATTTCTCCAAAAAACCCCTAACAACAAAATTATCCACTACCGTTGATGATACCCTATTAAAACCCCTATAATATAAATCACCAAGAACAACTAATAACTCTATATTTTGATTATTAATAACATTCTCTATAGCATCCAAATTAGTATATACACCATGAATATCAGAAATAAATAATATCTTCATATTAGAACAACTCCTTTATTTTTTCTAACTCATAATCTTTAGAATATTTAAGTATTACATATATAAAATCTTTAATCATTATTTTAGTAAGAGGATCTATAGAAAAAGAAGTCTCCCTAAGTAATTTAAATATAACTTTTTTATTATCAATTATTTGAATTAAAGAATTAACATTACTTCTCCTAAATATGTCAAATAAACACTTAACAAAATCCTCTCTTTGTTTATCATCATATTTATCTAACCACTTAATCATACCATCATCAACTATTTTACTAAAATCAGATAACTTAGCCCTCTCAAAATTATTTTCATTAACTACCCAATTAACTACAGCATGAGCATAAAGATTTCTTTTAGTAGATTTAATAACAATATAATTATCAGTATGTCTAAATAAAAGACCAACAATTGAATAATTAGGAATTATTTTAATTAATTTATCCTCAATTCCCTTATAATTAATAGATTCTAATTGTTTCTTTCTAAGTCCAGGACCATCATTACTATATATACTAATAATTTTATTTCTAACAAGGAAATTACAATACATAGAACCTACCATTGCTAAATTTCCGCCCTTAGAATGACCTCCTACTATCAACTTCTTAGAAGAAATTGTAAAATTCTTATTTAAATACCTAATAGCATGTTTCTGAGATAAAACAGGAAATTCATAGCCCATCTTAAAATCTTCTTCCCAACCACTAATAAGATGATCGGTCCCCTCAAAAGAAACATAAACAACATCATCATTTATATCAAAACATAAAGCAGAAAATTGCTGTGAATCATCACCAATATATAAATATGAATAAGCACAAATATCCTTAAATCTCTTTTTATTAGAAATTGCCTTAAGTAATTCATATGCATTTCTAACAGCAGTAATCTCTGTAGTATGTTTCTTTTTAGAAAGAGCTTTATAAATTTCTCCAATACTAATTTTATTCTTAGTAGACTTAGATACAATACCCTCTAAATTTAAATATGATAAACTAGCAAAAATAACATTATCTACCTCATTAAAATTCATTTCACTAAAAGTATACTTTCCATACTTTAAAATATAATCAAAAATACTCATAACTATTCCTCATTCCTAATCTGATTATATCATACGGCAGACTATGTCCGCAACCTAACCATCAAAACTTTTCAATTT
>ERZ808240.1015-NODE-1015-length-35734-cov-13.657614_pt1 | contig 35734 bp, 31 predicted proteins | sample MGYA00521084_ERZ808240 | MGnify/ENA primary metagenome ERZ808240 (study PRJEB31516, sample SAMN03275571) | gut metagenome | biome: mammalia-associated habitat; material: feces | host: Papio cynocephalus | place: Kenya | collected 2012-08-06 ... | reverse complement strand
TTATGTCTTTTTCTTGTACTTTTGGCTCTTTTTTACTTTTCAGATACACCCTAAGCTCTTGGTGACAATTCCGACAGAAGCTACTGTTTCCCCGACAATTATCACCAGTAAAGAGCGTCTGTACGGTCAGATTTATGACCGTGAGACATTCCGCATCAATGGTTTGACGTATAGCTATTGCTACGAAGGAACGGAGTTGCGTTATATCCTGTTTGAGTCTCAGGGCTATGTTATGAAAGTCAACAAGCTGACCGCATCTCCGGACAGCAAGCTGTTTGAGATTCCTGATGGATACACCAAAAGGAACTAATCACTTATAGTACATCCCACTTTCACCCGAAACGCATTTGTTGCGCAGTGCAAAAAACATTGGCTTAACGCCGAATATGTCACAATTGCAAACTTTTGCACGAAGAGCTTGACTTTTTTCCTTTTTGGCATATACTAAAGGTGTGAAGAAGTTTATAAAGTATCCACACCATTCACGCAAAAAAATGACCCCCAGAGAGCGGCAACTCTCCGGGGGTCGTGTGCTTACTTGCCCTTGCGTTTATTGTCCGGGTCAAGCCACTTGCACAGGAAGTATCCGACGACCTGTGCTACGACCGAGACTAAGAAGTTTATAATATACTCCACACCACTCACCTCCCTTCCGCTGCACGGATGGAAGCAGGGCAGCAAAGAGAGTATAACACAGAAGCTGGTGTGAAGCAATTGTCGAAACAGAAAGAGCCTGCATCGTGGGAATTCCCGGGTGCAGGTTCTTTCTGCATTATTTTACAAACAAATTATGCAAGAAGCTTAAAGCCCATAATGACAACACCCAGCACGACGAGGACGACGCCGGTAGCGCGATTAAGAGTCTTTGCATCCGCTTTATTGGCGAAGACCGCCGCAATTCTCGCCCAAACAAGGGTGAATAGAACGCAGAGGAACCAGACCGTCCAATCCGGTGCGCCGCCGATGGCGAAATGAGAGACGGCACCGGTCAGAGCAGTAAAGGTCATAATGAAAACGCTGGTACCGACGGCGGTCTTCAGCTCATAGCCCAGAACGCTGGTCAGGATCAGGAGCATCATCATGCCGCCGCCTGCACCAATGAAGCCACAAATGAAACCGATCATTACACCGCACACAACAGACTGAATCGCGCGTTTCTTCACTGAAACTCCCTGCATGGCTTCCTTGGTTGTCATGACCGGTTTCACGATAAACTTGACGCCCAGCAGGAAGGTCATGAACACCGAGAACCCACCCATCGTCGTAGAAGGAACCAGGCTTGCGATATAGCTGCCGACAACGGTGAACAGCAGGACGCTCACCATCATGATTAGTCCGTTTTTGATGTCGAGATTCTTATTTTTATGGTATGTATAAGCCGAAACTGCACTGGCAAGGACATCCGATGAAAGTGCAATGCCGACCGCCATATAGGGGTCCATTCCGAGGAAGGTGATCAGCATCGGGCTGATGACCGCCGCTGCGCTCATACCGGCAAAACCGGTGCCGAGGCCGGCACCCATGCCGGCAAAAAAGGTAACAAGGATCGTATAAAGTATCTGCATTTTAACGTTCTCCTTCCAACATCCGGTCAAGGTTCTGGTTTATCATGTCGATCGACCGAAAAAACGCCTCCCGGGTCGGCTCGTCGATGTTCTCCAGAAGCTTTTCCGCGAATTCGCTCTGCAATGCCTGTCCGCGTGCGATGATGGGTTTTGCTTTTTCGGTACAGGTCAGCTGCGTTTTCCGGCGGTCGCCTGCCACCGTCTCCCGGGTCAGATAACCCTCCTGCACCAGACGATCTACATTGACTGAGACAAGATTCGCCTTGATTTTTCTCACCTCAACGATATCACTTGCCGTCTTATAATCCGGGTTATTCGCGAGAAACAGCAGGATATCAAACGCCGTCTGGGGGATCTTCAATTCCTGACAGAGCGGCTTGCAGACCGTGCTGTACGCCAGCGAAGTTTTCATGGCAAACTCCATGCTAGGGTTCAATTCATCTTCACTCCTTGTGAATTTCAAATTTGTATTATTCAAATTTGAAGTAATTTTAGCACAACACTTTTTCGCTGTCAAGCGTGTTCTTTCCCGTGGTTTTATTTGTACCTCAGCCGGGAATGTGATATACTGAACTCACACACATTAGAACGAGGTAATGACCCATGAAAATTCCAGCAAACGGCTTTACGCACGCAGGCAAATTCCACGCAGACGACGTATTTGCAACTGCGCTGCTCCAAATTCTCCGCCCGGATATCAAGATCACCCGTGGCTTTGTCGTGCCGGATGATTTCGACGGCATCGTATATGATATCGGTTTCGGCATGTTCGACCATCATCAGGAACCCCGTGAATACCGCGCAAACGGCGTTCCATATGCCGCTTTCGGCCTGCTGTGGCGTGTGCTTGGTCCGGGTCTAGTCGGCGAGCGTCAGGCCCGGCTCATCGACGAGAACTTCATTCAGCCCCTCGACCTGAACGACAACACCGGTGAGCAGAACAGCCTGTGCGACGCCATCGGATTCTTCAACCCGGTGTGGGATTCCAAGGAAGATCAGGACACCTGTTTCTTCAAGGCGGTCGCCGTCGCAAAGCAGATCCTTGAAAATCAGATCGAGAGTGCAAACGCCGTCAACCGTGCAGATGAAAAAGTCCAGCAGAAGTACAAAAATTCCCGTGACGGCATCGTTGTGCTGCCCTGCTATCTGCCGTGGAAAAACGGCCTGTACAAGACGGACGCCCTTTTTGTCGTCTATCCCAGCCAGCGCGGTGGATGGAGTGCGCAGTGCGTCACCGACCACAAGACCAAAAAACCCAAGCTGCCGTTCCCACAGTCGTGGGCCGGTCAGCCGCAGGAAGTTATTGAGCAGAAGAGCGGCATCGAGGGCATCAGCTTCTGTCACGCAAGCCGGTTCCTCATCACCGCAAAAGACAAGGAGACGGCACTTGCCGCCTGCCGTCAGGTCTTGAAAAACAACGGGAGATTATAAAAATGTCTGAGGAAGGGAAAGTAAAAGGGGAAGCAGTGAAACAGCCGCATCTGTCGGTCGCGGCGAAAGCAGACGCCGGAGATATTCTGGATATCTACAACTGGTATGTTCTGAACCACACGGCGACCTTTCAGATCACACCTTCGACCCTTGAAGAGTATGAATCGTGGGTTGAAAACACCCTGAAGGTCGCTCCGCTCCTGCTGGCACGAGATACGGACGGAAAACTTCTGGGTTACGCCTGCGCCCATCGCTGGCATGAACGGGAAGCCTTTGACTGGGATGTGGAGATCACCATCTACTGCGCCCATGATGCCCGTGGTCTGGGCGTCGGAGATGTCCTCTACAAAGCTCTGTTGGAGCTGCTGAAAAAGATGGGTTACTGGAATGTTTACGCTCTGCTTGCAGACCCAAACCCGGCCAGTGAACACTTCCACGAAAAATCGGGCTTTGTCTGTGTTGGCCGCACACCCCACACTGGTTATAAAAAAGACACTTGGCTCGGCCTTTCGACTTGGTGGCTTGCCCTCCGGAACGGCGATGAAAAACCCGAACCCGTTCATCCTCTGACCGAGAAAGAGATTCAGGATGTGCTGAAAAAATACGGAACCGTCTGACATTCAACCATCAAAAAACTGCTGTGTGAAATCAATCGCACAGCAGTTTTTCTTTATAGTTCATTCTTTTTGAGTTTATCCAGAACTTCCAGCAGGCTCTTGCATTCGGCGGTATAAATGCTGCGCATCTCGTCATCAGGCTGCATCAAATCAGGAACCATGACGGTAACAAAACCGCCTGCGGCACCGGCACGGACACCATTATAGCTGTCCTCGAGAACAAGGCAGTGTTCCGGCTCAACACCCAGTTCTTTTGCGGCAAGAAGGAAGATCTCCGGGTCGGGCTTAGAGTGTTTGACCTGCTGGCCGGAGGCAATGACTTTGAAATAGTGCGTCAGGTTCCAGTTTTCGAGGTGATGGCGGATCATCTTCTCCCGGCTGGAAGAGGCGACTGCCATCGGGATATGGTTTTCGTCCAGCCATGCCAAAAGTTCGTCCAGCCCCGGTTTTTTCGGTACCGGCTTCTCGAACTCTCTGTCTGCAACTTCATGCAGGCTCTCGACGATGGCCTCCGCATCACAATCTTTTCCGTAAAATTCACGCAGGACATTGCGCATCGTTTCGCCTGCGGTTCCCCGGGCAGCCTCATCCAACCCCTCTTTGTACTCCAGACCCAGCTTTGCCAATGCCGGCTCCCAGAAGGTCGCCCACATCCGCTCAGTGTCGAACATCAGGCCGTCCATATCAAAAATCACGCCGTTTATCATAAAAGAAGTCCTCTTTTCGTCATTTGTCGGGCAGCGGCCTCGTGCAGCACACCAGGTCACTACTTGTTTATTCTATCACAATTTGCGACAACTTACACCCGGCAAAGATGAAAGATTTTTCGATTCCTTGCAAATCACAGCCAGCCTATTATAATAGATATCAACATTCGGCGTTGGGAACGCAGGCTTGTGCCGCTGTGTGTTCCGCCTGTGTGAGATCAGAAAAGAGGGAAAATTTATCATGTTGGATATCAAGATCACTCGTACCACTTCTCCCAAGGAGAAACCGCAGGACGAGACGAAGCTCGGCTTCGGCAAGAAGTTTACCGACCATATGTTCGTTATGGACTATACTGAGGGCAAGGGCTGGTATAACCCTCGCATCGTACCCTATGCTCCGTTTGAGCTTGACCCTGCAACAGTGGTCTTCCACTACGCACAGGAGATCTTCGAGGGCATGAAGGCTTACCGTACCGCTGACGATACCATTCAGCTGTTCCGCCCTGAGTGCAACGCAAAGCGTATGCAGGATTCTGCTGACCGTCTGTGCATCCCCAAGATCCCGGTCGAGGATTACATTCAGGCTGTTGAGGCTCTGGTCGATGTCGAGCGTGACTGGGTCCCACACTCCGACGGTGCTTCTCTGTACATCCGTCCCTTCGTCTTTGCAAATGACGTTGGTCTGGGCGTCCATGCTTCCAAGAATTACATCTTCTGCATCATCTGCGCTCCTTCGGGTGCATACTATGCTGAGGGTATCAACCCCGTCCGCATCTATGTCGAAGATGATTACATCCGTGCCGCTCCCGGCTTGACCGGTTTCACCAAGTGCGGCGGCAACTACGCTGCTTCCATCAAGGCTGGCGAGCTGGCTGAGGAGCAGGGTTACGCACAGGTCCTGTGGCTGGACGGCGTTGAGAAGAAGTACGTCGAGGAAGTCGGCAGCATGAACATCATGTTCAAGATCGACGGCAAAGTCTACACCGCCGCTACCGTCGGCACCGTTCTGCCCGGCGTTACTCGCCGCAGCTGCATCGAGCTGCTGAAAGACTGGGGCTATGAGGTCATCGAGGGCAAGCTGGCGATCGCTGACATCATGCAGGCTGCTCGTGACGGCAAGCTGGAAGAAGTCTTCGGTACCGGTACTGCTGCCGTCGTTTCTCCGGTCAAGGAACTGGTCTGGAAGGGTGAACACGCTTACATCGGCGACGGCAAGATCGGCCCTGTCACCCAGAAGCTGTATGACACCATGACCGGTATGCAGTGGGGCAAGATCCCCGACACCAAGGGCTGGATCGTTCCGGTCGAGAAGAAGTATTGATTTCTCCGTCATTCCTATTATTGTTCAGAATGCTTGCAAACGCCGCCGGGCAGACACCAGGCGGCGTTTGCTGTATCCAATCGGCTCCGCATCCAAAACCTCTGAAAAAGTTGTCATCTGCAAATTTACGACGGGAATTGCATTTGATGCTTCACGGTGTTAAACTAGATTTGCAGGACAGCTCCTGACGATTTGGGGAGCTGCGCAGGAAACGAGAGGGATTAGAAGCATGATCGAAAAATGGATTATAAATTATCCGGCCGTGGGCGGCATGGAAGAGCGCAGAGCCTACGTTTATCTCCCCACCATGTACGAGAGGGAACCTGACCGTCGGTATCCGGTGCTGTACATGTTCGACGGGCAGAACGTTTTCTTCGACGAGGACGCTACCTTCGGCAAGAGCTGGGGCATGGCAAACTATCTGGACTACACCGACACCCCTATCATTGTGGCAGCCGTCGAGTGCAACTCGGGCGCAAACAACGAGCGGCTGGTGGAGTATTCGCCCTATCGGTTCGATGATAAGCAGTTCGGCCACTTTGACGGCAGGGGCAAAGACACCCTGAACTGGTACATCCATGAGTTCAAGCCTTTCATCGACGCGAATTTTCGCACTATCCCCGACCGGAACCATACCTTTATCGGCGGCAGTTCCATGGGCGGCCTGATGAGCCTGTATGCTTTGCTGCAATATAATGATGTGTTTGGCCGTGCCGCCGCTCTTTCGCCGTCTATCTGGGTCGCTCCGGAAGCACTGACGCAGCTGACTGCCCGTACCAAACTCGCCGCCGGAACCGTTCTCTACATGGACTATGGTTCCCGTGAGATGGGCAACCACGAGGGAATGCGGAAAGGCTTCGGAGAGATGTGCAATAAGATCTTCGCGCGCGGTATCAATTTGACCGCCCGGGTCGTACCTGCCGGTACGCACAGCGAAGCAAGCTGGGAAAAGCAGCTGCCGTTCGTGTTCCATACCCTGATGTACGGACTCGAGGGCCGCTGAGAGACTCCATTTCTGAGGAGGAAAAGTATATATGGAAACACAGTATTTTAAGGATTACAGCCCCTCTCTTGGCCGGGAGATGGAATGCAAGGTGTACGGCCATGCCGGTCGGCCTATGCTGTTCATTCCGTGTCAAGATGGTCGCTTCTTTGACTTCGAGGATTTCCACATGGCCGACACGCTGGCTCCGTGGATCGAATCCGGTCAGCTGATGGTCATTTCCATCGACACACTGGACAAAGAGACCTGGTCGGACACCAACGGCGATCCGTACTGGCGCATCCGCCGGTATGAGCAGTGGCAGCGGTACATCACCGACGAGGCTGTTCCAAAAATCCAGCACATCGCCTGCGAGCGGAATGGCTGGGACAGCAATCCGGGCGTCATCGCTTTCGGATGCAGCCTTGGTGCGACCCACGCTGTCAATCTGTATCTCCGCCATCCGGATATGTTCGACGGCTGTCTGGCCCTGAGCGGCATTTATACCACCCGTTACGGCTTCGGCGACTACATGGATGATGTCGTTTACATGAACTCCCCAGTGGACTACATGCCGAACATGCCTTACGACCACCCCTTCATGGATCTTTACCGCCAGAAAAAAGCAGTCATCTGCTGCGGCCGCGGCCCGTGGGAACAGCCCGAGACGACAGAACGTCTCAAGCAGATCTTTGCGGAAAAAGATATTCCCATCTGGGTCGACCTCTGGGGCACCGATGTCGCCCATGACTGGAACTGGTGGTATCAGCAGGTCTCTTATTTCATGCCTTATCTGATGCAGTGAGGAAGTAAAAACTATGCAGAACTTTATCTTTATCTCTCCCAATTTCCCGACAAATTACTGGCAGTTCTGCCGTGAGCTGAAAAACAACGGCATGAATGTTCTGGGCATTGGCGACCAGCCCTACGACGAGCTGAAACCCGAGCTGAAAGCCAGCCTGAACGAATATTACAAGGTCAGCACCCTCGAGAACTACGATGAGGTCTACCGTGCGGTCGCATTCTTCGCCTTCAAGTATGGCCGCATCGACTGGCTGGAGTCCAACAACGAATACTGGCTGGAGCGTGACGCCGCCCTGCGTACCGACTTCCATATTACCTCCGGTTTCCAGACCAAGGACATGCCCCGTATCAAATACAAGAGCAAGATGAAGGAGTACTACCAGAAAGCCGGCATTGCGACTGCCCGTTATCACATGGTAGACGACTTCGAGGGCTGCAAGAAGTTCATTGAGTCGGTCGGTTATCCGGTCGTCGTCAAACCGGACAACGGTGTCGGCGCATCCGATACCCACAAATTGTCCAATGACGAAGAGCTGAAAACATTCCTCACCTACAAGGCCGCTGATCATCCCAATGTCAGTTATATCATGGAGGAGTTTGTCCACGCTGAAGTCAACAGCTACGATGCCATCATTGACGCCCACGGCAACCCGATCTTCGAGGCCGGCAACGTTAGCCCGGTTTCCATCATGGACATCGTGAACAACGACGACAACTCTATCTATTACATCATCAAAGACCTGCCCGATGACACCCGTGCCGCAGGCCGGGCCGCTGTCAAGAGCTTCGGTGTCAAGAGCCGGTTCATCCACTTTGAGTTCTTCCGGATGACCGAGGATCAGGCAAGCATGGGCAAGAAGGGTCAGATCGTTGCCCTTGAGGTCAACATGCGTCCGTGCGGCGGTTTCACCCCGGACATGATCAACTTCGCACGCTCGACCAACGTCTATAAAATCTGGGCGGATATGATCGCTTTCGGCGGCACCGACATGCCGGTGGGTGAGCATTATTACTGCGCATTCGCAGGCCGTCGCGATGGCAAAAACTTCGTATACAGCCATGAACAGCTGATGCAGAAGTATCAGACCAACATGAAGATGGTCGACCGCATCCCGGATGCTCTGTCCGGCGCAATGGGCAACCAGATGTACGTTGCCAACTTCTCCACCCGTGAGGAGATGGAACAGTTCTACGCCGACACGCTGGCCGTCACTGACGAGAATAACGCCGATGCTCAGAAGCAGCTGTCTGAGGTCCTCGCTCTGGGCGAACCGGATACCAAGGCCATTACTCTCAAGCCGAACCTCTCTCCGGTCGTCAAGCCGACTACTGCAGTCACAAAAACCGCTCGCCGCAAGAGAAAATAATTTCTCAAAATAACGTATAAAATACAAAACGAGCCAGTATCGGAAATCATCCCAGATACTGGCTCGTTTTCTTGCAATTACAACATACTATCGGTTATTCAGCAGCTTTACAGTACCACCGCAATGAGATGCGCCACGAATGCGCAGAGCCATGCAACAAGGCACTGATTGACGACCATAATCGCCGCCCATTTGCTGCCAAGTTCCCGTTTGACCGAGGCGACTGCTGCAATGCAGGGAGTGTACAGCAGGCAGAAGACCAGCAGAGGAGCAGCCGCTGCTGGAGTCAAAGCGGATGCAAACGCCGCCGAGGAGCCATAGAGGATGGTAAGGGTCGAGACGACGCTCTCTTTTGCCATAAAGCCAGTAATAAGCGCAGTCGAGATACGCCAGTCGGCAAAGCCCAGCGGAGCGAAGATGGGTGTGATGAAGCCAGCCAGAACCGCGAGGATGCTGTCCTGCGTGTCCGCAACCAGACTGAACTGAAGATCAAAGTTCTGCAGGAACCAGATGACGATGGTCGCCATAAAAATGACCGTAAAAGCACGCTCGAGAAAATCCCGTGCCTTTTCCCAAAGGAGCTGTGCAACGTTTTTCAGGCCAGGCAGCCGGTAGTTGGGCAGCTCCATGACAAACGGCACTGCCTCGCCCTTGAACACAGTTCCCTTGAGCAGGAACGCCATTCCGACACCCACAAGGATACCGAGGAAATACAGACCGACCATGACAAGAGCTGCATGGTCCGGGAAGAAGGAGACGGCGAACAGGCTGTAGATCGGCAGCTTTGCCGAGCAGCTCATGAAGGGCGTGAGGAGGATCGTCATCTTGCGGTCACGCTCCGAAGGCAGGGTACGGCTTGCCATAACACCCGGAACCGTACAGCCGAAACCGATCAGCATCGGCACGATGCTTCGGCCAGACAGGCCGATGCGTCGGAGCAGTTTATCCATGACAAAGGCCACTCGTGCCATATAGCCGGTATCTTCCAGCAGCGACAGGAAGAAGAACAATGTCACGATAATGGGCAGGAAACTCAGCACGCTTCCGACGCCGGTAAAGATGCCATCTATCACAAGGGAATGGACAGCTTCATTGACATTCCAGTAAGTAAGGGCGTCATCCACGACCACAGTCAGCCAGTCGATGCCGGCCGCCAGCAAGTCCTGCAGACCTGCACCGATAACACCGAAGGTCAGGTAGAACACCAACGCCATGATGCCGATGAAGGCCGGGATAGCGGTGTATTTTCCGGTTAGGATCTTGTCGATCTTGCTGCTGCGGATCTGTTCCTTGCTCTGATGGGGTTTCACAACGCTTTCGTCCACCAGCTCATGAATGAAGTGGAACCGCATATCTGCAATGGCGGCGGCGCGGTCAAGGCCGCGCTCCTGTTCCATCTGCAGAATGATATGTTCGATCATCTCTTTTTCGTTCTGGTCGAGTTTCAGAGCTTCCTCGATCCGGGCATCCCCCTCGACCAGCTTGGTCGCAGCAAAACGCACCGGAATGCCTGCCGCTTTTGCGTGGTCTTCAATCAGGTGGATGATGGCGTGGATGCAGCGGTGGACAGCACCGCCGTGATCGTCTTCACCACAGAAGTCCATCCGACCCGGACGCTCCTGATATTTTGCCACATGGATGGCGTGGTCAATCAGTTCATCGACACCCTCATTCTTAGCCGCCGAGATGGGAACCACCGGGATTCCCAGCATGGCTTCCATCTTGTTGATCCGCACTGTGCCGCCGTTGCCGCGCATCTCGTCCATCATATTGAGGGCAAGCACCATCGGGGTATCCAGTTCCATCAGCTGCATCGTCAGATAGAGGTTTCGCTCGATGTTGGTTGCATCCACAATATTGATGATACCGGTCGGCTTCTCGCCGATGATGAACTGCCGGGTCACGATCTCCTCACTGGAATAAGGCGACATCGAATAGATGCCGGGCAGGTCGGTGACCTCGGTATCGGGGTGACCTTTTATCATGCCGCTTTTCCGGTCGACCGTGACGCCCGGGAAATTGCCAACGTGCTGATTCGAGCCGGTCAGCTGGTTGAACAGGGTCGTCTTGCCGCAGTTCTGGTTGCCTGCCAGCGCAAAGGTCAGGGTCGTCCCCTCCGGGACCGGGTTTTCGCCCTGCTTAGTGTGGTAGCGACCGCCCTCGCCGAGACCCGGATGCTCGACTGGTTTTTCATCCCGGGTCGACTGCGCCCTGCCCGGTTTTTTCGATGTCGGGGTGATCTTGATCTGCTTTGCGTCATCAAGGCGCAGGGTCAGCTCATAGCCGTGGATCTGCAGCTCCATCGGGTCGCCCATCGGAGCAAACTTGACGAGGGTAACTTCCTCACCCGGGATCAGCCCCATATCCAGAAAATGCTGCCGCAGCGCACCTTCGCCTCCAACGGTATTGATCACGGCACTTTCGCCGATGTTCAAGTCCTTTAATGTCATGTTATCCGCCTTTCTTCCGGCTGGTTGTTAGTCTCTGTTAACAATAGTAATATAGGCTAACTCTGCGGCATTGTCAAGACAAAAAGCGACAAAAAATCTCCCGTCCGCACCACAGCATAAACGGGAGATTTGCGTTCCAAAATAATTTACTTTTTCAGGTATGTTACCATATATTTACTGTCTCTTAAAGACAGTATCCTTTTCTTTTTTATGCAGGGCACGACCAAATGTATTTGTAGGCAAACTCAGCCCAATAAGAGCCTGCACTCTGTGGTTTTCAGAACGCAAGTTCGTTCTTTTTCGACAATTGCTTCATGTCGATTTCTGTGCTATACTCTCTTTGCTGCCCTTTTTTCCAGCCTGCGCAGCAGGAAGGAGGTGAGCAGCTTGACATATCTTATCAATTTCGTCGTCTCGGTCGGAGCACAAGTAGTTGGATACTTCCTGTGCAAGTGGCTTGACCCGGACAGCAGACGCAAGGGCAAGTAAGCACGAGACCCCCAGAGAGCTAGCACCTCTCTGGGGGTCATTTTGCGTGAGCAGCTTGGAACCTTATCAATTTCCTTGCACCTTTAGTATATGCCAAAAAGGAAAAAAGTCAAGCTCTTCGCAAAAAAGTTTGCAATTACGGCATATTCTGCGGTAATTCAATAATTTTCGTATCATACAATAACTGTTGTCCTAAACTCAACCTCAGTTTCTCACTTCTTTGTGTATGTCACCATATATTCGCCATCTCTCAATGATAGGATCATTTTCTTTCCGTTGATAGAACACCCAAATTCATCTGTCGGTGAACCCAGCCAATAAAACGTTATTTTTCCATTATCGTAAACGTATGTAGCAGAAATCCCATTATAGTAGCATTGCCCGTCCTTTACAAATTGTATTGCATCCGGAAATGGGTATATCGCATCCTCTGCAACATAAGTACCTGAAAACTTCGGACTTGAGCTGTGCCAGATAAAGAATATCGCACCTATCGCCAAAACAGCCGCAACCAGCATCAATATGAGTTGGTTCTTTTTCATTTTTTCCATACAAATCTCCTTATCCGTTATTTCTCGACAACGTCTGATAATAATTTCCTTCGTACATCAGAGCAAAATCCCCCTGTTTGTAGTCGTATGCCACTTTACAGCTCTCACCATCCAGTTCAAACAGCCAAAACAATTCATCTATGGCGTCTCGTTCCACGGAATACTTTATATCATATGGTGAACCTATCGAACCTGAAAGCTCTACTGGTTCGTTTCGCTCATACCGTTTTTCCTCGCTTTGACTCATATTCCATTCCTTCCTGCGGAACCAGATTTTATCAGAATTGATGGTAAGTGTCGGCGTATCGTAGAACATTGTTACCGGTGACTCCGCGACATTGATATGAATATCATGGTCGCTATCTTTAAAATACCAGTCTCCAGCCAAATCAAACTGATATCCAATTTTTTCGCTGCTCACATTTGTCTCCCAAATCGTTTCAGCATTCGGACCAAATTGAAACTGAACATCTGCCTGTGATACGATTCGCAGTGAAGCATATGTCTGGTCTATACACTGAAAAGAATACTCAAACTCTTTCAATCCATCGCCGCCTGTCTGTCCAAAACTGATGCATTGACGATTTTCCTGTTCAAGGATTTCCTGTGCATCTTCTTCTGTCGGAAATCTTAAGGGTGTAAACTGGCTTTCCCAACAGTCAAAGCTTCCCATCGACCAAGAATTTTCACTCAAAATATATGTAATGTCATACGTTCCTTCATAGGAAAAATACTCGTTTTCTGCCATCATCTGAAAGCTTACTTTATCAGTCATTTCTGACCGATTGGTTTCTCTGTCCAAGATTTCATACGATGTAATCGTAAACGGCTTTTCAGGGTGGTCATACCTTGAGTATGTACTGTCCTTTTGAAGAACGTCTTCTTTGATTTGTTCCTTATCACGAACTGGTACTTTTGCGCCGCAGGCTCCGAGTACCCCCGTAGCAGTGGCCAGTACCACCGTTTTCCCCACTGCTTTCATAAAATTTCTTCGATTGACTTTTCTCATTGCGTTCCTTCCTATCTCAAAATTTCAATAAGTCTTATCTCCGTATTCCGCTTTCATTTGTCTTCTGTACTATTGTATTTATTATAGTATTTACCACAAAACTATGTAATTAGCAATAGTTTTCCGGTTCGTTCTATAAAATCGGCAACATTTTCTCCTTTTTGACTATTATTCACCGCTATACTTTAGCAAATTAACAAAAGGAGAGGAGTGTTTCAGTATGTTTGGAGATCTTCTGCGAGAACTCCGAAAAGATTTTAAGATGACACAAGCCGACTTAGGAAAATTGCTGTCTCTTTCACCCCTTACCATCTCTGCTTATGAATGTGGCCGCAGTGTACCGGACGATGCGACAAAGGTCAAAATCGCTAAAATCTTCAATGTTTCTTTGGATTATCTGCTCGGCCTTATCCGTGAACCGCTCCCATATGAACGTTCCGACCACACCATCTGCTGTCCACCGGATTTTTCCACTGGTGATATTGAAAAAGTTCAAGAATACGTTTCTTTTTTAGAGTTTCAAAAGAAGAGCAAACAATAAGAGCCTGCACTCCAAAATCAAAGTGCAGGCTCTCTGTATTCCCTGTTGCAGATTTTACTTCACAGTATGATAGCCATCCGGGTTCTTGCTCTGCCAGTTCCAGCTGTCAGCGCACATATCCTCGATGCCATACTCAGCCACCCAGCCCAGCTCACGCTTTGCCTTAGAGGGGTCAGCGTAGCACTCGGCGATATCACCAGGGCGGCGAGGGTCGATGACGTAGGGGATCTTCTTGCCGCAGGCCTTCTCGAAGGCGTGGATGACATCCAGAACACTGTAACCGTGGCCAGTGCCGAGGTTGCAGATGAAGAGACCACAGTTGCTCTCCAGCTTCTTGATAGCGCAGACATGGCCGCGAGCGAGGTCGACGACATGGATGTAGTCACGCACACCGGTGCCGTCCGGAGTGGGGTAATCGTTGCCGAAAACATGGACTTTTTCCAGCTTGCCGACAGCGACCTTTGCGATATAGGGCATCAGGTTGTTGGGGATGCCATTGGGGTCTTCACCGATAAGGCCGGACTTGTGTGCGCCGATGGGGTTAAAGTAGCGGAGCAGAGCAACATTCAAGCTGGGATCTGCCTTGCAGACATCGGTCAGGATGCGCTCAGTGAACACCTTAGTGGTGCCGTAGGGGTTGGTGGTGTTGCCGACCGGGAAATCCTCGGTAATAGGCACGCTTGCCGGGTCACCGTAAACGGTAGCGGAAGAACTGAACACGAAGTTCTTGCAGTTGTGGCGGCGCATGACGTCCAAAATCACCAGCGTGCAGTTCAGGTTGTTGTAGTAGTATTCGATGGGCTTGGAGACGCTCTCACCAACAGCTTTGTAAGCCGCAAACTGGATGACTGCGGTGATGTCCGGGCACTCGCTGAAGATCTTCTCCACATCCTCGTGCTTGGTCATATCCGCATTGTAAAAGCGGAAGTCCTTGCCGGTGATCTGCTTGACCCGGTCGAGGACGACGGGCGAAGCGTTGTAGTAGTTATCGGCCACCACGACGTCGTAGCCAGCGTTCAGAAGCTCAATGCAGGTGTGGCTGCCGATGTAGCCGGCACCGCCGGAAACCAAAATTGCCATATCGAAGTACCTCCACTTATCACCAATGTTGCTTTTTCATTGGGGGTGTTCCCCTCATTGCCTAAAGAATACCGCTTTTACGCCGAAGAATCAAGTACCGAGATTTTTATTTGAATGTATTTTTGTTGCGCAAATCTATTTTCAACGGATGATTTACAGAAGCTTTTCGCACTTTTCACATGGAGAGATTTCCCGTTTTGTGCAAATGGGAGAAACCATAAAACAAAAACCTCTCCCTTTCGGGAGAGGCGCATCCACAAATCGGGAATCTCGAAATGAAAATCACAGACTGCCGCACTGTTTTCCGGTAAAGAAGCGCAGCGTCGTATTGGCACGGAAGACTTTTCCGGCACGGAGGATGGTGGAGGGGAACTCCGGGTGCGACGGGCTGCAGGGGAAATGCTGCGTTTCCAGAGCGAATCCGCCGTATTTCCGCATCGGAATGCCGCCTTTGCCCGGAGAGGGACAGTCCTGCAAAAAGTTTGCGGTATAGAGCTGGATGCCCGGCTGAGTGGTATACATTTTCAGGCTAATGCCGCTCTTATCGCTGGACGCCCATGCGCAGAGACTCTGGCTGGAACCACGGTCACGGTCGATGACAAAGCAGTGGTCGAAACCGCCGCCCACCATCGTCGTCTGAGAAAAACCGGTGTCGATATCACGCCCCAGCGTCTTGCCTACCGTGAAATCCATCGGCGTACCGGCCACCGGCAGAATGTTTCCGGTTGGACAGCCGTTGTTCTGGCTCTCAAGATAGCGAGACGCATAGATGCGAAGCTTCTGGTTCAGGACATCTCCGCCGCCATCTAGATTGAAGTAGGTATGATTCGTCAGGTTGATGATGGTATCCGCATCCGACGAGACACGGTAATCCATCCGCAGGGCATTGTCCGGCGTCAGGATATACCGGACAGAAATTTTCAGATTTCCCGGGAAACCATCCTCACCGTCCGGGCTTTCCGCCTCCATCAGCAGGGTGTCGCCGAACATCTTGACATCGTAGATCTTTCTCGGGAAGGTTCCGTGCAGATGGTTGGTGCCGCTGTTGGCTTCCAGATGATAGGCACGGCCTCCCACGCTGAATACGGCGTTTTCGATGCGGTTCGCATACCGTCCGACGAATGCGCCGCAGCAGGTGCTGCTAGGCGAATTGAAATCCGCCTCGTAATCGGCAAGGGTATCATGCCCTACTACAACATCTACCGTGCCCTTCTTGGTCGGAACCAGAATGTTTTTGATCACACAGCCGTAGTTCAGCACACTGACCTCAAGTCCGCCGGGATTGAAGATCGTATATTCGTTGACTTTTTCGCCGTTCTGGGTCACACCAAACGGTCTGGAGCGAAACTGTGCCACAGGGCTCGCCTCCTTATCCTTTTTTGCTCGATACACACTCTCGAGTATATCATAGATTATTATGATTATATCACAGTTTTCCCGTCTTGTGTGCGCTCTGTTTTAGAATGATAAGCCAAATTTTCGAGATATTTTTTGTCAGTTTTGCAAAGAATACTGAGAATCATGTGCAGACAGAAACAGCCGCACGAAAAATCATGCGGCTGTCGGCCCTCTATGGGCAAGGAGTAGGTGCTTATTCAAAATTTCTGGTAATGTCCTGATAAAGCGGATTTCTCAGCAATTCGGCGTCTTCGCCGACAAATGCTTTTGCGGCTTCGGTGTCATCTTTCAGCTGCCACATGAACCATGCAGTCACATAGCCGTCGGCTGAGTAAAGCATTTTTCCGTGGTCCATATCCTTCCGCAGAGCGACCACTTTATCACTATTCGCTGCATCATAAAGCTGTTTTACACCGTCGGGTGTGATAACGTCGTTTTCCGCTGCGGCCAGAATGAAAATCGGAATATTCGTCTTATTCGGCTCATAGTGCATCTTCAATGCCTCCGCCCAGTCCAATTGAGTCGGCGACAGGCTGACCGCACAGGTATACGAATCGCTGTGCGGCTGTTCGTTAATGGCGTTGAACACACCCACGCCGCCCTGCGAGTGGCCGGAAATGCCGATATGTTCCGCGTCTACCTTTTGATAAAAGCGGCTGTTAGGGTTCTCGTTTTCATTCAGAAGCCATGCCAGTGTCGTATCTGCCGAGCTGCCGGAACAGGTACTTGGGTCTTCGTTGCCGATGACGATGAATCCCCACGAAGCCAGATGCTTGAACAGTGCCGGATATTTGGAGCTGTACACACCTGTGCCGTTTACAAACACGACCACCGGATAGCTTTCTTCACTTTCGGCCATTTCTTTGGGGTAATAGACATGGATGCTGCTCCACTCCTCTTCGGTCGGCACTTCCATGTGTTCCACCTGAGAAGTCCCCATCGCCAGATATTTCGCTTCCAGCTCTCCGCCCGTCTTAACCGTCTGGGTATAATTGTTGGGAACAAAAGGCTGCATGGACAGCAGCAGTAAGATAATCGAAAGTGTTATCATGAGAATCAGCACTCCAATCAGAATCGTCTTTAAAATGTTCCACGGCATCATCATTCACTCATGTACTTGTCCAGATATTCCACAACGGTATCCAGATACTTCATATAGACCTTATTGTCGTTTTGCAGGCCGTGGCCGGAATGTTCCGCCACAAAATACTGATAGTCCACGCCGTTCGTTTCCAATGCAGTGACCAGCGTTTTTGAAGCTGCAAAAGGCTGCACTTTGTCATGTGCGCCATAGCAGAGGACAGATGGTACCGTGTTTTCTGTGACCCAGCGGTCAGCAGAAATTGGTTTGACTGCTTCCAGATATGCGCCAGATGTAATATCTTCCGGGGAAAGTGTCTGACCGGACATTACGCCAAACAGTCCAGCAGCAGCTTCCGGGTTTTGGTCAAGACCAAAGATTCCCCAGTCCTCCACATGAAAACTGCCGGGACCGACCGCTTCAAACACCATTCTGACCGGAACAGGGGATGTATCTGCGTCCCGGTAAGCATAAATCAACGCAAGGCACCCACCGGCACTGCCACCGGAAATTGCCATCCGGTCGAGTTTATAACCCAACTTTTCGGCTTCTGCAACGACATACGGCATGGCTGCTTTGATTTCTTCGGACTGGCTGTATACACTGGCGTTCGGGTTTTCTTCCGTAAACAGCGTATAGTTGATACCGGCTGCCACATAGCCTTTACCGCACAGCCATTCCAGCATTTTGGCATCGTCCGATTTATCGCCGCTCGTAAAACCACCAGCGTGGAGATAGACAACAAGCCCATAACTTTCTTTGGCGTTATCTGCTGGAACATACAGGTCAAATTTGTTGGCCGCACCATCCCCATAGGACAGATCAGTGTAAACTTTACCAACCGAATCATTCCACTGAACTTTGTATTTGCCGTGAGTCGGGTCAAACTTTATCTTAAAGAGAGCCGACCCGACAAAAGCCGCTAAAAACGCCGCCGTGTAAATCAGCCCCCACTTGAGCGTGCCTTTTGATTTTGCCTTTTTCACAGAATGTTTCCTCCGAACAATGTGCCACCCAGTAGCAGATTCAAGCCAGCACGGACAGCCAGCCTCCCTAAAACTGTGCCGAGTAGAATGACAATGAGAAGAATTACAAAACGTTTTTTCGTCAAATTCATTACGAACTCCTTTCTCCTTGACTTTTCGTTGAAACGAGTGTATCATCAAAAGTGCGATGAGTCAATCGTCTCAGCTAAAATGAGACAAAGGAGGGAATTTGTATCATCCCATGAAAAACATGAACAATCAGGAGAAGAACACCTACGTCCGGCAGCACATCCTGTCCGCACTGCTGGAATTGATGAACACACAGGACTTTGACACTATCAGTATTCAGGAACTCACGGATAACGCCGGTGTCGGGCGAGCATCCTTTTACCGCAATTTCAAGAGCAAGCAGGACGTGCTGGCACAGCATTTGTCCGACCTGCTGGTGGAATGGGGAAAGGACTTTGAAGTCAAAGGTGATAAGGATTACTTCAACGAAAGCCTGTTCCGGCATTTCTACAAGCACAAAAATGTTTATCTTTTACTTTATCAGCAGGGATTGTCTAATCTAATCTATGACTCCATTCGTCAGGCTTTCAAATTTGACGAGTCCGCCAATAACATTGAGCGTTATGTAAAATCGACCTTCGCCGGTCTTATCTTCGGGATGGTAGACGAATGGATGCGTCAGGGGATGCAGGAATCGCCGGAAGAACTTCTCTTTCTAATCGCACAAGCCACCCCAAAGCCACAGTAAAAAAGAGCCGCCCCAGATTCTGCAATTTGCAAAATCCGGGGCGGCTCCATGACTTTAAGTGGTTTTATGCCTGCGGCTGAGCGTTCGATTGAGCAAGGAACTCGGCGGCATCATCGGGGATATCATCAAAGCTGGACTCATCGCCGATATCGACGTTGAGCGGCGGCTTCTTGAAGAGGATATCGTACATGATGGGAACGATATACAGGGTCATCAGGGTCGCATAGGACAGACCGCAGATGATGACGATGGCCATACCGCTCATCAGCTGGCTTGCCATATCGTCGCTGAAGACCATCTGGAGCATTGCCAGAACGGTCGTCAGGGTCGTCATCAGGATCGGGCGCATACGGGTCTTACCGGTCGCCACCAGAGCCGCACGGCGATCCATGCCGCCCATACGGAGCTGGTTGGTATAGTCAACGAAGACGATACCGTTGTTGACGACGGTGCCCATCAGGACGATGAAGCCCATCAGGGAGATCATCGTCAGCTGCTGACCGGTCGCCAGCAGACCCAGCAGGCCGCCGGTGAAGGCCAGAGGAACGGTGAACAGGACGATGAACGGAGAGAGCAGGCTCTGGAACTGCGCCACCATGACGAGGTAGACGAAGGGGAGCGCCAAAGCCATCCACTGGACCATTTCCTTCACCATGAAGTTGACGGTATCGGACTCGCCGCCCATCGAGAAGGAGCAGCCCTCGGGCATTTCGCTGCTGGCAGCGTACTCATCCAGTTTGCTCTGAAGCTCACGAGCCTGAACGGTGGTGTTATAACCATCGAGGGTATCGGCTGTGACGGTAATATACTGGGTCTGATTCTCGCTGGTGATGGAGTCCGGAGCGGTACCAGTGACCCAAGTCGCAATATCGGCCAGAGTGCAGGTGCCGGTGGTGGTCGTGCCATCCGCCGACATGACGCTGGTCTCGAAGGTCATATCCATCATGTTTTCCTTTGTGACCGGATCCAGATTGTCGGAGATCTCGACATTCATGGTGGTGCCGTCGATCGTGACCGGGGTCTGTGCCGTAGTGGTCGTCGTCAGCTTGGCAGCGATCTGCTGATAGACCTGAGCAACGGTCAGGCCGGCCGCACGAACTTTATCGCGGTCAATGTGGAGGTTGATGGTAGAATCGCCATTGCCAAGGCCGGTGGTCGCATTCGCAAAGCCATCGGTGCTGTTGACGATCTCGATGACCTTCTCACCCAGCTGATTCAGGGTCTCCGAATCGGTGCCGTAGATCTTGACGCTCAGGCCGCTTGCCAGCTGGCTGGTAAGCTCCTGCATACCGCTGATCTCGACCGATGCGGTGCAGTTCTCAATACTGCTGGTGGCATCGACCAGTGCCTGACGCACCGTCTCGATCTGAGACGAGGTGAGGTCTTCGTTGAGCATGATATTGATCTTATAAGTACCGTAGCTGTTGGCGGCGTTCAGCAGGTCGGTGATGGCACTGGGCAGCCCCAGCTGACCAATATCAATGCCTGCCACGCTGGTATCGGTGGTGACACCGACTTCCTCGACATTTTCGACGTTCATGACGGCCTCGATGACCTCACCGGCCACCTTGTAGGACTCATCCTTGGTCAGGCTGCTGTCGGTGGTGAGGGTGATGGAAGCCTCGTTGCTGGTGATGGTCGGCAGCAGCTCCACGCCCATCGAGACGACACGCCAGCCGCAGAAGGCCAGCAGCGCAATAGCTGCCACCAGCGGAAGCGCACGGTGTTTGAGGCACCACTCAAGGCTCTTGCCATAGCCGTTCTGGATCTTCTCGAACCATTTCAGCTGCTTGGGCTGAGATTTTTTCAAGACCGTTGCCGAAGCCGCCGGAACGACAGTGATAGCGACGATGAGGGAAGCCATCAGGCAGTAACCGATGCAGAGCGACATGGGCTGCATCAGGCTGCGGACGATACTGGAAGAGAAGATGACCGGCAGGAAGACGCAGACCGAGGTGAGAGTCGATGCCACGATGGACATGCCGACCTGTTTGGTGCCCTGCACAGCGGCACGGGCAGCCGGAACGCCGCGACCGCGCAGACGGTAAATATTCTCAATGACGACGACCGAGTTATCGACCAGCATACCGATGCCGAGCGACAGACCCGCCAGCGTCATAACGTTCATATCAAGGCCGGTGAAGTACATCAGAACAACAGCAAAGACCACCGACAGAGGGATACTGACACCGACGACGAGGGTCGGCTTGATATCTTTCAGGAAGATCGCCAGAACGATGATTGCCAGAGCCGCACCGATGGCCATACTGCTGAGGATGCTCTTGATGATGATGGTAATGTAGTTGCCCTGGTTGGACAGGACGACGACATGCAGGCCATCGTACTTCTCTTCCAGCTCGTTGAATGCTGCCAGACAGTTATCCGAGACAGTGCCTGCGCTGGCGGTGGAACTCTTGAAAATTTTCAGGATAGCAGCACGCTCTCCATTCAGGCGAGTGTAGCTGGCGTCCGCATTATCAATAATAGCGACATCGGCCACATCAGACAGTCGGACATCGCCGAAGCCGTCAACATGCAGGAGCAGCGCGCCTTCGATATCCGCTACGCTGTCGTACTCCTCACCGACTTTCAGCAGCCAGGACTGGCCGTTTTCGTCTTCGACGTAACCGGCAGGCATCGAGAAGTTCTGCGCATAGATGAGCTGAGACAGAACATCGATGCTGAGCATCTTGGTGACGTCCGCACTTTCCAGTGCCTTGGCCTTTGCGTCTTCATACTGCTGAGCCGCATCCTTGTACTGGCTCTCGTAATCCTTCAGCATATCCCGGGCTTCCGAGAACTGCATATAAGCTTGCAGCTGCTGATAGGAGTAGCTGCCCAGTGCCTGTGAGAAAGAGTTCATCAGGTCGGGAACATTGTCCATCGCCTTGATGGTATCTTCCAATGTGTTGTAGATGGTGCTGAGGCTCTGCTGCACCTGCAGATCATCCACCAAATCGCTGGCGGTGCTGCCCTCAGTGCCAGTCTCAACATTCAGACGCGCCTGCAGCTGCTGCAGGGCGACAGTCAGTTTATCGGTGATATCTCGCAGCTCCGCCACAATCTCGATGAGGGAGTCGATATCCCGCATACCGGTCTCGTTGAACTGATCCATGACATGCTGCAGACCGTCACGGACTTCGATCAGAGCCTGCTGGATCTCCGGCTCCTGCACCACACCGATGAGCTGGTTGACGCTCTCGAGCAGAGCCTGTGCCTGATCCCGGACGATGGTGACAGCATCTGCGACCTCACCGCCCATTTCGGCCATGATAGTATCCGAAACGATATTGCCGTAGTTTTTCAGCTGCTTCTCATATTCTTTCTGACCGGCGTCGATCTGCGCCCGAGCGGAATCCAACTGTTTTCTGGCATCTGCCAGCTGTGCGTCGATGACTTCCAGAAGCTTTTCGTTGATGGCGTCGATCTTGGACTGGTTCAGCTGTACCTGCACCAGCTTCTCAATGAGACCGTTGGTGGAGACACTGGACACGCCGCCCTTGCGCTCAACGTAGGGAACTAGTGTATCTTTTACAAAGTCCGACAGCTCGTAGACATCACTGCCTTCCCGGCTGACAGCCACCGTCATGAAGGCGTTCATGTTCAGGCTGTACTCGATGATCGAGGGCGTCAGGCAGCTGCTGGGCAGGCTGGACGTCGTCTGGTCGATCTTGTTGGACACCTTGACCAGCGCGCTGTTCATATCGGTGCCTTCGTTGAACTGCATCAGCAGAAGGTTATAGTTTTCCGCCGATGTCGCCGTGATGGTTTCAACACCCGATATCGTACCAAGCGCGTTTTCCATTACGTCGGAGACTTCGCTCTCCACACGCTCCGGGCTTGCGCCGGGATAGACCGTTACAACCATCAGATACGGTGTACTGACATCCGGCAAGAGGTTCGTCTGCATCTTTGTCAAAGCGACAAAGCCCAGCATCAAAACCATGATGACCGCAACCAGCACCGTAAACGGTTTTTTAACACTGAATTTTTCCATTTTTCTACCGTTTCCTTGTCCGTCGTGTTTCCTCCACGACCAGCTTTTTCCGCTTAAGAAGCGGAGTTTCCGAGTTGCTTTAACACTCCTATTATACACGAGGGGAAAGGGGTTGCAATAGAAGAACCGGATTCTTTCCCAAAACTTTTTTATTTTTATGGTTTTCTTAAGGATTTTTAGCTGTATAGTTTTAATTTTTGAGGGAGTTTCACTTTAAATTCTTCTTTAATCGTGGAAAAGTGGTGATCGTTATGGTATACTGTTTTTAGAATGGATTATTAGGCTCATCTGGAGTCTGCCCGATAGAACTCAAACGAGGAAAATTATGAAAAAAGTCATTTCTGTCCGTTTTAAAGAAAATGGAAAAAGCTATTATTTTGACCCTGCCGACGCCGACATCAAGACCGGCGATTACGTCATCGTCGAGACGGCACGCGGCATCGAGTGCGGCGAAGTCGTACAGGGCGTAAAGGAAATCGCCGACGCCGCCGTTCCCAAGGCATTGAAGCCCATCACCCGGATGGCTGACAGTGTGGACATCCGGCGGATGAACCAGAACCGGGAGGACGAAAAGCGTGCCTACCACACCTGTCAGGAGTGCATTGCCCGGCATGGTCTGGAAATGAAGCTGGTCGAGGCCGAGTATACCCTTGACCGCTCCAAGATCATGTTCTACTTCACGGCAGATGGCCGTGTGGACTTCCGTGAACTGGTCAAGGATCTGGCCGGCATCTTCCACACCCGGATCGAGCTGCGGCAGATCGGCGTCCGTGACGAGAGTAAGATGATCGGCGGCCTTGGCATCTGCGGCCAGCCTTTCTGCTGCTCCCGGTTCCTGAAAGATTTCCAGCCCGTGTCCATCAAGATGGCAAAGGAGCAGGGACTTTCTCTCAACCCGACCAAGATCAGCGGTGCCTGCGGCCGTTTGATGTGCTGCCTCGCCTACGAGGAGAGCGCGTATGAGTACCTGAACAGCATCATGCCGATGGTCGGCAGCACGGTCAAGACGCCGGATGGTCTGGGTACCGTCCTCGAGGTCAACCCGGTATCGGGTTATCTTCGTGTCCGCTGCGGCACCGAGGCACTGACGCCCCGGTACTACAAAGTCAGCGTCTGTGAGTACGTCAGCGGCGGCAAGCGTCCGCCCCGACGCCCCGACCCGGACGACGATTATTCCGGCGTCCGTAACCCGGCTCCGGTGGTGGCTTCGGCCAATGCCGACGGCAGCAGTTCCGGCTGTCCGAACTGCGCCCGGAAGGAAAAACCGAGCAAATAACTATGAAATAATTTTTCAGGAAGTTTGTTGGGTTAGTCTGTTAAAACTAACTTTTCTTCGTGATTTTTGCCAAAAAACTCCTTCAATTTTCCCCAGAAGTTAGCCCATGCTTTTGTGCAACCCCACAAAAAATGAAAAATCACATTCTTTGGGGTACGGTTAGTCTTGCCTTTTCATTTTTGCTTTGCTAGAATTCTATCAAGGATATGAATTCCGGGGAAGCTGGCTGGAATCGTGCAGTGGCAGGCTTCTTCCTAAAAAAGACGCACGAGAGATAAAGGAGAGTTTTATTATGGCACACAAGGTTTCTGACGCATGTGTTGGCTGCGGTGCTTGCGAGGGCGCATGCCCCGTTGGTGCTGTCACCGTTGAGAACGGTGTTGCAGTTGTGAACGCTGATAGCTGCATCGATTGCGGTGCTTGCGAAGGCGCATGCCCCACTGGTGCAATCACCGCTGAATAATCAGTCGGCGATTCTCACAAATACGCACATAAGAGCAGCAGACCTGTCAAAAACGGGTCTGCTGCTTTTCGTTCATGCACAATTTTCGACAAATTCCACACCTAATATTTTATAAGAGGATTCGGCTCTCGGATATGGAACATTCTACGGAGATTTTGTATAATAAAACAGAAGTCTATTGTTCGTCCGTTCATCGGTTCGGCTCAGACGCATTGCTGCTGGCACGGTTTTCGGAACCCAAACGGGCGCAGAAAGCGGCCGACCTGTGTTCCGGCTGCGGCATCGTCTCACTGGAATGGCACGACCGGGGGCATCGGGGGCCTTGCGCTGCTGTGGAGTTGCAGCCCGAAGCAAGCGCACTTCTGGCCGAGGCGGTCACAGCACAGCAGCTTGACCATATCACGCCGTTCTGTGCCGACCTACGCACCTTCCGGGAAGGGGAGGGGCAGTTCGACCTCTGCGCCTGCAATCCGCCCTATTTCACCGCCGGGCCGCAGAGCAGCACCGCCGCCCGTGCCACGGCACGGCACGAGACGGACTGTTCCCTTGATGACGTCTGTTCCTGCGCGTTCCGCCTGCTGAAAGACGGTGGGCGGCTTTCGCTCTGCCATCGTCCGGAACGGCTGGCCGAGGTCATGAGCGTTCTGCGTGCGCACCGGTTGGAACCCAAGCGGCTGGCTTTTGTCAAAAACCGCGCAGATTCCGCGCCGTGGCTCTTTCTTGTAGAAGCGCAGAAGAACCGGAAGATCGGTCTGAAGGTCGAGCCGGATATCCTCATCTTCGCCGGTGCGGCAATGTACGGAGAAAACGCAGGAAAATAAATTTTTAGGAGGCATTTTATGGCCGGAACTCTCTATATTGTAGCGACTCCCATCGGAAACCTCGAGGACATGCCGCCCCGTGTTGCGGCAACTTTCGGCGCAGCGGATTTCATCGCCGCAGAGGACACCCGGGTGACGATGAAGCTGCTGAACTTTCTCGGCCTGAAAAAGCCGATGGTGAGCTATTATGAACACGCCCTGCAAAAGGGCGAAGGCATCCTGCGCCGCATCGAGGCAGGCGAAAGCTGCGCCCTCTGCTCGGATGCCGGTATGCCCTGCGTCTCTGACCCGGGCGAGGTCATCGTCCGTGACGCTCTGACACGGGGCATCAAAGTCGTGCCGGTCCCGGCAGCTTCGGCCTGTGTGACTGCTCTGGCTGTTTCGGGTCAGGACACCTCGCGCTGGGTATTCGAGGGATTTCTGCCTGTCAACAAGAAGCAGAAACGGGAGCGTCTGGCTGAGCTGCTGGGCGAAAAGCGTACCATCATCTTCTACGAAGCCCCCCACAAACTCCGCACCACACTGGACGACCTGACCGGTGCCTTTGGCGAAGAGCGGAGCATCACCCTCTGCCGGGAGCTGACAAAGCTCCATGAGGAGATCTGGAAGACCACCCTCGGCGAGGCGGTCGCCCATTACAAAGAGAACGAACCGCGCGGCGAATATGTCCTCGTCATGGCCGGTGCGTCCGTAGACGAGAGTGCAGGAGAGGAACTGACCCTCGAGCAGGCGGCACAGCGTGCTTTGGAGCTGACGAAAGAGGGGTTCGGCCCCACGGCAGCAGCCAAGGCTGCGGCGCAGGGTACGCCTTATTCCAAGAGCGAAGTCTACAAGCAGCTGCTGATCTTACAGCAGGAAGTTTAATTTATCAGTTGAGGAGGAGCCCTTTCGTGACCAGACTTTTGATCCTGAGTGACAGCCACAACAGCCGGGAGGCCATTGAACGCATCCTGAAAGCCGAGGCTGCAACCATTGATGCTTTGATTTTTTTAGGCGACGGCCTGCGTGATCTTGAACTCGCGCTGACCTGCTACCCGAGACTGCGTGCCTATGCCGTAGCTGGAAACTGTGATTACGGCGCACTGGAGCCGCTGGATGGTCTGGTCGCCTTTGACCAGTGCGTCATCTTCTACACGCACGGCCATATGTACGGGGTCAAATACGATCTCGACACCCTGACCGACGCCGCCTCTGCTCGGGGTGCCGAGGTCGCTCTGTTCGGCCACACCCACATCCCTCTGGCGCAGCAGCGCGGACAGGTCTTCCTGTTCAATCCCGGCTCCTGCGGCCGCTCCTATACCGGCCCGAACACCTACGGCATCCTGACGCTGGACGGCGGCAAAGTCATCAGCCACGAACACAAAGAGGTACCAAGAGTATGAGCATCAACGAGGTGCGCTATCTGCCCGAATGCGGCAGCACCAACGCCTATGTAAAAGAGCATTTTGAAGAGTTCGGACCGGTTGGTGCCGTTTACACTACCAACCAGACCGCTGGCCGGGGTCGTCTGGGCCGCAGCTGGGTCAACGCCGAGGGCAGAGCTTTATACTACACAGTCGCCATCCGGGAACCGCTGGCACAGCCGTCGACCCTGCCGCTTCTGGCAAGTCTGGCCGTCAAAAAACAGCTGTCCCTCCGCTACGGTGTGGAGTGCCAGATCAAATGGCCGAACGACCTGCTGCTGAACGGCAAAAAGATCGTCGGCATCCTCTGCGAGGGTGTCTGCTACGGCTACGAGCAGCAGGGCCGGGGCATCCTGTGCGGCATCGGTATCAACCTCGCGCAGCCGCAGAGCTACTTTGACGCCGCCGACCTGCCCCACGGCACCTCTCTTGAATTGCAGGGCGCGAAAGTCGACCTTGACACTGACCCACAGTGGCTGGCGGAAGCACTGACCGACTTTGGTTTCGACCGCCCGATGTACATCTTTGCACGAGAAGGTTTCGCGCCCTTCCGGGAAGAGTACAAAGCCGCCTGCGTCAATCTGGGCCGCCGGGTCACCTTCGACCTGCCGAACGGCGAAAAGGGCGCAGGCGAAGCCATTGACGTTGACGAAGAAGGCCGCCTCGTCGTCCGCACCGACACCGGTGAGGAGCATGTTTTCACCGGCGAAGTCTCCGTTCACGGCATCTACGGAGCCGTCTGATTTTTTCTGAAAATACAAACAAGAACCCCCTCCGACGCTTGCGGTACATCGGAGGGGGTTCTTGTTTGGGGTATTGCTTTGGTGTGAGGAGGAATCATGTGCAAGGGGAGTGGTTGCGGCCCCACTGCCCTTGTGGTTTATAGTATACCCGATTTTGAGACAAAAGTCATTACTTTCTTGTGAAAATTATGTTAATTAGCGAAAGAAATCATTTCACTTTTCTTTTAAAGCTTCTGCGTGCGCAAGACCGTGTTTAACATACGCTCTGGCATTGTGCCGGTTTGCGTCGGCCTGTGCCGGGCTGACCTGTTTGATGACCCGGGCCGGGACTCCGACCGCCACCGAATCATCCGGGATGATCATTCCTTCCGGAACCAGTGCGCCTGCACCAATGATGCAGTTTTTGCCGATGACGCAGTGATTCAATAATGTTGCGTGCATCCCGATGAGGGTGCCGTCGCCGACGGTACAGCCATGTACAATGGCACTGTGGCCGACCGTGACATCCTTTCCCAGCGTCACACCGCCGCCTGCGTCGCAGTGCAGGACAGCGTTGTCCTGCACATTGCTGCCCTCACCGACGACCAGCGTTCCATCATCACCACGCAGGACAGCACCATACCAGACCGTCGAATCCGGTTTCAGAACCACATCGCCGAGGACAGTCGCATTGGGCGCAATGAAGGCCGCACCCTCATCCCGGGGCATTTTTCCACCAAAGGACAGGATCATTGTTGAAAAACCACCTTTCTCTTTTCATTCTTTTATGGTATTCTTTTAATAAGGCTCCTTTTTCAGGAGAACCTGTCACCGCCGGAGTGCGATGACCGATGGAGGATACAATTCATGCAAACAAAATCCCTTTTCTGCCGTGCAGCGGCTCTTCTTTTGACCGTCGTGCTGGCAGTGACGGCAGCTCTGCCGGGTTTTGCCGTCTATGAGATGCCCATCCAGACCGCAAACGAGGCCGAATCCGTCTACCTGTTCAATCTGGACACCGGCAAGCCCATCCTCGAGCAAAACGCCGAGCAGCCCCGGTACATCGCCAGTCTGACCAAGATGATGACCGCCCTGCTCTTCCTCGAGAGCGGCAAAGACCTCAACGAGAGCATCACCATCCCAGCGACCCTGACGCAGGAGTTCAAAGACATCAAAAATGCCAACGGCAGCACCATGAATCTCCGCATCGGCGAAACCGTGCGCCGCATCGATCTGCTGTACGGTCTGCTGGTCGCCAGTGCCAATGACGCCGCCAGCGTGATCGCAATGGATGTTTCGGGCGGCAACCTGCCTGCCTTCGTCAACAAAATGAACGAGCGTGCCCGGGAACTGGGCTGCACCAGCACCTCGTTCACCTGCGTCCACGGCCTGTACGATTACGGCAATGTCTCTTCGGCAGAAGATCTCGCTAAGATCGCCGCCGCCTGCTACGCCAATGAGACGTACATGCAGGTCGCAAATACTCTGACTTACACACTCCCGGCGACGAATCTGCACCAGAAAGAGCGGCAGATCACCTCGACCAACCTGATGCTGAATCCCGAGTACACCTACTACCGTGATTACATCCGGGGCATGAAGACCGGTTTCACCACTCTGGCCGGCCGATGCTATGTGACCTTTGCTGAAAAGGACGGTCATACTTACGGCCTTATCGTTCTGGGCTCCGACCTCGACAATATCTATCGTGAGTGTTCGGAGATCCTGGATTGGGTATTTGCCAGTTTTTCTGACCGGCAGCTGGTTGACACTGACACCATCCTGACGACGGTTCCGCTGAAAAAGTGCCGTTCCGAAAAGGCTGTTGATCTTTACGCCGCCGAACCGGTCAGCGGTTACGGCTATGCGGACGACAAGGTGACTTACACCTTCAATCTTCCCGAAAGCGTTCCGGCTACTGTCAAGAACGGCACCGTCATCGGTGAGGCGACCATTTACCTGGACGGCTACGAGGTCGGCACCGTGGATCTTGTCACGCACCGGGAATACACCTCGGACTTTATCACGGATATAAAAGCAACTTTATCTCTGATGGCGGCTTTGGCCGCCATCTTAATTGTTCTGGGCTTTATCTCGATGGTCATGGGCGGCGGTTCACTGAACCTCGGCCGGAAACTAAAGATGAACCGCTCAGGCAGAGCAAGAAAACGATAATCCAACTCAGAAAAGGCTTTCCCGAAAGGGAAGGCTTTTTTGTTAGATTGCTCTTGTACAACCTCTCCGTCAATGCTTACGCATTGCCACCTCTCCTTGTAGGAGAGGCTTTTTTCTTTGTCAACGGCTCTCCTATCAGGAGAGCTGGCGAGCGAACGCGAGACTGAGAGGTTAAATTCCTCTCATCTTCGCTGCAAAGACGGCCAGTGTGATTTTGGGGTTCACCTGTGCTGTCAGCCGCTGGATCGCCATATCCGCCAGAGAGAGGGCTTTCTGCGCCTTTTCGCCCTGCACTGGGGCATGAGGGCTGCCCTGCAGTCCAGCCGCTGCTACGGCACGGAAATCGGTCAGGAGAGCGACGGCTCCGGCCTTATCCTTTTCATAGGCAGACAGCAGGACGCCAGCGGCGTAGCTGTCCTGCGCCTGCGCCGCTTTTGCTAGAGTAAGAGCCTGTTCCACCTGTTTCCGGCGGTCTTCATCTTTTGCCACTGCAAGGACGGTTCCGATATGTCCATCAAACAATTCACTGTACAGTGCGGCATCCTTTTTTTCTACGCCCTGCGCAGCGCAGTAACGGGCACACTCCTCCAGCGAGACAGGCGCGACGGCAAAGCTGACGCACCGGCTCCGGATGGTCGGGAGAACACTTGCCAGCGAATCTGCCGTCAGGAGAAACAGTACGCCTTCCGGCGGCTCTTCCATGACTTTGAGCAGGGCATTTGCAGACTCTTCATTCATCCGCTCAACATGATAGAGCAGGACGGCACGGCCCTCTGCTGAAAGGCTGGTATTAAAAATTTCGCTCCGCATGGCCTTGACCTGACTGACGAGATAGCGGCCATTGGAGCCCATACCTGTCACGGAGATGGCTTCCCGGACGATACCCGTCTCGACCCGGCCGCTGTCACGGTCACCAGCTTTGCCGACGGCACGGCAGCACTCGCCCCGAAGCAGTGCTTCGGCCGGTGCGCCGCCTGCCGGATAGAGGTAATCCGCCGCCACGCACCGGGCCGCAAAACCTGCTCCCAAGCCTTCCTCGCCCACCAGCAGGACGCTGTGGGTCAGGCGGCGGCTCCCGAGCATCAGGCGGACACTGGATTTCAGCTCCGCGTTTCCCTCGAGACGATCGATCATCATCATAAAATCCCTCTTATCTCCGGTTTTTCCGTTTCCACTGCTCCCGGCGTACCCATGCCCGGACGCTCCGGCCTGCCTGTGGACCAAAGAAAACGATAAAGTTGAGCATACAGAGCAGATAATAGATTTTTCCGGTCAGGCTGGTCGTTAGGAAGCTGAACGCCCAGAGTGCCGCTGCGAACAGACCAAAATACTTGACTCGCACCGGGATGACGAAGAAGAGCAGCACCTGCACCTCCGGGTAAAGCATGGCAAAGGCCAGCAAAAGCGACAGTGACAGGCAGTAGGTATCTGCACTCACACCGGTCACAAGGCAGGCGAGGATGGTTCCCAGCATTCCCAGCAGAAAATAGACATTGAACCGGAAGTCGCCCCACTCCTTTTCAAGAGCCGTTCCCACAAACCATGTGAAATAGATGCCCAAGATCACACTGATGGGGCCGCCGCCCGAGAAGGGGATGAACACAAAGGTGATGAGCCGCCAGACCTGACCGGCAAAAAGCAGGAACCGGTTCAGCCCCAGATAGGCCGTGATGAACTGGTTCACGAACAGTTCGATGGCATAGACCAAAATCTGTCCGGCCACAAGGACTGTGGTAAGGTTTTGGATATAGTATTTTCCGTATTTTCGTTCCAATCTGGATAACCAGTTCATAGGCAGATGCCTCCATCAAAAATAAATTTTCGGCTCAATTCCCGGAGCCATTTCTGTTTTTCATTGTATCATGTTTACCTCTGCCATTCAAGAAATTCCCTGTGAACAACGCAGGACAGTCAGGGCCGCTTTCTCTCTGGAATCGGAGGGCATCGCTCGTTTTTAGGCGAATTTTAAACTTTTTCCACCGAGTTTTCAACCGAATTTGTGAAAAAGAGGGCCAGTTTCTCACAGTGTTTTCCACTTTTTCCACCGAGTTTTCAACAATTGCATTTTTCTCAAATTATACATATTGTATTCTTTTTTTAAATTGCCGAAGATTCCTGATGAGAAATGGGAAGTCTTTTTCTTTTTTATAAAAGAAAGTCGAGGTTTGAAATTTACTTTCTGCGATTTTTATGATTTCCAAAATTTTCCTATCTCCGCACTGGAATCAAACCGGCTCCAGTTTTCCACATCTTTTCCGCCCAAAAACGACGTGTGGAAAACCGTGGAAAAACTCGGGTTTTCCACAGAGCTTTTTTCCGCTCTACGCTTGTTATTTTGCCTTTTTCTGCTACAATATCACGTGGAACTCAAGAAAAGAGGGGATTTATATGAATATCATCGTCCGCAAATATACCGAGGACGACCTGCCTGAAATGATCCGCATCTGGAATGAAGTCGTGGAAGATGGCGTTGCCTTTCCTCAGGAAGATGAGCTGACCGAAAGCAACGGTTCTTCGTTCTTTGCAGCACAGACCTACAATGCCGTCGCAGAAGACACCGAGACAGGAAAAATCTATGGCCTGTACATCCTGCACCCAAACAATGTCGGCCGCTGCGGACATCTTGCAAATGCAAGCTATGCCGTCAGCCGTGATTCCCGTGGCCTTCACATCGGCGAAAAGCTGGTGCTTGACTGTCTGGCTCAGGCAAAAGCGCATGGCTTTCAGGTCATGGTTTTTAACGCTGTCGTTGCCAACAATGTTCACGCCCGGCATCTGTACACCCGGCTTGGCTTTGTGCAGCTGGGAACCATCCCGAAGGGTTTCCGGATGAAGGACGGCCACTACGAAGATATCTGCCCATATTATCACGTTCTCTAAAAAGAAGGGGCTGTCGCTTGTGCAACAGCCCCTTCTTTTTTGTTGTTTTAAACCATCATATTGCGGAAGACCAGCATCGCGATCTGGAAATACAAAATCAAGCTGCACGCATCGACGATGGTAGTGATGAACGGCGTTGCCATGATCGCCGGGTCCGCCCCCAGTTTCTTCGCCGCCAGCGGAAGCATACCGCCGACCAGCTTTGCCAGAATGACGCTCAGGAACAGCGACACACTGACAACAATAGCGTAACCGATAACATTTTCATACTGACCAGCATAGATGAAGGTGTACATCAAGTAGATACGCAGGCCGTTGACGATGCCCAGCACTGCACCGACGATGCAGGAAACACGCAGTTCCTTGCTGAGGACTTTCAGGAAGTCAGACGGTTCAACCTCGCCCAGAGCCAGACCACGAACCATCAGGGTACTGATCTGGTTGCCGCAGTTGCCGGCGGTATCCATCAGCATCGGCATGAAGGAGACTAGCAACGGCAGACTGACAAAGGCTTCCTCGTAGTGGGTCGTCACCATACCGGTAAAAGTCGCAGACAGCATCAGGATGAGCAACCAGGGGATACGCTGTTTTGCGTGCGTCCAAACACTGGTACCAAAGTAGGTCGTCGCTTCATCGGCCGGCAGAATTGCCGCCATCTTCTGCATATCCTCGGTGGACTCATCGGTCAGGACGTCGATTGCATCGTCGATGGTAATGATACCGACGAACATACCCTCGTTGTCCACGACCGGCATTGCGGTAAAGTCGTAACGCTGCATCTCACGGGCAACATATTCCTGATCGTCAGTGACTTTCACGGTAACGACATTATCATCCATAATATCGGTGATCGGCGAATCCGGTTCTGCCAGCAGCAGATTTCTCGCCGACACGACGCCCAGCAGACGGTTCTGCTCCACAACATAGCAGGTGTAGACCGTCTCGGCGTTCTCGCCCTGCGTCCGGATGGCAGCAAACGCATCGCTGACTTTCATATCCTTGCGCAAGCGGACATATTCGGGGGTCATCAGGCTGCCGGCCGAGCTTTCAGGATAGTTCAGCAGCTTGTTCAGGCTCTCACGGGTCTGTTTGGAAGATTTTTCCAGCACCCGTTTGACGACACCGGCCGGCATATCTTCCAGCAGGTCGGCAGCATCGTCAAGGCTCATCTCTTCGATGGCACTTACCAGCTCAACATCTGAGAACGCATTTACCAGATCGTCACGAGCCTCGTCCGACATATAAGCAAATGCTTCCGTTGCAACATCTTTTTTCAGCAGACGGAATACGACTAGGCGGTTGTTCTCATCCAGCTCTTCCAGCAGCTCGGCAAGGTCGGCAGGCTGCTCTTCCTCGGTGACTTCACGCAGTTTGACATACTGCTTTTTCACCAGCAGCTTGAGCAGGCGGCTTTTCGTCAGCATTTCGGGGTCGGCCTTGACCTCTTCATCGTTGGCTTCCTCTGCTTCGGCTTCCCGGATATCCTGTTTCAGGTCTTCGGTCGCCTCTTCGTTCAAATCTTTTGCCAGTTTCTGGCGCACCTCAGCCGGGATATCATCCGGCAGCTCCTGCACCGGGAGTGCCGCCTCGTTTTCCGGCATCGCTGCCTGCTTCTTCTCTTCTTCCATTGTTGTTCCTCCTTTTCCGTGGGAGGATACAGCAAGCCGCAATTCAAAAATCCTGTACCGCAGCGCAAATTTTCATGCGCAAAGACACGCCCTTTTTACGTTGTCTGCTTTTCAGTGCGCAAAAAAGGCGAACGCAGCCGTTTTTGTCGTCCGGTCTGCCGCATCATTCCATCGTCTTCGACTATGATCCGGGTCCATTGTCCTGCGTTCACCTCCTAAAAATCTTAGTTTAAGTTTATTATATCGCCGTAAAAAACACCGGTCAAGCCCAAAGAGTGTTTTTCCCAGAAAAACGCAGAACGCCCTCTCCGGTCTTGCGGCTTACCGGAAAGGGCGTTCTGTTTGGATATTGCCTTGGTGTGAGGAGGAATCATGTACAAGGAATCGGTTGCGGCCCCGGTTCCTTATGACAGCAGTATACCAGCTTTCACAATTGATTTCATGAAAAACCTATGAAGAAACTGTAAAAGGACTTTCGGAAAAAGTGAAAATTTCTGGCGGCATTTTTATATAAAAAACCGCCCCAGACACTGTGGCCAGTGAGTGGGGCGGAAAAAACAGGATTCTGTTTTTGACTGGGGCAAGATCCCTGCAGAGCAGGTCTTATGCCGCAGGCGGAACAAGGTATCTGCAAGCAGACCTTATGTTCCTGACACACGCAAGATGTGCTTTCAAGGACCCTCACGGGTGCTTTGGTATTTCAATGAACCCCACTCTGCACTGTCGCGATCAGGACAAAGCAGGGAAATGAAATCAATCATTGCGCGTTTGCGCGGAACCGTTCGGTTTGTACGGGAATCTCGTTCTGTTTCGTCTTGGACGTTCCACAGTTTCGTACTGCTGCATTACGCAGCCATCGCCAGTACGGAGCAGCTGCCTTTCGGACTCGGTGCCGCTGCAGAAAATGTCCTCGTTGAATCAGAGGGAAAGATTACTTGTACAGCTCGACCAGACGAGTCAGATGCTCGTAACGGTCGTTTGCAACCTTCTGGTTGCGCTCGAACAGGGTCTTTGCACGCTCGGGGAATGCACGAGTCAGACGGCTGTAACGGGTCTCGTTTGCCAGCAGAGCCTGATACTTCTCGTTGTCCACAGCCTTGGAGGTCAGGGTGAACGGATTCTTGCCCTGAGCCTTGTTTGCCGGGTTGAAGGTGAACAGGTTCCAGTAGCCAGCCTCAACAGCCTTCTTCATCTCGTTCTGGCAGTTGGTCATGCCGCCCTTGACGCCGTGCA
>ERZ808240.1014-NODE-1014-length-35772-cov-38.096873_pt1 | contig 35772 bp, 39 predicted proteins | sample MGYA00521084_ERZ808240 | MGnify/ENA primary metagenome ERZ808240 (study PRJEB31516, sample SAMN03275571) | gut metagenome | biome: mammalia-associated habitat; material: feces | host: Papio cynocephalus | place: Kenya | collected 2012-08-06 ... | reverse complement strand
CTTTGCCCAAAATGCGGAAATGTACTTGTAGAAAAGGGAAATCAGCTTGTTTGTTCCGCAGAGGGATGTGGCTATAAGGAAAAGAAAGAAACAAAAGAAGCATAAGATTCTAAGATGTAATTGTCCGATTTTATTGTAAAATCGGACAATTTGTGTTATTATACATATAAATTCTGAATATTATATGCGCAGGCACTGTATGACAGAATGATCCGGGTGCGAATGATAAGAGCAAGAGGGAATGAAAATGAGCAGTGTACAGTTATTGGATAAAACCAGAAAGATCGGGAAGTTACTTCACAATAATAATTCCAGTAAAGTCGTATTTAACGATATCTGCAATGTGCTGAAGGAGATCCTGCAGTCGAATGTACTGGTGATCAGTAAGAAGGGTAAGATCTTGGGCGTTGGTAAGACAGAAGGGATCGAGACGCTTGATGATCTGTTTGAGAGCAAGGTCGGTGTTTTTGTGGACAGTCTGCTGAATGAACGCTTTTTAAGCGTTTTATCGACAAAGGAAAATGTCAATCTGGAAACGCTTGGCTATGAGGGTGAAAAGGCACATCAGTATAAAGCACTTCTTTCTCCGATCGATATTGCGGGAGAGCGTCTTGGTACGCTTTTTATTTATAAGAAGCAGCAGGAATACGAAATCGATGACATTATCCTGTGTGAGTATGGAACGACAGTGGTCGGACTGGAAATGCTAAGGTCCGTCAATGAGGAAAGTGCGGAAGAAGTCAGAAAGAGAGCGGTTGTAAAGTCTGCACTCAGTACACTTTCGCAGTCCGAGCTGGAAGCAATCATTCATATTTTTGACGAGCTGCACGGGATGGAAGGCATTCTGGTGGCAAGCAAAATTGCAGACAGGATCGGCATCACAAGGTCTGTTATCGTCAATGCCCTGCGGAAGTTTGAAAGTGCGGGTGTGATCGAATCCAGATCTTCCGGAATGAAAGGAACTTATATCAAAGTTGTCAATGACCTGGTTTATGAAGAACTGGATCGTGTGAAAAAAAATATGTAATGAAACAGACAGAGAAAAGGAATTCTCGGGCTTGGAAAGGGATTTTGTCATGCAGGATCCGTTCCCGGGCCCGTTTTTTTGCCAAGAAATCCTTGTGTTTTTTGCATTTTAATTTATAATGGAATAAGGTAGGCTTAGTAGGTGAAATGAGGTGTTTAAATGATCAACTCCAATATATATGATTATGTCAATGTGCTGGACAAGGCGGCGGATGCATCATGGATGAGACAGGAGGCAATCTCCAATAATATTGCAAATGTAAATACACCGGGCTATAAAAGGCAGGATGTGGCGTTTGAAGACAGCCTGCAGGAGGCGATAAGCAATTCGCGCTACAGATCAACGGACGAAAAGGTGGCAAATTTAAGTAAGGCAGATCTGCGGATCCGCAGCTATACGGACAGCTCCGGTTTTTCCTATCGTCTGGATGGCAATAACGTAGATATTGATACGGAAAACGCTGCACTGGCACGTAACCAGCTGAAATACAATGCATTGGTTGACAGCATCAATCATGAGTTTTCCATGATCAAAGCAGTGACACAGTAGAGCAGGAGGTAGTTATGAGTATATTTGATTCTTTCAGTATCAATGCATCCGGTCTGACAGCCGAGAGGTACCGGATGGATGTGATCTCAGAAAATATAGCCAATATCGATACCACAAGAACGGAAGACGGGACACCTTACCGCCGTAAGCTTGTGACATTCGAAGAAAAAGGGAAAAACGGTACCTTTGCTTCCGCACTTGCAAAAGCAAAAGGGGACTACATCGGTGGCGGTGTGCGTGTCGGAAAGACATATGAGGACACAGAGACAGAAATGAAGATGGTATATGATCCGTCGCATCCGGATGCGGATGAAAACGGATATGTGACATATCCGAATGTCAATGTCATCACGGAAATGACAGATCTGATCGATGCCAGCCGTTCTTATGAGGCAAATGCAACCGCATTTTCCGCAAGCAAGAGCATGGCTGTCAAAGGTCTGGAGATGGCACAGTAAGATTTGTAAAGGGAGAGAATAACAATGGATATTACCTCGTTGTATAATGTCAGCAGCGGTGTGATCAAAAATGCGCTGCAGACAGAAGACCCGGGAAAGGTAAATGACAAAAGCGGTGATGCGTTTGGCGGCTTTTTATCTGCTGCCATGGATAACATCACACAGACGAATGCATACATATCAGATGCAGAGGATGAAAAGGTAAAGCTGGCAATGGGAGAAACGGAAAACACACATGATCTTACCATTGCACTGCAAAAAGCATCTGCTGCGATCTCTTATACGGTAGCGATCAGAGATAAATTTCTGGAGTCCTATCGGACCATCATGAATATTCAGATCTAATATGGAGAAGTAGGAGACGAAAATGGCAGATAAATTAAAACAGATTCCAAAGAAAGTTTTGGACTGGTGGAACAAATTCAGCCCGAAGCAGAAGACAATCCTTGTCTGTGCAGTGGTGGGAGTACTTTTGACGGTCTCTATCGCGGCATACATACTGACAAGACCGCAATATACGCTGATAGCAAATTGTGAGACTACAAAGGATACTTCGGACGCAACAGCACTTTTGACGGAAAATAACATTACATATAAGACATCGGATGATGCCCTTTCTATCTATGTCCTGTCGGGACAGGCTTCTCAGGCACGTATGGTGCTTGGTGCCAATGATATTTCGACTGCGGTTCCGCAGATCGACGATGTTACCTCCGGCGGACTTTCCACGACAGAGTCGGATAAGCAGAAACGTTACATTGTGTACAAGCAGAAGATGATGGAACAGGATCTGCAGACGATCGATGTCATCGACAAGGCACATGTGACTTTTAATATTCCGGAAAATGACGGTACGCTGATCCAGCAGAATACGGATTCTTCTGCTTCTGTTGTGCTGGAATTAAACGGAGAGCTGGGAAGCGATAAAGCATCTGCGATCGCTCATATGATCGCAACTTCGCTCGGAAACAGCAGTACGGATAATGTAACGATCATCGATTCACTGGGAAATCTCCTGTATTCCGGCGAGACACAGGCGCAGGGGACAGGTAATGCAAGTACGCAGTTTGCAGTGAAGCAGGATGCGGAAAATATAGTCAAGCAGGAAGTAAAGAGCGTACTGCTTGGTACAAATCTGTATGATAATATCGAGGTTGCCAGCAATCTGGCACTGGATTTTTCAACGTATAAAACAACGGAGCATAATTATTCTGCGCCGGACGGACAGACGCAGGGCATGCTTGCTTCCGAGGATACGTACAATTCGGAAGCAGCCAATGGTGTGGCAGGTACACCCGGTACGACTTCCAACGATCAGGACGGCACTTATGTGATCGAGGATGGCAGCAACAGTTCCGAGACCGTAACAGAGGAATCCAGAAAGTATCTGCCGGATGAAAAGATCACAGAACAGAATATCCCGGCGGGACTGATCCAGTATGACAGTTCTTCCGTTTCTGTAACGGCGAAAAAGCTGCATATCTACAGAGAAGAGGATATTCGGAGTCAGGGACTTCTGACGAATATGACATGGGATGAGTACAAGGCAGCTAACGGTGAGCAGACAAAGCTGACGGTAGATGATGATGTATACAGCATTGTAAGCAATGCAACAGGTATTCCGACCGCGAATATTGCGATCGTGGCTTATGATGTACCGGTATTTATCGATAAAGAAGGCTCTACGGTAAAGGCAACGGATATCGTACAGGTGATACTGATCATTGCGATACTGGCAGTGCTTGCTTTTGTTGTAATCAGAAGCATGCGTGCACAGAAAGCCGATCAGCAGGAAGAGGAGCTCGCGGTGGAATCACTGCTGCAATCTACACCGCAGGAAGAACTGGAAGATATTGAGCTGGAATCCAAGTCGGAGGAACGGAAGCTCATTGAAAAATTTGTGGATGAAAATCCGGAAGCAGTTGCAAATTTACTGCGTAACTGGCTGACGGAAGACTGGGGGTAGCCCGTGAGTAAATATGGAGATTCGGAGATCAGCGGCGTACAGAAGGCGGCAATCCTTCTGATCGCACTCGGTCCGGAGAAGTCTTCCCAGATCTTCAAGCATCTGAAGGAAGAAGAGATCGAGGAACTGACGCTGGAAATTGCCAATACAAAAAGCATTACAACACAGACAAAAGATGAAGTGATCAAAGAGTTTTACGAGATCTGTCTGGCACAGCAGTATATTGCGGAAGGCGGTATCGGTTATGCCAAAGAGCTTCTGGAGAATGCACTCGGTGCGGATAAGGCAATGGAAGTGATCGGCCGGCTGACTGCATCCCTGCAGGTAAAACCGTTTGAATTTGTCAGAAAGGCAGATGCTTCCCAGCTTTTGAACTTTATTCAGGATGAACATCCGCAGACGATCGCACTTATTCTTTCTTACCTGCCGGCAGGACAGGCAGCGCAGATCATTTCCGCACTGCCACCGGACAGACAGGCAGATGTGGCAATGCGTATCGCGACCATGGACAGAACAAGTCCGGATGTCATCAAAGAGGTAGAACGCGTGCTGGAGACAAAGCTGGCATCACTTGTCAACCAGGAGTACAACGTGATCGGCGGTGTCGATGCGGTTGTCGAGATCTTGAATACAGTAGACAGAGGAACAGAGAAACATATCATGGAATCTATGGAGATCGAAGAACCGGAGCTGGCAGACGAGATCCGCAAGAAGATGTTTGTCTTCGAGGATATCCTGCTGCTGGATGACCGTGCGATCCAGAGAGTGCTGCGTGATGTGGATAATTCCGACCTGGCAATCGCCTTAAAGGGCGCAAACGAGCAGGTACAGAATGCGATCTTCAACAATCTGTCCAAACGTCTGGCTTCCATGATCAAGGAAGATATGGATTTCATGGGACCTGTCAGAATGAAGGATGTAGAGGAAGCACAGCAGAAGATCGTCAATATTATCAGAAAGCTGGAGGATTCTGCTGAGATCGTTATTTCCAGAGGCGGAGGTGACGAGATCATTGTCTAGTCAGAGTTTGTTTAAAGCGGGATTTGTGAAGCTGGATGCGGATGATGTCCGCGTGATCAATTCCAACGACAGGATTTCCCAGAAGCTGGAAGCCCTTCGGAAAGTGCCTTATGATCAGGAAGCAGTTGTTGAGGAAGATGAGGCTTACATGGATGAGGCGGAAAATGATGAGACAGCTGCAGCAGAGCGGGACGGAGAATCTGATGCGCAGCTGGTGGAAAGCTCCCTGAATGAAAATGCTACAAAGCTGATCGAGCAGGCAAACAGCCGTGCAGAGCAGATCATTGCAGATGCACAGGCGCAGGCAGAGCAGATCATCGCAGATGCACAGGCGAAGAGCCGGGCAGACGCGGATATGGTACAGCAGCAGGCCCGGCAACAGGGGTATACGCAGGGATACAGCGAAGGAAATCAGAAAGCGGCGCAGGAGACACAGGTAAAAATGGCAGAGCTTTCCGAAAAGGAAACGGCCATGGAACAGGAGTATCAGGATAAGCTGGATAATATGGAGCCGTATCTGGTAGATAAACTGACGGATATTTATGACCATATTTTTGCGGTGGATCTGTCAGAATACAGAAATGTGATATTTCATCTGATCAGTAACACGCTGCATGCGCTGGAAAATACGGATACCTATCTGATCCATGTATCCGAACAGGATTATCAGTTCGTCAGTATGCAAAAGGCACAGATCGCCGAGGATGGAGGTGTCAAACCATCCATGCTTGAATTTGTGGAAGACCGGACACTGGGGAAAAACGAGTGCCTGATCGAAACACCGGATGGTATTTATGATTGTAGTCTTTCCGTGCAACTCTCAGAGTTGAAGCGGAAACTGCTTTTGCTATCCTATTCGGGGGCAAAGGAGCAATGAGTGTGTCAGATACAAAAGTAAATGTTGAAAAATATGATAAATTAAAGGATGAGCTTTTCTTTAAAAGACTGGGAAAGATCGCAGGTGTGGTTGGTCTGACGATAGAATCGGTAGGACCGGATGCCAGATTGGGCGATCTTTGCCGCATTTATAAGAGTGGACGCAGCGGAGAGTATATATCCGCAGAGGTGGTCGGCTTTAAAGAAGGGCTGACACTTCTCATGCCTTATGAGGTAACGGACGGCATCGGAGGCGGCTGTATTGTGGAAAATGAAGGCTGCCCGTTGACAGTACATGTAGGGCCTTCTTTACTGGGAAAGACGCTGGATGGTCTGGGCAGACTTCCGGATGGCAGCTTTCCGCAGGGCATGGAGTATCCGGTGGAAGCACCGCCGCCTGATCCGATGGCGAGAGAGATCATAGATACCGTGCTCCCGCTTGGCGTAAAAGCGGTGGATGGGCTGATCACAGTCGGAAAAGGACAGCGTATCGGCATTTTTGCCGGTTCCGGTGTCGGCAAATCTACCTTAATGGGTATGTTTGCCCGCAATACAAAAGCAGACATCAACGTGATCGCACTGATCGGCGAGCGGGGCAGGGAAGTGCGGGAATTCATAGAGCGTGACCTTGGAGAAGAAGGTATGCGGCGTTCGGTTGTTGTGGTGGCAACCTCAGATAAACCGGCGCTGGAACGTAATAAAGCCGCAAAAACCGCTACGGCGATCGCAGAGTATTTCCGTGATCAGGGAAAGGATGTCCTGCTGATGATGGATTCACTGACCCGTTTCAGTATGGCGCAGCGTGAGATCGGACTGGCAAGTGGCGAACCGCCGGTAACGAGAGGTTATCCGCCGAGTGTGTATTCGGAAATGCCGAAGCTTTTAGAGCGTGCGGGACGTTCGGACAAAGGTTCAATCACGGGACTGTATACAGTCCTTGTGGACGGTGACGATTTTAATGAGCCGATCACGGATACGGCAAGAAGTATTCTGGACGGGCATATTATGCTGGATCGAAAGCTGGCGCATAAAAATCATTATCCGGCGATCGATATTTTGCAGAGTATTTCCCGCTGCATGAGCCAGATCGCGGCAAAGGAGCATAAGCAGGCGGCAGGTAAACTGAAAAACGTTATGGCAACATATCATGAGGCGGAAGATCTGATCAATATCGGAGCTTATAAAAAAGGCAGTAATCCGGATATCGATTATGCGATCGAGAAGATCGGTGCGGTAAATGATTATGTCATGCAGCAGACGGATGAAAAATTTGAATTTGATGAAGAAGTCAATATGCTGGAACAGATATTTGAGGCCTGACAGGCAGGGTAAAGAGCAATGGCAAAATTCCGGTACCGGATGCAGAATATATTAAATATCAAAGAAAAGCTGGAGATGCAGGCAAAAAACGAATTTGCGGCTGCCAATATGGAGCTTATGGAAGAACAGGAGCGGCTTTCTGCGATGCTGCAGGAAAATGCGGCGCTGCAGGAGGAAGGCAGAAAGCTCAGACAGAAGGAAAGTCTCAGTATCCGGGATATTGCGGATAACAGCCTGTCTGTTTCTCTGATGAAAGAGAAGATGAAAAAACAGGCACTTGCCATCCATCGTGCAGAGCAGAAGGTGGAAGAAAAGCGGAAGGCAATGACGGATCTGATGCAGGAGCGAAAGACACAGGAAGTTCTGCGGGACAAGGCGTTTGAAGTCTTTCTGCAGGAGGAAAAGGCAGAAGAAGGGAAGCAGATCGACCAGCTGACCAGCTATACATACGGACAGAAGGCAAAGAAAGAAGAGAGCAGGTGATACAATGGCAGATACGGAGAAGCAGCAGACAACAGATCTGAAGGCAGACAAAAAACGGCTGAAAGATGAAAAAAATAAACTAAAGCAGGAACAGAAGAAACAGCGGAAAGAAGCAAGGGCGCGTGCAAAAGAAATCGCGCTGGAAGAAGCACAGCTGGATGATGATTCGGAAGGAAATCCTGCATCGGTCGTATTGATCACGATCGTGATCGTAGCTATCTGGCTTCTGATCCTCGGTCTTCTGATCAAGCTGGATGTGGGTGGTTTCGGCAGTAATGTTATGACACCGATCCTGAGAAATGTACCGGTTGTCAATAAGATCCTGCCGGCATCGGAATCCACGGCAGATGAAAGCGGATATGAAGGATACAGTTCTCTGCAGGAAGCTGTTGATCAGATCAAAACACTGGAACTGCAGCTCTCCGCAGCAACAGCGGAAGCCCAGACGGATGAAACGACGATCACGCAGATGCAGGCAGAGATCGAAAGATTGAAAACCTTTGAAGATAACCAGCTGGAATTCCAGAAGATCAAAAACGAGTTTTATCAGGAAGTTGTCTATGCGGAAAACGGGCCGGGGGCGGATGCTTATGCCAAATATTATGAGTCCATGGATCCAACGACTGCGGAGGCACTTTATAAAGAAGTTGTCACGAAGCAGCAGGAGACAAAGGAAATACAGGATTATGCAGCAGCATATTCCGCAATGAAGCCAAAAGAGGCAGCGGCGATCTTTGAATCCATGACGGATAATCTGGAGCTGGTTGCCCGTATTCTCGGTGTGATGTCAGCAGATGACAGAGGAAAGATCCTTGGTGTCATGGACTCTGCCGTGGCAGCACGTGTGACAAAAATAATGGATCCGGAAAGCTAATATTTGCGCCTTACCGACCGATATAAATAATAGAGTTCTGCAACGGTACAGAACTTACAGATATCGGAAGGAAAGGAGGAGCCATATGACAAGTAATGCGATCAGTAATCTCGCAGGAACAACAGGGTATCAGGCAAATGCGCCAAAGACACAGCAGAGTGCAGAGCAGAGCTTTTCTGATATGCTCAGGCAGACAGCACCGGTCGTGCAGAATATGGCAGAAAATGTGCAGCAGGCGGCACAGCCGGTAAAAGAGCAGCAGAAGCAGACGGATACCAGGCAGGCAGATACCGTAAATGAGTCCGATACACAGAATGTGCTAAAGCCCGAAAAAACGGAACCGGTGCAGCAGACGGAAGAGACTGATGCAGAACAGCCGAAGCAGGAAGAAGAAAACGGAGAACTGGATGCGGTGTTGCTTTCGAATGTCATGCAGCAGATCATGCAGCAGATCGCAGATCAGCTTGGCGTTTCGCAGGAAGAAGTCCTGCAGGCAATGGATACGCTGGGCATTTCCATGGAAGATCTTACCCAGAATATGGCAGCTTTGCTGACAGAGCTGACGGGTGCGGATCAGATGGCGGTTCTGACAGATGAAACACTTTATGTGCAGGTCAGTGAGCTGACGGATGCGGTAGAGCAGACGATCGAAGAACTGGCAGACAGTCTGGGGATGGACAAAGAACAGCTGACAGCCCTGTTACAGGAAAGCGTAAAGGAGTCGGAAGAACTGGCTATTGCAGCAGAACAGGAGCAGGCGATGCCGGTAAGTGATGTGCAGCAGGAAAGCACAGGTGATCAGGAAGTACAGACAGCTGCAGCCACGGATATCGAGGCAGAACAGCCGCATGAAGCGAAGCGAGATGAAAACAGTGATATGCAGCAGCAGATGCAGGATATGCAGAAGCCGGCGGAAAATCTGCAGCAGACACAGAGCAGCGCAATGGCGGCAGAACAGCCGGCGCAGCGGTTTGATCTGCAGAAAACACAGGAGATCATCGATCAGATCGCTGATTATGTGAAGATCCATTCGAGCGAAAAGCTCACTTCAATGGAAATCGAGTTAAATCCTGCAAGCCTTGGCAGTGTAAATCTGCATGTGTCCTCAAAGGGCGGTGTGATCAGCGCACAGCTGTATGTACAGGATGAAGCAGTCAGGGCGGCGCTTGAGAGCCAGGTAACAGCACTGAAGGAGTCACTGGAAGCACAGGGCATGAAAGTGGATGCCATTGAGATCACAGAACACAGCCACCAGCTGGAGCAGAATCTGGATCAGGGCGGTGAGCGGCAGGAAAGTGCAAAGGCGCAGAAAAAACCGGGCAGAAGACTTTTGAATCTGGATGAACTTCCGGAAGAGGAAGCCTGTGAAGAAGAAATGACACAGGCAGAAAAACTGCAGATTGAAATGATGCGGATGGGCGGTAATAAACTGAACTTCCAGGTATAAAAGAAAGGAGAGAATCATGGGCGTAGCAGCAATCGTAGAAGACGGCAAGATCACGAATGCTACATCGACAGCAAACAAAAAGGAAAAATCTTCCACCCTTGGCAAAGATGATTTCTTACAGCTTTTAGTAGCGCAGATGCAGTATCAGGATCCGCTTGAGCCGACTTCCAACACAGAATACATAGCACAGTATGCAACGTTCTCGGAAGTGGAACAGATCCAGAATATGAGCAAGAGCATGGATCTGAGCAGAGCTTCCAGTCTTGTCGGTCAGACCGTACAGATCACTTCCACAGATGACAACGGCAGGGAAACGACCAAGATGGGTAAAGTGGATTACGTAAAATATGAGAACGGAAAAGCGATGGTTTCCATTGATGAAGAACTGTATTCCCTGGATGATGTGACTTATGTATGCGATCAGGATTATCTGACAGCTTTCGGACTGGCACAGACACTTGTATCTGATATGGCAAAACTTCCGAAGGTCGAACAGGTAACGGCATCTGATAAAGAATCGGTCGAAAAGGTTCTGAAACAATATGATGATATGAACGATTATCAGAAGACATTCCTGTCAAAAACAGTGATCAGTTCATTGGAAGAATATCGTAAGAAACTGGCTGAGATTTCCGGTGAAAATAAAACAGATGACACGGACAAGACAGACAGCGATAAAAAGGACGATGCAGGAAAGACAGACGGCGGTGACAATGATACAGCACAGGGTGTATAGAAGCGGAGGCGGAATATGAGTATACAGATAAACCCATACATATCCGCTTTGCAGGAAGTACAGAAAACACCGGCCCTGCAGACGCAGAAAAAAAGCGGAACAGACAGTTTTGGAGCGCTGCTGGAAGAAAAACAGAAACAGCTTGATACACAGACTGTCAGATTTTCCAAACATGCGGCAAACAGGTTATCGGAAAGAAATATCAATCTTTCGGAAGGACAGCTGAAGCGTCTGAGCGAAGGCATGGATAAGGCAAGCGGAAAAGGAATCAAAGAACCTCTTGTGCTGATCGACAATCTGGCGTTTATCGTCAGTACAGGATCCAGAACCGTGATCACGGCGACAAGCCAGGATCAGACACAGGAAAACATATTTACAAATATTGACGGTACCGTAATCAATTAGCCGGACCTTACAGGAGGCTATCAGTTCCTGAATGACAGAAGGAACGAAAACGTACCACAAGGAGGTCATTTACTATGATGAGATCACTCTACTCTGGTGTATCAGGTCTGAAGACACACCAGACAAAAATGGATGTTATTGGTAATAACATCGCAAACGTAAACACGACTGCATTCAAATCACAGTCCATTACATTTTCAGAACTGATGTATCAGACAACACAGGCAGCATCCGGGGCCAATGCGCAGACAGGTAAGGCAGGTACCAATGCCCGTCAGATCGGTCTTGGTGTAAAATCAGGTGCGATCACAGCTGCTGTGGAAACACCGGGTTCTTCCCAGTCAACAGGAAATCCGTTTGATATCAAACTGACAGGTAATTCTTTCTTTATCGTCAGCGACGGATCATCCAACTACTTTACAAGAGACGGCTCTTTCTATGTAGACGGACAGGGTAACCTGGCAATGAGCTCAAACGGTTATACCGTACAGGGCTGGGGCGTGGACAATGGCAAGATCGTCAGAGATACAGTCAGCCCGCTTCGTATCATGAGCTCCGATAACATGACATATCCGCCGGAAGCAACCACACAGGCACATGTATCCGGTATTGTAGATAAGAACGATACTTCCGTCAGCTCAGAAGCAGGCAAGATCATCAGCATCAGCTTCTTTGATAACCGCGGCTATTCCTATACAGCAAAGCTTTCCATGAAGGCAACGGCGGCAGAAGGACAGTATACGGTAGAACTGACAGATATTCTTGATTCCAAGGGAAATGCGATCGATAAGACAAATATCAAGCTTGGTTCTGTCAGAAATGTGGCAGAGAGCAAAAAACTTTCCCTGGCAAACGGCTGCAGCGTCAATGGTACAACACTGACTTATCTGGACGAGGCAGGACAGAATCAGACGATAGATCTGAGCGGAAATCTGACAGATGCACAGAAGCAGATCCTGGCAGAGTCCTACGGCTTTACTTCCTACGATGAAATGGCAAAACTGTATGTGACAGGAGCGGACGGAACTGTTACAACGCTTGGTGCACATCTGGACGGCGGTACATTTGCACAGGTGATCAGTCAGGCTGATGGCAGCATTGCAACAGACGGAAAACAGATCACCGGTGGTATTATCCAGTATAATACGGCAACAGGTGAGATCCAGAGCGTGAACGGACTGACAAATAACCTCAATCTGGTACTGGATTTTGGAGATCAGCCGGGTAGTGCCTTTGAAAATATCACGATCGATTTTTCGCCGTCTTCCAACTACAATAACAACGGAACAAGTACCATCAGCGGTGATTACGGTGATGTGGACGGAAAAGGAACCGGTAGAAAACTTGGTGAAATGACAGGTATTTCCATCCAGACAGACGGTATGATCTATGCAGCATATGACAACGGCATGACAAAGCTGCTGGGTCAGATCGCGGTTGCAAGTTTTGCAAATCCGTCCGGTCTGCAGAAGGAAGGCGACAACCTGTATTCCGCAACCTTAAACTCCGGACAGTTTGACGGCATCGGCATGGATGTTACAAGTGACGGCGGTTATATGACAACAGGTGTTCTGGAAATGAGTAACGTGGATCTTTCTTCTGAGTTTACGGAAATGATCACAACACAGAGAGGTTTTCAGGCAAACTCCCGGATCATTACGGTTTCCGACACGCTGCTGGAAGAACTTGTCAATCTGAAGAGATAAATTTAACAAATGACATCAAATATTCTGAAAGCCTCTGTACCTTGTGTACAGGGGCTTTTTATGGGTCATGGCACATTCTTTATTACAATATAAGGGTAATATTTGTAAAAAAGAAACTATATTTAGGTGGTTTAGAAATACAAAAAGGCATAGACAAGATACAAAAAATTTAGTAGAATTGGTTAGTAAGATTAGAAATATGTATGTACATACATATAAAAAGTGGGTAGGTGAAAAAATTGGATATAGCTTCCATTATCGGAATGGTCATGTGTGGCTTTTTCCTGATATACGGTATTTGTAGTGGTGATGACGGGGCTGCGGCACTTGGTAATTTCTATGATTTCTCGTCTATACTGATCACGTTTGGCGGCGCATTCTGTGCGACACTGGCAAGTTTTTCCATGTCGGATTTCCTTGCGGGGTTAAAGAGCTTTCTTCTGATCTTTAAAACGCCTGCACTGGATACGGCGCAGATCATTTCAAAAATAATAGAACTATCAAATGTAGCAAGAAAGGAAGGATTGCTTTCGTTGGAAGAGGCAGCAGCAGATCTGGATGATGCCTTTTTGAAGAAAGGAATCCTGTTGATCGTTGACGGAACAGATCCGGAGCTTGTCCGTGGCATCATGGATACGGAGCTGGGCAGCATCGATGCAAGACATAAGAAGCGGATCGGTTTCTGGGAAGCACTTGGTGGGATGGGGCCTGCCTGGGGTATGATCGGTACGCTGATCGGTCTGATCAACATGTTAAAGAACATGTCGGATGTCACATCGGTCGGACCGAATATGTCGGTCGCCCTTGTTACAACGTTTTACGGTTCTGTGCTTGCCAACTGGCTTTGTACGCCGGTTGCATCAAAATTAAAGGCTGATAACGAGGCGGAGATCGAAGCAAAAGAGATCATGGTGGAAGGTCTGTTGTCTATTCAGGCCGGAGAAAATCCGCGTGTTATTGAGGAAAAACTGAAATCATTCCTTGCACCGAAGGACAGAACGACGATCGGAGAAGAGGAGGCGGAAGCAAATGGCTAGGAAACGGCAGGAAGATCCGCCGAAGGGTTCCCCTGCATGGATGTCGACATTCAGTGATCTGATGAATCTGCTCCTGTGCTTCTTCGTCCTTTTGTTTTCCATGTCTACTGTAGATGCACAGAAATTTGAGGCGGTTGCAGCCTCCTTTTCACAGACATTCAGCATTTTTGATGCCGGAGCGACTGCAATCGGAGACGGTATTCTGATCAGCAACGGCGTCAGCCAGCTCAATGAGCTTGATGAATACATAAACAGTACAGGTAAATCGGCAGATACCGATACGAAGTCGGATACGCTTGAGGCATATCAGGCAGCTTCCATGGAGCAGGCGGAACAGATGGCAGAAAATATTGAGGAAAGTCTGCAGGAAGACAGCGGAGAGTATAACAGTGATATTTCGGTTGATTTTACATCCCAGTATGTTTCACTGAATCTGAACGGTGCTTTTTTGTTTGATTCGGGCAGTGATCAGATCAGGGAAGAAGCAAAACCGCTTCTGGACAAAGTGGGGCAGATACTGGAGCGCTACGCAGACAGTACGATCGAGATCGAAGGACATACGGATAATGTGCCGATCCATAATGCCAGATTTGCAAACAATGATGAGTTGTCAAGTTTCAGAGCACTTTCGGTATTTGACTATTTCATGTCTACGACCACACTCGATCCGGCAAAGATCAAACATTCCGGACGCGGCGAGTATGTACCGGTCGCAGATAATGCAACGCCGGAAGGAAGAGCAAAGAACCGGCGTGTAGAGATCAAGATCTATACAGAATTATCTGATTATGAATAAAAGGGAGTTTTAAAATGAAAAAGAATTTAATGTCAGTTCTGATTCTGGCACTTCTGATCGTCAATATTGTACTGACTGCAATTACGATGATCAGCGTGACATCGACAAACAAAAAGACTGCAGCAGTGGTAAACAGCATTGCCACTGTTCTGAATCTGGAGCTGAATACAAGCGGAGAGGATACGGCGGAAACTGCAGTATCCATTGATGATACGGTAGTATATAATATTGAAGACTCCATGACAATCCCGCTTCGCAAAGGTGAGGACGGTAAGGATCATTATGCACTTGTTTCCGTATCTCTTGCCATGAATAAAAAGGACAAGGATTATGAGACATACGGAGCAAAGGTCGCAGATAATGAAAGCCTGATCAAAGGTGAGATCGTAGAAGCGTTTGGCAGTTATACGATGGAACAGATCCAGGCAGACTCTGATGTTGTCAGAGAAGATATACTGGCAAGAATCCAGGGACTTTACAATTCAAAGTTTATTTATAAAGTAACATTCCGCGATATTATCATCCAGTAGTCTGGTGAAAGAAATGACATGGGTCATGACAGGAGGTGAGTCAGGTGGGAGAGGTTTTATCTCAAAATGAGATAGACAGTCTGCTGCAGGCACTTAGCACCGGCGAGCTGGATGTGGAAGAAATGAAAACGGCACCGGAGAAGTCGGTGAAGAATTACGACTTTAAAAGACCGGCAAAATTTTCAAAAGAGCATCTTCGTACGCTGGAAATCATATTTGAACATTACGGACGGCTTCTTTCCACGAATCTTCCGGTTTATCTGCGAAAGACAGTACAGGTCAGTGTGGCGAGTTCCGAAACGGTTACTTTTTCGGAGTTTACAAATGCGCTGAGCAATCCGGTTGTACTGGGTATCATTAATTTTGCACCGCTGGTGGGAGATATTATTCTGGAGCTTTCCACAAATATAGGCTTTGCAATTCTGGATCGTATGCTGGGAGGCGCCGGGAAACCGCTGGAGAAGAACAGGGAGTTTTCGGAGATCGAACTGTCGATCCTTGATAAGATCATGGTCACCTGTATGCAGCTTTTACGGGAACCGTGGAAAAATGTAGTGGATCTGGATCCGTTTATGGAACGGATCGAGACAAATGCACAGTTTGCACAGATCATAGCCCCGAATGAAATGATCGCGATCGTGACATTAAATATCAAGATCGGCGATGTGGAAGGGTATATGAATGCATGTCTTCCTTATATCACACTGGAAGATATCATGGATAAATTAAATACGAAATTCTGGTTCTCTACGATGCAGAATGCAAGCGGAGAGAATTATGCAGAATATATCAGTTCAATGATCAAGAGGACTGAGATCCCGGTCAAAGCAGTGCTTGGAAAGAGCATTGTTTCCGTTATGGATTTTGCCGGATTACAGGTCGGAGATGTCATCCGGCTTGATTCCAAGGTGGACGATGAAATGGAAGTTTACGTTGGTAATATTAAAAAATTCACTGCGTTACCCGGTACAAGCAAGGATAATTACGCTGTACGGATCACGTCAGTTGTCAGAGAGGAGGAATAAATAAATGGACGGTATGCTGTCACAGGACGAAATAAATGCACTGTTATCAGGCATGAATGCAGGCAGTTCAGATCCCAAAACGGATCCGCAGCCGGCAGCGACGGAAGAGGTCCTTACGGATATCGAAAAGGATGCCATTGGTGAAATTGCAAATATCAGCATGGGAACATCCGCTACCACGCTTTATTCCCTGGTAAACCGTAAGGTCAGTATCACAACACCGACGGTATCCATTGCAAATTGGAAAAATTTTATAGATGAACAGGAAAAACCGTGTGTTTTTATTCAAATTAAATATACGGAGGGTCTGGACGGAGCCAATATTCTGATCCTGCGGGAGAGAGATGTTAAGGTCATTACCGATCTGATGATGGGTGGCGATGGCAGCAACATAGACGGAGAGCTTGGAGAACTTCATCTGAGTGCCATTTCTGAGGCAATGAACCAGATGATGGGGTCTTCTGCGACGTCCCTTTCTTCCATGCTTGGCAGAATGATCGATATCAGTCCGCCGGAAGCAAGCCTTGTAAATGTACTTGAGAATAAAAACGGAGCGGATATTGCACCGTTTCTGGGCGGCGATTTTGTAAAAATTGAATTCAGAATGCAGATCGAGGATCTGGTAGACAGTACGATCATGCAGCTGTATCCGATCGATTTCGCAAAATCTCTTTATGAAATCTTTATGGGTCAGCAGATGGGTACAGGTACAGCAGCTGCACCACAGCCTGCTCCTGCTCCAGCCCCGCAGCCACAACCGGCAGTCCAGCCGGCTCCGCAGCCGCAGCCGGCAGTACAGCCTGCACCACAGCCACAGCCTTATGTTGCACCACAGGTAGAAATGCCGCAGATGCAGCAGGTGCCACAGATGCAGCAGGCAAATATACAGCCCGCGCAGTTTCAGGCATTCAATACGCAGATGCCACAGCAGATGGCAAGCCAGGAAAACATCGGTCTGATCATGGACGTACCGCTGGAGGTTACCGTAGAGCTTGGCAGAACCAAAAAGTCCATTGCGGAGATCCTGGATTTTACGCCCGGTACGATCATCGAACTGGATAAGATCGCAGGAGAACCGATCGATGTGCTGGTAAATGGAAAGTTTGTCGCCAAAGGTGAGGTAGTTGTAATTGAAGAAAGCTTTGGTATCAGAGTGACAGAGATTATAAAATAAAATTCATTTAGGAGAGAAAATTATGGCAAAGAATATTTTGATTTGTGATGACGCAGCGTTTATGAGAATGATGATCAAGGATATCTTGACCAAAAACGGTTATAATGTGGTCGGAGAAGCTGAGAACGGTTTAAAGGCTGTTGAAAAGTACACAGAGACAAAGCCGGATCTGGTACTCATGGATATCACAATGCCTGAAATGGATGGTATCCAGGCACTGAAGAAGATCAAAGAACTGGATCCAGGTGCAACAGTTATCATGTGTTCCGCAATGGGACAGCAGGCAATGGTTATTGAATCTATCCAGGCCGGTGCCAAGGATTTTATCGTAAAGCCTTTCCAGGCGGATCGTGTTATTGAAGCTGTGAAAAAGGTAGTAGGCTGATATGGTTCTCGCAGCAGGTATGTTAGAATCAGCAGCCCGTCTGTTTACGGTGATCCTGATCTTTCTGTTTGTTCTACTGCTGACTTACGGAACAACGCGCTATATTGCCCGCTTTCAAAAACAGCAGATCGATACGACCAATATAGAGATCGTGGAGACTTCCAGAATTGCGCCTAATAAGTATCTGCAGATCGTGCGGGCAGGAGAGAAATATATTCTTCTTGCAGTCTGTAAGGATACAGTGACTATGCTTTCGGAGCTGGATCCGGCGACATTGAAGCCGAAGCAGGAAACGGAGCAGATGGATTTCAAGCAGATTCTGGAGAAAGCAAGGAAGTATACGACAGGCAGTAAAAACAATAAGAAACGGGCGGATAAGAATGAATAAATGGTACATACGGCTTGTAACAGCTTTTTGTGCGGTGATTCTGCTGCTTTCCGCGGGAAGCGTCAGGGCAGAGGCTTCTACCATGAACAGACATCTGGCAGGAGATACCGAGACAAGAACAAATATCACAGAGCCGGGCACATCGGATTCTGCAGAGGATCTGAAAAATCTGAATATAGCAAATACAATGACGGTTACATACAGTGATGGAAACGGTACACTGGCAGGATCCCTCAGGATATTGCTGATCCTGACGGCGATTGCGATCGCACCGACCCTTCTGATCTGTCTGACAAGTTTTACGCGTATCCTGATCGTGCTTCATTTCACCAGAATGGCATTGAATACGCAGTCAGCACCGCCGAATCAGGTCCTGATCGGTCTGGCGCTTTTCCTGACGTTTTTCATTATGAGTCCGACGATCAATACGATCAATGAGGATGCGATCAAACCGTTTGAGGCCGGTGAGATCACGCAGGAGGAGGCTCTGGAGATCGGAGTGAAGCCACTGCGTGAATTTATGTATAAACAGACACAGATCAAGGATGCACAGATGTTCTGTGAAATCGGTAATATTGAATGGACGGGAGAACTCTCTGACATTCCGACGAGTGCCCTGATCCCGGCGTTTATGGTAAGTGAGCTGCGGACAGCGTTTATTATCGGTTTTGTGATCTACATCCCGTTCCTTGTGATCGATATGGTTGTGGCATCGGCGCTGATGAGTATGGGTATGATGATGCTTCCGCCGACAACAATCTCCATGCCGTTTAAGATTTTGTTATTTGTACTGGCAGATGGCTGGAATCTGGTCATTGTAAATCTTGTGAAAACATTTTACTAGGAGGATGAGGCATGACAGTTGATCTTGTTGTGGAACTTGCAAATAAAGCACTTTATACCGTCATATTAACAGCAGCTCCGATTCTTCTGGTTTCACTTGTCATAGGTCTGATCGTCAGTATTTTTCAGACGGTCACATCCATCCAGGAGCAGACACTTACTTTTGTACCGAAGATCGTAGCGGTTTTTGTAACACTGATGATCTTAGGACACTGGATGCTGAACCAGATGACGAATCTCATGGTGGATATGTGGTCAGATTTTTCTGTATATATCAGGTAATGGATTATGATAGAGTACAGTTTTTCAATCCAGGAGCTTGAAATATTATTATTATATTTTGTCAGAGTGACATGTTTTATTTATGCAGCACCGTTTTACAGTATGAATAATACACCGAATCAGTTTAAGATCGGTCTGGGACTGTTTGTGTCTTATCTGCTTTATGCAGTATCATTGCCGCATCAGGAGCTGGTTTATGGGACTGTACTGGAATATGCGGTCATTGTGATGCGGGAAGCACTTGTCGGTCTGATCATCGGATGGGGCGCAAATATCTGCAGCTCCATTGTTTTATTTGCGGGACGTCTTGTCGATATGGAGATCGGTTTTGCCATGGTCAATGCGATTGATCCGACGACAAAGGAAAATGCTACGATCTCGGGCTTCTACTATCAATATACGGTGATGCTCCTTCTGATCGTATCCGGTATGCACAGATATATCCTGCAGGCACTGGCACAGACTTACGAGCTGATCCCGATCAATGGCGCTGTTTTCCGGTCGGAACCGCTGATGAAAGCTGTGATCAGTTTTATGAGCCAGTATATCAATATCGGATTCCAGATCTGTCTGCCGATTTTCTGCGTGACGTTGATCGTCAATGTTGTGCTTGGCATTTTAGCTAAGGTGGCACCGCAGATGAATATGTTTGCGGTTGGTATGCAGATCAAGATACTGATCGGACTGGGGGTTATGTTCCTGACAACCGGTATGCTGCCATATGTCAGTGATTATGTGTATAAAGAGATGAAGATCATGATCGTCTCATTTGTGGAGGCAATCATGCCATGACAGAGTTAAGACTTCAGTTCTTCGCCAAAGAAGGACCGGGTGGGGAAAAAACAGAAAAACCAACAGCCAAAAAGCTGGAAGATGCCAGAAAAGAAGGACAGGTTGCAAAAAGCCGTGAGATCTCCAATGCATTTACAATGATCGCCCTTTTTATTCTGTTAAAATTATCTCTTTCCTTTCTGGGAAATCAGTTTTTAGGCGGCTTTGAAGACTCGTATAATCATATTCCGGATCTGATCAAGCTGACAGACGGTAAGATACGAAGCGGGGATTTTTCCGTATTGCTGTTTCATATGCTTTTGCGTATGCTTCTTACCATGGCACCGTTTCTTGCGGTTGGATTCGTGGTTGCGTTTCTTTCCGATTTTTTACAGGTAAAATGGAAAGTGACTACAAAGCCTTTGCAGCCAAAGTTCAGCAAGCTGAGTCCGGTCAACGGATTTAAGCGTATTTTTTCCGTCAATTCCCTGATGGAACTTTTGAAATCTGTCCTGAAGATCGGACTGATCAGTTATGTGGTATATACGACGATCAAGGACAAACTGCAGGTCATTTACCTGTTGTTCCACATGACGCTGTGGCAGGGGATCGCCACCGCAGCGGATATAGCGATCTCGATCGGCCTGAAGGTATCGATCGTTTACGTGATCATCGCTGTGCTGGATTTTGCATATCAGAAGCATAAATTCAACAAAGACCAGATGATGACAAAGCAGGAGATCAAGGATGAATATAAGAACGCAGAAGGAGATCCGGCAGTAAAGGGAAAACAGAAACAGCGGATGCAGGAGGCTTCCCGCAGACGTATGATGCAGGATATCCCGAAAGCGGATGTGGTTATCACAAACCCGACTCATTTTGCAGTAGCGATCCAGTATGATGCGAAGGTAGCTGCGGCGCCTGTTGTGCTGGCAAAAGGAGAGGATCATCTGGCGGCGAAGATCAAAGAGGCTGCCAGGGAGAATAAAGTGGAAATTGTAGAAAATAAACCGCTCGCCCGTATGTTATATTATAACGTGGATATCGGACAGCAGGTACCGCCGGAATTGTATCAGGCAGTTGCAGAGGTACTGGCAATGGTTTATCATATGCAGGGAAAGATATAATCATAAAATTTTTTAGATGAGAACAAACCAATGAGCAGGAAGGGAAGGTGATGGAATGAAAAAAGCAGATCTGGCAGTGGCAGGCTACGTCCTGGCAGCATTTATTATGTTGATCGTGCCAATTCCATCGGGACTTCTTGATGTTTTGCTGTGTATCAACATGGGAGTCGCTTTTACGATCATGTTCGGCAGTATGTTTGCCAAAGAAGCACTGGACATGTCTTATTTCCCGACAATCCTGTTATTTACGACCATTTTCAGGATCTCCCTGAATGTTTCTTCCACACGTCTGATCCTGACAAGCGGTGATCCCGGTAATGTTGTCCGTACATTCGGGCAGTTCGTAGGTGGTAATGACCTGATCATGGGTGCGATTGTCTTTATCATTCTGATCATCATCCAGTTCATGGTCATCAACAAAGGTTCCGAACGTGTGGCAGAAGTAACAGCACGTTTTACACTGGATGCCATGCCCGGTAAGCAGATGGCGATCGATGCGGATTTAAACACAGGTGCGATCACGGATAAACAGGCAAAGGAACGACGTGACAAGATCCAGCAGGAAGCCAGCTTCTTCGGTTCCATGGATGGTGCGGTTAAGTATGTAAAGGGAGATGCGACCGCAGGTCTGATCATCACTGCCGTTAATATTATCGGTGGTATTCTGATGGGAATGTTCCGTCAGGGACTTGATTTTAATACAGCACTGAATACATATGCGGTTCTGACGATCGGTGACGGACTTGTCAGCCAGATCCCGTCTCTTCTGATCTCTTTATCAACCGGTATTCTGGTCACAAAGGGAAGCAAGGATGCGGATTTCGGTTCTGCACTGATCAGCCAGCTTTTCGGTGTTCCGCGTACGATGTATCTGGTAGGTGCGGTACTGATCGGACTCGGTATCGTTACGCCGCTGAATACGATCATCTTCGTCGGTATCGGGGCAGCTTTTGTGGTGTCCGGCCGTATGATGGCGGGTACGATCGAAACGGCGCAGATCGAAAACGAAGCAAATCAGGAGGAAATGGCAGCAGAGGAGATCAGGCAGCCGGAAAATGTCACATCACTTCTGCAGGTCGATCCGATCGAGCTGGAATTTGGTTACGGTATTATTCCGCTGGCGGATGTCAATCAGGGTGGTGATCTTCTTGACCGTGTTGTTATGATCAGAAGGCAGATCGCTCTGGAACTTGGTACGATCGTTCCGATCATCAGACTGCGTGACAATATCCAGCTGAATCCGAATCAGTATATTATCAAGATCAAAGGAATCCAGGTCAGTGAAGGAGAAATCCTGTTTGACCATTATATGGCAATGAATCCGGGGTATGTAGAGGAGGAGATCACAGGTATCAAGACATTTGAGCCTTCCTTCCATCTGCCGGCTGTCTGGATCACGGAAGGACAGAGGGAACGTGCGGAAAGTCTGGGCTATACGGTAGTTGATCCGCCATCCATCATTGCAACGCATCTGACGGAAGTGATCCGTCAGCATATTGCTGAGCTCCTGTCCCGTCAGGATGTCCAGAATCTGGTGGACAACTTAAAAGAGAGCAATCCTTCCATTGTCGAAGAACTGGTACCAAAGATGCTTGGACTGGGAGAAGTACAGAAAGTATTGCAGAATCTGCTTCGTGAAGGTATTTCTATCCGGGATCTGCTGACTATTTTTGAAACACTGGCAGATTATGCTCCGTCAACGAGGGATACGGATGTTTTGACAGAATATGTCAGACAGAGTCTGAAACGTGCGATCTCTGCAAAATATTTCCCTGCAAATGAAACAACAAGTGTGGTAACACTTGATCCGAAGATAGAGCAGGAGATCATGAGCAGTGTGAAGCAGACGGAACAGGGCGCATATCTGACGCTGGCACCGGAGCGGACAAAAGCGATCATGGCAAGCGTCCAGACGGAGATCGACAAGCTGGAAAGCCTTGGCAAAAATCCGATCATTATTACTTCACCGATCGTTCGTATGTATTTTAAACGGTTGACAGAGGATTATTTTAAAGATTTGATCGTTGTTTCCTATAATGAAGTGGAGACAAATGTTGAATTACAATCAGTTGGGATGGTGACCGCATAAATGATCATAAAAAAATTTCAGGCAAAAACAGAAGAAGCAGCACTGGAGCTGGCAAAAAAAGAACTTGGCAGCGGCATTGTTGTCATGAACGTAAAAAAATTGAAAAAGAAAGGCCTGTTCAGCATATTCAAGCCGCAGCAGGTAGAAGTGACAGTGGCACTGGAAGAAGAGGAAAAACAGAATTTCAGGGAAGCGGTCGCAAAGGTCAGCGAGATCGCCAGACAGAGTGAGGCGGCAGGAAACAGCCAGAGTGTGAAAACGGATGCGGTGCAGATGGCAAAGCAGGTAAAAGCAGAACCAATGCCGCAGCCGGAGAAAACAAAACAGTCTGAGAAAGAAGAAAAGATAACTGACAGCAGACAGGAGACTACGATCGAAGAAAAACTGAGCACATTACAGAATCTGCTGGAAAAACAGATCAGCAGCGCCCAGGAGGAAGAAAAAGACAATGCGGAAGAAGAAAAGAAGGAAGACAGTAATGTAGCATTCTTCCAGCTTCTGTACAAGATGCTGCTGGATAACGAAATCGAAGAAGCCTATGCGGATCAGCTTGTGGATGAACTGGATGGCAGCGTGAAACCGGATATGCCGATCGACTATCTGCTTTCCGTTGTTTATCAGAAGATGGTGCTGAAGTTTGGTCAGATCAAAACGATACAGCCTGCGGAAAAAGGCCCGAAGCTGATCTATTTTATCGGACCTACAGGGGTGGGAAAAACGACGACGATCGCAAAGATCGCATCCCGTTTCAGCGTTGTGGAAAAGAAAAAAATCGTGCTTCTGACAGCGGATACCTACCGGATCGCAGCAGCAGAGCAGCTTCGTACATATGCCAATATTCTGGATGTTCCGTTCCGGATCATTTATACACCGCAGGAGATCAGAAATGCGATAGAAGACTATGCGGCGTATGATTACATTTTTGTGGATACTTCCGGACATTCCCAGAAAAATACGGATCAGCGGGATGATACGCTGGCACTTTTACGTGCGGCTGACGGACAGGCGGAAAAGGAAGTTTATCTGGTTGTCAGTGCCACAACCAAATACAGAGACCTGCTGAATATAGCAGATACTTATCGGGAACTGACGGATTTCAGACTGGTATTTACAAAACTTGACGAGACACAGTGTCAGGGAAATCTCTTCAATCTGCGTTTACATACGGATGCACCGATGTCTTATGTGACATGCGGACAAAATGTACCGGATGATATCAGTGAATTTGACGCACAGAAAACGGTAAAACTATTATTAGGTGGGAACCGGTTCGAGTAAAGGGGGATGGTCATTTGGATCAGGCATCACAGCTTAGAAATATCATAAAAATGAATCAGGAGCGTCCCCGTCCGCTTGCGCGTGTCATTACAGTCACAAGTGGGAAAGGCGGCGTAGGAAAATCGAATACAAGTATCAATCTGGCGATCCAGTTAAAGAAAATGGGACAGAGGGTCGTGATCCTGGATGCAGATTTCGGACTGGCAAATATTGAAATCATGTTTGGCGCAGTGCCACAGTTTAATCTGAGTGATCTGATCTACAAAGGAAAAGATATCACGGAGATCATTACCTGGGGACCGGGCGGCATCGGTTTTATATCGGGCGGATCCGGTATTGCAGGACTTTCCAATCTGAACCGGGAATATCTGACTTACATTATCCAGAATCTGGCAAAACTGGATTCCATAGCAGACGTGATCATTGTGGATACAGGAGCAGGCATTTCAGATGCTGTACTGGAATTCCTGGTAGCAAGCAGCGAGGTGCTTCTGGTGACAACGCCGGAGCCTACTTCCATCACAGATTCGTATTCTTTGTTAAAGGCACTCAGCCGTCATCCGCGTTTTTCCAATGAAATGACAAAAGTCATGATGATCGCCAATAAAATGGAGAAAATAGAGGAAGGGCAGATTCTTTATCAGAAACTGAATACGGTCGTGACAAGATATCTGAAAATGCAGATCTCTTATCTTGGTGCAATTCCGCAGGATGTACAGCTGGAGAAGGCAGTGATGCAGCAGATGCCTGTTTCTTTACAGAATGAGAATGCGAAGTCTGCCAGGGCATATGAACAGATCGCGGAGAAACTGATGCATCCGGGAGAAGACACGCCGGCAATAAAAAAACGTGGCATGGCTGCATTTTTTGCACACTTTATCGGCACTACACAGCAATAAAAACAGGAGAAAGATATGCTGACAAAATTGATTTTACCGGGAGAAAAAATCGAATTACAGTCGATGGAGAAGAGTATACTGGGCAACTCTTCGGATAAGAAAAGCTATGTATCCAGAATCTATGATGTGTTATCAGACGATCAGTTTGAGGTTTTGATGCCGATGGAGCAGACAAAGCTGATCCTGCTTCCCGTAGATGGAGAGTACGATGTATGTTTTTATACAAAACAGGGACTGTATCAATGCTATGTCAGGATCGCGGATCGTTATAAAAAGGATAATACATATATTTTGTTATGTGAAACCATCTCCAATCTGCGGAAACACCAGAGAAGGGAATTTTACCGCTTTTCCTGTATTCTCAATATGAGCAGCAGGGAGCTTGTGGAGGAAGAATTGTCTGCAATAGAGCAGAATCAGCAGTATATTCAGGCGGGGCTTCCGCTCCGGCAGAGTGTGGTGGTGGATATCAGCGGCGGAGGGATCCGCTTTGTATCCGATTATAAATACGAAAACGGAACACTGATCTACCTGACTTATAATCTGAGCAGCGAGAAGATCAAGAAGACTTATAATCTTGTGGGAAAGATACTTTCCGTGCGGGAACTGGAAAACAGAAGAGGAACGTATGAGCACAGGGTACAGTATGTTAACATAGATAACCAGCAGCGTGAAGAGATCATCCGCTATATTTTTGAGGAAGAGCGGAAGAACAGGCAGAGAAAGAATGGATAAAAAGAAAAAAATACTGGTCGTAGATGACTCTGCACTCATGAGAAGAATAGTATGTGATATAATCAACTTGGATGAGCAGTTTTGTGTGCAGGATATGGCTGCAAACGGACTGGAGGCTATTCGTCTGATGCGGGAAAATACATATGATGCGGTAATCCTTGATATCATTATGCCAAAGCTGGACGGGATCGGTGTCCTGAAGGAGATCAATCGTCTGGGATTACAGGAAAATGTGGTGATGTTCAGTTCCGAAACAGGAAAAAATGCAGAGATCACTTTGCAGGCACTGGAGCTTGGAGCTGTGGATTTTATCCATAAACCGGATTCTGTTCTGGAAGCTAAAAAGGATACTTTTGTCAGAAGGTTTCTGGCAATTTTATCTTCGGCTGCATCGGGCAGACCACAGCCGGGAAAGCCGGTGGCGGCATACGGCAGAAAACAGCCGTCAAGGCAGTCAGGTGTACCGGTCGGAAATACGGTCGTGGCAATCGCCTGTTCTACGGGAGGACCGAAAGCACTGGCAGAGATCATACCGAAGTTACCGGGCAATCTGGATGCACCGGTTCTGATCGTACAACATATGCCGGAGGGCTTTACAAAGTCACTTGCACAGCGTCTGGATGAACGCAGTCCGCTCCATGTTATGGAAGCGGAAAATAATATGGAGATCCGGAAAGGATGTGCCTATATTGCAAGAGGCGGCAGACATATGGAAGTTGTACAGCGGGATGGAAAGCATTATCTGATCTTAAAGGACGGTCCTGTACGGGAAGGTGTCCGGCCATGTGCCAACTTTATGTATGAATCACTTGCAGAGTCCGGCTACGCACGCGTCGTGTGTGTGGTACTGACCGGTATGGGACAGGATGGAACTGCAGGCATACGAAATCTGCATCAGAAGAAACCAATTTATGTGATCGCACAGCAGAAAGAAAGCTGTGCAGTATACGGAATGCCGCGGAGCATTGTGGCATCCGGGTTAACCGATCAAATTGAACCGGTAGAAAATGTGGCAGATGCCATTATAAAAAGCGTGGGGGTAAAGTGATATGGATGTAACGCAATATCTGGAGATCTTTCTTGACGAAACAAAAGAACATTTACAGAGCCTGAGCGATCAGTTTATGATCCTCGAGCAGGAACCGGACAACATGGATACCATCAATGAAATATTCCGTTCCGCACATACACTGAAAGGTATGGCAGGTACGATGGGATATAAGCGTATGCAGACACTGACGCATGATATGGAAAATGTATTTTCGGAAGTCCGCAATAATACGATCAAAGTCGACAGTGCCATGGTAGACCTTTTATTCCAGTGTCTGGATGCACTGGAAGAATATACGGAAAATATCCAGAATACAGGCGATGAAGGTACGAATGACAATGAACACCTGATCAAGGCACTGAATGATTATCTGGCAAAAAACAGCGGTGACGGTGCAAGCCAGCCTGCGAAAGAAGAAAAGAAGGAGCCTGCAAAAGAAGAGACAAAGCAGGAAGCAGGCGCAGATGCAGGCAAAGAAAAATGGCGTGAGATCAAGCTCGGAGATACAGAGATCAGCGTCATGACAGAGGCAAAAAAACAGGGAAAGAAATGTCTCGGTGTAACGGTTTATGTACAGGAATCCTGTATTTTAAAAGCCGCAAGAGCATTTCTGGTATATAAAGCACTGGAAGAACTGGGTGACATGATCGTTTCCGTTCCAAGTGCACAGGATATCGAGGATGAGCGCTTTGATTTTGATTTCAGTGTGATCATCCTGACAGATGCGGATGCAGAAACTGTGAAAAAAGCAGTTCTCAATGTATCAGAGATCGAAGCCGCATATGTAGGAGAGGTAGAGCTTACAAAGCCGGAAGAGACGGCAAAGCCGGCAGAAACCGAAACACAGACGAAGGCAGAAGAACAGCCGAAGACGACTGCACCTGCAGCACCGGCAAAGGCAGCGGATAAAAAACCGATCTCCAAGCCGATCGTCAACAGAACGGTTCGTGTGGATATCGAAAAGCTGGATGTCCTGATGAATCTGGTCAGCGAGCTTATCATTGCGAAAAACTCTCTGGTATCAACTTCCTCACAGGAAGGTATCCTGACAAACAATACATTTAACGAACAGATCGAGTATCTGGAAAGCGTGACGACAAACCTGCATGAATCTGTTATGAAAGTACGAATGGTTCCGATCGAGACAGTCGTACAGAAATTCCCGAAGATGATCCGTGATCTGTCAAAAAAACTGGATAAGAAGATGCAGCTGATCATGTCCGGTGAAGAGACAGAGCTTGACAGAACTGTTGTAGACGAAATCGGTGATCCGCTGATGCATCTGCTGCGTAATTCCGCAGACCACGGTCTGGAATCCGCTGAAGTCCGTAAGGAGAGAGGAAAGCCGGAAGTCGGCTCTATTTTCCTGGATGCATATCAGGATGGCAATAACGTTATTATTGAAGTAAGAGATGATGGTAACGGAATCGATATAGAAGCAGTCAAGCAAAAAGCGATCGAACGTGGCACGGTCACACCGGAGCAGGCAGAAAATATGGCAGATAAGGATGTCATAGCACTTCTGTTTTTGCCAAGTTTCTCTACGGCGAAGAAAGTATCCGATGTATCCGGTCGTGGTGTTGGTCTTGATGTTGTTAAATCAAAGATCGAATCCCTGAGCGGTGAAGTAGAAGTAAAAACAAAACTGGGAGAAGGCAGTACCTTTATTATCAGACTTCCACTGACACTGGCGATCATACAGGCACTGATGGTAGAAGTGGGCGGCGAAAAATATGCCATTCCGCTTGGTTCTATCCAGACGATCGAAGATGTCGAGCCGGCAGAGATCAAATATGTACAGGCAAAAGAAGTGATCAACCTGCGTGGTACGGTTATTCCGCTGATCCGGTTAAATGAAGTGCTGGATAATGAATCCACAAAGAAACCGGATGAGAATCTGCTTGTGATCATCGTCAAGAAGGGTGACAAGCTGGCAGGTCTTGTGGTAGATGAACTGATGGGACAGCAGGAGATTGTTATCAAGTCACTCGGTAATTATATCAATAAAAATAAGATCATCAGCGGTGCAACGATCTTAGGTGACGGCGAGATCGCTCTGATCCTTGATACGAATGCATTATTATAAGGAGGGGCAGTATGGACGAATTAAAAGAGCAGTATATGACAACACAGTTCATCGTAGTCCGTTATGGAGATGAGCAGTTTGGTATCGATATCAAATATGTGGATAATATTGTCCGGATGCAGCGTATTACACGTGTGCCAAAGGTGCAGAGCTACATAAAGGGTGTGATCAACCTGCGTGGTGAGATCATTCCGGTCATCAGTCTGCGGCTGAAGATGGGACTTGCCGATGATGAGATCACAAAAGCAACACGTATCATCATCATCAAGCTGGAAAGCGGAGACAGTATCGGTGTTCTGGTGGATGCGGTAGAAGAAGTGGTAACACTGGAGCATTCCCAGATTGAAAAGGTTGCCTATGATTCCAAGGATACAAAGGCAAACTTTATCAACGGAGTCGGTAAGGACAGAGACAGACTGATCTCCCTGCTGGATGTCAATGCTACATTTACAGATAAAGACGGACAATAGATGCATTACATTTAGAAAAGGGGGGTATATATGAGTAAATTTGATTTAAATCATGTATCCCAGCAATATTTTGACATTCTAAAAGAACTGGGCAATATCGGTGCCGGCAATGCGACGACTGCACTGGCACAGATGCTTGGCTGCAAGGTGGATATGAAGGTTCCGCAGGTCAAACTTCTGGAGTTTCAGGAGGTTGGTGCGGTTATGGGCGGTGAGGAACAGATCATGGCAGGTGTTTATCTGCTGGTAGAAGGTGATATTACCGGAAGTATCATGTTCCTTCTGAAAGAAGATGCAGCCCATGATCTTGTGAATAAGCTGATGGGCGTATCCGGACCGTCAAGCGGCGAGTTTTCTGAAATGGAACTTTCCGCATTGAAAGAGATCGGTAATATTATTACGGGTGCTTATCTGAATTCCTTATCCATGCTGACTAATATGAAGATAATTCCATCGGTTCCCGATCTGAGCATTGATATGGCGGGAGCGATCCTGAGTGTTCCGGCGATAGAATTTGGTGCGCTGGGTGACAGGATCCTGTTGATCCAGACACAGTTTACGGATGATAAAACGCTGGACGGCTTTTTCATTCTCGTGCCTGATCTGGAATCCTATGATAAGATCATGGCATCCTTGGGATGCAATTAGTAGAAAGTGTAACAGGGTAATGGAATGAGTGAGATAATAAAAGTGGGAATGGCAGATCTGAATGTCTGTATCAGTCCGGACGGCATTACAACACTTGGACTCGGATCCTGTGTGGGAATCGCACTGCGGGATCCGGTGACGGGTATAGGAGGGCTTGCCCATATCATGCTGCCTGACAGTACGCAGATCAAAGACAATTCCAATATTCCGAAATTTGCTGATACCGGAATTGAAGAACTGGTCAGGCGGATCGTGGCAGCAGGCGGCAGCAGATCGCGGCTGGTCGCAAAGATCGCCGGCGGGGCACAGATGTTTGCATTCCAGAACAAATCCAGTATGGTACGCGTGGGTGAAAGAAATGTAGAGGCGACAAAGGCAAAGCTGAAACAGCTGAACATACCGATCCTGGCGGAAGATACAGGAAAAAACTTCGGTAGAACCGTTATTTTTTATCCGGGAACGGGTGAATTTCAGATCAAGGCAGTTGGAAAGGAAACGTATACAATATGAATACCAGAAATATACCGGCGCTTGTTATGCTGACAGCAGGACTGGTGGCAGGCATAGTCATGTTTCGGATGCATTATGATCTGTATACGATGTCCTGGGTGCTTCTTCTTGTATTTGCGGTTTTTTATGTGCTGGGCTGTGTGATCAGGCTGATGTTTGATAAGTTCGGTATGCAGCAGGAAAAGAAAGAAGCACAGCAGCAGGAAGATGCAGCTGCACAGGAGACAGAGCAGCAGAAAGAAAAACAGCAAAGTGAGGATGGCGCTGTGATCGAAAAACAGTAGCCAAGGAGGGTAATCTATGGAGGAAGCGGCAAGAAAGCGTCTCTGGGTGGATTATGCGAGAACAAAGGATCCGGGCATCCGGGAGAAGATCATCCTGGAATACGCACCGCTTGTAAAGGTGGTGGCTGGCAGGCTTCATATGTATCTTGGCAGCAATGTGGAATATGAAGAACTGGTAAGCTATGGGATTTTTGGACTGATCGATGCAATAGATAAATTCGATTCTTTAAAAGATGTGAAATTTGAAACTTATGCCAGTCTTCGTATCAGGGGAGCAATTCTGGATCAGATCCGGAAAATGGACTGGATTCCCCGTACAATAAGAAAAAAACAAAAACAGATCGAAAGTGTGATGCGCCAGGTTGAACTGGAAAAAGGCAGAGAAGCAACAGATGAAGAGATCGCACAGGGACTGGGCATAACGCAGGAAGAATATACGGACTGGCAATCCAGTATGAAGATCACGGGTATTGTTTCCCTGAATGAATATCTGGAGCAGGGAAGTGATATTTCAGGAGACGGGCATCAGGTTTCCAGACATTTTGCACAGCCGGAATCCGTGGTAGAACAGCAGGAGCTGAAGGCAAAGCTGGCAGATGCGCTGGAGCTTCTGACAGAGAAAGAAAAGAAAGTGATCGTTCTTTATTATTATGAGGATCTGACGCTGAAAGAAATCAGCAATATATTGGAAGTATCGGAATCCCGCGTCTCCCAGTTACATACAAAGGGGCTTTCCAAGATGAAGAAAAAGCTTGGAAATTATATGGGAATCCTGCATGATACCGTGTAGTCCGGGAGAAAGGGGGCTTATATGAACGCATATTTTCGATTGATCATATCACAGACGGGAACAGCGATTGAACTGATCCCACAGACAAACGGCGGCAGTCCGCTCAGTATCGATGAGATTGCAGCGTATCTGCAGCTTAAGGGGATTTCGGATTATGATATCAAACTGATCTATCAGACAATCGGAAGGCTGAAAGATAAGCCTGTACAGATCCCGCTCTGTGGCATACGCGCTTATCAGGAAAATGAGATGTGCTTTTTCCGTATGTCAGAGGATAAGATGACCGTGACAGCCCGTTTTATCGCACCGAGCAGCGCAGGAAACCTGATGACAAAGGATGAGATCTTAAAGGATCTTTTGGCAAGGCAGGTCCGGTTCGGGATCGATGAGGCGGCGATCGACGCATTTTTGAAGAACAGAACATACTGCACGGATATCGTGGTCGCGAGGGGAAAAGAACCAAGACATGGTGAAAATGCATGGATCGAATATTTCTTTGAAACAGATCTGCAGGCAAAGCCGACGAGACGGGAAGACGGCTCGGTTGACTTTTTTAATTTGAATACAATGAACCATTGCAGGAAAGGAGATCTTCTTGCAAGACTTCATCCGGAGGATAAGGGGGAAGAAGGCTGTAACGTACTGGGAGAGCGGATCAGACCGCGGGATGTCAAACATCTGGCGCTCCGCTTTGGCAGGAATATAACCATATCGGAAGACAGACTGGAAATATATTCCGATATCAACGGACATGTGGTTCTGTCAGGGGATCAGGTGTTTGTTTCCAATATCTATGAAGTAGAGAATGTAGGAACTGCTACGGGAAATATTACTTCCGAGGGCAGTGTGATCGTAAATGGCAATGTACAGGCAGGATTTTCTGTAACAGCGGCGGAAAATGTGCAGGTCAAAGGCGTGGTGGAAGGTGCCATCATCCAGGCGGGCGGTGATATCATCATCGAACGGGGCATGAACGGGATGGGACGAGGCAAACTTCTGGCAGGCGGCAGAGTAGTTGCCAAATTTGTGGAAAATGCAGTGATCGAAGCAGGTACTTATGTAGAGGCGGATTCTCTGATGCACAGCAAGGTAAGCGCCAAAACAGAAGTAAATGTAGATGGCAGAAAGGGGTTTATTGCAGGTGGTATAGTGCGGGCAACCGTCAAGGTATCCTGTAAAACACTCGGATCAGAGCTTGGGGCGGATACTGTGGTAGAGGTTGGTGTCAATCCGGAGCAGAAGGCAAGATATGTGGTGCTGCAGAAAGAACTCGTAGAACTGCAGAAAAAATATACGACAGTAAAGACAACCCTGACAGGGGCTGCGGCAAAGATCAAAAGCGGCGTTAAGCTTTCGCCGGAGCAGATGAAATATGTACAGACATTGCTTACCGCCAGTCAGCAGATGGAAAAACAGCTGGCAGAGGACAATGCAGAATTTAATGAACTGGAAGCTTTGCTGGGACAGAAGACAGAGGCCTGTGTCTGTGTGCGGGATACCGCATATCCCGGAACAAAGGTTGTGATCGGGGATGATTCCATGACACTGAAGAGCAAAGTACAGTTCTGCCGTTTTGCCCTGGTTGGCGGAGAAGTGAAGTATACCGCTTTGTAAAGGAGGAAACAGTATGGCACTTGGACCGATTGAGCTGAATATGATAGTGGGACGTGCACAGGATGTTTCCGCGATCAAACAGAATGAAGATATCAGACCAATGACCGAGCAGGCAGCTTTTCAGAATCAGATGGAAAAAGCGGAAAAAGAGCAGGCAGGTCAGGTCAGACGTTCGGAAGAAACAGATACAAGGCAGAGACGTCAGGATGCGAGCGAAAAAGGGAAGAATGAATATTTCGGAGACGGCGGACGCAGAAGAAAGAAAAACGAGATCCCGCCGGAAGGAAGGGTCATTAAGGGAAAAGATCAGATTTCCCATTTTGACTGCTCCGTTTGATACTTGCACAGGAAAGAGGAAAACAGTATGACAACATTGGAAATTTTGCTTCTGATATTAGGTGCGGTTATTTTTATTGCAAGCTTTATCGTACCGGAAAGTAAAAGTGAATTAGATGCAGCAGACAGACAGCTGACACAGGAAAAACTGGAGGAACTTCTGCAGGATGAAATGAAAAATGTGCGTTCACAGGTGGCAGATGTTGTGGATGAAACCGTTCATTATTCCATGGAAAAAACAGAGCGGGGACTGGAACGCCTGACAAATGAGAAGATGACGGCGGTTTCAGAATATGCACAGACGGTTCTGGATGATATTCATAAAAATCATGAAGAAGTCATGTTTTTATATGATATGCTGAACAACAAGCATGAAAATCTGAAAGAAACGGCAACGGAAGTATCTATGGCGGTGAAGGAAGCAAATGCCAGGGTCAGTGAGCTGGATGCAACGCGTACTGCAGAGCCTGAAATCGATCCGGATGTTCCGGTTGAACCGGTGATGGAAGATGCCAGAACAGGAAAACCGATCGTGGAGGAGAATTTTGAGCCGATCAGTCTTTCCGGGATCGAAAAGCTGAAACGCAGGGAAGACAGTCTGCATGAGATGGATAAGGCCGCAGAGTCTGTTGTCAAGAAAGCAATCGCACAGAGTCCTGTGATACCAAAGGAGAAAAAGGCTGCTCCGGCAGCTGAGAAAGCGGCAAAACCGGCAGAGACGGAGAAAAAAGCCGCAGCAAAGCCGGCAGAAAAAGCAAAAACTGCAAAACAGGCGAACAGCAAACCGAAAAAAACGACGGGAAAAGCAAAAACAGAAGCAGATACACAGCCACAGAAACAGGAAAGCGGAGATCTCGCACTTTCCCTGCAGCCGATCACGGATAACAGCAGTAAGAATGAGCGTGTACTTGCGCTTCATAAACAGGGAAAAAGTAATGTGGCGATTGCCAAAGAGCTTGGACTCGGTGTCGGTGAAGTAAAGCTGATCATTGACTTGTTTAAGGAGATGTAAGGATGAAGTTACGATATTATATGCGGGGGCTCGGTATTGGCATACTTGTGACAGCGATACTCATGGCTGTCACAATACATGGCAAAACAGAGCGTCTGACAGATGAACAGATCATAGAACGCGCCGAGGCACTCGGTATGGAAATGAAATACAGCAGTGACGTGCTGGCGGATACTGTGTCGGAGAATGCGGCAGGCAGTACAGAAACAGGGCTGTCTGATCAGGTGAAAGAGGAAACATCTCTGGCAAATCAGCTGGCAGCAGAAGAGAAAACAGAAAATCCGCTGCTGAATATGGACACGGAAAATAAGCCGGCTTCTGAGGATGACGAAAAAACAGACAGTCTGCAGCAGGATATTTATCACGAAGATCCGGATGCGGCAGAGCGTACAGAAGCGAAAGATGCACAGACAGATAGCAGTTCAGAGGAAGATGCTAAGGCTGAAAATGCAGCGGATGCGCAGGACGAAAGCACTGCAGATGATACAGAACAGACTGATGCAGCGGGAAACAGCGATGCGGCAGATGCACAGGCTATGGCCGGCAGTACAAAAGAGATCACGGTCAGCAGTGGTGACGGTTCCGATACCGTAGCCGGAAAGCTGTATGAAGCGGGACTGGTCAGTGATGCAGCCGCCTATGACAAATATCTCTGTCAGAATGGTTATGATAAGAAGATCTGCACAGGTGTCAAGGTGATTCCTGCAGGTGCCAGCGATGCAGAGATCGCAAAGATTCTGACAAC